>Ga0316205_10000033_pt1 | contig 335672 bp, 327 predicted proteins | sample 3monthpyrite_MG_FD_204941 | JGI IMG/M metagenome (GOLD analysis project Ga0316205, IMG submission 204941) | Microbial mat bacterial communities from mineral coupon in-situ incubated in ocean water Damariscotta River, Maine, United States -... | ecosystem: Environmental > Aquatic > Marine >...
ACCCCTTTCCTGCTTCTTCCTGTGACCCCTTTCCTGCTTCTTCCTGTGACCCCTTTCCTGCTTCTTCCTGTGACCCCTTTCCTGCTTCTTCCTGTGACCCCTTTCCTGCTTCTTCCTGTGACCCCTTTCCTGCTTCTTCCTGTGACCCCTTCCTGTGACCCCTTCCTGTGACCCCTTCCTGGACCCCTTCCTGAGACTTGACCCCTTTCCTGCTTTCCTAACTTTACGGTTTTAAATTTAAGTTTATGATTTTTTATTAAATAAAGTAGACATAATCAGTATGATCTTTATTAAAATCCACCAACTTTACACTGCCCAAACCGTCACTTTTCAAAACTTCCCTAATAAGTACGTTCTATCAACTTTTTCAGCATCTGCTTATTTTCTAATCAGTTTATACCCTATCTCTATTAAGGAATTTCCCTATGGGGTTAACCGCCCTTCACCTTTACGCTGTGCTATGTGTTTTCACACCACAGGCCAGTGCTGTTGGCTGGCTTAAATGTTAACGAAGGATTTACAAATGAAAAAAACTAATCAAGGCCGCATCGCCTGCAAATCATTGCTATCGATTGCGCTACTCTCAACCTGCATGGGCTCACAGGCTTACGCCGATGATGACAACATTGTTACATTGATTGAGATGGGTGATTTACACGGCACCTTAGTCCCCCACGCGGCGGTACTTAAAAATATCGACGGTACTGAGCGCCAGGTAGCTAGCTCTGGTGGCCTTGCGCGTTTAAAAACCGTGGTAAACAACATCCGTGCGGATAACCCTGAAGCGGTTTTGCTTTCTACAGGTGACTTAACCCATGGCAGCGCAGAGACTATGTTTACCGTAGGTGATGCGATGATGATACCGATAAATGCTTTTGGTATTGATGTATACACACCGGGTAACTGGGACTTCGCTTATGGTGCAGCGGTATTTCGTAATCGCTTCACAAATTATGGCCCTAAGCCGACTATTCCTGGCAACATTCGCACCATGTCGGGGTATATTGGTTGTGATGATGTACCTGAAATTGCTGGCCTTACCGATGTAGCCAGTGGCTATAGCTGTACCGAAATTACAGCAACAGCGCCTTACCCAACACCTGCAGGCAAAGGCGTTATTAAAGCCAACTTCCCTACGGTTGCGGCGAATCTTTATAATGCTGCGCCACTACCTGCCCCACTACAGGGTAAGCCTGTGTTACCTGCATTTAAAATGCTCGATCGCAATGGCACCAGGGTGGCTGTTATCGGGCTTACGGCGTCTATCGTTCCGCAGCAGGCTGAAGCATTTAATATTACCTTCCGTTTTACGCAAGGGGTAGAAGAACTGCCGGGTATTATCGATCAGGTTAAAGATCTGGGTGCTGAGTTGATTGTTGTTCAGTCTGAACTGGGCCTACCGCAAAACATCAAGATTGCACAAAACTTTAAAGACATTGATGTGATGTATTCCGCACATACCCATGAAGTAACCCTGGGTGCTTTACTGGTTTCGGGTAAAAAAGTAACTAGAACAACACCCGGCCAATCATTAAGCCGCGGTGAGCGTCGTCAACTGGCTAATGGTGCTGCCATTGTGGTTGAAACGAATCGTGACATGTATGTGGGTCGTCTTGACCTTGAAATGAGCCGCGGCCACGTGGTTGATTTTGACTGGGAAGCCATTCCAGTGGATGAATCGGTTGCGCAAGATCCTGCCATGGCTCAATTAGTTGCTGCGATGGAAGAAGGCTTTGTGGCCGGTGCAGACAATAGCGTTGATCGCCATACATTTATGCCGGGTGGTTTCCTTAACTCTTCTGTAAAAGGTCTTCAATTAGTAGACGATTTAGATACGGTTGTAGGTTACACCGATACCTTGCTGCTTAGACATCATGTACTGGAAGATACACTGAATAATTTCCTCGCCGATGCCATTCTTAATGTAGCTGATAATGTCGCTGATGTAAGAAATGTACCTGGCTGGGAAAATGGTGTCGATATTTCCATGGCGAATGGTTTCCGTTTTGGTAATGCGGTATTACCCGGCAGTGCCATTACACTACGTGACCTGTATACCTGGTTCCCGATTGCACCTGCGGTGAATATTGCAGACTTCTCGGGCGCATCAATTGAGAGTAGTTTGAACACTATTTTAGGCGCGGTGTTTGATCGTAATGTATTTATGCAACGTGGTGGATGGTATGTTGGACTTGCCAACATGGAGCAGAAAATCGACCTTAAAAACCGACCTTTCAGCAGCTCGGGTGGCCGTGTTGTAGAAACTAAAATTGGTGGTCAGCCTCTGGATTTAGGTAAGCGTTATGTATTTGCCTCTTGTTATGGGCACGGCAATCCACTGGATGAAGTCTGTCGTACCGGTGGTGGTGCAAACCATAAGTTCTTCCAACTAGCCGATGCGGATGATTACACCAGTGCAATCACTCTGGCAGAACCAGTGAATAAAGAAGGCGTTATTATTGGCGCGACTGTTTTACAGGTAGCACCGAATAACTACCTGCACCCTGTTCATGCATTACGTCGCTATTTGGATAGCCTGGCGGGTAACACAATTACCGATGCACAGTTTGGTACTGGCCAGGGTCGTGTGACTACGGTTGATTCTAAAAATGCAGGCAACCTTCCTCAATCTGAAGCCGAGCAAATTGGCCAGCCTGACAACACACCTGATACCAGCTTTGTGCAACCACCCTTTGGTGCAGGCCCAGGCTTTTTCAGTGGTAACATTGGACACAGTCACTAAGCAGCATGTTTACATGATGTTAAGCGATTGAATGAAGGGCGACATATGTCGCCCTTTTTTATGCGCGCGACTGTGCAATATTTGCCAGCTCGATTAACTGCGTATTTTATGCTTAACTTACAAACTGAAAAATTACAGGGCTTATTAACAGGACCTATCTCGATTGTTTTTATTAAACTACAAAAACCATTTGAAACATTTTTTGATAATGAGCCTCATGCTCATGTCTGGCTATGCCGTTAGCAGCCATGCCACTGAAACACCTTCATGCAAAACTCACGGCCCCTTAACCTTTGGCATTTTGCCATTTATTAGTGCCGAGCAATTAGTGGATCGTTTCACGCCTTTTGCGCAGTATCTGCATAAATATTTACATGTGCCTGTGCGCATTGAAACCGCACCGAATTTTTTAGCGTTTGCCAGGCGCACACGTGAACAACAACGCTACGATATTTTATTTACCGCACCACATCTTTACCCTCAGGCCAATAAGGCGGGCTATCGTTTAATTGCCAGCGTCGACTCGCCGGGCATGCGCGCAATTTTTGTGGTACCGAAAAAAAGCAATATTCATACACTCGCCGATTTAAAAGGCAAACGTCTGGCCAGCGTGCAACCCATGAGCCTCGCCAGTTTACTGATTAAAAAACATCTAAATGATCACGGGCTTAAGCCCAATGTAGATATTACACTGGTGATAACACCGACACACGACGCCTCTTTATTATCTTCTTATCACGGGGTTACCGATGCCTCATCATTAATGCGCCCACCTTATGAAGCGGCGAGCCAGACCCTGCGCGACAGTATGCGCATTATTGCAGAAACCGAAGCGGCACCGCATATACCGATTAGTGTTAGTCCACGAATCAGTACCGATTGTGAAGATGAGATTACCGCACTGTTATTAAAAATGGATAGCATTGCCGAAGGTAAAGCAGTTTTAAAACATAATCGGTTTGCAGGCTTTAAACATGCCGATGTGAAAGATTACCAACGTGTAAGAGATCACCTGATTAAATAAACTACGAATTATATGATGCAAAAATCTATACCCCTGTTACATTCATTGCGCTTTCGCCTAATCACCAGCGTGGTGACCATCGAAATTATTATGCTGTCGATATTGGTATGGAATAATATTTCAATTATTCACACTACCCATACTGATCGATTAAGAGACACCGCCAGTAGCATATTGCAACAAATCGCCAATACCTCAGGCAGGCATATGGTGGCAGTTGATTACGCCACGCTGGAAGAATATCTAAACAACACCCTAAACTATAATGAGCTGGCTTATATCCTGATTACCGATCGGGATGATCGCACAGTTATTAGTTTAGGCGATGTACCCGCACACACCATAAAAATTGATACACACCCAAAGCAGGTGCAGGACGGTATGTTTGATGTGACCGAAGATATCACTGTCGCCGATCAATTTATGGGGCGGGTGTGGATGGGCTTTTCGTTATCGATTATGCATGATGCAATTCATAAATCTCGTAACCGCGGCATCAGCATTGCACTGATCGAAATTATTTTAACCATTATAGTCACCGTGTTTATTGGTTTAGGTTTAACACGCAGGCTAGCATTACTCTCCAGTGCCGCAGCGCAGGTAGAAGCCGGAAATTATTCCGTATCGATTCCCACTGAAAAAAATGATGAGATCAGTCAAACCGCTACAGCATTTAATCGCATGGTGGCTGAGGTCGCTAACCAGACTCAGCAGCTTAAAAAAGCCGAAGCGAAATCGAGCAAACTGTTAAATGAAAATCGCCAGTTAATCCATACTTCACTGGAAGTACAGGAACAGGAACGCAAACATTTAGCACGCGAGCTACACGATGAAATGGGACAGTGCCTCACTGCAATTCAGGCGGATGCCGAGCTGATACGTGACAGTTCTCACGGCAACTCACGTATACAAACCAGTGCCGAGGCCATCATCAATGTTTCATCGCGAGTATACGATGTGGTGCACTCAATGATGCATCGACTACGCCCCAGCATTTTAGACAACCTGGGGCTGGTGGAAGCTATTAAAGAAGAAATGGATGCCTTTAAAAATCGCAATCCAAATATACAATGTGAGTGTAAATGCTCTGCCAATTTAAATAATCTAAATGAGCGCACGAGCATTAATTTATATCGTATTATGCAGGAATGCCTGACGAATATTTCCAAACATGCCGCTGCCACTAAGGTATGTATTGAGTTGAGTAGTACAGACAAAACTATTTTACTGAAAATCAGTGATAACGGATCGGGCTTTAATGTAAATGCCCCGGTTCATGGGCTGGGTCTGATTGGTATGCGAGAACGCGTATCTTCTCTAGGGGGTGGCCTGATATTAAAAACTGAAGTGAATAAAGGTTTAACTATTAGTATTCATGTACCCTTGCATGCTACCGGCCAAATATAAAAATATTAACTTAAAATAATAATGATGATGAATTCAAACAACATAACGGTATTGCTAGTAGACGACCACGAAGTAGTGCGTGCCGGTTACCGTCGCTTACTGGAATCAAGTGATGGCATTAGTGTGGTCGCCGAAGAAGAAAATGGTGAGGCTGCATTCAAAGCTTACTTTAAACATCAGCCGGATGTGCTGATCATGGATTTATCCATGCCCGGCATGGGTGGACTGGAAGCCAGTAGACGCATATTGGTAAAAGATAAACAGGCAAAAATTCTGGTGTTCAGTGTGTACGAAAATGAAGTATTTCTTACCCGCGCACTGGATTTTGGCATCCTGGGTTACATTTCAAAACGCAGCGCATCACAGGTAATGATTGAGGCTGTGCGTAAGGTAGCCAGTGGCGAAGTATTTGTTGGTCAGGAGCTAATGCCCTATCTGGTAAAGGCACGTTCATCAACAGACGGTGATCCATTGGCAGAACTGACACCGCGTGAGTTTGAAGTGTTTTTATTGCTCGCCGATAGTAAATCAGTCAACGACATTGCCGAGCTGTTAAACCTCAGCCCAAAAACCGTTGGCCATCACACCACCAGCATTAAAAATAAACTGGATATCGCCGATGCTACTGGCTTAACACGACTGGCGATACGCCTGGGACTAATGGCGGCGTGAGGCCGCTTTAATGCATTATCTGCAATAGCTCAATTAATCTAACACACAACAAATTAGCTTCGAGTCTAATCTGTCATTTAGCCAAAAGATAATCGCGTAGGCCGGATCAAGCGAAGCGGGTCCGGCTTTTTTGAATCACACCGGTGGATCCGCCTTGCTTGACCCACCCTACTTAGAGTAGCTTCTATGTGTTTTTTCTATGTCGGCTTTGCGGTGGCAGCGAAACTTAAAGGCATAATTCTGAACGTCTTCTTTTTATCTAGATTAACTCTCAGTTGTTAGAATACATCGAAATCCATAAATTGGCCTGCCAGATTGCATCTGAGCTACTACAATTAATCCCTGTGGGAGAACACACTTCTTTAATCCCCTGAACTCGGCTCATGGCAATAGACATAAAAAATTAGATTAGAATAGTTCCGGTTCACTAGACGATTCTATAGCATTGCTTTCTACTACAGGTGGGGCTTGCGTAACCAAGCATTCATCTATCTTTATCCTAAGGTCTTCAAAGACATCTTTCATCTTTACACCTTCATAGAAATTTTTATTTGTCTTAGCAAGGCATTCATCTGTAATATTTTCTATTTTATTTTCTGTACTTTCCATGAGCCCAAGATTACCGATTACTTCATCTATCTGTTCCTTCATATCTTCAATTATTTGCATGCTTTTAAGTTGCAATTCTCTGAATGAAGTATCTATTTCATCTATTGAAGTACGCAATATACTAAATACAGTATTTTTTTGTCTCTCACTATTAAGCTGATTGGTAATAAGAGCAATTTTTGCTGACAGTGCATTACATATCGCACCTAGAATATCTTTTATTAAACCATACTTATCTTCATCATCTATCGGCATATTTTTAATAAGCAATGAATGGTTATCATAATTCACTAAGGTCCGCTTACCAAATGAGAAAAATCGCCCTTGATCCTTTGCCGTATCAAATACTTTTCTTTCAAGGGGTGAGGCATATCCTTCATCTGAAATAATGATTTTATCCATACCATCATCAATATAAAGACTACATTTAAGATCATAATTATGCATTAATAAAAATAGTCTATGTGCCAAATTTTCAAATGAATCGGCCAGCATAGCTTCTTCATAAAAATTAACAACACGTCCCAGATCACTGGAATATGTCATCGCTTGCATCGCTGTGCTTTTCGCTTCGTTGATCTGCTGGCTTAGATTTTTTATATCATCTTTATTTTTTAGTAGCTGCCCAACCTTTAGCTTTAGATCCTCTGCAATAACTGGCTTTGTAACATAATCATCTGCACCCGCGTTATAACCCTTAATTTTATCTTCTAACGTTGTTAATGATGATGAAAAAATGAGTGGGACATCTATTGACACATCTAAAGCTTTGACAGATTTACAAAATTCATAGCCATCCATTTCAGGCATATGTATATCCGATATAACCAAATCATATTCATCTGGTGACTCTGAAATAATGTTTAATGCGTCTTTAGCCGTATCAAAACACACCGTTTCATACTCAGTATCTTCAAAAATATTAGCTAAAATTTCTAAAATTATCTCCTCGTCATCAACAATAATAATTTTTTTGGTTTTCTCATCCATAATGCCTCATGCTCCTAATCAGTCTAAGTTTATAATTTTTCAAGTAAATCATCTGGTATTACCCCAATATCTACAAGCTTATTTTACTTGCCGAATAATTATTTACTCACAATCTATAGCAAACAAATCAAGGCTTATCAACAAAATAAACTATTCACTCAGTTTTAATAATACCTGAATTGACTTGATAACATAGTCCACACCACCTACTGCAAAGGCCTTTAGCTTATCATTCAGCCCGCTTAATCCACCCATGTGTATAACGGGAATATCTCGTCATCAATAATTAATACCAATATTATTTGGGAAACTGAATAGCATAAGTCATATTGATATAAAGATTTAGCAGGACTTGAGAAAAAATTATTCGGCCCAGGTACAGCAAAATACCCCATAAAAAGACTAGAAGAGTAAAGAAATTCTTGGCTTAATCATAGAACAGAGAAAAGATCCTACCTCTACCTCATACTGGCAAGCATAAGCTATTAATGCCCTAATTAGATATAAACACAACAAAAAAATAACTGGGAGAACGACCATAATGGCTAAGTTTAATATGAAAATGTAACTCTATAAGAGTCCCTTATAAACAGCGGCAGTATTTTTCTACAGGATAAACTCAACGACTATGGAGTGAAAGTTTTAACTAGCGTCCTGGGACAATAAAATGTAGGAATCGTTTGCCCGAATGGATTTTACATATCTCATCTACAGATAATAAATAAGCAGTCACAACTATATAAAAGTATAATTAATTAAAATAAATCAGCTCCCCAACCTACATCCAAAACATCAACCAGGAAATAACAGCATCCTCTCAAAACACTTCACGTGTGCGAGTAATTTGAAAGGTATGCGAGTTATCTTACTGAGGTATTGTGAACAAAGAACATTAGTTATATAAATGTTCTTTGTATTAAATTAACATCCTAAACCTGTTTTTTGCTTACATCAGATAGACTATCAAGTCTGTTTTACTTACTAAACTCCTGTTTCATATATTTCAACACTGCTTTCACATCTTCATTTGACATACTTGTGTTGCCGCCTTTAGCTGGCATAGCCATAGGCGAACCAGGGCTCTGGAAGCCATTAACTACATTATTGAATAATTCATCCATTGGTTTAGATAGACGCCCTGCACTTTCAGTAAAATCAGGCACACCTGGCAAGACACCTTTTCCATCTTCTCCGTGACAAGCTATACATGTCGAGTTGTAAATTTCTGCACCATCCGCCATTGCTAAATTTACATTAGCTAAGCCTGTCAGTATTAATACAGCGCTAATATTACGTATTAATTTATTTGAATCTTGTCTCATCAACTTTTTCTCCGATTAATCTTTTGTACTTTTTTATTAAGGAATATACGACCCTGTTAATACAAGGTCGTATAGATCCCATCGATATATTTTAATTGCTCTGTTGCAGGAAGGTTATAATATCCCTGGTTTCCTGACCGGTGAGTCCGCCACGCACTCGCATGTGGAAGCCCGTGGTAATCCATTGATCATCACGCAGTTCTTTAGCGTCACGCAGGTTATGACAACGTACACAGTTATCGGCCCAGGCCTTGGCGCCTTTAACGAAATTACCTTTCTCAGGGTAGTCAGCTGCAATGGCCGCTGATGCTGACAAAGCCAGACCCAGTGCCGCAAGGCTACTGAGGATTACGTTTTTATTGTTCAATTTCATAATATATTCTCCTTAGAAGCCGTATGCCAGTTGTACCAATGCGCGATCATATGCTTTCTGACCTGCATTAGGGTTGTCATTGGATTCAAAACCAAGCTTGGCGATAAAATTATTGGTAATTAGATAGTTCAGGCCAACAGAAGTTTGTTGCAGGTCTTTACTGCCATGGGGTGAGTCGAAATCGGCATAACGCAGCACCGCTTCGAACTTGGTAGACGGTATTTTGTACGCCACCTGTCCATACCATGTACTCCATTCTGTTGCTGCCAGATCAAAACCACCTATGCTTGTTTCACCCACCTCAGATTTAATGTATTCGTAGCGCACATCAAACGATTTGCTGCGCCAGGACACATCCATTCCGGCCACGTCATAAGTGCTAGCCGCGATTCCATCCAGATCAGGATCGGTACCGGTAAATTCATCACCTTCGTAACTGGTTACTGTTGCCTTACCACTTATGAAAGACACACCAATTTCCAGTGAAGGCATGGGTAGAATGCCAAAACGACCACCGAAGACTTTTTCACCATCGGCATCAGCGCCAAATGCTTCGGCTTCAATCCCGTCGTATTCAATTTCATCAATTGCTCCGCCTGCTGGGTCAGTCACAAGATCAGGTGCGATTTCAGCCTTGATTTCAGGGCCATTACTCGCATACACCGCATAATTAGCCTTCATACCGCCAAGGTGAAATCCACCTCGGAGTTGAAAACCTATATCCGATACGGGCGCGGCACCATCATGTCCAAAACCCGGTGCTGCGGAAGGCAATTTATTGATCCAGGAGGGATGCAGGTTCTGACGGAAGTTACCGATAGGGCTTAAGAACTGACCGGCGACCAGAATCATATTATCATTAATGATCCAGTCGATGCTCAGATATTCCATAGCCACTTCTGTGGAACCATCTTCAGCCGTGCTAAGTTCCAGTTCCGCTTCCAGCATCACCTGATCACGGAACTGATAATGGAAAATCGGTGCGAAGGTGCCGCCTAGAAAACTGTCCTCCATTGCAGGATTATCATTGCTTACGTAACCCACATTGGCATAACCGGCCATGTGCATCAGTGAATTCTGGTTACGCCATTCTTTAGCATCTTTAACATCATTTTTTAATTGTGCAACTTCCTGCTTTAATAACTCAAGGTCAGTTGCAGCAAAGCCTGTTATTGGCAGTGCTGCTGAAATCGCTGCTGCCAGTAATGCCTTATGAAAGGGCTTGATTGTTTTAGACATGTTGTGTCTCCAGTTTTTAATATAAAACACTAGATATAAAAAGACAGGCCTACAGTGTATTAACCACACTTGCTATGACGGTGTACATATTAAATATTTGCACCATAACTACCCTGAGTCTTTGCATAACTAGAAGTCATTTGATTAAGAGTAATAATCAGCTGGGCAAATTATGCCACACTATAAACCTGTAAAGCTGTAAAAATAGATATTATCAGTTCAGCTAATAGGCGGTCTTAATAGAGGAGAAACATCACGTCTATAGTACATAGATAAGTAAGATGGGAAATATTCGGATTGATATTTAGGCGAAACCGAGAATGCATCTGCTAGAGTGGCTGTAAAGTTTGCATACAAACTTATGCAATTACAATGGTCACTATCACATGAACATGCTTCACCATTGAGGTGTTCACAATGCTTATCATCAGACAGTTTTGTCATATCCATATTATGCATAGAATGATCCTGCACTTCCTGCATAGAACACTTTTCTTTCTGATCGGCATTAGCATACTGAACAGGTGCAAAGATGAGTGAAATTGTAAGCAGTATTTGAATCAGTTTTTGCACTTATTTATCTTTCTTAGATACGTCAACCGTTGACCATGGGCAAATTATAACATTAGTAACTTCTTAAAATACTTGACCTGCATCAACGTAAATCGCTTATATACCCCCATGCTTTATAAGGTGATTTGATGCGTTTTTATCCTTAAGCAGTGCATCAATTGTTTATCTTTAGTATAGAGAATTAGAAAAACCACAAGAACACTTCAGGATTTAACAAATCAGTCTTCAAAAGAAATGAGCTTTTACAACGTCGATACAATTAGGTTTTAAACTTATTAAATAAACCTTTTAACGCTTCCAGGTAAAATGTTCATAAACACCAGACCAGTACATACCAAAACTGATGGCAAACAATAACTCTTCTAGCGGCATGAAGAAAACGCTATAGCCCGTTAATGCCTGAACATTCCAGACACGTTGAATATAATCGGGCGCACTCAATTCCAGACCCATTAGAAAAACAGAGTAATAAACTAAAAACAACAAACCACCTATCCATGTTTTATTTTTTAGATCAGGTCGACAAAGTATATTTGCAACAACGCCGATTAGCATCGCTAATATAGAGGGATAGATGGGGTTCCAGGGGAAAAAATATAGCATCGGAAAACTGATAAACGGTGCCAGTAAGGCTTTATAATGATGCCGATGCAGTGGCTTATACTTTTCTTCCTTAGGTATTTTCTGCGGCACCCTTTGGGTGATGATATTATAAAAAACAGCTGCGAGGCCGCCGATTCCAAAACAGAAAATAAGGCTTTCAATATCGAAGCCAGTATTAATGGCAAGATCAAACAGACTCGGAGGCGACCAGTATTCAGGTACAAATAAAGGCTCTGTTAACCCAAACGGCATAGTAAAAAGGCTTGCCCATAACATCGCATTTCTATGTTGTGGAAATGAAATATACACCCCCACCCATGGCAACATAAATGCGGCAGACCAGAAAAACCAGACATATTGATCATTCATAACATACATTTCCCTGACATAACGCTCTTCAAAAATTGTATGTGACTTTTTTTAAAGTCATTCAATCTATTTTTTCCTGTCTATTTTTTCATCGAAAAGTACATAATAATAAAAACAATAATTATGACTGACCAAATAAATATACCCAGAATCCAGTGTCCAGGGCCAAATCCGAGAAAGCTATCGTTCATAATATTTATCTCCTTCCAGCGGATACGTTTAACTTTATTAACTAAATAATATTTAATTCATCAGCATTGAAATAATTTAAAATGCATTATCAATGCCGATGCGGCTGACCTGGACTTTCAAGATTATCCAGCTCAGACTCTTCCAGGTAATGAATAAAAGCACGCTTCAGTTTTTCTGCCAGGCCATTGCCGAGTTTTTCGCCTGCTTTTTCAATCGCTACTTCAATCTGTTCAACCGTTGCCTCTAGTAAATCATAGGTAATATGTATGCGATCTGATTCAATATGAATATCTTTGATACCCATCATGTTCCCCAGGTCTGTAACGATGACCGCTGACTGATTTTCGGTTAGTGGTTCATTTAATTTAACTATGCGCTTTTTTATAATTTCATCTCCATGTTGTTTAGGTGCCGGATGGCCTGGCATGCCAACGTATAAATGAGGATTGGATTCAAAACGTTCTCGACATTGCTGTGAACAGAATGCATATGCACGCTGCTGATATTCCAGCAAAAAATTATCCTTATTCACCATCATGTGGCAAACCGGACACTGTAGATTTGTATTATTGTCTTTGTTCATAATCATGACTCCTCACAAAAGCAGGAAGGGTGATGGAAATGATGTGTACTGTAGACACGTTCAAGCTCTTCAATTAACAGCACCGGGTCGGCGTTATACACTAACTGGGCGCCTGTATCTTTGTTGATTGACTCTACCAGTTGTGGAAGTTGTTCGGTAATCCCGCCGCTGCCCTCGAGTACACCGATCAGTTTGCCTTCGTCGTAAGCAATGGCAAATTCGCCCAGCGTTCCGGAGCTACCACCGACCACTACCACCATGTCACTGGAACGTATATTGGTGACTTCACGCCCCATCAAACCGCTACCGGTATAGATAATGACATCATAAACATCCGCGGGTGAATTATATTTATGTACGTGTTCATCCAGACTTAGTGCGGGAGAAATACCAATCGACATACCATCAACCTCCTTCACACCCCGCGCACATTCATAGGGTAGCCCCGGGCATGCACCGGTAATCAAAACAAAATTTTTACGCGCAATGACCTGGCCCAACTTGAAGACAGCCGCCATCACCTCTTCTGTATGTTCGTCACCCGCAGAGCCCATAACACCCACCGTGAGTCGCATGGCTGATGACTTGTGCAGATAAGTTTCCGGTGATGAGAGAAATTTATTGTGACACGCCTCGGAACAAAAGTAATAAGCCTTACCTGCATGCACCGCCATAGCGGTCGCCTGCTTTGGATCAAGACTCATTAGACAGACAGGGTCATGCACCATTATTTCTCTCCTTCTAGCTGGTAGCCATTATTTTTTGCAGCGTCATCAGAAAACTAAATGCTGGATCGTTTAACTGGGCATGTTTCAGAATCTCCCAGTTACTGTGCAGGTAGCTTTGTAAATAATTCACCACATGCTCCAGGGAAACCACCTGGTATATACGTATATCGTGCTTTCCTAAATTAATCGACTGAATTTTTATCTTCCGCCGATCTCAGAAACCATATTGATACAACGAAACTGGTATCTGTGCTACTTACACCAGAGTCATCACATCCTTACAGGCTTACTTCAGCTTAAGGCCATGTTGGCGGTGATGCCCGACGTACTTCTCGGGCTCCGCCTCAAATGTCTCCCGACAGCTTCCGGCACAGAAGTAATAAGTCTTACCCTGATAGTCACATTCATCGATGGCAGTCAGGCGACTGACCTCCATGCCGCAAACCGGATCCTTGAAACTGGGTTCATTATTTGGGTGTTTCATCGTTGTCTCCTTAATTATTTAAAAGATGAAAAATTCAATGTAGACGCGAACAAGACCCCTGTGGCCTGGTTACTTCTGTATTTTGCATCACTTGCCGAATCAGCTCGCGGCATCGTCGCTGCCGAACTGACGGTTGAGCCAGTTGTAAATCGGGCAGAACACCAGGCCAACATAAACGCCATACAGGAAACTTTCGACAAGCCCGAGCAGGAACCCCCACCAGGTGAGCCATTTGAAGGCTGGCAGCACCTGTTCGAGAAAAGCATGCATGTGCAGGCTTTGAGGTGTCACCAGCCCGTAAATCACACATAGCACGAAGCTGATCGCTGCAAAAATCCCCAGTGCCCAGGAAACCAGTTTTGTGTTGAGCATATCCATTCTCCGTTAATGTTGATGACCTGTGGGTTTGCCAGAGCCTGCAGCATCGGTTCCCGGTTTGTCTGCGGAGTCATTTCCGCCGTGGCCACCATGACCACCATGACCACCGTGACCACCGTGACCGAACATATGCATGCCCACGAAGAGGATGCCGATGAGCACCGCGAACCAGTTTTCCGCCAACCATTCCATATCACTCTCCTATGTCATTGTTTTCATTAACAGCTATCGACGGCCTAACACGCCTTCAGTAAGAACTAAAAATGCTGCTGTCACCTTCTTTAGTAAATGTCAGCACCTTGTAAGCATCCTGCCGCGCGCCCTCCATACCCGGTGAACCCATCGGCATACCCGGCACAGTCAGGCCTGCAACCGCGGGCCGTTCTTTTAACAGGCGCCTGATATCAGCCGCAGGAACATGGCCTTCTATAAGATAACCACCCACAACTGCGGTATGGCATGAAGCCAGCTGACGGGGAATTCCAACCTCTGATTTCACACTGTTCATGTCATTCCGGTTGATGGCATTAACGTCGAATCCGTTATCCTGCAAGTGACTTACCCATTTACTACAGCAGCCACAGCTGGGCGATTTGTATACGGTTATAGGTTTCGGAGCTACCAGCTGGCCGGGGTCAGAAAATGCCACCTGGGGTAATAACCCCGCGAGCATTGCCCCAGCAATCAGGTTTCGCCAGAAAATCTGTTTACTCATAGTTTGCTACCTCTCGTTTACGCTTGATAAACCGCCAGTATCCCGGGACGCCCTACCCTGCATATATTGGCCGGGGAAGTGATTAATGCGAATCCCCGACCAAATCACCTATTATTTGACCTTGATCTTGCCGGTCATACCGGCTTCAAGATGACCCGGCACGAGACAGGCGAAATCAAAACTGCCTGACTTATCAAACTGCCAGATCACATCACCAGACTCACCCGGGGCCAGTGTAATCATATTCGAATCAGCGTGTTGCATCGTCGGATTGCTGCGCATCATTTGCGCATGTTCTTTCAGCTCAGCTACCGAACCGATGACCATTTCGTGGCGGATTTTGCCGTTATTGCGTACCACGAAACGCACTGTCTCTCCTGCCTTGAAATTGAGTTTATCCGGGTCAAATCGCATGGTATCGTCCATCGTCACCTTAATGGTACGACTAACGTTGGCCGGGTCACCTGGTCGACCGGCAGCCGCTTCATGGCTGTTGTGTGACATACCCTGCATATCGTGGGAACTGTGATCCATCTGCCCCATGGCCGGTTCGCTTTTCATGCTGTGCCCACTACCGTGATCACCGCTTGCCAGAACAACACCAGGCAAAATGCCAAGAATTAAAATTGAAATCGTTTTTTTCATACTGTCTCTCTGTATTTAAAGTTAAATTACTAAAATCAAGCATGCGCCACACGTTCCACTGAAACGCAGGCGCAAGTATTCAAAATCAACATAATGCCAGCCTCTGCCTGTCCCTGAATGAACAGGCAGTGCAGCGATCAGGAACAATAAGGAGGGTCGTAAAACAGCTTCCATTTTTACTTTATCCTCCAGCGAAAAAGAGGTTCAGCCTCGTTTACTGGTCATTGAATGTTAGAGTGAAAGATAACAGGGAATTCCTTTCTGCAACGTGACAGACGCATTAAAATTTTGTAATGTTTCATCATCTTCCCGCTAGCCGCTCTGCGTGGTATCGCGGTGGACGCACAAAGGTCAGGCGAGCGGCAGTGAAGCCGCCGTAGAATTTAAACTTTTCCCCTGAGACCTTTGCACGATAGAGGCGCGAAAGAAAAACAGGCTAAAATTTTGCTGATTGAGGCAGGAAACGCAGTTAATAGTTGGCTATTGGCAAGTTTTCTAACGAAAAGCAGCGGAATTTGAGTTGTTTTTATTCGTGAATGTATCGTGCAAAGGTCTCCCCCTATATTAAAATACGTAAAGCGGATTGCAGATAAAACTTTTGATGGCCGGAGATGAAAGCAAAATTGGAGACTATTTTAGACAAGGGCTTAGCGAAGCTGGATTTGTAGTTGGCCTCGCCCGTAAGTATCCAGGGTTCCTCTGCTCGAGTCACAGGGCTATCGGCGGAACGGGACAACCGAGTACATCCGAGAAGGCGCGCAATAATTCAACTTCAACAGCCGATATTTTTTGATCATGTACAACGCAGGTGGCACAGGCCTGCAGGAATTGCAGCTTGACCAGGGGCCTAAATCTTTCCAGTTTTTCCAGTGCATGATCAATATCTGAAAGCGTGATTTCTTTTTTTATCAGCCATTGAAAGCCGCTGATTTCCAGCGTTTTTGTGGCTGCGCTAAAGGCCTCCTCTACATCCTTTTGTTCCTGATGACCGGCAATCGCGAGGGCTGAGAGAATCAGTCCAATTTCAGGCTTAAGTTGCCCGATATGGGAATAGTGTATTTTCGAACGCGTCAGCTTAAAGAAATGGGCATCCAGATGGTTAAACAGAATTTTCTGTAGTGACCATTCAAGCAGGTCGACCCTGGAATCCATTTCAATTAATTTGAGCATGTTGTTTCTAAAAGCCTGGTACTGGGCGAGTGAACACTGTTTTAGTGCCGGTATGGCAATATCGATGATTGGCAAGCGGTATTGAATATCTAGCGCAGTCATCTCCGCCTGTAGTTTTTGCATTAACACAAAAACATCCGCATCGGCATTCGCCTGTAAATGCGCCAGTTGCCTATTACGAACCCCCTGCTCTGCATCAAGCGCCAGGCAATAAATAACGGCACGCGCACCATAGGGCTCACGGGCAGCCCCTTTGATAGCTATGGGCAACTCTGCCAGCAGCGCGCGGGCGTGGTTGATGGTTTCTGGCTTCGGGTTACCGATTTGATCAATTGCGTTCGCGACATCGGCCATTGCAACACCCGCAGCAAGAGTGGTTACTTTTTTGGCAAGCTCCTCGCGCTTCATGGACTCTTTTTCACTGGCCTCTTTCTCCTCTCGGGGTGAGTCGGTTTTATCGGAAACATCAAATTTGCCGTCCCAGTGAGGATCAATACGTAATATACGCTTCGCCAGCGGTGGGTGCGTGGCAGCCAGGCCTTGCATGAAACCTGAAACACCCTGGGCAAAAAAGGCATGACTGACTTCAGCTGCGCCGGGATTTTCCACTATGGAACCAGACGCGAGCCCACCGATTCTTTTCAATGCGCCCGCAATTCCATCTGGGTTACGGGTAAACTGCACCGCAGAGGCATCCGCAAGATATTCCCGTTGTCGACTCACTGCGGCCTTGATCAGGCCACCAAAAAAGGTACCGGCAAAGCCGATGACCATCAGCCCTATCGCCAGCGCCATTATTCCTGCTGCACCCTTATCGCTACCCCGCCCGCGCCGTGAAAAAGAACTGGAATACAACAGGTAGTAACCAATAATGCCAAGAATCAAAATGCCATTGAGCACGCCCATTAAACGGATATTGAGCCGCATATCACCATTAAAAATATGGCTGAACTCATGGGCAATAACGCCCTGTAGCTGTTCACGGCTTAGATGATCGATTGTCCCCTGAGTCACCCCGATGACGGCATCGCGTGGTGAGAAACCCGCCGCAAAGGCATTAATGCCCGCCTCATCCGCGAGCAGATAAACCGGCGGTGCGGGTGTGCCGGAGGCGATGGCCATTTCTTCCACCACGTTCAACAGTTTGCGTTGCTTTGGGTCATCTGTATTTTGCGGAATTAACTGCCCACCCAGAGCCTCCGCAACTACCTTGCCACCGGCCGATAAGGCGATGATCTTGTAGAGACTGCCCACCAGCACCACGATGCCAACGCCTGCGCTGACCGCGGCGAATGTCTGCCAGTCCATTTGCTGTAGCAATGTCTCACCATCTTGCACCTGTTCACTATTGATATAACCAAACACCAGCATAATGAGGAGATTGACCATAATAATGATAGTGACCACCGCCAGTGTAAATAACAAGACAAGCTGGAACGTGTTATTACGCACCCGATCTTGAGACTCAAAGAAATTCATAACAAACCTTTAATAAAACCACAGTGACTAGAATGAGACTTTGGGTGCAGCCTGTATAGCCACAGTATCTTCAAACTCCAGCAAGGTTGCATCCTGTGCATGGCCAAATCGTTGTGCAAAGAACACTGGAGGGAACGTCTGCTTATAGGTGTTATAGGCCATCACCTGATCGTTAAAGGCCTGACGGGAGAAAGACACTTTATTCTCGGTGGAGATAAGCTCTTCACTTAACTGCATCATATTCTGGTTGGCCTTGAGATCTGGATAGGCCTCCATCACCATATTAAAGTTCATCAAGGCACCAGCCAGTTTCCCCTCGGCGCCGCTCAGGCCCTTGATCGCCTCGGCATTACCCGGATCGGCTTTCGCCGCTGACAACATATTGTTTGCCGTATTACGTGCCTCAACCACCGCCTCCAGGGTTTCCCGTTCGTGCTTGATATAGCCCTTCGCGGTCTCAACAAGATTAGGTATCAAATCGTAGCGCCGCTTTAATTGCACCTCAATCTGCGCAAAGGCATTCTGGTAGCGATTTTTCAGCGTCACCAGTTTATTAAATATCCCGATCACATAGAAAATGAGCAGTGCTATAACAACCAGAATAACTATCAATGTGGTATCCATATTTCTCACCTTTTTTCCAAACTGTTGAACCGATAGACGCTGCCATCTTACACCTTCAATAAGTGAAGTAAATGCACTGATAAACACCGGCCTGGTTGCAACATTAACTCTGGGTAAACCCGGTTACTCTACCGTCACTGGCACACGTCGGATAAATGCCAGACCGAATAGCGCCCCAGCCAACAACAAAACTGCCGGGGCCGACAGGTATCACTGTGCGATAGGCGTACCGTTCGCGGCACCCATCAACTGCCGCCACACCTGGCCTGTGGCATGATTCCACGACGACCGCATATCCAGGCCAGCTCGACCAGCGAGTCGAATCCCCGACGCCTGTATGCAGCAGATCGTGCTCATAAGGCCTCCTTCGTTCTTTCGACGTTGATTAAATTAAGCTCAACCCCTCGTCCCGGTCGCGAACCAGTACGACTACGGTTCTGGCTGGCACGCGATAATCCATCGACGGCAACGGGCTTTCGTTGCCGGGTTCGAGAAAGTCGGACGGGCTATCAAGGCTGGTATCGACCACCCGCCGCCACGCGTTCGCCGCGCCCTCCTGAATCTGAAACGTCAGTTCCTCCCAATAGGCGTTGATCATCACGTAGAGGTCGTCGTCCTGCTGCGATGCGCCACGCAGGGCGAAGGCAAGGCTGTGGGAATCGTCGGCCAGGTCGGGATTCTGCCCTACGCCATACCAGCGCACATCCTCGCGCCAGAACCGGCTCCGCGCCAGTGACGGATGCGCCTTGCGAAATGCGATCATCAACCTGAAGAAACGGAACATGTCCGGGTTTTCATCCAGCCTGTCCCAGTTGATCCACCCCGTTTCGTTGTTCTGGTTGTAAGGATTGTTGTTACCACCCTGCGTATGCATGAACTCATCGCCAGCGCGGAACATTGGCGTGCCGTTCGACAGGAACAGCAGGCAACAGAAATTCCTGATCTGTTGTTTGCGCAGTTTCAGCACCGCCGACGGCACGCCCTCGTCGCCCTCCCAGCCGCAGTTCCAGCTATGGTTTTCATCACTGCCGTCGGTGTTATCGTGGCTATTGGCCCAGTTGCGTTTCTGATTGTAGGCCACCAGATCGTAGAGGGTGAAACCGTCATGCGAGGCGATGTAATTGACGCTCTGATGGGGGTGATAGGCGTGCATCCGGTCGCCGGGAAACAGATCGTCGCTGCCGTACAGGCGGCGCATCAGGGCCGGCACCCTGCCCGGATCGCTCTTCACGAAGCGCCGCAGATCATCGCGGTATTTGCCGTTCCACTGGCAGGCCATGATTCCCGGAAACGCCCGCCCCAGCTGATACACCCCAGCGGCGTCCCAGGGCTCGGCAATCAGGCGCAGCTGCGCCAGCTCCGGGTCGGAGGCCATGTCGCTGAGCAGCGGCACGTCGTTAGCATTAACCGAGCCGTCCGCTTTACGAGTAAAAAGAGATGCGAGGTCGAAGCGAAAGCCATCGACGTGCATCTCCTTTGCCCAGTGGCGGGCGCTGTCCATGATCATCTTGCGCACCGCGCGGTTCGCCGTATTAAGCGTGTTGCCGGTGCCGGAGAAGTTTTCGTAGGGCGCATCCGGCCGGTTCGCCATCAAATAGTAGGTGCTGTTATCGATCCCCTTGTAGCTATACACCGGGCCGTTGTGGTCGCCCTCACCGGTGTGATTGTAGACAACGTCAAGCACCACCTCGATATCCGCCTGGTGCAGTGCCCTGATCATGTCGCGCACCTCGTTATGTTGCGCCTGAACCGTACGGTCGCTGAGATAGCCAGGATGGGGGGAGAAGAAGTTCAGCGGCATATAGCCCCAGTAGTTGCCGTCGGCAGGGTCGTACTGGAACACCGGCATCAGCTCCACCACGGTGACGCCAAGCTCCTTCAAATACGGGATTTTCTCGACCAGACCGGCAAAGGTACCGCGCGCCTCATCTTTGACGTTGGCGTTGGGATTGCGGGTAAATCCGCCGACGTGCAGCTCGTAAATGATGGCATCGGCCTCGTGTCGGGAAAGGCGATGGTCGTCTTGCCAGTCGAAGTGTTCGCTGTCACCCGCCAGAACACCTAAAGGCGCTTTGCCCGCGTTTGAGCCTGGCCGGGTGGCTTTGATCCGGTCGAAGCCCGGGGGAAAGAACACAGATTTTGCATAGGGATCGAGCAGGATTTTGTCGGCATCGAAGCCGTGCCATTCAAACTGTCCATCAGGCGCGGGACCCTCGACCCGGTACGCGTAGTAGGACGCACCCTGCATCGACGCGAACGGGATACGGCAATGCCAGACCCGGCCCGTTTTGTTCTTCAGGTAATCGAACCGGTATTCAAACACGGGATTAACTACATCGCCCTCGGTGTAAAGCAGCAACGTGACGCTGTGCGCATGCTTCGAGTAAAGCGCGAAGTTGTAGGCAGCCTCTGTTTCTATCCGGCTCGGGCCCAGTGGGAACGGCAGCCCTTCCGTTGCCGCCCACCGCAATGCTGGTGCCTCTGGCAGGCTCATGTCTGCCCGGCCTCGGTCAGTGCTTCGGCTTTTGCGGCGATCCGATCCAGCAGATCGCGCCATGATTTGGCGAAAGCGGCGGTGCCGTCGAGCTGGAGCTGGCTGGCAAGCGCTGCGTTGTCGATTCCAGCCCGTGCAAACTCGCCAAGCAACGCTTCGGCATCATTGCCATCAGGCGACAAAGCGCCTCTCACTTTGCCGTGCTCAACAAAGGCAAGCAGCGTCTTTTCGGGGATGGTATTAATGGTATCCGGCGCTGCTAGCGCCTCGAGATAAAGGGTGTCTGAGGCTTCGGGATCCTTGGTACCGGTGCTGGCCCACAGCAGGCGTTGCGGCCGAGCGCCAGCATCCGCCAGTATTTGCCAGCGTTTTGATGCCAGCAGATCGCGATAGGCCTGGTAGGTGCGCATGGCAATGGCAATGCCGAGGCGATTGCGCAATGCATCTGGCACCTGGTCCTTAATGGCAACGTCCCAGCGGCTGATGAACAGTGATGCCACGGAAGCCACCGTCGGATCAAGTCCGGCAGCGATGCGCCGTTCGATGCCGCGCATATAGGCCTCGGCAGCGGCGAGGTAGTGCTCGCGGGAGAACAGCAAGGTGACATTTACCGGCACGCCAGCGAAAATCGCCTCCTCAATCGCCGGGATGCCTGCCGGGGTGCCGGGTATCTTGATGAACAGATTCGGCCGTTGCGCACGGGCATGTAGTTGCACCGCTGCCTTGATGGTGGCGGCGGTGGCGTCCGCCAGCAGGGGCGACACTTCCAGCGAGACCCAGCCGTCAACGCCGCCGGTAGTGTCGTGGATCGGACGAAACAGATCGGCAGCCTGGATTAAATCTTCCAGTGCAAGTTCAAAGAACAGGGCCTCGCCCGACTTTCCGGCAAGTGTTTTTTGACGGATGGCGTCATCGTAGAAATCCGCATCGCTGATGGCATGCTCGAAGATCGTGGGATTGGAGGTCAGCCCCGTCACTGCGTATTCCTTAATATAGCGACCCAGTGTGCCGCTGGTCAGCAACCCGCGGGTGATGTTGTCGAGCCACAGGCTTTGTCCGAGGTCGTGCAGTTGTTGTGTCACTTTCATGTTCATGTTATCTCCTAACTTTGAATGCAGTTGACTTGTTGGGTGCCGGTTTGAGCGCCATCATTCCGCCGCCTCCGGAATGGGATTGTGCCAGCCGCCGTCCGCTACGATGAGCGCGTCCGCGTTTGGCCAGCGCGTAGAGCGCCGGAAAGATTTTCTTGCGGGCAAGAGCACCGATAATGCCGAACAGCACCAGTGCATCGGATTGCCTTACGGCGTCATCTGTGTGACCCATTTCAGTTCCCCTGTTTCTTCTCATCGTGCCCACCAAACGCGTAACACATGGTTGTTAAGCCTTTGCTTGCAAAACAAGACCGTGTGACGGCTACTGGGGTCATGATCACTCGCGTTCCCAGATGCGCCGCATCTGCAAATACATAAATGATGCCGTCCAGCCAATCAGTACCAGTCCGGTCAACGCCTCCATTCCGGCCATAAAACGCAACGGCCCCGCTGGCACCAGATCACCATAGCCCAGCGAGGTATAGTTGGCGAACGAGAAGTAGGTGCATCCAGCAAAGTCAGAAGATCGACTACCGACAATCGCGCCATAACCATCGCCATCTATTAGCCAGCAATAGGCCAGACCGAACAGCATCACCTCAAGCACGTGTGCAACCAGCAAACCGCACACCAGAATCGATAAATGCCAGCGATGCCAGGCATCGTTTCGATGCAACCAGTCGCCCGCGCGCCCCATGACACTCATCGCCTCGTAGTGCAGAATGACGCACAGAATAACCAGCAGCAGGGTGACGCTCAGCGTGATCAGCATGCGCCGGGCCTGTGGTTTGCTTCAATGAGATGACTGACCATTTTCCCCTGCCTTTGAGCGCAAGAACAGTTTGCTGCCGACGAAAATAAGCAGCATGGCCAGCAACGAGATCATCACCACCAGCATGTCGGTCTGTGCCTTCACTACAATGAACGCCCCCAGCACAATAACATCCAGAATAATGGCGCTGCCCAGAATAAGGGGATTGGCTTTCACTTCAGTACGCAGATGGCGGAGCACGCCCCAGTGCACGGCGATATCCATAACCAGGTAGAAAATGGCACCGAGCGAGGCGATGCGGCTCAGGTCGAAGAATACGGTCAGGGCTATGGCGATAACAATCGTATAAACCAGCGTGTGTTTCTGAATGCCTCCGGGCATGCCGAAGTGCCGGTGCGGCACCAGTTTCATTTCCGTCAGCATGGCCAGTACGCGCGACACCGCAAACACGCTGGCAATCACACCGGACATGGTCGCGACAAGCGCCAGCGCCACCGTGAACCACAGGCCGAAATCACCGAATGCTGGTCGTGCCGCTTCGGCCAGGGCAAAGTCTCTGGCCTTGATGATTTCCGGCAGCGTCAGGTTGCTGGCCACGGCTAGCGCGACCAGCACATAAAGAATCGCGCAGATGCTAATGGAAATGATGATGGTGCGGCTCACATTGCGATGCGGATCGACGATCTCCGCGCCGCTGTTGGTGATGGTGGTAAACCCCTTGTAGGCCAGGATAGCCAGCGCCAGTGAGGCCAGGAACGTGCCGGGGCTGGTCTGCGTGGCATCCAGCGAGACACGGGCAAAAGAAAAATCCGCCAGCCACAGGCCGACAATCGCAAACAGCGCGACCGCACCGATTTTGACCACCGCCATCACCAGGGAAAAGGTGCCGATCAGACGATTGCCCGCGATGTTCACCACAAAGGCGAACACCAGCAGCGCAACGCCCAGCAGCGGTACCAGCGCACTGCCCGGCTCGACATCGAACAGCTGCAGGCTATAGGCGCCAAACGTCCGCGCCACCAGACTCTGGTTGATGACCATGGAGAAATACATCAGCAAGGCACAGAAAACGGTGGTCATCCCGGGGCCGTAGGCCTTTTCCAGATACATCACAATGCCACCGGATGAGGGATAGGCATTGGACATTTTAATGTAGGAGTAGGCGCTGAAAGCAACCACTATCGCCGCCACAAAGAAGGCGATGGGAAACAGGTCGCCCGCCAGTTCGGCCACCTGCCCGGTTAAGGCGAATATCCCGGCGCCGATCATCACCCCGGTGCCCATGGCGACCGCGCCGATGAGCGTCAGGCTGTTTTTTTTATATTGTCCCATTTCACAAATACCTTAGATAAAATAAATAAAGCCTTTCGAACAGGTTTTTTACCCCGATCAGCTTTTTTGAATGCCGGGGAAACAGGTTCCAGAACGGCGGTTTGTTATCTGCTGCCATGTGCAACCACATGGCATCATTCTGCATATTGAGAATACAGGAGAGTTCGTAGCGGTAGGTCGCTGCAGGCGAACCCGCGTTTAACACGGCGTGCATATTTTTTGCCGCGGCCTGGGAGCGAAACTGCGCCATATGCGCCTGATGCGGCACCCACGGCGGCGGATTCTCATGGCTGGCGCAATCCCCGGCGGCGAAGACATGGCTCAGACCTTTCACCTGCCCGTATTTGTCCACCTCGATTTGCCCGCCAGGGGAAACGGCAAGACAGGACTCCCGAACCAGTCTGGAACCGGTTATTCCGGGTGAATACAGCACCAGATCCGCCTGACGCAATGTGCCATCTTGATCAAGCATGCCACCGGCGACGAATTCCGCCGGTGCGTAACCGTAGTCAAGAATGATGCCCCGTTCGCGCATCCGCTCGGTGATCCCGCCGGTCTCACCTGGGGGTATATCAGCAGAGAAAAAGTGAATCTCGAAGTTGTCCCGCACCTGTCTTTGTTTTAAGGCAAAATCCAGCAGGCAGGCGCACTCATACATTTGCCCCCCGCGGCCGGCCACGAATCCGTCCTGTTTGTTGATCTTGAATCCCAGATAAATCACCCCCTTATTCATGGCGTCGAGTCTGTTCATAAACGTTTCCATCTCGTCCGGACCGTTACACGGTGACAGCGTGTGTTCTTTAGTACCGGGAATGTCGTCTTCCAGAAACGCCGGTCCGATGCCTACAAATAGCGCATCGTTTTTATAGACTTCGCCGTTAGCGATGACGGTTCTACCGCCATCGCGTATGTCCGTGACCACACCCTCGATAAAACGAATATTTCTACGCCGCAAAAACGGACGGATATCAATGCATACGTCTCGCTTGCGCTTTTTCCGGGTGATGAATTCCGGAATCGCCGGGAAGTAGGTAAAGTTGCCATTGCCTATGAGCGTAATGTCGTGCCGGGAATACAGTCGGCGCAAGAAGCCGGCAAAAAACGGGAACATCGGCAACGCGAGAAAATATTGAATAAAAAATAATGACGCGAATCCGTTACCAATGATGGTGATGTTTTTTTTCATGTTTTAAATTCAACCTCTAAGTGCATTGCAGAAATGTATGTCCAATCTGCCAGGGGAAAAGCGGGCGACTCCATGCCGGGCTCCACCGTATATGACTTTTCCGCAGCCCTTGCGCACGATAAATTGCTGTGCATCTGCGACCGACTAAACAATGTACCGATCCCAGCCCGCGTAAGAATTTCTGATCGAGCCGCGTGGCAGTGCCAATGCTATCAGCAGCACGCCGCAGATCACCCCGTTCCAGGTCGCCAACGGCGAGACGATGCCATCGAGCAGCCAGGGTGCGGCGATCAACCAGGCACCGAACGGGATATTGATAAACCTGATGGCGCGGCCGACCTCGGCCAGGGCGATGATCGAGAAGGTGACCACCAGCAGACCGACCAGGTGGTCGCTGTCGGTCATGGCGCCGAAACTATCGAAGCTGAGCCGCGTAAACGTGAGCCAGACACCGATCGCGATACTCAGCAACAGCGTCCAGGGATAGGTCACGCCGCGCGTGGCCTGCGCCCACTGCTCGCGAGGCGTGGCAGCCAGCCCTTTGGCGGTGTCGTCGCTGCCGCCGTCCATCGCGTCGCCGGTCCAGAAGGTGCGCCAGAACGGTTTACCCTGCTTGCGCGACCACAGCAAAAACTGGCCCATCGCAACAAACTCGTTGAGCGAATACGGAATCATCACCGCCATCGCCAGCGCCGCGATCAGGCACAGCGTGCACCAGGTGCCGATCGCGATCGGCTGGATGATGACAAAATAAATACTCACCACGCCCAACGGTAATATTAGAATGGCCAGGCCCAGCACCATCCATGGCATGGTGCGCCAGCGGGTCTTGCCAGCCATCCAGACCATTACCAGTTCGAGCATATAGACGATGCCGCCCAGGGCGCCATCGGCAATCGGCCAGGCCTTGGACATATCCGAAGTGATAATGGTTTCGCTGCCATTCATTATGCCTTTCATGTCGCCGCTGCCGGGGAAGAACGGTTCCCAGACACTATCGATGTGGCCAAGCTGATAGGCGCCCAGAATACGCGCGATAAGAAACCCGATCAGGGCAAGCACCGCAATCGGCATGCGCTGCAACCAGCTTGCCGGCGTATAGGCCCAGCCCGGCGGCACGTCCGGCCCGCCCATCATGCCGCTCATGCTCATGCCCGGCATCATCGGGATCAGCACGGAAAGCGCGATCACCAGTCCACCGACCAGGGTGCCATTGGCATAGGCCTCGGGTAACGGGGTCCAGAACACCAGCGGTGCGAACAGCAGCCACAGACCGACGCAGGCGTTGGCCCACTGCGCCCAGGGATTGCGCCGCCAGGCATCTGCGGACAGCACACTAAAGACGATCACCAGAATGCCGCTGATCACGTCGCTCCAGGTCATCAGCAGGTTGCGCAGTTCGAACGTCGGCAGGCCACGGTCGAACATCACTCGCAACTGATTGGCATCGGGCACAAAGTCACTCATGTAGCCGAGCGTAAACGGGCTGCTCAGCAGCCACAAACCGAGCATCAGGTTGAGGTAGTGCGGCCAGAGCATATTGCGATGGCTTTCGACCATCATATCGGGATGTTCGCTGCTGTGCTGTGTCGAATCCGAAGCGCTGCGCGGCACTAGCGTCATGCCGCATTTGGGGCAACTGCCCGGTTCGCTGCGCACGATCTCCGAGTGCATCGGACAGGTGTACTCGGTTGCCTCTTCCCCGCCGGACGCTACAGGATCATGGTCGGCGTGTTCGTTATGCTCGTTATGTTCACCGTGTTCTTCGGACGAGGCGGGGCGCAGTTCCAGCGCCATGCCGCACCTGGGGCAGCGGCCCGGTTCGCTGGCCACTACCTCGGGGTGCATCGGGCAGGTATATTCGGTTGCCTCCATCGCTCCAGTTGTTTCATCTGGTTCCAGGGCCATGCCGCAGCGCGGGCAGTTGCCGGGCGAAGACTGGCACACTTCCGGGTGCATTGGGCAGGCATGCATAGTGCAGCCCTGCGCGGAAGCCGGTTCGGCTGCTGCTGTGGCGGGAGCGGTATCACCGCCGCCGTGATGCGCGTGTTCGCCGTGTTCATGTTTGTGGCTCGACATGGCTATGTCTGCGGACGCGGGTTCTGACTGCGCGGGCGCATCCGGGACGGCGGCCTTCTGCTGCTCCATCGATGCGGGCGGCTCCAGGCCGTGCTCGCGGTACCAGCCGAACGGGTCGGCCTGCAATGCCGCGACCATCTTCGGCAGGGCCTGACGCAGTGAATGCTGCGGTGTCCAATCGAGCAAGCTGCGGGCGCGGGTGATATCGACGGCGTAGTGATCGTTGGCCCGGTCTATCATCCATGGCTTGATGAACTGATCCTGACCGGGGATATGATCCTGCAGCCACGCGCCCACTTTTGCCATCGGCCCAGGGACGTTGTGCGTCTCCCACGACTCATCACGAATCAATCGCTGAAACGTATGCTGCAGCTCATCGTAGCTCAACGTCTCTGGCTCGCCGATGAGGATTGCCGACTCCGGTGGCAGTTGGGTACGACGCTCGATGGCGTGCTCGATGGCGTCCACCACATCGTCCAGGTGAATGTAGGTCTGGCCATGCGACGTCTCGCCGGAATACAGGTGGCCGGCGAGTTGTCCTTCGTAGATGCGCTGCATCTGGTTCGACAACGGCGGCGAGTGGCAAACATCGTCGTATACGCCGGCAAGACGCAGGATTACCGTGGGAATATTGCCGCGCTCCGCGCGAATCAGCGCTTCGGTGCGCACCTTCGATTGTGGATAGGCCCAGGTTGGCCCGATCGGCGAATCTTCGGTGATAAACACGCCCGGCTCACCCGGACGATGTACCAGCATGGTACTGGCGAAAATAAACTGCTCGACCTCGAAGTTCTCACGCAAGCCATGCAACAGGCGTTCCGTACCCTTGACGGTAATCTCGTCGTATTTCGGACTTGGCTTGCCGAGGAAATCATAGTAGGCAGCCAGATGCACCACCGCAGCGATATGCATACCGTGGTGTTCCCGCAGAATGCGCAGCCCCTCGCGCACACTGTCATCGGAAGCGATATCGACAGGTATGTACACGCAGTCGGGCGGCGGCGGAGTGGGTGCCTTGCGGTCGAAACCCACGACATCGCTAAAGCGTCCAGTCAGACGCTGCATCACGGCACTGCCAATACGTCCGCTAGCACCTGTGACCAGGACGATATTTTTTTCTGCGTTCATGACTATTCTTCCTTATATAATTTATTCGACGACAACACTGCGTGGCAGCTAGCAAAAGATTTGTTCGTCATCATTTTTTCGTCATCAATAGTGTCGCCTTAGTATAAAATTCCAGTCACATACATTTCATCGTTTTCCCTCTTTTAATAGTCTGTGAAGTCGCCATCTATCAACTCCGCTTGAGCGAATACGCAGTGATGGCGACCGCAGACACCTATGCGCCTGGCGCGCCGAATATCTGGATGATTTCAGTCTGCACCTTAGCGCTCATTTTCTGCTCCTGCAGTAGTTCATCAACTACTTATGCCCACCGCAGCACGAATGGTCGGGCGGCGTTGTACCGCTGGTATATTTTTTCGGTTCAGCAACAAATTTCTGATGGCAGATGTCTGAGCAGAAGTAGTATTCCTGCCCGGCGAAGGTTTCCCTGGCTGCTGACTTTTCAGCTTCCACGTTCATTTTACAGACTGGATCAATAGTCATTTTTTTAACCTCTTATCACGATAGTGTGGTTACCATGCTCTTGGGGTATGTTGGCTCAGGGGTAACCTATCCCAGGCCAGCATGAACTATTACGCAGTAAAAGACGGCATTACCTGTCGCTCGACTTACATCGATACTTCAGGCAACTATAACCATCCGTCACTCCAGCGAGTGTTCAACTATCTTTGGTACGCCGCGTCGAGAGCGAGAGGCAGTCCTCCCGCCATAAACAATTAGACTGATCGCAATAGCCATCAAGGGCTTTGGCGAAACAGTCAAAATTACCTTCTCCACGCTGCAGCGTTCTTACCAGTTCAATTTTGCCACGTTTGCCCGGAGCGATGCCCCGTTGTTTGGCTATCTCGTTTATGCTTTTCATGTGCATTGTCGTTCCTCCGTTAAAAATATTCTGTTTCTCAAATTCCGCTTTTCACCGCATACCAGTGGACAATTTCCGGCATATCCTTTAACGCTTAAGCAGGTCCTCGCGTTTGCGAAGATAGTCTTCTCGGCTGATTTCACCACGGGCATACACCTCATCAAGCAGGTCCAGCGCTGTTTTTTCCTGCTGACTTGCACCGGGAGCGCTGGAATGGTGACCACCGCCTGACCACATCCCCTTGCCCCCGAAAAAACCCAGCATCACAATCAGCATCACGATGACCATGGTTGCTCCGGCATCTCCTTTCTGATATTTCTTTAGTTGTTTCATTTTTTTCACCTTTACAGTTTGCATCACCTCAACACCTGAGTGCGGCATATCATTCGATCAGCCTGTCGCGCATGAGTTGTACAATACGGACAGCGTGGTGTCTGCCCGCGTAGACCGGTTCACAGGCTATCTCATCACTTAAGCCGCGCCACCCCGCACCTCTTGCATAAACTAGCGGGACTCTCGCATCCAGCTTGGACAACAGGAACTTGAGAAACGAACTACCACTGTTGAATACGAGGGTATGCATTATCGCCACTTAGTGAACATACGCTTCACACACGTAACGTCGCATCATGCGGTGACTGTTGAAGAAGGATGCATTTTTCGTAATAGCACCTTTCATTATCGCAATCCAGCGCTCTCTATCCTCGTAATACAGGGGTAGCACCACCTGCTCCAGCTTATTATATAAAGCATCAGCTTCCGCTTCCGTTGCCCCATCGCCGATTGCCCAGCCCGTGATGCCTTCGATGCAACCCTCGACCCACCAGCCATCGAGAATACTCAAATTGGGCACCCCGTTAAAAGCCGCCTTCATGCCGCTGGTGCCGGACGCCTCCATGGGTCGCAAGGGCGTGTTGAGCCAGATATCAACCCCGGCCACCATGCTGGCGGCCAGCGCCATATCGTAATTGGGGATATAGACAATGCGAATATGCTCGGCTAACTCACCTATATGAGAATGCAACACCTCAATGAGGTGTTTACCGCCGCCATCCTGTGGGTGGGCCTTGCCAGCCAGAACAATTTGAAACGGCCATTGTTTCGCCATCGCCTGCAGACGGGCGAGATCAGTGAACAATAAATCCGCCCGTTTGTACGCGGTCATGCGGCGGGCAAAACCGATGATGGGAACATCCAGATCAAGGCTGATACCGCAGCGTGCACTGATTTCAGCCAAAAGTGCCTGTTTGGCCTGCACATGCGCCGTCCAGATGGCATCGTCCGATATACAACAATCTGCACGTAGCAACACTTCGGGTTCATGACACCAGCCCGGCAGGTGTGCATCGTACAGTTTGCGAAAACTCGGTGCCGCCCAGGTAAAGGGGTGCACACCGTTGGTTACGGCATTCACTCTGTATCCCGGGAATATCTTCCGCGAGGTTTCCGCATGGCGCTTGGCCACGCCGTTGACATATTCACTCAGGTTGAGCGCCAGGCGCGTCATATTAAGAGCGTCCGCACCCGCCAGATGCCTTAGCGTCGATGCATCGATAAAGTCGCCCAGAGTGCGTTCCACCAGGTCATAGGAAAACTTGTCATGACCGGCCTCAATCGGTGTATGGGTGGTGAAATTGCACAGCTCACGGACCCTTGGTATATCGTAGCTGGGCTCGCCCACCCGAACATCTGCGGCGGGATAGGCGTAATTACGCAGCAGTTGCAGTGTTAGCAGTGCGGAATGGCCTTCATTCATGTGATATTGACGTAACGTAAAACCCAGGGCATGCAGCATGCGTGCGCCACCTATGCCGAGCACTATCTCCTGTTTGAGCCGATAGGCAGGATCCCCCCCATAGAGATAATGTGTTAACTGCCTATCCTCTGCGCTGTTTTCGGCGAGATCGGTATCGAGCAGAATCACCGGCTGGCGTCCACCCATGTGGCCTTTCAGCACATAGAACCAGCCACCGACCCAGATATGCCGACCCTCAATCGGCACGGCGACCCGCGCATGCAATGGTTTTGTCCACGCGCCAGGATCCCACTGATCCGCCTGTTCATGCTGCCGCCCCTCGCTGTCGATGGTCTGCCGAAAATAGCCGTCGCGGCTCACCAGACTGACAGTCACCATGGGCAGGTCAAGATCCGCCGCCGAGCGAATGGTATCCCCGGCGAGAACCCCCAGCCCTCCAGAGTAGCTGGGAATCTCGTTTTGCAAAGCGATCTCCATGGTAAAATACGCGATGCGCGGCTCATGGGTAAAATCGTCAAGTTCGAACATATTTTTGCCTCGGTTTATGCCGTGATCCGTCACTGCAATGTCAATATACTCCAGTAGCCTGCGGCATCAACACGGTAGCGTTTGGAGTGCCGCAGGTGCGCTCACCTACGTCGTGTGCCCCATGCATTTACACCAGGTACAGTCACAGCCTTCGTGTACATGCAGGAATGGCTTTTTATGTCTTCGCACAAACAGGGCATACACAAGCGCAGTCCACCAGCGTGGCTGGTAGGCACGGTGCAACCATTCACGTGCGTCTTCATTTTTATGGCGATTCAGAATTGAGCGATAACCTCGGCTACCCAGGCGCTGATAAATCCAGCGATTGACTTCCGAGGTCTGCATGAATTTCCTCAGACGCTGGTCAAGCTGCCGCTCGTACTCATCCGGTTTGTTCATCAACAGGGCATTGGCCGCCTGCGTACCCGATAACATGGCCCAGCGCATACCGAAACCAAATAATGCATCCTGAAACCCAGCCGCCTCACCCGCGTAAAGAATGCTGCCTTTATGCACAATGTTATGAAATACCGAGTTCCCTACACCACCAAAGCGTTTTTCATTCTGCATGCGCAGGTGAATGTGCTGCTGAAAAAAATCGACACAACGGGAAACGTAATCACGTTCATTATGAAAATCGGCAAACATGCAGGATGCCAGGGTGCCTCTACCCTTATGCACCAGCACATAGGCATAACCCTTTGGTGCCAGTTCATCTGAGACCACTGCCCAGGCACCATCGGCCATATCGGTATCAAATAAATAACCCGCCGCAATAACATCTGCCCGCTGTGGGCCATGGGTGACGATTCCACCCGCCGACAAATTTGAAACCGATTCGCCGAAACGTATTTCTACACCGGCATCCAGCGCCTGCTGTTTCAATGCCATATCCAGAGAGCCTGAAGCACTGCCACGTTTAACCAGGTAAAACAGCGGCAAACGGGAGTGGAAATGATGCGGCTTGCCGTACGAATCGAAACACACCACATCATGGAACGCCTGTGCATCAAAATTTATCTGAATACCCAGTGATTGCAGTTCCAGCAACACATCAGTTTCTGTGGTCCAGTTCTCCAGACCCTGAAAATCACCGTGAAAGCGAGTGCCCACATCTTTTCGCCTCTCGTAAACACGAGCCTGTCCGCCCGCATGCTGTATAAACAATGCAGCCGCCAGCCCCGCGGGGCCAGCCCCCGATATTTCGATAATATCCCTGTTTGTCATGATCTCAGCCACCTGTAATCAACCTATAAGATGTATTTACTTTCATCAGCATCCCGTTCTATTTCGCGTAAACGTCACAGGCAGACGTTATTGCCTGCCGAGCGCCCTGCTCATTTCACCAGCCGTTTTAACGGGAAGATTCATCCCGTTTAGAATGACTCACATACTGCACAGGGTTTTTCTCAAAGCGTTGTTTGCAACCTTGCGAACAAAATATATAAGTTTTTTCTTTATATTCAGTTTTTATGTCTGCCTTCCATTCATCTACCCGCATACCGCACACCGGATCATGCGTCCATTGATGCGCTTCTAATTTTCGGTCGTGCAAAGCACCATCCTCTAACCACATAATGCGATCCGCAATATCTTCAACTCGCGGGTCATGGGTAACCATCACAACTGCGTAACCGTGATCCCTTGCAATATCATGCAAAATCATCATCACTTCCTGGCCTGTTTGTGAATCCAGGTTGCCGGTGGGTTCATCCGCCAGTATCAACCCGGGCTCATTGATAAGCGCGCGAGCGATGGCGACACGCTGTTTCTCACCTCCCGAAAGCGTTTGTGGTAAGGCAAAACGGCGATGCTCAAGTTTCAATTGCTGGATAAGCTCATCTGCGCGTTGTTTAGCTGAGTTCGCCTTGTGTTTGCGCAGTTGCGCTGGAAACAGAATATTTTCCTCAACCGTGAGCGCCTCCAGTAAATTGAATGCCTGGAATATAAAGCCAATTTTTAAGGCACGTATATTGGGTAATGCGGCTTCTTTTAACTGCGTGATGTTAATGCCTTCAATTTCAATGGAACCCTCCGAGGCTTTTAATAAACCGCCCAGCATCGATAATAAGGTGGTCTTGCCCGAGCCGGAGGGTCCCATGATCAACACCAGTTCACCTGGCTGTATTTCAAGCGACACATCATTCACCGCACGCACTTTAGTGTGGCCACTGCCATAATATTTAGAGATATGTTTTGCGCTGAGTATGGGTGATGTCATCTTGTTCTCTCTATACGTGAAAAGCCGTCGCGGGGTCTAAACGTAATACCATGTGCGTCGGCAGCAAAGCACCGGATATTGCGACAACAAACGCTATTACACCCAGTTGGAAAAGTGACTCCATTGAAACGATGAGTGTGAGCTGTGGTACCAGTAACGGCACATAGGGGATAATAAATAAGGCAAAAACAACGGCTATTACAAAACCATATAAAGTCACTAATCCTGTCTGCAACATAAGCGCGTAAAAAATTAACGGGTTTTTAACACCTAAGGCTTTAATAATGGCGATTTCCTGGCGCTTACGCATCACCAGTGAATAGGCAGTAAACGCCACAATCAAGGCTGCCAGTACTGAACAGATAGTGGTCATCATAAGGATAATCTCCACCCCCATTTGACTGGCCAGTGCAAAGTCATTTTTTATAAACTCAGCGTGAGTTAGCGCGTTGACCTTGTCTACCTCATTACGTATCTGCACGGCTAAGTCTTTCGCATCAATGCCATCATCGGCATCAACCAGCAGGTAACTATAGGTGCCGCTGGAAGATAAAATATCCTCAAGGTCTTTAAAGGGAACAAACAATACGGTATTGGCGGAAGAGTAGGTACCGCTGGATAATCCGACGACGGTAAAATTTTTATCTGTGATGCGCAGCTGGTCACCCATACCAATGCCCGTTAACTCAGACAGCACATCAGGAATAATAACTTCCCCGGGGTTTTCTATCTGGCGTCCTGCACTCATCGACCAGGGGCCTGCGCGTTGCGCACCAGGTAAAAGGCCAACGATGAATGCAAACATTTTTGTATCCCCGGCAACGATCACATTGTTCAGGTATAAAATGGGCGTGACCTGTTTTACGCCCGGCATGCTGGCAATTTTATCGGCCTTCCAGTCCCACACAAATGACATGGCCATATGCATATTACCGACACCGCTTTGCATCACCCATATATCAGGTTTAATGTTTTCAGGATAGGCGACTACCTGCTCTGATTCACCCTGCCAGACCGCATCAAAAAAAATCACCAGTATGAAGGCAAAGGCTATGCCTAATGCACTAGCGGTTAAGCTGCCAGGTTGTTTGGTTAATGATTTCCAGGCCCATTGAAACATGGCTAAGTACTCTCAAATACGATCATTGGATCAGAGCGGAAAATGACGCGTAAAGGGATTAATGCGCCGATGAGCGCAAAACCCAAACTTGCCATCAGGCTTTGCAAAAATATCGTCGGTTCAAAAATACGGATCAAATAAACCGGCGCGGCTGTTTCAATAAACCAGCTAAGGGCTGACGCGAGTAAAATACCAAACGGTATCGAGATGATGAGTAATAATAAGGCCTGTACAAAAACAGCGATAAGTAACCTGGCAAATGGAAATCCCAGGGCTTTCATAACCGCAAAGCTACGTAGTCTGCTGCGGATATCGGAATACATAATCAGACCGACGACTAACATGCCGATGATATAAGCTACGCTGACCAACAGGCCTATGATCGGGCCATAAAACACTTTGCCCATATTGACATCATTGCCTGCTAGCTGCGCCGGTGTTACCACATCAACCGAGGCTACAGTGGCTTCAATTTGCTGAGTCACCCGATCACGATTAGCGGTGGGTTCAAGCTCAATCAGCATATAACTTAATAATGGAAAGGTACTTAAATCCGGCGCAATCTCCGATTCAATAAATAAATCCAGCATGCCGTCATAATTGATAAAGGCAAAGGGCATCATAAAGGCGGCCTCTTCAGTAAAACCAGAAACCTTGAATTCAAAATCGGTTACATAAAAGCTATCACCCAGCTGTATCTTGTATTTTTTTGCCAGTGAAACATCGATAACAATATCATTGCCATGCTCTATTGCATGGCCTTTAATAATAGAAGATGGCCCGCCTTTGAGGTCATAAACCAGCACATAAACCGGGGTACGCACCTCATTTTTTGTATAGATAATAGGCACTGCAGTAATCGGATGCGCATTGATGACACCGTCAACTGACTCGACTTGCGCTCTGGACAACTGTGGAATCGATGAACGTACGGCGATAAAATTAGTGACCCCAGATTGCGTAACAATTAGATCAGCATTTCTATTCAATACAATGCGTTCAAGCTGATAATACTGGCCCTGTTCAAACCCTTTCATAACAAGAATCACGGCAATAACGGAACCCAACGCGAAGGCCGTTAGCATTATGCGTAATGGATCAAGTTGTACTTGCCGTAGGGCCAGCTTTATCATCATTCCTTCCCGTTGTACCTTGTAAAACAAATAAAAATGTTGATGGTCTATGTACTGTTGTTAAATGATTTTAATCACATACCGGCCACACAAAAAAGTTCGCTATCTGCTTTTGCCCAACCCCCACCGCGCCCTTATCCAGATAGAGCACCCAGGCCCAGTCCGTTTCATACATGCTGGTGCTGGATGACCAGTAAAAATCCTGCACATTATCGAATACCAACGGCCTGGATAAGGCGGGTTTTGTGTGAACACAATCCACCAGTGATTCGAGTTCGTTTATATTGGGCAGTCGCCAGTGACGCGTATTGTCCTGCCGATTCAGTTCCTCCACAGCCTTGAGTGCATCGACCCAGTTGACCGGGCCAGGCGTAAGATTCGCATTGCGCGACCAGTGCAGACCGCTTAAATGATCCTCGATGCTATCGCCATGTACAGTAAAACGGGGTTGCGGCCAGGCAGCGCCAAACTGATACTCGCCATCCTGTCCGCACCCTGAACACTCAACTGGCATGCCTTCTGAATCGTAACAATCCTGTTGCCCGGTCACCGGGAGTATTCCATTGCCTTCAGCGCGTACCGGCCAGACCAGGTAGGATTGGTCTTTGCCGCCATAGAACATACGCGCACCTTCCATATGAATATACCAGGCATAAGCCGGATTCATCGCCGCCGTGGTCGACGTCCAGTACCAGCCCTGAAATGCGTCTTTGAAGGGGTGGTTCCCTGGCAGTGCAGGCTTACATGACTGGTAACTTATCAAGCTGTGTAGCTCATGCCGGTTAGGCAGGCGCCAGTCACTAAATCCGTATCGCTGCTGCAGATTCATTTGCCGAACATAATCCAGTGCCTCCTGCCAGCTGAGTGGAAATTCAGCAAAATTAGTTTTGCGGGTCCACATGAGTCCTGTTAAGCGATCTTCAACAAGATCGCCCTGTATCTCGAACCGTGGCGTTGGCCAGGAAATGCCGTGCCTGAACTCAGCATCCTGCCCCGTACCGGCACAGTCTATTACCTCCCCCTGTGCGTTGTGACAGGTTTGTTGCCCGGTCCAGAGATACGATACTCTATGGCTATTAATAGTTAAGCCTCCTGATTCATGCAGTCACAAAGGACGTTTAATCTGTCATCCAGAAATAATATCCGGGTGCAAACCCTCACCTCTTAGTGTCTCAATGAGTAATACTGGCATATCGTGGTGTTCTTCATACTCAACCACAAACCCATGCGGGTCATGTGTACTGATTTCTACATCAGAGACGTAGCTTATATCCAGTAGTAATTGTTTGAGTTTTTTCAATTGTTCTATATCCAGCTTTTCATCAAGATAGATCTGTACTGTATTCATTATTAAATCCTCACGTTTTACATAAAATACTTAACCTGTTCCTGCCAGCTACCTGCATCACCGTTATATCCATAATTCCAGTTCATAATGGCTCATCACAGCATGCAATATATCGCTTCTTGTGATCATCCCTTGTAGCTCTCCATCTGCAACGATGGGCATGGCACCGACCCGCCGCTCAACAAACAGGCGTGCTATATATCGCACATCCGTTTCTTTACTCGCGGTTAGCACTGGCGATTGCATAAGCAACTCAACTTTATCGCTTGTCTTGTGTGGTGCTAGATTCTTTTGATAACTTTCCTGTAATCCTGCCATGTATTGCAAAAGATCCCGATCCGAAACCATGCCTGTCACTTTGCCATCAGTTGAAACAACGGGCAGATGTCGAAAGCGTTTTGTCTGGAAAAGTGTTAATACATGATCAACTGTCATTGAAGCAGTCAGGGTGACTACAGGCGCCGTCATAATCTGATGGGCATAAAGCGCAGGGACATCTTCAGGCAATTTATCAATCGCTTGATAAACATATTCTGCAGAAGCGGAAAATGACTGATGATGTTCCTGTGCCGTTTGATGTTCCTGTTTTGCATCAATCGTCTTATTTTTTTTAATCTGTCCGGTTTTATTAACTGCACGCTGTTGAAAAACTTTATCCAGTGGCATTAAGTCATGTTGATTGGGGCCTTGAATATAAAAAAACATCAGTAGTCACCTCGTAGAAAAAGTATCGCCAATCCATGCAAAGCCGGACAACAGTTTTTACCTGGCCGAGCAGATACGGGCTGCTGATTTACATTGTGTCTGTCAAAACATCTCATCATCTGACAATTTGCCTCCACTACGTCATGGAATTTTACGTTTGTATGCGTGCTTAGGTAGACACACTTGCCTTTTTCTTCAAAGGTTCATCACTATCGATACCGATCTCAATGACCAATTCACTGACATAACGATACGCTGGAATGACCAGATTGGTCGGTGCCGGAACACCCTTGAATACCCGACCAGCCAGGTCAAAACGCGAGCCGTGGCAAGGGCAGAAATAACCGCCGATCCAGTCAGCTCCCAGATCCTGAGATGACACCTCTGGCCGAAAACTCGGGACACAACCCAGGTGTGTACAGATACCGATGACCACCAGGTGTTCCGGATGTAGTGAACGCCATGTATTTTGAGCATAAGTCGGCTGCTGGCTACTGACCTCTGAATCTGGGTCACGTAACAGCTTTAAATGCCTGGGCGTATTCATACTCTGCAACATTGCATCTGTGCGATGTAATATCCACACTGGCTGCTGACGCCACTCGACCGTAACCTGTCGCCCGGGCTCGATCTTACTGAAATCAATACTCACAGGTGCACCTGCCATTCGCGCTTTCTCACTCGGATTCATCGAGGCAATAAATGGCCAACTTACTGCGCTGAGCCCAGCGGCACCCACCACGGTGGTTGCCCTCACCAGAAACCGGCGACGCGTTTCACGCTTAATACTCATATCTGTTTCCCGGAAACATGATTGACATCCGCGTGGCGGTTGGTAAAGAAATTATAAAGCGGTACCCATACCAGTGCGATATACCAGCCATAAGCATAGGCCTCTACAGCACCCAGTAGAAAACTTTTCCAGCTAATCCATTCAAAACCAGGTAAAAGTTTTTGCCAGGCCTGGTACATGGCATGTTCTGGAAAAATAAAATCAAAACCCACACACAGAATAAAACTGATCATCAGCAGTAAACTAGTGGCATGACCCACAGCCATTAAAGACATGCGATTGTTCATGAAGCTTCTCCTTTTGTAATAATTTTATTTATATATTTTTCAGGTTCCACCTCGAACTTATCCAGGCAATCATGTGAACAGAAACGGTACAAGTGGCCTTCGTGCATTTTGCCATAGCCCTGTTCGGCATCCAGGCTTTTACCGCACACTGGATCAATATGATTCTCGGTTTTTTTATTACCGTGTTCATGATGACCATGAATCATATGTGCGCCACAACCAAAGCGCATCATTAGATAAAATACGACGGCAAAAATTAAAAATGACAATAAACCGCCCACAACAATCTCCTAAATATATTTAGTGATTCGATACATGATTATTTCTATATAAAACCTTATCGTTAAAAAGACCTTGTCATTCCAGCTTGCCTTTGCGTGGCCGTAAACTTAAAAAAAAACAGACATAAACCACATTGAAGGCCACAATTACCCACATACCATATGTATGTTTTTCTAATATGATTTATCCTAATGCAGATAAATATCGTCCCGACGTAAAGGCACCGACAATGACTGATGAGCATGCCCCACCAGTAACTGATACACATTAATGCTGCCTTCATCGAAAAAATAAGCTGAACCCGCCATATACAAACGCCACAATCGATAGGTCGCTTCAGATGACTTACTCACAGCCGCTTGCCGATTATGTTCCAGCGCCCGCACCCAGTGACGCAGGGTCATGGCGTAGTGGCGGCGCAGGCTTTCCACATCGAGTACTTCAAAACCCGCCTTCTCCATCGCCTGACTAACATCGCTGATGCGAGCCAACTCACCATCCGGGAACACATAGTGATTAATAAATCGAGTCAGATCGGTTTTCTGCCAGCCGGTTTCATTGGTAATACCATGATTGAGAAACAGACCGCCCGGTTTAAGCAGTGATTTTACCGTGTCGAAATACAGCGGGAAATTTTTCACCCCAACGTGCTCAAACATACCGACACTGACGATACGGTCGTACTGAACATCAGCGGGCATGTCTCGATAGTCTCGCAGTTCAACGCTAACCTGATGTTGCAGGCCTTCTTCACGAATGCGCTGCTGCGCATAATCATATTGCTGCTGGCTCAGGGTAATTCCATGACTGCGCACGCCATAATGTTTAGCCGCCCACAGCACCAGCGCTCCCCATCCACAACCGATATCCAGCAATTGCTGACCCGGTTGTAGACGTAGCTTGCGACAAATATGTTCGAGTTTGTCACACTGCGCATCGGCCAGTGACTGTTGTTCATCTTTAAAATAAGCGCATGAATAAATCATCTGCGGATCCAGCCAGAGTTTATAAAACTCATTACTGACATCATAATGATGGGCAATGCTGGCTCGACTGTTGCTGCGAGCTTCTGATATTGCGCGCTGGTGCTGTGCAGCACCGCCTTGAGTAACGGCTGGCAAGCGTAATACCCTGCATAACAGTTTAAATTTCATGCCCAGTGGCAGTTTCAGTTTTTGCAACCAGGGCGCAAGATTAAACAGAGATTCCATTTCACCCTCAACATCAATGCCACCATTTAGATAAGCCTCACCCAGCTTTAACATATCCCGTTTGAGAACAAGTTCGCGCAGTGCACCCGGCCACTTGAACACCAGAGCACATGTGGCATGAGGGCCATCATTCAATACCCGGTTATCCCACAGGCGTATGGCGGTGGGGCCACGGTAATCTTGCAGAACGGTAGAAATAATATTTTGCGCCAGCGTAGCTGATGAACTGAGTTTCTCCTGCTCAATTTTTTGAACCAGGTATTTACTTACATTATGTTTATTTAAATAACTCATAATCTATTCCTCATCTATAAGGTTCACTCGACCTGTGCATTCTAATTAGTCTGACGGGTGCTAATCCTTGTCAGCCAAATTAGAACGCGCGACCAACTGCCGCCATTTCCCCCAGAGGGGTACGAACATTGGCACCTGCCGTTGATAGTCGCGGTATGCTTCGCCAAACTGTTCGACTACCCGTTTCTCCTCACTGCGTGCCAGCAGGCCGTAAGCCAGTATAATTACGGGAAGCAAGACCACTGAGAACAGGGTCGGCCAATGAACAACGCCCTCACCAAACAGCCCGATAAATAATCCCGTATATTGAGGATGCCTCACCAGGCTGTACAAGCCTGTGGTTGCAAGCTGGTTCTGCTGGTGCGCACGGTAGAGTTCACGCCAGCCCTGTATGAAAATACCAATGCCGACAAACAGCAGCGCGTAGCCGAGAAGCATTGAGATCAGCATGCCGGTCTCGCCAACACCCATCAGTGAAGACCATAGATTGGCATTTAGATTGTATCGATCCAGGCCAAAAAAACGCGCAAGCAGGTAAATGGTGAGCGGGAAACCGTACATCTCTGCATACAGTGCGATGATGAAGGCCTGCACTACACCCGCACTCGCCCACTCACGCCATGTTTTTGGAGCGAGGTAGCGATAAAGAATCCAGGACGCCACTACGATCATGATCACCGCGAGGCCCCAGGCACCGGAATGTGCAATATTTTCATTCATAGTCGCGTCCTTATAATAGAGTTACATCATAGGCACTCAGCCATGCGCTTACAGCTTTACTTGGGCTTCAATCCGTTCTGCCTGGCAAGCAAACCTGCACCCATACCAGGAAAAATATTAATACTATGTCTTTCATATGGCATGCCTTCTCTCCATCCCTGGAAAAACATTAAACCAATGTTTCTACAAAATGCCGACACATTATTGTTTATGTAGACGCTTTCTCATCTTGGTAGTTTTTACACTCTCCGTTTTGCTCTCCATCATTTGCCCCATCATGCCCTGCATCATGTTCATGCGATTTTCCATCATGTTCATGCGCTTTTGCATGTCTTCCTTGCTCATGTTTTTATCCATCTTTGGCATGTCCTTGATGCCGCCCATTTTTTCTTTTCCGTCCATCATACCCATCATTCCACCGCCCATCATTTTCATGCCTTCCTGCATGCTATTCATGTGTTCTTCAATTAGAAGATCGCGTTTATCCGGGTCTTTTGTATTACGAATTTCATTCATCTGTTTCATCATGTTTTGCATTTTTTTATGCATATTGTCCATCATACCCATATCACCCTTCATAGCCGTACCCGGTGACGTTTTATTGGGATGATGTGCATCATCTGCATAGATAACGGAGACTGGCAGCGCGGTTAATGCGGCTGCAAGTATTAACAATTTTGTTTTCATGATCATATCCTCTGTTAATATAATTAAGCTAAAACTAAATTTATTAAGATCTTAATAAAATATAAATAAGATCTTTTGCTACGACTCCTTAAATTCTAAAAACTGTCTTATTCCATTTAAATAAAAATAACTCAATCAAATTCGACCAGTTGTTTTGTACGAATCCGATACAATGAATTTACGGGTAAAACGGCAATAATTCCATCACCTTCATTTCCACTGTGAGCAGCATCCATGATTCCCTGGGTGACTTCTTCGGTTCTGTCATTTGCTATAAAAACTTCTATACGAACGTGCTCACAGATCCAGTCACTTCGAAAAAAATTATGCCCTTCACCATACCCCTGCACTTTGGTGATACTGATACCCGGCACGCAAAGCTGCTTAAGTTTTTCTTCAACCGCCTCCAGCATAGGCGTATTGATAATGGCTGTGATTTTGTTGTAATTAGTATTCATTCTGTTTCCTTTATTAAGCAGAGTTTCAATTATCAATTATCAATTATGGCCATTTGATGCGCTTCACCAGCAGGTAACTGTATGGTATCTATGAGCTTAAAATCGTTCTGATCAATCACCCAGATAAGTGGTTTTTTTCTGCTGGATACATACACCTTGCCTGTGCCATGAATGGTATTGAGATGATAAGGTTCAGGCGATAATTTAATTTCACGTTTTGTACCGGTATTGATATTGACAGCCACTAACTTGTCATCTTTTTTACTACTGACAAACAAGGTGTTACCGTCATCACTAATATCCAGACCGTGCACACTTTTACCAATAACAAATTGCTCGATAATTTTTCCGTTGTTCACTGAAACGGCTGAGGCTTTCCCTGCACGTGGATTGGCAACGTAAATAATCGACTCATCTTTGGAAAACGCCATGTGCTCGGGTGAAGGCCCCGCGTCTAAGGTACGTATTACGCGCCAGCTCTTTATATCAATTTCACTAATAGAGCTACTGGCACTGTTGCTGACATACGCATAGCGTCCGTTTTTAGTGAGCAGTGTGTAATTGGGGCCATTGCCGGTTTTAATGGTTTCGATTGGCTGGTTAGTTTCAAGGTCTACAACAGTGACAGATCCGCGAGTGGCGTGAGTAGAAATCACATAACGGCCATCAGGTGTTATGGCCTGATGATGAGTCCAGCCTGCCACAGGAATAGTCAACATCACATGACCATGAACGGGGTGAATAAGGTATAACTGACTGTTAGGCGTATCTTCAGCCTGGCCGGGTTTTAATGGTGTTTCTTTAAGACTGCCCGCCACCAGATATTCGCCGTCCGGTGTTGCCACAAGGCCATGTGGATTGTCGATGCCGGTAAATGTTTTGATGATTTTACTGCTAGCTGCATCGACAGCAATCACCTGATTAGCAGAACCGAGGGGGATATATACTGTGGGCGATGCCAACAGGGTATTGGTAGATAACAAATAAAATGCAACGATGATTCCTGGTGATATAAGTTTGTTCATGAATGTCTCCTCGTTAACATTTAGCTACGACAAAACAAGACAGCACTGTTCACTCTTATAAAATCTGTCTCATATAATTCAATACACTTAATAACTGTTCATCTGTCAGTTTGGGGTTGCCGCCTCTGGGGGGCATACTTAAATTTCCCGGTGACTGTATGCCTGATTTCATTTTTTCCAGAATGATTGATTTTTTTTCAGTCATCAATGTTTTACTGTCTGCAAGATCAGGTACACCTGGCATATTTCCACTGCCATCATCACCGTGACATAGCGTACAATTCTGTAAATATATTTGCTCCGCAGTCATTTCTTCAGCATTAATCAGGCCACTCGTAAAGATAAGGCATGATGCAATTAAAGCATCACTACATCTCTTTGTGAGTTTATAAAACAAAATTAACCTTCCAGTTCTTTTCGTTTACGTTGAAACTCATTTTCATCAATTTCGCCACGTGCCAATCTAATCTTAAGTATTTCAACTGGATCATCCTTATGAGAATTATCTGGCCTTTGATCAGTATTGATGATGATTTTCACAATCAATACGACGACAACAATGATAAAGATCCACACCAGCCACATAAACCCCCCTCCGAATAACATTGTGTCATTATGGCTCATGAATACTCTCCTTTATTAAAGCTTCACTTTACGCAAACGCAGGGCATTGGTAATAACTGATACCGAACTAAAACTCATGGCCGCTGCAGCAATGATGGGCGACAGCAACAATCCAAAAAACGGATACAGAATACCAGCCGCAACAGGAACACCCGCCGCGTTATAAACAAATGCAAAAAACAGATTCTGGCGAATATTTCGCATGGTAGCCCGGCTCAAACGCCGCGCCCTGACAATGCCGCGCAAATCACCTTTCACCAGGGTTACACCGGCGCTTTCCATGGCAACATCGGTGCCGGTGCCCATGGCGATACCCACCTGGGCCTGCGCCAGCGCCGGCGCATCATTAATACCATCGCCCGCCATAGCAACGACCTTGCCTTGCGCCTGCAGTTGTTTGACCACAGTGGCCTTCTGATCTGGTAACACCTCTGCCTGAACTTGATCAATGTTGAGCCGGGAAGCCACTGCCTCAGCTGTTTTACGATTATCACCAGTGAGCATGACGATCTGCATGCCTTCTGCGTGTAATAAGCGAATTGCCTCCGGCGTGGTTTCCTTGATCGGATCAGCCACCCCGATCAGACCTGCGGCACGGCCATCGACAGCGAGGAACATCACCGTCTGTCCTTCGGCCCGACCAACATCGGCCTGCTGTGGCAAGTCACCCACATCAATAGCGGCGTCTTCCAGCAACTTAATATTACCCAGCGCAATAACACGCCCATCGACCCGACCGGTAACACCCTTGCCGGTGACCGACTGGAAATCCTCGGCTGCTGCCAATGCCACACCGCGTGCCTCAGCACCGCGCACAATGGCCGCCGCCAGCGGGTGTTCACTGGATCGTTCGATACTCGCCGCCAGACGCACCAGCTCATTTTCCTCAAATCCCTCGGCGGCTATTACGCTGACCAGTTCAGGATGACCCTCGGTCAGGGTACCGGTCTTGTCTACTACCAGGGTATCGACCTTGCGCATCACCTCCAGCGCCTCGGCGTTCTTGAACAATACCCCCATCATGGCGCCCCGCCCAGTGCCCACCATAATCGACATGGGGGTTGCCAACCCCAGCGCACAGGGGCAGGCAATAATCAGCACCGCCACTGCATTAATTACCGCAAAGGCCAGGCTGGGCTCAGGACCCCACTGCCACCAGATAAAAAAGGTAAGCACCGCGATCAGCACCACCGCCGGCACGAAATAGCCAGAGACGATGTCTACCAGCTTCTGGATTGGCGCACGTGAGCGCTGGGCCTCGGCCACCATCTGTACAATCTGCGCCAGCAGGGTGTCGGCACCCACCTTTTCCGCCCGCATCAGCAGACCACCGGTGCCATTCACCGTGGCACCGATGAGGTGCTCACCGGCTATTTTTTTCACTGGCATAGGTTCACCGGTGACCATAGATTCATCGACGCTACTATCGCCTTCGATCACCTCGCCATCCACCGGTACTTTCTCGCCGGGGCGGATACGTAAAACGTCGCCGGGCTGCACATGCTCCCGCGGAATATCTTCTTCAGTGCCATCGTCACGTACAATTCGAGCGGTCTTTGGCGCCAGCCCCAGCAACAATTTAATGGCGGCATTGGTCTGGCTGCGGGCGCGCAGTTCCAGTACCTGACCCAGCAATACCAGGGTGGTAATCACCGCTGCAGCCTCGAAATAAACCGGTACTACGCCAAACTCATTAAGCACCTCCGCAGGGAATATTCCGGGGAAAAAAACACCAATGACGCTGTATGTCCAGGCCACACTGACACCGAGGCCGATCAAGGTAAACATATTGAGATTGCGGGTGATCACCGACTGCACACCACGCACATAGAAAACCCAGCCGCCCCACACTACGACGGGCGTGGCCAGGATCATTTCGATCCACTGACGCGTCACCGGGTTGATAAGCTCCGCCATCTGTTGTGGCCAGAATTCTGCCGCCATGGCGCTGAAAAACACCGGTATGGCTAGCAGCGTACTCACCCAGAAGCGTAGACTCATGTCGCGCAACTCACTGTCATCTTCTGCAGCATCCACAGTACGCGATTCCAGTGCCATGCCACATTTAGGACAACTACCCGGATGATCCTGCACAATTTCAGGATGCATAGGACAGGTATATTCGGTTTTTGTTGAAACGAGAGGAATATCTTTGGCTTCCAGTGCCATACCGCATTTGGGACAGGTTCCAGGTCCCTGTTGTTCTATTTCCGGATGCATGGGGCAGGTATAGAGACCTGAGTCATTATCATCTTTTTTAACTTGATGATGGCTATCATGGTTATGGATATGCTGCTCCGCTGGAACAACATACGGTTCAGGGGATGCTATAAATTTTCGCTGACAAAATTCACTGCAAAAGTAATAACGTTTGAAGTCATAATCAGTGTGATAATTTGACTCCTGATCAATGTTCATTCCACAGACAGGGTCAACAGCCATACTTGAGCCTTTATTTGTCATTAGACCTAACCTCCAAAACCATCAAGATTAATTAATACTCATATGCTGGATTAACTATAACCTAAAGACATAACTAAACGCTTACATAAAGATTAAATATATTTAATCTTTATGTAAGCATTAATAAACATATAGCGTGCCAGAATACTCACTATTGTCTAACCGCTTCTTTATATAAACATTAACCACTGGTGGAGGATGAAAAGATGGGTGATGCGTATGGTATGGGGCCTTTTGCGATGATAATTTTCTGGAGTTTAATTGGCGCACTTATTTTTTGGTTAATTTACACCTTGATTAACAGCACCTCTAATTCCAAATCAATTTATCGAAAAAAGAACGCTCAAGAGATCAATGAATGGCGATTTAAACAGGGTGAAATTGGTCAGAAAGAATATGAAAGAAAACGAGACTTATTGCTCTAGAAACAGCATATTACATAAATTATTACTAACTCATTAGTTAATAAACAAATCTAATTACGTATTGAATCAATATAGGAAAATTAATAATGATTTATATTTTATTTGCCTATCAATTTTATAAACGTCATAAGATTCTTTTATTACGCTGTCCATTTCAGCTGATCTAAGCAGCATAATTAATACTTACAACTCAGCTAAGTGTGTCTTGTTATTTATCAGCTTCTTAATACCTGAAGCAGAGCATATTCCTCAAAGACATAGCCATTAATAACAGCTGTATGACAAGATTAAAATTTTTTCTTGCTTCAACTTATCCATAAGTGAGATATTAACAGATTTAATTTTAAAGGCGTTATCTGTAAAATGTTTAATCCATTTATTACAATAGCCACGTATTGACGCTTTATATACAGTAATAATATCTCATTCACTGTCATCAACAATGCGAAAAATATAAGATAGAAGCTGACAACAGTAAATATACTATACTGCCGCCAGCAAAGGAGCTATACATCAATAGTCCTTTTTATCTTTTTTACTCACATTATTAGTTTGTGCCTTACACTTTATTTTTCATCATTCAGCTTAATGTAAGTGCAAAGAATACTAGCTTGATACTAGAATCTTTGTTTTCATACCTGCTTCATAATGCCCTGCAACATGACAAGCCAGTTCAATAGTATCTGATTTTGAAAACTTCCAAACAATTTCACCTGTCTCTTTTGGTGCCAGAGATATAACATTAGGATCTTTATGTTGCATGTTTGGCATAGCCTTCATCATCTTCGCATGCTTAAGCTGCTCTTCAATACTGCCTATAGAAAGTTCATGACGAAGATTTCCTGTATTCGTTACAATAAAACGAATAGTCTCACCGGCCTTTACCTTAATTTTATCCTGATCATAGTGCATACTATCCATGGCCTTGATTTTGATAGTCCTATTTACTTCTGAAACATTTCCAGGTTGTCCCGCGGCAAACTTATGACTTTCTTGCACTTGCATATCATCATGACCACCGTGCGAATGGTGCCCTTCACCAGCAAAAGCACTAAAAGATAATGTTGTAAGGGCTACACTTATAAATATATTTTTTTTCATACTGATTTTCCTGGGGGTTAATTTTTAATAGCAAATGATTTCCAAAGCATAAATATCACTGGAATCACTAATAAGGTTAAAACAACAGAACTCAACATACCGCCGATCATTGGTCCAGCAATACGCTGCATAACTTCGGAACCCGTTCCTTCTCCAAACATGATTGGAATCAAACCAACAATGATTGCCGCCACGGTCATCATAATGGGGCGCACACGTTGTCCTGCGCCTTGAAATACCGCTTGCCTGATATCATCTTTAGAAAGTTCTCGGTTTTCCTGTTTTACTTTTTCACATGCTTTGAAATAAGATTGATTGAGGTAAACGAGCATTAACACACCAATTTCGACGGTAACACCAGCAAGTGCAATAAAACCTACCCCAACAGCAACTGACATATCATAATTAAGCAGGTACATCAGCCAGATACCACCAATTAAGGCAAAGGGTAATGTGCCCATAATGATAAGAACTTCAATCAAATTGCGAAAATTTAAGTACAGCAATAGCATAATAATAGCCAGAGTAAAGGGCACAACTACACTAAGTCGCTCTTTTGCACGAACCATATATTCATATTGGCCAGACCATGCAATGGAATAACCTGCAGGTAGCTCTACTGATTCAGCAACGACCCTTTGTGCTTCTTCGACATAAGAACCTAAATCACGACCTTCTATGTCAACGAGTGTCCACCCATTGAGTCGCGCATTTTCACTTTTAATTGCCGGAGGCCCATCTTCCACTCGAATGTCAGCCACATCTGCCAATGCAATACGTTTGTTATTTTTGGTGACAAGTGGTAACAGGCGAATATTTTCAACTGAATCTCTATACTCTTGTGGATATCGAAGATTAACTGGGTAGCGCTCAAGCCCTTCAACCGATTGAGTTATATTCATTCCACCAATAGCGGTTCGAATAACCTGTTGCACATCAGAAATATTTAAACCATATCGAGCTGCTGCATCACGATCGATATCAACTTTGATATAACGCCCACCTGCAACACGCTCTGAATAAACTGAAGCGGTGCCATCTACATCTTTTAATACCTGTTCAAGACGCTTACCTATAGACTCAATTTCTTTTAAGTCCTTTCCCGACACCTTAATACCCACAGGGGTTTTAATACCCGTGGCTAACATGTCAATTCGCGTTTTAATGGGCATTACCCATGCATTTGTTAAACCGGGAAACTTCACTAAGCTATCCAACTCTTTTCGCAAACTGGCCGAGGTAACACCTTCACGCCATTCACTGCGCGGTTTCAATTGAACAACCGTTTCAATCATGGTTAAGGGCGCAGGATCTGTTGCTGTTTCAGCTCTGCCTATTTTACCAAACACTGATTTGACTTCTGGAACCGTCTTAATGAGTTTGTCGGTTTGTTGTAAGATCTCACGCGCTTTACCAATTGAAATACCCGGATAAGTCGTAGGCATGTACATTAAATCGCCTTCGTCTAAAGGTGGCATAAACTCACTACCTAATTTAGACGCCGGCCATAAACCAATTATCAGGATAACAAACGTCATAATGATCGTAGTTTTTGGACGTTGCAGCGCACCTTGTATGACTGGGCGATATGCTGCGGTCACTAAACGATTCAAAGGGTTCTCGTGTTCGGGGCGAATGTTCCCACGAATAAAGTACCCCATGAGTACCGGCACCAGAGTAATCGCCAGACCAGCAGAAAATGCCATGGCATAGGTTTTTGTAAACGCCAATGGGGCAAACAATTTACCTTCCTGAGCTTCCAGAGTAAATACGGGTAAAAAACTCATGGTGATAATTAATAATGAGAAGAACAGTGGTGGGCCTACTTCTTTAGAGGCTTCTGAAATAACCTGCCAACGATTGTTATCTGTCAGCGGGGTTTTTTCAATATGCTTATGTACATTTTCAATCATCACTATCGCACCATCAACCATTGCTCCAATTGCAATAGCGATACCCCCCAGTGACATAATATTTGCATTGAGACCTTGTGCATGCATAACGACAAAGGCACCTAATATTCCGATTGGTAAACTAAATATAACCACTAAAGACGAACGAAAATGGAACAGAAATAACGCACAAATAATGGCAACGACAATAAACTCTTCGATTAATTTTTCATATAAATTATCAACCGCATGGTTAATCAGCGTTGAGCGATCATATGTCGGTATAATTTCTACACCTTCAGGTAACCCTACCTTCAATTCATTTAATCTTTTTTTAACTAGCTCAATCGTTTTCTGAGCATTCTCCCCAAATCGCATAACAACAAAAGCACCAACCACTTCGCCTTCACCATTTAACTCGGCTATGCCACGGCGCATTTGTGGCCCTGTTATCACATCGGCAATATCCTTGATTTGTAATGGCGTGCCATTATCGTTAAGACCCAGGGGTATTTTTTTAATGTCATCTATTTTTTGAATATAGCCTGTAGCTCGAAGCATGTATTCGGCTTCACCCATCTCCACAACCGATGCACCTGACTCCTGGTTACCATTTTTTATCGCCATTTTTATATGGTTTAAAGTCAAGCCATAGGCGCGCAGCTTTTCAGGATCAACGACAACCTGGTATTGTTTTACCATGCCTCCAACGGTGGCAACCTCTGAAACACCCGGCACCGTCTGCAATTCATATTTTAAAAACCAGTCCTGCAGGCTGCGCAATTGAGAAATATCGTGCTTGCCTGTTTTATCGACCAGCGCATAGGAATATACCCAGCCGACACCTGTTGCATCTGGGCCCAACTGAGATTTAGCTTCAGCTGGTAGACTGGATGCTACTTGACTCAAATATTCTAAAACGCGTGAACGCGCCCAGTACAAATCCGTACCTTCTTCAAAAATAATGTATACATATGAATCACCAAAGAAGGAATAGCCACGCACAGTTACCGCTTTAGGAACCGATAACATGGCCGTGGTTAATGGATAAGTCACCTGATCCTCTACGACTTGCGGTGCTTGTCCAGGATAAGATGTCTTTACAATTACCTGTACATCAGAAAGATCAGGTATAGCATCTATGGGCGTTTGTTTTACTGAATATAAACCTGCTCCAAGTAATATAAACGTTGCCAATAAAACAAAAAAGCGGTTATGTATAGACCAATCAATAATAGACGCAATCATTACTCAGCACCTAATTCATCAATTTCAATAATTTCAATTGACCCATCCTGTTTTTTATTTACCAAAAAACGTATTTTCTGATTTTCTTTAAGCGGGTTTAGATCAATATTTTTAATGACAGGGAAATCCATCGTCATGTCAGGCCAACCCCACGCCTCAACCGGACCATGTTCTATAGTCAACATATTGTGTCCTGTCATAATGTTTCGAATCGAACCATCTAACCAGGCCTGATTGGCTTTATTTAATTCATTTACGGAAGAATCAATCGACATCTCCATATCAATAATTTCAGCTTCTCCATTTTCATGATCTTTTATAAAGAATTTAAATTTCTTACCAACAGAAAGGTTACTAATATCAAGCGTTTTATTGATAAATAAATCCATAATCATTCCGGGTTGCCCCCAGGCATCAATCGGTTCATGTTCGACTGTCAGCATATTATGTTCAGGCATAATGGATAAAACCGAACCAACAACCCAAACACCCTCATCTTGAACCATTGCCTTATCGTTTTCGTCTATGACCATACGATCAAATGAAGCTGTTAAGCTAGATTCGGAATCTATTAAGAACTGAGCGGAGGTGACAATTAAGTCATTCTCATTAACACCCTCGAGTATTTCGATAAATTCACCACTTTCAACACCTGTTTTAATAACTACAGATTTATAACGCCCATCACCCAATGCCTTAACGATACGCTGCATTCGGCCACTTCGAATAATAGCTTCGCGCTTAACAAACAAAGTGTCATTTTTGTATTTACTAGAAATAAGTAATTTTGCAAACATATTGGGTTTAAGATAATGACCTAAATTATCAAAACGTATACGCACACGTAAAGTACGGGTCTTTTTATCTAGAACTGGATAGATGTAATCCACTTTTCCTTGCCAGGTTTTATGAGGAAACGACTCCAGGGTCATACTTACATCCTGATTTTTTTTAACCCATCCACTTTGTCGCTCAAATACCTCTGCAATGACCCAAACTGTATCCAGCTGACCAATACTCATTATTTCTGTAGCCGGTTTAACAAACATTCCTTCACGTACATTTAGTTTGTTTATGAAACCGTCATGTTTTGCATAATAAGTAATAGTATTAGTAGCTTTTCTTGTCTGCCTGAGATTTTTTATTTGGCCAGGTGTAATGCCTAAAGAGATTAATCGATCTGTTGACGCACCAAGCAAAATGCGATTACCACTTTTTAGAGCCGTTATATACTCTTCTTGAGCATTGACAAGCTCAGGACTATACAGTTCAAATAATTTTTGACCTTTTACAACTTCGTCACCAGCAGCTTTAACAATCAATTTCTCAATCCAGCCATCAACACGGGTATGCACATCAGTTAACTTATCTTCATCGAAATCAACATAACCTACGGTATTAATTTGTAAGTCGAGTTTGCCTTTTTCTACAGTCGATACACGAACGCCTAGATTGTTCTCAACAACAGGCGATATTTTTACGACACCTTCATCTAATGCCCCACCATCTGCCCCATAAAATGGAACCAGATCCATGCCCATTGGTGATTTACCGGGTTTATCTCTTTGATAATTAGGATCCATTGGTGCAACCCAGTAAAGGGGTTGTTTTTCGTCACTCACAGTGGATGTATCACTATCATCAAATATAGATTGACTAAAATACCCTACTACCAGGCCAATACTTAAAAAAACAATCGCCGGTGTTGCCAATTTATTCATTCTTTAAACCTCATCTGATAAAGATGGTAAATAATAAAAAATTCTTGATTTTACTTTCAATAAATCAATTCGGATACGCATACTATCTAGATGGGCATTTAAATTATCAATATATGCCCGCATAACATCCGCAAAATCAGCTCTTTTTGACTGATAGCCCAATAAAGCAGCTTCCGCCTGTTGTTCCGCCTGTGGAAGTAGCAATGTTTGATACAGTTTGTTTCGCTTTTCCAATTGGCTTTTAGTTGAATATTCTTGTTGCAGTGAAGATATTAACTCTCTAAGCATTTCTACTCGTTTATCTTTTAAACTTTGAGAATTGTATTCTTTAGATAGTAATTTTTTATCCTGCCTTTTGGCAGAAAAAAGAGGTAAATCAATTGATGCACCTATTGATAGTAGGTCGGCTCTTTCAATCCCATCAGGACGATCTTCACGATAACTATAACTAACGTCTAGTCCCCAACCTGGTTTGTAACTTTCTTTAACAATGGCTATATCTTGCCGACTTATCTCTATTTGTTGATCCGCTTCTTTAATAATCGGATGCTGGATAAGTTGTGTAGCAGAATCTTCCTGTTGCATGCTGTAATCACGCTCCTCGACACTATTCCATATGGGTAATTTTTCATGCAGAGGAAGTTTGCTATTTTCAATGCCTATCCAACGGGCCAATTGATAACGTAGCACTTTTATTTTTTGATCAATTTTTACAATACGATCATCAAGCTGAGTAAGTTCTAGCTGGGCATGAATTAAATCTTGTTGATTGTTTTGGCCTAGCGTAAAAAGCGACCTCACAATATTGGTCAATTGTGAGAATAATGCTTTATTTTCAACAATTGTTTTTCGAGATTTTTCTAAATAATATATTTCTAAATAGGTCAATCTAACATTTTTAGTGATCATCAGCCTACGTTGCTCTTGTTTCTCACGCATCGCTAATGACTGATTGTCAATTTTTTTCTGCTTATAATTGAGAATGTCCCCTGCAGGAAATGACTGGGTGACACCAATTTTAAACTGAGTCATATTCTCCTGATCTCGGTCATAAGTATCAGTAGGTAGATTCAAATACCCTATTTTTAGTTTTGGATCAGGTAGTTGACTATCAGCTATCGCTTTTTCAGTTAAGGAACGGGCCATCCAGTTTTGGCTTGACATACCTGGTTCATTTTCAAGAGACAGAAGCACTGCCTTCTCAATTGTCAGCACAGTACCAAGATTGCTATTACCATCGGCCACTGAGACTTGACTAGATACCAGCAATCCTATACATAAAATAATTGTAGATTTGTTAATCATTGACCCTAAGGACATTTACATCACCTAAATTTGAATAACGTCATTGTTTAATTTTTACTTATACTACATCAGGTGGATAACAGTAAACTTGCATAAACATTAAATAAATTTAATGTTCTGATATCATTGCTTTCTTTATACGGAAAAGATGTAATATGATGCCTTATTTAGCCACTCACTATAAATAATATGCGAATACTGCTAATTGAAGATGATCAGCATGTGGCTGACTTCATTATCAAAGGGCTCTCTGAAAATAATCATGTTGTTGATCACAGATCTGATGGCAAAGAAGGCCTCTTTCTTGCTACGACTGAATCATATGATGTCATGATTGTTGATAGAATGCTGCCTAATGTTGATGGATTAACCATAATACGCACATTAAGAGCCTCTAATATTACAACGCCCGTGCTCATCCTTAGTGCTCTGGCAGATGTAGAACAAAGGGTAGAAGGCCTTAAAAATGGTGCAGATGATTATCTGGTCAAACCATTTGCATTTTCTGAGCTATTGGCTCGCGTTCAAATTCTCGGCAAACGTCAATATGCCGAACCTCATACAACTCAACTTGTCATTGCTGATTTGATAGTCGATTTATTGGCTCATAATGTAACGCGTTCAGGCCAGGAAATTGAATTACTGGCTACTGAATACCGCCTGCTAGAGTACTTGATGCGCCACGCAGAACAAGTTGTATCACGCACAATGCTATTTGAACATGTATGGGATTATAATTTCGACCCTCAAACCAATGTCATTGACGTACACATGAGCCGTCTACGTAAGAAAATAGACAAACCTTTTAATAACGCACTTATTCATACTATACGTGGTACTGGCTATGTTATTCGCCCGCCTGAAAAAATCGACTCATAATTCAACACTAAAGTTAGTTTTTTTATACTTAACTTTATTTCTAATTTCTTCAATTGTTCTATTGAGCTTTATCTACTGGTCTACTGTAAGCTATATTTTTAAGCAACTAGATCATCATATTGAATATGATAGCCAGAGCCTTCAATCTCTATATAAAACCGAAGGTCACACGCCCCTGCTAAGTGCAATCAATGAAAGGCTTGGGCAGTATTCATATGAATCTGTCTATTTATTATATGACAACAACAATAATATATTAGCAGGTAATCTTTCTAAAATACCTGCAGGATTAAGTAACGGCTGGCATATTTTAAAGCTAGAAGGCCTGACTGATAATATTAAACGCCAAAGTCATTTTGCAAGGGTTATAGTCACACCTATTTCAGATAAATTAACACTCATAAATGGCTTAGATGTTGAGTCTGCCCATCAGCAAGAACATATGATTTTTAACAGTCTGCTCACCGGTATTGCAATAGTACTATTGCTTGGCGCTATTGGTGGCTTTATTATCAGCATAACAACGATAAAAAAAATCAATATAATCAATCAATCTATCCGCAACATTAGAGAAGGCGACCTTTCTGTACGTATACCATCTAAGGGAACTGATGATGATTATGATTTACTTTCTAATAACATAAATCTAATGCTTGACCAAATAGAGCGCCTAATGACAGGCATTAAGAATATTTCAAATAATATTGCGCATGACCTTCGTACTCCACTCACCCGATTACGCACCCATTTAGAAACCATACAAAGTGATGCAGATAATCATGAGATCAAAGGTATAGCCGGTGCTATTTCTGAAACAGACAACCTTCTGTCAACATTTAACGCGCTACTTAGAATTAATAATTTTGAAAGCGGATCACAAAAAGGCAATTTTACCACCATTAATGCCTCTACTCTTTTAAAGGACATATTAAGCTTTTATGAACCTCTAGCTGATGTTAAAGACATCCATATAAAGTTACATGCTGATAAAAATATTCAGTTTAGGGGCGATCGAGACATGTTGTTTCAAGCTGTGGCCAACCTACTAGATAATGCAATTAAATATTCACCTAATAACAAAAACATTATGCTTGGCTCAAAATTACTCAATTCTGAAAACTCCAAATTTGTTGAGATAACTGTAAGTGATAATGGCACTGGGATTGCAGATTGTGAAAAGCCTAAAGTATTCGATTTGTTTTATCGTTCAGAAAAACACCGAGACCACAATGGAAACGGACTTGGATTAAGCCTTGTGAATTCAATTGTAACTTTACACAAAGGGACAATTTCTCTTGAAGACAACAAGCCAGGCCTAATTGCACGTATTCGTCTACCTGCGTAATCATTACACACCAAAACATAGAGCCCACACATATTGTCATGAATAAGAAAAAATTAAAAACACTTAAAATTCGGCTAGCGTTTATATTATTGGCATTACTCAATACAGGCAATGTACTTTCTCATGGCGACAGTAATAAAAAAACCGTAGCTTACTTCGACGAAGTACCCTCTTTTGAATTGACAACTAAAGTGCCAGATATTATTGATAAAAACTATTTATTTACAATTGAACAGAGCATGAAATCTATTATTACACTTCTCAACGAAAACAAAACCAGCATTATAAACCATGATGTGAGTATCATGATGAAACTGCATGATGCCAATCTAAAGATTGAAAATTCATTTGAACGGTTAAATCACTCTATAGGCAAATCAAACAACCCAAAGAAGACAAGTATTACGGGGTTTCTTCAAGATTTATCTCTATCTTTTACCCAATATAGAATACTCTTTAGCCAAAACAATATTGAAAAATCAAAAATTGAAATTGCTCATGCCAAGGATAAGTTACTTTTACTGTATAAACATCTGGAATGACATCAGGTCTATTTAACATTGAACGCTCACGCGCCATATACAGATTCAAAGGATAAATAGAACTTCAATTATTGAACATGTAATTTATGTTCAGCAATCTCATTAATAGGATAAAAATATTTCGGGTGTTTTATTTATAGCTCAAAGATGGATCTCTTATCAATCAGAATAAGGCGCTTAAGTAAGTTTACTCTAAATTTAACCGCGTAGGCCGGATCAAGCGAAGCGGATCCGGCTTGCTTGATCCACCCTACAGATTGATTGAATTATAGTGTGCTTATTAAACAGGCTAGTGAATTACATAAGAGAGGACTTTTCAGTTCATAGTCGTTGAGTGATAACTATCTAGCCAGGCAACAAGCTCATTTTCGGGCAGCGCCTTACTAAAAAAGAAGCCTTGAACTCTGTTTACATTCAATAAAACTAAATCATCCAGTGTCGCCTGATTTTCTACGCCTTCCGCAACAACCTGACATTCCATATTATGCCCTAGCTCGACAATCGTTTTAACTACTGCCCTGTCTTTAGCATTCGTGCACATATCAAAAATAAAACTTTTATCAATTTTTATAGTATCGACTGGTAATATTTTGAGATAGCTCAGTGAAGAAAACCCGGTACCAAAATCATCAATTGCCAGTTTAATACCCGCATCATTCAATTTATTTAGAATTTTACTCGCCCTGCTCAAATCGTGCATCAAAGCACTCTCTGTAATTTCTAACTCAAGCTTCTCAACTTTAATATTATATTTTTTTAAAAGATCTGTAATTTCCTGCGGCAGTAAGAAATCTTGTAAGCAATAAACAGAAAGATTTACATTAATACCCAGATCATAGCCTTGCTTCTGCCAGCTACTGCAGACCCTCAATGCATGTTCAATAATCTGCATCGTCAGCACACGAATTAATCCCATCTGTTCCGCCATGGGTATAAATTCATCGGGAGAAATATTACCCAGTTCAGGGTGCTGCCAACGAGCAAGAGCCTCCACACTCGTCACTTTATTGTGCGTGTAATTTACGATAGGCTGGTAATGTGCCTCAATTTCATTTCGATCAATCGCATCACGTAAATCATTCATAAGCCGTAAACGGCGTACACTGTGTGTGTTTTGAGAAGGGTCATAGAGGGCATAACCAGACTGGGATTTTTTTGCCTGATACATAGCCACATCGGCAAACTGCATGAGTGTTTTAGCACTGTCGCCATGATCTGGATACAGGGCTATACCGATACTGGCCTTACTTTCTGTGCTCACATCATTTATACAATAGGCGGCTTCCAGAGCCTGCAAAATACGATTAACACAAAGTTCAGCCCCTTTAAAATCGGTCTGGGGTAACAATACTGCAAATTCATCACCACCCAGGCGCGCTATGGAATCATTTTCACGAATTGAATCTGAAAGACGCGAGCTAACCATCTTTAATAATTCATCTCCAAACTGATGCCCCAGGGTGTCATTAATTTCTTTGAAACGATCGAGATCCATCATGAACAGGGCAAAGGGCTGTACGTTTCTCACAGACTGTAATAATACCTGTTCCATGCGATCTGCCAGCAATGTACGATTAGGCAGCCCGGTTAAATTATCGTGTAACGCCATGTGCTCAAGCTGAGCATTCTTCTCATCCAGCTCGCGGGAAATTTTTGTACTCAGAATCAGGCTAATCCATACCGCCATCCAGAGAATAATAAACCCCGAACTAAACAGGCGCAGCCTTAATGCGGATGCGATTTCGATCTCTTCATTGTTTGCCGGTTCCAGCATGACGAGCTGATACTCGTCATTAGGCAGCTCACTAACCGCCCAGTAATACTGGACCCCATTCATTTCAATCAGGCCATGCTTGTCTGAATCTGCATAAGCTTCATTTAAATGATGAGAAATAATATCAACATCCTGATCGGGATTGCCCGCAATGTATAGAATGCGTCCATCTTTCTGGATGATTAATACTGATTTAGGCGTAGAAAATTTCTGCCGTAATTCTTCAAGATAAATTTCTGAAACATAAGCATTGCCTGGCAAGGTGATACGTTCAGCAATTTCACGATTCAAATACTGTAAAAATATAGTTAACTGATCTCCACGACTTTCGGTAATTTGCCGATAAGCCAGAAAGCCAAATACAGCCTGAGCGAAAATTGTAATACCAAGAATAGATAATAAAATCTGTGTTTTTAATTTCATACAATAATATGTTATCAGCCTGCTCTAAGTTATTTCTGATCTGGTTTTAGAAAAAAATTAACAGCAAACCACTTATAATACTTACTCTTCAAAACAATAATAAAGCGATCAGTCCGTACCTGATCAGACTCACTTTATTAAAAATGGATTGGCTCTCATAGTTTTGAATGAACGCGAAAACTATGTATCCCTGTGGGAGCAGGTACTGATTCCTGTAATGACATATAAAGGACAAAATCGAACCAGAGCAATGATCACATTCACTACGCCAACCGTTCCAATAATATAGGAACTCAGTGGATCCTTAATAAATTGCTCGTCAATAAGCCCGATATACACTAAGCCCATACTAATACCTAAACGCAAAACCTGATCAAATCGACCTATATTCTTAATCATAACATTCACTTAGCCTAATAAATTAGTAAAATCTAATATTCCTAAAATTAGGTTTCCACTCTCGTTTACTGGATCAAACATCATACCTGTAATATATTCAGTCTAGTTCATTCAATTAAAACATGGGAGAGATTTATTAAATAACAATCTAATGACTTCCAACACAATATGGATTCAAATGAAGTATTTAGCTCATTCACTCGTCATATTCACTAGCCTTCTACTAATAGAAACAGCTATCATATCCCTCGCCACCTGGAGCCTCCCCAACCAGATTGAATTCGCGCTCCTTCATAATCTGAGGTTTTTCTTTGAACTGTTCAGCTCAAATCCCTCTACGGCGGTCGATCTTCTATTTATTTACAAGCCTGTACTCATCATTCAAAAAATAGATCCCCTAAGCAGCAGTCAAGCATGGGGCATATATATAATGCCAATCAGCACGATAACGCTGCTCACCCTTGCCCTTTTTATTACATGGATGAAACATTCATCCTCATCACCACGCTCATGGAGCTGGTTATTCCTGGCTTCCATTTTATTATCTGTTTCGGTTTTCTATTTGAGAATTCAGGCATGCTGCACTGTAAACCCGGCATGGCTACTGGATGTGGTATTGCTATCTCGCATTTATAACCCAATGCTAAATTCCGTTTACTGGCAGGATATATATCTGCTGATAACACCCTGGCTCAGAACCATTCAACTGTTCATGGCTTCAATCTCACTGCTGATTCTGTACTTATGTTTCACATCCAGCCAGAAAAAGCCATAACACAGCTATTGGTTATCTTCAAATAACATAAATTATTGTACAGTGGGTTCGTTCAGCGGAAGCAGGTTAAACCGCTCAGCTATGCTTTTAAATGACTGACCTTGTTGAACCTGGCGAATGGTTGTTAACACGTTTTCTGTAGGATTCATATTGGTAACAGCCGAAAGCCGTCTATGGAATGGATAGGTTTTATTTTTCAGATTTTCAGCCAGGGCTTCAACACCACCGACTTTAATCGCTTTCACATTACTGTCTTGCCCAAACTCCCAGGTAGCCCCTGTGTGACCAATCGACGTATCGAAATCGGTGACCAGTTTCACCATTTCTTTAGCACTCGATACATTGAGACGTTTTTTAACGAAATCACCCGCACCTGGCAAAATGGTTTTCCAGTGCCCTGGGCGTTTCTTACAATGCAACCGGGTTACCACAACAATTGGCTTATCCCATCCACCCACCGCTTTCCAGTTGGTGATGTCGCCACGAAAAATAGAACGCACCTGCTCTGTCGATAAATTTTCAATGGGATTATTCTTATTAACTAGAATTAAAATAGGCTCTTCTGCCAATGGATAAATTTTAATTTTTTCTTTATCTAACTCCTGCTGACTTAATGGGCAGCAAACAAAGCCAAAGGTTTCATGATCATGAGTACTCTGTTTAGCCAACTTTATACCTGCATTACAGCCCATGCCTAAATTTGAATTTTTCCCGAATAATTGAAGTTTTTTCCCTGTTGTATTTTCAAGTTCTTCCTTTAATGAATCAAAAATTACCCAGGCAAAATGCGCACCGGCCCCGGTAATAACCTCACTCTTTTCGTCTTTATCTTCGGCCAATGCCGCAACGGGGCAGACCAATATTATTGACAACAATAAATAAAACGATTTTTTTGAAAAATTTGAAAACTGACTCATAACAAATGCTCTTAGAATTTAAGTGAGCCGAAATAAAATAAACAGCCTGAGCTTTATTCGATTTTCAGCTGGATTATCCTGCTCTGACTAACCTGACAACTCAAATGAGTGTAAAATCATTTTAACTGGAATGTATATGCATCTCAGTCATTCAAATTAATCTTCCTAGATTAAATGTAATGCATGCAGACTATTTGTCAATTAATGCAGACACTTAACCACATATCGACTTATTGATTACAGAAGCGCAACACATGAACTTCACCAAACTCCGGGTCCTGCTCTGTACTGGCTTTATAGGCATTATTCATATATTCAGACAGCAGCTTTTTCCAGAAAGCTATGGCAGGTTTATTGGCCAATAGTTGCCTGACCACCCACTGCCCTCGGTACTGATTAAATAAGGCCGTCGCAACAGTCTTTCCTACGCCTCGACCGCGATACTTGCGTATCACAAAAAACTCAACGTACTCAAAGTCTGCCTCACCCGATTTTTTATCATGGGCCAGTATCACAAAACCTGCCAGCCCATCATTCACCTTCAGCAGCAAAGGAGTATACCCCTCTTCCCAGTACGCCTCCAGCCCATGGTAGACATAGCGCCCATCAGCCGGTACTGGCCAGTTAGCAAACTCTGATAAATCATAACGATAAAGGCAAGCCAGCTGATGCATCACCGGTATATGGCTTCTGCCTGCAGGGATTATCTCAATATTCAAAATACTCAACCTTACAGAGACTGTTTCACACTGAAACATCGATTATGAACATGATTCATAAAAATCATATTTCCGGCAGAAAAATACCATACCTGGAAGTTCATATTATAAATAAATTTACTCTATCCTTTAAAATTACTGTTTTTACAAAAAAACATCTTTAATTTGTTGCGGCATGATATAAGACAAATTAATTATGTATATGCAAAAAATTTACAGCACCTATTTTCTTATAAATTACATAAATTAGTCACTCTAACTCATTGATTAAAATGACCTAATATTTCCTATAAAAAACCTGATCATTCGCCTTCCCTACGGCACCAGTTCATAGCACTTTTAATAGTGACAATAGTCACATACATATAATGTATTTATAAATACTGTTAATGGAGGATTATGATCCGCCAGGCTGGCAATATTGTATTTATACTGGGCTAATAACTAGAAGTTGCTGTCTGTGCTAAGAAATATACATTTTAAACAATTTACTTTGATGATTGTAAGTCTGGGCTTTCTCACAACCAATGTCGGCTATGCATGGAATGCACTGCCCAGCACACCCAATTGTGAATCAGAGAGCACATCTGTAACAGATGGTCACCATAGTAACGACCATCGCCATGCCAACATGCCTCATGAGCCCACCCAAACAGATGCTCATTCTAACGATACTCACGTATCCATGAATAATATGGATTCTGATGTATGCGACTGCAATGGATGCCAGGATTTCTATGAAGCTCTGTTCAGCTACCTGCTTGTTGCCGATATAGAAGTACCCCAAACTACTCCGCTGCTGGCTGTAGAAGGCCTTTATCCCAATTCTAACAACCACATTCCCGACCCTTACCAACCGCCCCCTGCCTAGCTATTTATTGCCTATCCGGATTGTCTTCTTAGCAAACTGAGACCTTCTTCTGTGCTTAGCAGAAATTGAAGTAACGACCTGTTTATCCTAAACATGTCTTATGAAAGACGACTCACCCGGAATACTACCCATTGAAAGAAATAAACGACCCAGATTTTATAAGATTAAAACCTGTCTGGTCACTAATTGATAAAAATATAAATAGAGGGCACATCATGCAAAGACGTGAATTCCTTAAGTCGAGCCTCATGGGTTCAACTACATTTGCAGTATCCGGACTGACTGCTATGACCCCAACAATCGCTCAGGCGGCCACAGTTGATGTAAACATGACCGCCGAGGGCACTTTCAAAACACTGATTAACGGCGCATCGGTATTTGTTTGGCAGTTCAAGCAGAGCGGTGGCTCGGGACCGGGCACACTCACTTCCGGGCTAGTCGTCAACGAAGGCGATACGATTAATGTCACTGTCACTAACAATCTGGATCGCGCCATTAACTTTGTGGTTCCCGGCATCACCGGCACCACCCCGTCCGTATCGCCAGGTAATAGCCGCACTTATAGCTTCACCGCCTCTTCTGCGGGCAGCTATTTCTACACCGATACCGTCAACGGTGAAATTGGCAAAGCCATGGGACTGGCGGGGCCATTAGTCATCAATGCCAGTGGCAACCGACTGTACAGCGGCGGCCCCGCCTTTGACCGCCAGTACACCCTGGCGTTAAATGAACTGGATGATCGCCTCAACAGCGCCATCTACAATGGCCAGAGCTATAGCATGGCGAACTATGAACCTAACTACTTCTTCGTTAATGGCATGAGCTATCCCGACACCAGCAATGATGCAGATACGGTGATTGCCATGAACACCGGTGAAGATGTAGCGATTCGCTTTATCAACACCGGTTGTATTACTAATCCTCAGCACTTCCATGGCTATCACGTCAACATTGCCAGCCGTAACCGCACCCCTGAAACAGCTATGGGTGAAAAAGACACGGTATTGGTCAACCTAGACGAATGTGTAGATGTCATCCTGCCTGTAGCTCAGTCAGGTGTATACCCTCTGCACACGCACTATGTTCCTGGCGTCACCGCCAACGGAACCTATGCCAATGGCTCACTCATCATCATGAGCGCAGCCTGATTCAATAAATTCTGAGGAGAATACATATGTTTAAAGCATTACAAAGACCAATAACAATGATGGGCATGGGTCGACGCGGCGGTGGCGGTGGCGGTGGTGGCACACCTCCAAGTGGTGGCCGCACATTCAGCTATATCACTTCACCCACCAGCTTATCAACAAGCATGAATGGCAGTGAAACCATGGCCAATGGCTCGTCTATTAGCACCTGGTATTTCAGCAACGGTGGTGGCTTCAACGGTGATCGCACCGTCCCCAGCCCAGTAATCGAGGCCAATGAAGGCACTACGGTACAGGTCACGCTGAATGTATCCATGATGTCTATACCCCATACCATCCATTTTCATGGTCTGGATGTGGATCAGCTAAATGATGGCGTGGGCGCGACCTCTTTCGAAGTAAACGGCGGTCAATCCTACACCTACACGTTCCTCGCACCCCATGCTGGAACCTATCACTACCACTGCCATGTCGATACGGTGTTGCATTATGAGATGGGCATGTATGGTGCCGTCATTATCCGCCCACCTAATGGCAGTACGACAGAAGTCTGGTCAGGTGGCCCTGCTTTTGACAAGGAATATTTGTGGCAGTTACATACCTTCGATAGCAGCTGGCACACTGGTGGTGGCGGTGGAATGGGTGGTGGTGGTGGCAATACCAGCGGCACCAATACGACTCGACATCGCCCCGACTACTTCATGATCAACGGTCGTGATGGCAATAATCTCAACTCAGATTCCACAGTTGCGATTTCGGCCGCTGCCGGTCAGAAAGTGCTGGTGCGTGGCGTGCATTCGGGCTACCAACCCGCCATGGTGAAAATGGGTGGACTGGTATTCGATGTCATTGCATCCGATGGCCGCCCCTTGCCCGCTGCGATTAGCGCCACTGAATGGCTAATGGCACCCGGTGAACGCTATGACATTCTATTGACCATGCCTGCATCCGGTCAGAGAATCGCCACGGTCGACTACTACGACATACGTCGTGGCAGCGTACTGGGTACCGCCTCTACAACCATTACCGTGGTATAAGCTGAAAACATCGACGCGTTATTCGTAATGCGTCGATGCTTCTCATAAAACTTGTATTTGAAAAATACAGCTCAATGACATTCGAGTAAATGTCATTTTTTATTTAGCCGTAAGCAGTTATCTATATACATTAGAATAGTGCATAGTCATTGGTTAAAAATTTTGTCATTTTCCAGCCAACAGATTAATTCATTAAAAGGCATGGGCTTGCCCATCCAGAATCCCTGACCATAATCACACCCCATGTCACATAATAAATCCCAGCTTTCCCTGTGCTCTATGCCTTCTGAGACAACCTCAAGACCAAGTGCATGAGCCATTTGAATTGATGCCCTGGCTATTGCCGCATCATCTTCATTTTCAGTTATCTCCATGACAAATGACTTATCAATTTTTAATTCTGATAATGGCAATTGCTTTAACTTAATGAGTGATGAATGCCCGGTACCGAAATCATCAATGGCAAATACAATACCGGATTGATGAAGTTCATTGATTATTTTTTCGGTACTCCCCAGATTTGATGTCATTGCCGATTCTGTTATTTCAAAAACAATCTGCTCCGCAGGAATTGAATATTTAACTAACAAGGTTTTAATTTCATCAACAAGTTCAGGATTAGTCATACAATAGGCCGAAATATTGATAGAAAGTTTTTTTATTACTCCCTGCTTAAGTAAACCCGAACACTCATTTATAGAGGTAGCAAGAATATTCGATGTAAGCGTATTGATCATTCCAGTTTCTTCTGCCAACTGAACAAATAACTCGGGTGAAATAAATCCCTGAGATTTATGCTTCCATCGAGCCAGCGCTTCAACTCGAAACTCATCTGATTTATGCATATTTACTATTGGCTGATAATACGGCGTAATCTGATTATTTCTAAGGGCATCCCGAAGATCCGCGACAAGCTGAAATCGTTCAGTTGTCGTTTTATGGATATCGGGGTCATAAATGCCGACACCTTGTTTATTGGCTTTTGCGGAATACATAGCCGATTCCGCATACTGCATTAACATTTTCTTATCACTGGTGTGGCCAGGAAAATTTGCAATACCAATACTGCAATCAATACTTAGCCTGTTTGGACCTACGGATAAAGGCTCCGATATTATATGCTTAATTCTAACTGCGGTATCACTTGCGCTACCTATTTCAGTATCTGGCAAAATAAGCACAAATTCATCTCCTTCAAGTCTTGCCAACAACTCGTTTGATGTATGATCCACAATTCTATTCAAACGATAAGCAATTTCCTGTAAAACAAGATCACCTGTTTTTTGTCCCAGGCTTTCATTTACTTCTTTAAACCTGTCCAGATCAATACTCAAAAGTGTTAATGATTCTGCTTTGGCATGTTGAGACGCTGATCCTCCAAGTATCGTTTTTGTCAGATAATTTCTATTAGGCAAATTAGTCAGGGGATCGTAGTTTGATTTATATTCAATGGTGGCTATATTCTTTTTCCGTTGCGTTATATCTCTTGCAACTGCAATCACCATGTCACCACCTTCTATATCAACTCGTCTCATACTGAGTTCAATCCATCTTTGCTTGCCTTTAGTGGGATTTATTTGTGTTTCTAAAAAAACTTCCTCATTATCCAGTGCCTGTTTGAATGAATATTTGAAAAAACCAACCGCATCAGGATTACCCAGCAGTTCTGTAATAGGGATGCGTTCATTATGTCGCGTTAGTTCATCTTCAGTGTAACCCAGCCAATTCTGTGTCATCTTGTTACAAATGAGAAACTTCATTTCATCACACAGGACAAAAATAGAATCATTTGCACTATCAAAAAATGCCCTCAAAAGGTCGGAGTAGAACTGGGCATCATCTTTATGATTATCTTCATTTGACATAAGGCATTCTGTCGTAGTTTGCTGGGTAATCCTGAATAAATATCGTGCTGTCCCGTTAGCTTACAAAATACAGTATTCCTGCGAAGGCAGGAATCTAGTAACTCTGAAAAGCCGAAAGACACTGGATACCTGCTTTCGCAGGTATGACGAAGTCCTATAAAAAGTTAACGGGACATAGTGAATAAATATTATTGTTATCTAATGGTACAACTAATTTAGTATTTTCAGCATGATGTTAAATTTCATATAATAATCATACTTCCCAACCCAATATATAGGCCAAAACATAAAATGTCCATGGACTTATTATTAACTGAAACAATAGACATATAAATCACCTAAGTTAGAAAAACTCAATCACTTATTTATTGGCACTATTACTACTCATTAAATATATCTAATGTTTCAATTTATTATGTGATAAAAAACACACAACATATCATTAGTTAAGTAACTATGAATATTAAGCCTTTGGTTCCCTCAATGATAAATCGTCTCTACATGATTCATCAGGCAGCTCAAATTCTATGGTTGTGTGAGCCAAAGAGTAATCAGATAGAAGATGACTAATTTTCTGTTTAATATGTTTCTGTTCAGTTGCAGAAATCATCTGATCAATTTCCAAATGCGCCGTCAATACATGACGCTCACCATCGAGTGACCAGAGATGTAGATAATGTATAGCACTTACATGTTCAAGCGAATTTAATTTATTGCGTATAGCTTCCAGAATTTCTTTATCGGGCACAGATTGCATGAATATTTTTATTGTTTGGCGGGTATTTTTTGCTACATTCAGCAGAATAAATAAAGTAAATGCAATAGATAGAATCGGATCCAGTATCGGCCAGTCAAAAAACATCAACATAATACTAACTATAAATACACTTACCCAACCCAGTACATCTTCCAGTAAATGCCAGTTCAATATACGTTCGTTCTGCGTTTGACCCTTACTGATTTTCCAGGCAGCAAAGCCATTAACACTGATACCAAGCAATGCTAACCAGAACATTCCCTGTGCATGGGGCATTTCTGGAGCAAGAAGTTTAGGAATAGCCTCGCTAAGCACCCATATGGAACCCGCTATAAGCACAACACCATTAATCAATGCACCTAAAAGAGTATATCGATAGTAACCATACGTAAAAATATCATCTGGATGTTTACTGCTGATTTTACTTAACAACCAGGCAAGACCTATGGACAGGGTATCACCGAGATCATGAACTGCATCGGCCATAATGGCGGTGCTATTTGTCAGCAGGCCGCCGATAAACTCGATAATAGTAAACGAAAAATTAAGAAAAAACACAACACCAATACGATCAGTATTTTGATCATGTTGATGCTGTTTTTTAATAGACACTTTACTTTTCTATAACGCTATAATAGAAAAACAGACTACGTAAATTATATAAGGATAATTTATTGGACAGTTTCATTTTGTATCTCCCGTTTAAAATAAATTTTTAATTATATTTGAGAGCTTTGCACGAGTCATCCCTGGCTCGGCAAAGCAACGATTTTTACATTTCGTGCAAAAGTCTCTATTTGTTTTTTGAAAACGTACTATACAGCACAGGCAACACAAACAATGTAAGTGCTGTTGCCGTTACCAAACCGCCGACAACTACAGTTGCCAGGGGACGCTGTATTTCTGATCCTACACCGCTTGCTAACAACATAGGTATAAGCCCAAGTGCCGCAATGGATGCCGTCATAAGAACCGGACGTAAGCGTGACAATGCTCCTTCAAAGATAGATCGTTCAAGATCCAGCCCACCTTCATAACGTTGGTTAATGGCATTTACCATAACCACACCGTTTAAGACGGCCACCCCGAAGAGCGCTATAAAACCAATAGAACCAGGCACTGATAAATATTGCCCGGAAATAAATAATGCCGCGATACCACCAATTAATGCCAAAGGTACATTCAGCATAATCAGTAGCGCTTGTCCTACTGAGTTAAAAGCAAAATACAACATCAAGAAGATTAAGCCTAACGACAATGGCACGACGATCATTAGTCGTTGCTGTGCGCGTTGCTGATTTTCAAATTGACCGCCATACTCAACTGAATATCCACCTGGTAAATCAATTTCATCTTGAATCCGTTGATTTATTTCAGCCACCAGGCCTCCCATGTCTCGCCCATCCACATTAACCTGGATCACGACTCGGCGTTGCACATCATCACGACGAATCTGCGGTGGCCCTGATTCAATAGCCACTTTAGCAACATCACTTAACGTAATCCAGGCACCGTTTGCTGCCTGAATGACCAAATTATTAATGGCTTCAATATCATTACGGTATTGTTTGTCCAGCCGAACATAAATGTCATAACGTTCATTACCATTAATGACCTGCCCTGCTTCCTGGCCACCGATAGCATCACTGACCAGACTCATCATCTGATTCATCGGGATACCGTATCTTGACAACTTGTCTCGATCCGGGCGAATAACCAACTGGGCTTCACCCGCAATTTGCTCCATGGCAACACCAACGGTACCTTCGATAGATTTAACCAGTTGCTCTATCTCGCTGCCTTTTTGTGCCAGTACGTTCAGATCTGGCCCAAACAACTTGATTGCAAGCTGCGCCTTAATGCCAGATAACAATTCATCAACACGCGTGGCAATCGGTTGAGAGAAAGAAAATAACAGGCCGGGGAACACAGACATTTTTTCTTCCATTAATAACTGTAACTCTTTGCGATTATCTGCACTTACCCACTCATCGACGGGTTTCATCCCAACATAGATTTCAACGTTAGAAACCGGTTCAGGATCACCCCCAATTTCAGCCCGCCCCACTCGACTGGTCGCGTATTCCACTTCAGGAAACGTCATCAATATACGTTCCATTTCATTCGCCACTTTCAGGGAGGTGCCTAAACTAGACGAAGGTGCCAAAGTAATTCGAATATTTATTGTGCCTTCTTCGAGCTCCGGTACAAACTCTGTGCCTAAAAATGGCACTAAGATAAGAGATCCAATAAATAAACCAATCGCGCTTGCAACGATACGTTTTTTAAACGCCAGTGCCAGTTTAAGAAGTTTTTTATACTGGTTTTCAATCGGCGCGAAAATCGGATTATGTTTTTCCTCAACGCCCTTAGTAAACAGATATGAAGCCATCGCTGGAACCACAATCAGCGCCACCAGCAATGATGCCAACATTGCCAGCACAATAGAAATTGCCATCGGCTGGAATAATTTGCCTTCAACACCTTCCAGTGAAAATAACGGCGCAAACACAATTGTAATAATCATCACCGCAAAGAAGACTGGACGGCCTACTTCCTTCGCCGCTTCCATAATGCGTAAAGTCATTCCGTTTTTATCATGTGATGCATCAGAGGCAGTATCACTCGATTCGTGACGTCTGTCCGGATGGCTAAGATGACTAAAAATATGTTCCATCATTACCACAGAACCATCCACCATCATACCAATCGCAATCGCAAGTCCGCCCAGGGACATTAGATTGGCAGACACACCCCAATAAGCCATGGCCATTAAAGCCAGCCCTATAGACAAAGGTACCGATAATAAAACAAGAATAGTCGCGCGCAGATTCATCAAGAACATCATGAGGATAATAACAATAAGTACAAAAGCCTCGACTAAGGCTTTGCTTACCGTGCCAACTGCTTGTTCTACCAGATCGGCCTGATCATAAACTGTATCGATGGTCACACCATCGGGCAGCGCCTGCTGAACTAAAGGCAGGCGATCTTTGATACTATCAATGGTCTCCTTTGTGTTGGCTCCCATACGTTTCAAAACGACACCCGTCATCACTTCACCCAGTGATTGCGGATTACCTTCGGCATCTCGTCTCGATAAAGTTACGGCACCCTGGCGTATTTCCGCACCAAATTCCACCGTCGCTACATCACTAATACGAACCACTGTGCCATCTTCTTCTTTTAAGGGGATGTTGCCAATATCATGCAAACCATCCTCACCTGAACGTAACCAGCCCACGCCTCGGATAACCAGTTGCTCCTGGCCTCGATCCATGTACCAGCCACCGGCATTACGATTACTAGCCTCAATCGCAGCAGAAATATCATCAATCTGAATGCTATACGCCAGTAGTTTTTTCGGATCGACCTGTACCTGGTACTGACGTACTTCACCACCAAATGAAAGGATTTCTGTCACGCCTTCAACCGGCATGAGCAACAGTTTAACCACCCAGTCATTCAAACTACGCAAGGCCATCGTGTCATACTTCTGTGGATCATCCGCGCGAAGTATGTACTGAAATACCATGCTCAAACCGGACGTATTAGGGCCAATTTCAGGTGTGCCTATACCATCAGGCACCTGTTCTTTCGCTGCTTGCAGGCGCTCAAAAACCTGCTGCCGTGCAAAGTAAATATCCGTGCCTTCTTTGAACACGACAGTCACCACAGATAAGCCGGTTTTGGAAATAGAACGCACTTCCTGCACATCAGGCAGACTGTACATAACCGCTTCAACTGGATACGTAATTAACTGCTCCACCTCTTCGGAGGCCAGTCCTTCTGCAACGGTATTAATAGATACCTGAATATTGGAGACATCTGGAAAAGCATCCAGATTAAGTTTGGGTATTATCATGCCAGCACCCATCAGCATGGCGAGTAATGCAATGACCACCAGCAAGCGACTGCTGACTGATGTTTCGATCAGTTTATTTAACATATCACGTTCCTTTAGTGGTTATGTATATCAAAGCCACTTTTTGCCAGTTCAGACTGAACAAAAAATGCGCCCTGTACGACAACAGGTGTACCAGCATCAATACCTTCGATAACTGCCATGCCATTAGAAACGCGAAGAAGTTCAACTTCTACCGGTTTAAATTCACCTGGCTCATCCTGTTCAACCATGACTTGCCAATCGCCATCAGGACTTCGTAACACCGCCGCCTCAGGTAGCGCCAAAACCTTAGATTGCCCCGATGTTTCCATGACCGTATTAACAAACATACCGGGGTGTAAAAGTTCTTCGGGGTTATTCACTTCCAGACGAATACCTGTAGTACGTGTCGTTTCATTCAGTGAGTGATATTGCTGAATAACTTTAGCGGGTAACTGGTGATCATCAAATCTAACAATGGCATCGTTGCCAATAGCAATCTGTCTCGCATCTGAGGGTGAAACATTGGCCACTATCCACAAGATAGATTCATCAGTGATACGGATAAGCTCTTTTCCTGACTCCACCTGTTGTCCTAGAATATAATTTTCTTTCAGTACCGTTCCACTTTGGGTCGCAACTAAATCAAAACGACCATTGGCTTGAGAAAAATCCTCACTGGCCAATAGTTTATTCACCTGCTGTTTTGTCATGCCATAAGCTTTAACTTTGGCCTGTGCCAACTCCCAATTTACTTTTGCCTGTGTGTAACGACTTGCAGAAACAACTTTACGACCCAGTTGTTTAACTCGTTTCCATTCACGATCTGCTACCAATAAAGCACCTTGAGCTTCGGCCATTTCTACACTGGACAAAGTTAATAGACGTCGACCAACGTTAACGGTCTCTCCGAGTACTACATGGTAACCCGTAACCTGTGCTGTAATACGCGGAGTAATAGACACGGTTTTATAACTATTAAACTTCACTTCACCTGGCGCACTGATCACAGAACGTACTGATTCAAATTGCAGAGGCTTTACTATAATGCCTGCTGCCTGCATTTGGGCTGCCGATAAGGAAACAGCGCCTTCTTCATCATGATCACCATCATCTTCTTTTGCTTCACCTACATGTTTATCATCGCCAACATGTGATTCTTCCGTCAGCGAATCATGAGCATGCTCATCATGGCCTTTTTCTGCCATGGCTATCGGTAATCTAATGAATGAGCTGCAAAGTAATAACAGCATAAAAAGGTTTTTTGTATTCATCTCAATTCTTTCCCAATAATTTAGTATTTATACTCAACCAATCGTCAATGCTATCGGTTAGACTCATCCAGTCAAAAGCGACCTGCCAAAGCTGGTTACGCAGTTCAAGACCCGTCGCCTGTGTCTCTAATGCTTGCTTGAGTTGTAATAAATAATCGGCTGCACTTAGGTCACCGGCTTGCCAGAGTTGTTTAATCAGCTGTAATTGCTGCTGAACACTATCGTGACTGTATTGACGCCAGTTGTTCCATGCTTTTAATAAATTTCGGTAACGTTCGGTTGTCGAAATAAGATTGGCACGGGTGTTACGATATGCCAGCTGTGTACGCTGCTCATTGGCAACGAAAATTTGCTGGGCAGCGTCCACTTCGGCACTGTAGCTATTGCGAATATTCAGCGGAATACTGAGATTAAAACCAACGAGAGATTCTTCACCTTCCGAACCTGCAGAAAACCCGACGGTAGGATTCCAGGCTTTCTCGCTTTTTCGTAACAGAACTTGCTGTCGTGTCACCTGAACATCCGCAAGCAAACTGCGAATACCAGGCAATTGCTGCAGAAAAGCCTCAAGATCATTATTCAGTTTTGGCTCAGGTAACTGCTCCGGTAAAGCGGGCAAAAAATCTGGCATTACCGCCATTACGGCTCTCAATGCTTCTCGAGCCTCGGCCTTATCTGACATCATATTGGCCTGTTCCATTAATGCCTGGTTGTAAGCCAGCCGAGCTAAATTTAATTCCACCTGACTTAAATCACCCGCTTGGTAGCGACGCTCTGCAATCGCCTTAAACTCACTCATTAATTTCAGCGACGAATCGCTGAGCTGGGACAGCCTGTTCTTAGTCTGGTTTTCCGCCAGGTGAGTTAAAAGATTGCGAATAAGGGACTGAATGGCTCTGTCATAATTAGCCGTCGCTTTGCTTAGTTCAGCTTTTGCGACATCTGTACGACTGCCTTGCTGATCTCCCCAATCAATCGTTTGACTGAAACCAACGCTTTTAGTGGTTACATCCGTTTCCTCATATTCAACCTGGAGTTCTGGATTGTAGACAGCCTGATTGGATGCACGTAAAGCGGCTTTAGCCGACTGCACTTCCGCTTTGGCCGCTATTAGATCTGGGTGATCAGCCATTTGACTTAGGATAAAAGTTGACAGTGACGATGGCGCATTCTGTGTGTTATCAGTTGCAGCTCGCGCCAATGGGGTATTCACCAGCAATGAAAATGCCAATATATGCGTCCACACAGCAAGCTGCCGTGGATTTAAAATCTTCATGTGTAATTCCTGATTTAAAAACTAAATACGGGTTGTGAATAAAAATCACAAGGTAATTTTAGAAAGTTTTAGATCAGGCTTTGGGTGGTTCGAAAGGAGAGTCTAAATTTAGGTATTGAAGTGGATCATCGAGACTAGTGAAACCCATAGATACAGCTGCTACTGCAAGTGAAACTACATTAGGTATAATTCCTGTCATATGTATCGAAATATGACAGGAATGATCATCGCAATCGACTTCATCAATATTACCTGCCAGCTCGGCATCAACCTGTGTGTGGGCCAGATGTGACTCGTTTGATTCCTCTACATGCATATTGGTCGCCGAGGCGAGATTAACGACCAGCAGGTTCAGTATGATGAACAATATGAGGATAGGCGATTTCATTGGCAGTAACTATGACACTATTTTTTCAATTTTTCAATTAACAATGTAGTGACTGTGTTTATGTAGCCAAGTTCAATGTTTGGGCTTTACTGAATATTTGTACGAGTTTATATCTTCAATTAAAAATAAATATCTTGGCTTAAAAAATCTCACTAAAACTTAATAGACCTGGTCGTTTTTTAAAATAAACCCATGCGTTTCAAATTTTATGTTATCGATAAAGAACCAACTTTCGATTGTCAACGCGATGGAGTGAATTCAGGACAAGGCGACAAATTACCTTTTTCAGACACAAGCATTTCCGTTATTTTTTCTGCATCTACTGGCTTGCTAAAAAGATACCCCTGTGCAATTTCACAACCCTGTGTAGCAAGCAGCAGCAGTTGCTCTTCTGTTTCTACACCCTCAGCGACCACCTTTAACCCAAGACTGTGGGCCATGGCGATAGCAGCATTAACCAGTTCTCTGTCCGCTGTATCTACGGTGATATCCTCAATAAAACTCCGATCGATTTTGAGCACATCAAAAGGGTAACTTCGAAGGTAGCTAAGCGAAGAGTAGCCGGTACCAAAATCATCCATGGAAAGATTTATACCTAAATCATGTATAGCAACAAGGGCTTCACCAATATGAGCATGTCCACTCATTAAAACCCCTTCGGTGATTTCCAGTTCCAATGATTCACCCGGAACACCGGATTGAGAAATAGCTTTTTCAATGAAGGCTACCAGATTAGGATCACGGAACTGGCGTGGTGATAAGTTAATAGCCATGGTGAACCGCTGTTTATATTTTTGTTGCCACTTTGCTGTCATTTCAAGTGCTTGAGTTAATACAAACTGACCGATCGGTACAATTAGTCCAGTTTGTTCGGCAATGGGTATAAATTCGTCTGGCGTAATTTCACCCAGAGCTGGGTTGTCCCATCGTAGCAAGGCTTCAACGCCGACAATATTACAGCTGGTAACATCCACTTTGGGCTGGTAACAAAGATAGAGCTCACCTCTGTCCAATGCACCGTGCATCTGCTCTTCCAGAGCGAGGCGTCGCGAAACATCCTTGTTCATAGCATCGGTGAAGTAGGTATAGGTGTTACGCCCTTCGCCCTTGGAGTGGTACATAGCGGAATCTGCATTACGTAGAAGTTCCGAAGAGCTATCTCCATCATTTGGATAGACTGATATACCAACACTGGCGGTGAGCATCAATTCCCGACCATCAATTCTGAAAGCATCTCTGAACTTACTGAGCAGATTTTCTACTACAGGGCGAGCATCAGTTACACACGAGAGCCCTCCAAGCAGGACGATAAACTCATCACCCCCGAGACGCCCCACTGTATCGCCGTCGCGAACGCCATTGCGTAAACGTGCCGCAGCTTCGATCAGCAGCTTATCACCCGTATCATGGCCCAGCGTGTCGTTAATTTTCTTAAAGTCATCAAGATCAAGAAACAGTACAGTCACAAACTTATTGTTGCGCTGCGCTTCGTTTATAAGTTGTGACAAGCGATCAAGGGAGAGAAAACGGTTAGGCAGGTTGGTTAATGCATCAAAATGCGCCTGGTGCAGTATTTTTGCCTCTTGCTGTTTACGTAGCGTAATATCTTCCTTGACCGCAAGATAATTACTGATAGTGCCGGCGTCAAAAATTACCGGCGTAATGTGGACATTTTCCCAATAAAGCTCACCATTTTTCTTGCGGTTCATCATCTCACCCTGCCATGCCTTACCACTGGTGATGGTCTGCCACATTTCCTGATACAGTTTCGGGGGTGTTTTTCCGGATTTCAGCTTCCGTGGATTCTGCCCCAATACTTCTGTTGATAGATAACCAGTAATCTGCTCGAAGGCACTGTTGACATATTCGATGTTTGCATCGGTATCGGTAATCATCACCGATACCGGGCTCTGTTCAATGGCCTGATATAGCGTGCGAATTTTCTCATCCGCCTGTTTACGCTCAGTAACATCATTAAAAACCAGCACTACCCCTAGAATATTATTATCTTCCTTGCGTATCGGCGCAGCAGAATCGGAAATATGGTATTCAGTGCCGCCCCTGGAAATAAGTATCGTATGATTACTAAGATAGACAACGGCTCCTGTGCTAAGAACGGTATCAATAGGATTAGGTACAGGGTTTCGTGTCGAGGCATTGATGATGGAAAATATTTTTTTTATTGGCTGACCTTTCACTTCATTTGTAAGCCAGCCAGTTAACTTTTCTGCAACATAATTCATATATTGTATACAGCCTTTCTCATCTGTAACAATAACGGCATCCGCGATAGAGTCCAGTGTGACCTGATTGAATTCCTTTTCTTCGAAGAGATGACCATAACTAACAGAGAGTCTCTGCATCAGCGATGCAAAATTACGAGCTAATAAACCGACTTCATCTTTGCGATTGAGTAATTCGTCAGGTAAATCAGATATATAATCTGTTGTTTTTTCCATAATGCCTGCCAGGCTTTCTACAGGTTTTAAAGAACTGCGTAAAATAAAAAATGTAGCCAATGCAAGTATTGTCATTGATACCAAAAGTATAATAATTAGCCTTAGTACAACATCTTCTGTATAAAATGGCTTTACATCAAGGAAGTAAGCCAGGTGTGCATTCGCCATGTGTCTGTTACCAAGATAGGCGGAATGAATAACTTCACGAACAGGTCTGTCCAGATATATGAGGTCTCTTACAATAGGCGTTTTAATTTTTTCGACTGGTGCAATTTTTTTTGCTATTAATTCAGCTTGAGTATGTGAAAGGATAACGCCATCATTACGACTAAAATAAGCATAGGCAAAATCATCTATAGGCGTCGTTGCTAAAAGCCATCGTTCAAGCAGTTCATAGTCTTTGGTAGCCAGCGCATCAAGACTGCCTTCAGCAAGTCCTTTAGCTAGAGTATGTGCTTGTTGTAACCTGGATTTATCAATAGAATCTCGGGCTTCTGTAAGCAGTATATAACCCATCAAGCTATTACTGATTAGAAGTAACAATAACAGGCTTAATAATAGACGAGCAAAAAGGCTAAAATTCATAATTGTTACTATCTTAAATTATAAATGGCCTGCTTTTATGAGACTTTTTGTTATATCGTCCATGAGTTCATCATAAGAAACAAACGACTTTATTTTTATACTATGCGTATTACTGGGTAATACCGGCTCATCATGCTTGTCAGTGATACTGAGTAAAATATTGCGGAATTCTTCTATTAATTCAGGTAATAGTTTTGTACACGTAGCATCAACATTTCCCGGATAACTATTACTAACAGCAAGCCCTGGGCTTACCTGCCTCAATTTTTGACTCATTAATTTATAATTTACCCTGCACATAGTGCTGCGCATCATCACCCAGCAATATACCATAAATGGAATTAGATAAACTTTTGGTAAACACTTCAACTGTATTTATAGCACTTTTCAGGCCCGTTTTATACAAATGAGCCCGCAGGCTAAATAAGCTCCCGCTTCCATGGGGCTTATATAGGCAATCTGTTTCCCCTCAAGGTCGGTAATAAGACGCCCATTTATTGAATATACGTGAGGATAGGAATAGAAGGCACACTGAAACAAATGGAACGCTGTTCCTCGCCTCTGCTATATTTTGGAATGACCAATAACAGTAAAACTACAAAAGTAAATTTTATGAATAAGCAGATTGAAAAAATCACACATAAACACCCCATTCATTAAGGGCCTTACTAAAGAAGTAGATAATATAAAATTAATGCAACTACGTTATAAGCGGTTCAAAGTTTTAAATTAATTAAGCCATAGATACAGACCTTCTAATTTTCTAAAAACGTAATTTTCGTCGATTACTCTCTTTCATTAAGCGCATCTCGTGCATCGATAATTATGTGCCGAGCGCCATTAAATATGACCAGTGCAATTAAACTGCCAATCACCAGGTCTGGCCAGCGTGAATCCATTAACCATACAAATAACCCACCTAATATAACACCAATATTAGCAATGACATCATTTTTGGAAAAAATCCAACTGGCACGCATATGTACTTCACCGTCTTTATGTTTTTCAATGAGTCTTAAGCAATAAATGTTGGCAATTAATGCCATAACACCCACCCCCATCATTAATACTGAAACAGGTTCACTACCGATGAGAACGCGACGTAAAACATCTATAAGAATAACAGTGCCAAGTGCGGCCTGAAACCAGCCGCTAAGTAGTGCAGCCTTTGCCTTATGTTGTATGCTTTTTCCTATGGCATATAATCCAATACCATAGATAATGGCATCAGCGAACATATCTATAGAATCGGCAATTAAGCCTGTTGATTGCGCATACCAACCGAGACTAAGTTCAAACACAAACATAAACGCATTAATAGACAACAGACTGATTAGTACGCCCTTCTGTTCTTTATTCGTTATTTCAATTTCACAACCACAATCAGACATTTATATTTTGCTTGTTTTTTTATTCCACAAAATCAAGGCAATAATAATTAAACCTAACTGAACCAACAGGCCCTGTAAATTAGGATAAATTCCAAGTAAATCAACACGTATAAAGTTCACTGGACTGGAAACAATCAAACCGGCTTCCTGCAATGCGGCTATACCTTTTCCTGCAAAAATAATAGCCAGAACAAACATTAACCCACCGGTTACGGCAAAAAATTGTCGCAGTGGCAAACGCACGCTATATCGCATTATTAACCAGCCAAGCACAGCAAGAACAGCAACCGCTGTGACAAAACCACTGAACCCCATCGTTTTGCCAGCTTCATTGGTTTGCGCCCATAGCGCCTGGTAGAACAAAATGGTTTCAAAGGCTTCACGATATACGGCAATAAATGATAGCCCTGTTAATGTCCATAAGGTGCCGGATGTTAATGCTTTATGCATACTGTCATCGATAAACTTTTTCCATTTAGCCGCACTGGTTTTATCGTGCATCCAGAAACCGACATAAAGCAAAACAATTGTGGCGACAATAGCAGCGACTCCTTCAGTGATTTCACGAGACGCACCAGAAATATTTACCAATGAAACAGATGCCCACCAGGTAAACACACCAAGCACCAATGCACTGATCCAGCCAAAGTGAATGTAGCGCAGCCCATCTTCCCGTTTGGTGCGCACCAGAAATGCTGCCAGTGCAGCCACTATTAACAATGCTTCCAAACCTTCACGTAACAAAATAAAGAAGGCGCTGGCAAAAGCTGCACCACCAGATAAACTTTTACTGTTCAATAATTCATCGGCAATGTCCAATTTTTTATTAATCAGTGCTATTTCACTTTCAATGACATCAACACTTTCACCCGCGCGAATTTTATTGCGCAGCCCTGTCATGGCAATTTCAATTTCCAGTCTTAAGGATTTATCAAATGCATTAATGTTTTGTTCAACTAATTCAAAACCTTCAAGATAAGCTTCTACTGCGTATTGGTAGGCTTGTTTTCTATCATTATTTTTATACGCAGTGATAACATCGGCAAGCCTTTGCTTTGCAAATGAAAGATTGGATTTATTGTTATAAAATACTTCTGGATGGTGGCGCAGATAAGCCATTATTTGCGCGCCATTTTCTCCATAAAATTCTTCTGCCTGATCCGGTGTCGTGGTAGTCAATTTACTAATATTTAGCAATGCGCTGTCACTGGTATCCACATCCGTTGCCTGCACCGCCAGGCCGCCAATGTAAAATGCCAACGACCAACGGTCTTCATCGCTTAGCTGATCATATGCCTGCATTGCCGTGTCGTTCACGCCTTGTGTAATGGTACTGTGTAACCCATATAAAGTACGTTGTTTGTAGCGTTCTACATCATGGAAGTTAATGGGTGGCGGTTCCATACCAGCTGATGCAGGGCCATCACCAAAACCTTGCGTGCCATGGCATGAGGCACACTGTTGCGCATAAAGTTGTTTTGCTTTCTTGAGATCGGGCTGCTTTCGAGGTACAACAACTATGTCATAAGCATTGATAATATCCTGATGCATCTTTGTTGTTAGCTGTCTGATTTTTTCAGCCGATTCTTTTTGCTGCACCAATAGCACGAGTGTTTGAGTATTTTCAATGAGCTCTGATTTAACACTATGCTCAGGAATATCCCCAAGTTGCTGAGTAATACCGGCTACAAAATCAAGCATCTCCGCATATTCGGCCTCATTAATAACCTGCTTATCTTTTACCGCACCACTGTAGTCCACGCCAACATAATCAATTAACTGCAATAGTTGCGATGTATTCGCCTGTAGTGGTTTGCTTAGTAACATCAAGCTTATGAATAGATATACCAATGTCTTCATAGTGTTTTCTCAAAAACAGCCAAGTAAATGCGAATGATAACGGTTATTATTAATATAATAAAGCCTGTATTTCTATCTAAGCGCTCAACACCCTCACTGTAAGCAATCAAAAAACACGCTTCTATCGCAAACAGTTCATCGAGGCGAGTAAAGATTGAAGGCTATCTTGTTACCGTTTACACATACAAACGATGCTGTGATCATCTCAAATCCACGCCCTCCATGAATTTTAGAGTCATTATAACAAGGTGGATATTACGCTAGAACCAGGGGCTGAAAGCGCCGATATATTTATTATTTATCAATCACTTAGCCTATTTTTTGTAATAACCATTACCACTTACATACTTTTATCCGTCAAACACCTGGTTTTTATTAGGGGGGCTTTGCCCACGGCCAAATTGAGGGCGTATCGAGCATTCTCTTCCGAGATCAGTTACTTGCTCGCCTTAAGCTGTTTTACATGCAACGACTTGTACTACCGCACTTTCTCCCTGATGATATTTTCCTTCATAAATGTCCCTGTCTACTTCAGCCCCAACAATAAATTCTAAGCCTATAAGCTCGGTTGCCAATTTATCAAGGGACATAAAAAATTCCTTTTGCGATGGAGGGGGCCCACCCACTCCATCCATCTGAAGATGACGTTCTGTATAAGCTTCTAAAATGAATACCCCATTTTTTTTCAAAGCGCCTGCAACCTGACTATGAATATCTTTCCTCAATATAGCAGGAAGGTGTGCCGAAATTGATACAATACCATCCCAAACTTCATTACCAAGGTCATAGTCAGCCAGGTCGCTTACTATTGTTGATATTTCTACTCCGCACTCAACAGCAAGACTTTCTGCCTTTTTAAGGCCCACTGGAGACTGGTCGACAGCTGTAACTGAGTACCCCTGCTTCGCCAGAAAAACTGCATTTCTACCTTCGCCTTCTGCTAAACAGAGAACTCGACCTCCTTTGGGTATTCGAAGAAACTCAGACTTCAGAAAATCATTCGGCGTTGTTCCGTACGCAAAGCCTTCTTCGTTATATCTTTGGTCCCACATAGGGATTACTCCTCACTTTTATTGATTTATTCTGCGTATCAGAAAACTTTATTTACGGAGTGATTTTTATTTAACTAATAGTTAAAACATCAACTCCATATAATCTATTACTGTCAAAGATAATTACAAATTTAACGTATAGGTTGTCAACCCCTTCTTTTTTGGAAGCATATTTTACTTCTTCATTAGTAGCCCAATGCATAACACAGTTTATGTGTTCTATTATACTAATACTTTTAGTATCAGTATTTAGTATGCCACTACAATTGTCCAATTATTGAAGGAATTGATGGAGATAATTAATGTTCTTTATAAAAGTACTTTTCAGACTGAGTATGTATTAAGAGGCTTTTATCATTCAAGGCTAGATCACCAACTGCGTGATAAATTATATGACAACAGGCTTAACTAGAAACATTGTTTGTTAGTAAGACTTTTTCGCCAATGAGCGTTTATTTCTAGCATGAAATAAACATGTTTCAATCCGCATAGTTTGCATTGAAAAATTTCTGATAAAGTAATGTTTTGAGCACTATCGAAATTGTACTATACACAATAATTCTGTTTTATTTCTGTTGTTGCTCAACTGGCATACCTGCTAATTTCCACTCAGGAAAACCATCCTCCAGGCGCCGCGCATTCAGGCCTTTTTCCCTGGCTTTGGCTACAGCATCAAAGGCCAGTACACAATGTGGGCCTCGACAATAAGCCACAATTTCCTGCTCTGTACCCAGTTTATCCAAATAGCTTTCCAGCTCACTCAATGGCACATTGATAGCGCCGGGCACATGGCCTGCAGCAAATTCTTCTGCGGGACGCACATCAAGCACGGTTACTAGATCATCTTTAACTCGCTGCAATAATTCATCCCTGAGTATAGGCTCCAGATCATCTTTCACGGTCAGGAAACTATTTACCAATTGCTGCACATCTGCGATATGCCGTTCGGCTACATTTCGCATAGCATCAAGCAGTGATAAAACATCATCACCCGACAAGCTGTAGTGGACTTTCAAACCCTGCTTTCTTGATGAGACTAAACCGGCGAGTCTAAGCTGCTTCAGGTGCTGAGAAGTATTACCTACCGTCAGGCCAGAGACCTTAGCCAGTGCCTCAACGCTACGCTCACCCTGAGCCAAAAATTCCAATAATTCCAGCCGGTTACCATTGCTTAGTGCTTTGCCTACTCGGGCAAACTGATTAAATAAATTGTGTTTGAAACTCGCCACTGTTGACATACTCCATAAAATCATTATTCTAGTAATTAATAGAATACTAGATAACTAATAAAAATTATAACCCTTTGACTGATAGATACAAGGGGCAAACAACCACAATATTCCTCTGGAGGACTGGTTTATGGCTCTATATGATTTCATAACCGAGAATGAAAATACAATTCGACTTGGTTTTTTTGTCGGTACACTGACCATAATGGCCCTGTGGGAAATCGTTGCCCCCAAGCGCGCATTAACCGTTTCCAGGGCATTACGCTGGACCAACAATCTCGGCCTGGTATTTTTTAATAGCTTTATAGTCCGCCTCATTTTCCCTGCCGCCGCTGTCGGCGTGGCCATTTTTGCGGCCGACCATGGCTGGGGATTGCTTAATTATTACTCTATTCCTTTTACCTTGAGTGTTGTTTTGTCCATTATCGCCATGGACTTTATCATTTATTTGCAGCATGTTCTGGTACACGCGGTCCCCGTATTGTGGCGTTTACACCGCGTACACCATGCCGATCTTGATTATGATGTCACCACCGGTGCCCGTTTCCATACCCTTGAAATCATTTTGTCGATGTTAATCAAATTTGCCACCATTGTGGTGCTCGGCCCACCGGTCGTAGCCGTGATCATTTTCGAAGTCGTTCTTAATGCTATGGCCATGTTCAATCACGGCAATATAGGACTGCCTAAGGGGCTGGACAAGCTGTTGCGTTGGTTCATTGTGACGCCCGACATGCACCGTGTACACCATTCTATCGAAGACGATGAAACCAATAGCAACTTCGGCTTTAACTTAAGCTGGTGGGACCGTCTGTTTGGTACCTACCGCGACCAGCCCCGAGGGGGGCATCAAGGTATGACCATTGGGATACGTAAATTCCGCGAGCCAAAACAGGCCAGTTGGATTACCGGAATGTTGGCCATGCCATTTATAGGCAAAATTTCCGGCTATACCATTAACCGCCGTGAATGGAGCGATAAAAATGAAAAATAATCTGACTCGTATTCTTATATTTGTGGCACTGATTGCTGGAATTGCACTGGTTGTTATTTATCGCGATCTGCTTGATGCCGCTCAGCTTGAAGCGTTGCTGACTGATGCCGGTACCGCTGCACCCTTATTATTCATGCTCATATACGTAATCGGCACTGTGTTTTTCTTGCCCGGTTCGGTACTCACATTATTAGGTGGCGCATTATTTGGCCCTTACTGGGGTACTTTTTACAATCTCACCGCAGCCACCATTGGGGCGATGCTGTCATTTCTGGTGGCACGTTATCTTGCTTCCAACTGGGTGGCTCAGAAAACCGGTGGCAAGATGAAGCAACTCATCAACGGTGTTGAAAATGAAGGCTGGCGCTTTGTTGCCTTTACCCGTCTAGTCCCTCTGTTCCCATTTAACCTGTTGAATTATGCGCTGGGTCTAACCCGTATCAGCTTCAGCCAATACAGTATTGCCACTTATATCTGTATGTTGCCCGGTGCCATTGCCTATACCTACCTTGGATATATCGGACGTGAAGCAGCAACCGGTGGCGAAGGCCTTATACAGAAAGCCATGCTGGCATTGGCTCTGTTGGCTGTTGTTTCATTCTTACCCCGCCTTATCGGAAACCTGCGAAAAGGTTCAATGGTGAATGTTACAGATTTAAAACAGCGATTAGATTCAGCTGAAGATTTTTTATTACTCGATGTACGTACAGCCGATGATTATGTCGGTGAACAGGGCCATATTGCAGGCTCAAGGTTAATTCCATTAGAAGAACTGCAGCAGCGAATTGACGAACTGGGTGATTACCTGGAAAAACCAGTCATCACCATCTGCCGAACTGATCGAAAATCAGCGAAAGCAGCGCAACTGTTAGCACAAAAAGGTTTTGCCGATGTGCACGTCGCGAAGATGGGAATGACTGACTGGATTAAAAATGGCTACAGCATTGAACGCTAACTGATCTTTCAGGAGTAAAGCTATGAATATCTTATTGATACTTAATGATCCACCCTATGGCACTGAACGCAGCTACAACGGTTTACGTATGGCTAAAGCGCTTACTAGCGCTGATGCCCATGTCACCCTTTTTCTACTTGCTGATTCGGTAAGCTGTGCCAAACAGGGCCAGAAAGTACCCGAAGGATTTTATAACATTGAATTAATGATCAAAGCCATTGCACGTACCGGTGAAGTTTTAATGTGCGGTGCCTGTATGGATGCGCGCGGCATAAAGGATGAAGAAATCATCGAAGGTGCGCAACGCAGTACGATGAAAGCACTTGCAGACAAGACACTGAAAGCCGACAAGGTATTGGTATTTTAACTTTTTGTACAGGAGATCAACATGTCAACCGTAACAGTAGTTATTCAGAATGCACCGTATAAACCTGACAACAAAGCCTGGCATGCGCTGCGCTTTGCAGGCGCCGCACTGACTGAAGATATGGACGTACATATTCATCTTCTTGATGATGGCGTAGAAGTCGGTCGCAAGAATCAACAGGTACCAGAAGGTGCAGTCAATCTTGAACAACTACTCAGCGAACTGATGGAGTGTGGACTTGATGTTCGCGCCTGCGGTATGGCTCTGGATGACTGCGCCATAGACGAATCAACTATGATTGATGGCATTGAGCGCGGCTCAATGAAGGCACTTGCTAACTGGGTAAAAAACAGTGATCAGGTAATGATTTTTTAGTGCTACAGCCGGTAACCCGGCATAGGAGACTGTTATGAGTAAAGATATAAACATTGCAGACATCCTGGTTCATCTCCATCCGGAGAGTTCCTGTGATGACCGAGAGTCGATGGAAAAAAATCTTCGTAAACATGACGGTGTGGTTTCCGTACACTTTAACTCAGAAGAACATCCTTATTCTGTGGTTGTGGCGTACAACACTGACGCCATCACTTCAAATGAGGTTCTTACAGAAATCAGAAAATGTGACAAATCAGCAACGATGGTGGGTATCTAGTCCACTCATTATATTAACTCGTCCGGCTCCTGCACCTAATGCGAGAACCGGTACGAACAAACATTATGAATTAATTGTGAGTGCTGGGGCAGGCAGGTTATGCCGCCAGGATTCTATCCAATTAAGCAAGGAGTTCGACAATGATGGATGGTATGGGTACGTTTGGTTGGGGGATGGGTTTCGGCTGGATTTTCATGCTCCTGTTCTGGGCACTGATTATTTTGGGTCTCGTTGCCATCGCGAAATGGCTCATGGGCAACACCGGTAATACCGGTTCATCAGCACCCAAAACCGCGCAGCAGATTCTTAAGGAACGTTACGCGCGGGGTGAAATTGATCGGCAAGAATTTGAACAGAAGAAGCGAGACCTTGAGCAGTAATGGCAGCCCATTACTACCATAATCACTCGCCGGCATGCCGGCATAGGAGAGCAACATGAATACCGAAGATATCATGATTCTTGTCCATCCGAGCCTGTCACCTGAACAGCATACAAAGATTGAAGAGGCGATGAACACATATGAAGAGGCGATGAACACATATGAAGGCATCGTATCCGTTCATTTCAATTCAAAATACACCCACGAGCTTACCGTGACCTATGCTTCGGAGGTGGTTGACTCGCAGAGAATTCTGCAACAAGTCAGGCATTGGGACAAGGAAGCCATGGCGGTAGGGTTATAACTTTAGATGCATCTTGCGGAGAAAAAACAATGACTGTTCAAGGCAAAACGATACTTGTACTGGGTGCCGGTATTGGTGGCATCGTTACTGCTACTCAGTTGCGTAAACAACTACCACCAGAGCACCGAGTTGTACTCATTGAACGTGATGCCAGGCATGTCTTTGCACCTTCATTTCCCTGGCTCATGATCGGCTTGCGCCGCGCAGAAAATATTTCGCGGCCACGAACAAAATTATTAAATCTCGGTGTTGAACTTATCCAGGGTGAGATTGAAAAAATCGACGCAGAACAACGCAGAGTGACTGTCAATGGCCAAACACTGGCAGGCGATTATCTGCTTATCGCTTTAGGCGCAGAACTGGCAGCGGAAACGATTCCGGGATTAGAGCAAGCCGGGCACACGTTCTATACACTGGACGGGGCGCAGAAAATAAATGAGGCGCGGTTGAAGTTTAAGGGTGGCCGTATTGTGGTGCTGGTCTGCTCCTTGCCTTTTAAATGTCCGGCCGCACCGGTTGAGGCCGCTCTATTGCTTGAGAATGACTGTCGCAAACGAAACATCCGTGATGAAACTGAGGTCGATATTTATACACCGGAACCCGGCCCCATGCCATTAGCAGGAGCGGATAATTCCCGTATGTTACGAACCATGGTTGAGGCCAAAAATATTGGCTATCACGGGGAACATGCCGTCACCCACGTGGAGCCCGAGAAGAAACGCATTCATTTCACTAATGGTGTCACCGCGGATTTCGATCTACTGGCGTACGTGCCACCACACCGTGCCCCACAGGTTGTGCGTGACGCCGGTCTGCTTGGTGAAAGCGGCTGGATACCCGTCGATAAACACACCATGGCAACAAAATTTCCCCAGGTGTATGCCATTGGCGACGCCAGCGGAATCATGCTGAGTATGGGCAAGCCTTTACCCAAAGCAGGTGTGATTGCGCACGCTCAAGCTGAAGTAGTGGCCCACAATTTAGTCCATGAACTTACCGGCAAAGGAACGCCAAAACAATTTGATGGACACGGTGCCTGTTTTATCGAAACCGGTGATGCCAAGGCAGGGTTTGGTCAGGGTAATTTTTACGCTGAACCCGTTCCTGAAATGAAACTTTACCGTCCGGGTTATTTGATGCATCTGGGTAAAGTCGCTTATGAAAAATACTGGTTGTTTAAGTGGTTTTGAGTGCTCCCGGAACACAAGGTCATTTGCAACACACAGATAGTTATCGTCATATTGCCTCATTAACGCTATTGATGTTGTGTAAGCAAGCTTAAAAAAGCTGTGCCGAGTGTCACTTATGATGCTGCATATACGCCTCCCTTCTGTCCAGTCAGGTGGTTGAGGTAGTCATTTATAACGCAAATTTTTACTCCCCCCCAGGAGGTAAAAGTAATTATGTAAAAACGCTAAGTTTTTCTTAAATGAAGAATTTTTTATATAGATTTGCGTAAGGTTGCATTATCTCATGGCCGTTAAAACCGAAAATATTTTGAGCCACAATCCCCGTACTTATAACAGTACGCAACAGGATCTCATGCCCGCACGCTATAGTCTGCCAGTGCAGATATTCAGCATGCTGGCTTTCACCCTGGCCTTTGTCGGTTGGCTGAATGAAACCTGGCTGATGTGGTTTGAAAATCCCATCTGGCTAAATCGTTATACAGAATATGGCATTATTTTAGGATTTGGCATCTGGCGTATTATTGCGGAAAAAAATTCTTACACTCGAAAACGCCTAATCATTCTGGTCACCATGGTCACTGGTTTCTGGTGGTTGGTTCCCTGGCTATATCCTTTTTATGAACCCTATGCGGGCTTTCTCTGGAGCCAACCGGTATTTCCGTCTTTACATGTACCCGGCACCATCACCTTCTTTTTAATTCTAGCGGCGGTATTTTTATTTGGTCGGCGTATCATCTGCGGTTTTAATTGCCCCTGCGTAGGCATCCGTGAAACCGTCGGTTTTGCTTTCCGTGACCGTACACTACGCTCTAACTGGACCTGGGCCTTACGTCACTCCAAATGGCTTTTCTTCACCTACTATGTTGGCGTGATGGTGGTCACCCAGTTCCCGCCCAATTCATGGACGGTAAGTTTTGTGGGTGGTTTTTATCTGCTTGTGGCGATGACTTATTTTGGCAGTTTTTTCATTGCGCCATTAGTCGGCAATCGTTTTTACTGTCGCTACCTTTGTCCCTATGGCGCGACATTTGGTTTGCTCAATCATGCCGGTTTCTACGGTATCGATATGGACAAAGATAAATGCATTGATTGCCAGCGTTGTGAACAGGTCTGTGACATGGGTATACCGGTATGGCGCCAGGGTAAAGATGCCGGTCGCGTCACTGCACTGGAAGACTGTATGGGTTGTGCACGTTGTGTGGTGTCCTGCCCCACCGATGCACTGGAAATTAAAGATGTGCGTAATCTGTTTAAAAAATCACTGGTACAAAATGCCAGCTATTTATTAAAACGTGAAAAACTTTCAGTTGTTGAGCGTAAAGACACAGACCTGCGCCCCGCTGCCGTACGCAAAACCGACTGGTCAGAAATAACGACTACACCGAGTCTTGCCAACATGCAGGCGCAAGCCAGTCGCTGCCTGGATTGTGGCTTACCCAGTTGCAGCAATGCCTGCCCCTTACACAATCGCATACCGGAATGGTTAGAGCAGGTCGCCCTCGGCAACATACCTGAAGCAGCAAGCATTGCTCAAAGCACCAGCAATATGCCCGAAGTTTGCGGTACCTTATGCCCGCAACATCGACTTTGTGAAGGCGCCTGCACCAAAGCAAAAGAACCCAGTGGTGCAGTAACCATTGGTGCGATTGAACGTTATCTGGTGAATGAGGCACTGGATAATAACTGGCAGTCCCCGAATACAATCAGCAGCAATGGCAAACACGTAGCTGTTATTGGTGCAGGACCAGCAGGTCTTGCCTGTGCTGATGAACTTAACAAGGCAGGTTGTGATGTCACGATATTCGACAAAAGTGAAAAAATCGGTGGCTTGATGGAAACAGGCATCCCATCATTCAAGCTCGATAAAACTTTGCTGACACGTCGTCAGGAAATTCTACAGGAACAGGGTATCAAGTTTCAGTTGGGTAAAGAAATCGATGAAGCCGAGTTGCATAAATTAAATAGCCGTTACGATGCAATATTCCTTGGTACCGGTGCACAGACTTCTCGTGATCTGCAACTGCCAGGCCAGAATCTCGAAGGTGTTACCGATGCACTGAGTTACCTGCAACAGGTCAATCAGGATAAAAACAGTAATCGCATGGCAGGAAAACACGTGCTGGTCATTGGTGGTGGCGATAGTGCTATGGATTGTGCTCGCTCTGCAATTCGCCAGAGTGCCGCAGAAGTAACCATCGTTTATCGGGGTAATGAACAGGCGATGCGTGCCACGCCAAAAGAAAAACAGGCGGCCTGGGAAGAAGGTGTGCGTCTGCGGCTGGAATATGCACCGACACAGGTGTTAGGTGATGGTCACGTTACCGGTGTGCATTTTGACAAGGTTGTTAGCGGGCAGGAAACCATTAATTGTGATGTTGTTATTTTTGCGGTAGGTCAGATGAACAGGCCACAAACATGGATGACACAACTGGACATAAAAGCTGATCAGCAAGGCATCATTATTGTGGATGATAATGGTCGAACATCGAACCCGAAAATCTATGCCGGTGGTGATAATACCAACGGGCCGGATCTGGTGGTTACCGCGATTGCTTCGGGCCGGTACGCAGCGCAAGGCATACTGAAAAGTTTTAAACCTCTCGAACAAATTAAAACAAAGTTCAAACAGCAAATTAATATTAAACAACCGGTAGCACTTGCAGCCATGACTTATCAAACTGGAGAACAGAGTTGAAATTTCTAATAAGAATTTTTTTCACCCTGCTCCCATCAGTCATCCAGGCACATCACAGTAAAGACCACATGATGCTATTAGAAGATATTGAACAGGTTATTCAGAGCACACAACAGGGAGCTGAAGGTGGTCTCTACTGGTTACTGTGGAGTGGTGTATTTATTCTGTTATTGCTGGGTTTTGTTCGCTGGTGGAAGGGGCGTTCATGAAATCAAAACAGGTAAAATATATCTGGATACCCATCATCATTTCAATGCTTTTAATTCCACTCGGTTTTTATTATGTTGACTGGAACAAGAGCGGTGATGGCGCCGGTTTATATTCACGTAACTGGTTACCCGATGCCATTTTTGCTTACTGGAATCCCGATGATTTTTATCAATCGGTAAAATCAGTAGTGGGTGTATTTGATGGGCAAGCCTGCATCGATTGTCATCAGGCCGTAACGCCTGGCATCGTTAAAGACTGGCAGGCATCACGCCATTCAAAAGCGGATAAAAAAGTTTATTGCAACGCCTGTCATGGCAGTAACCATGAGGAGCTGCATTTACCCACGCCAAAGATCTGTGCCGAATGCCACAGTGAGCAACATGATCAATTTGAAGATGAAAAGCGTTATGGTTTTCCCAGCCATGCGCTTGCCATGGAGCGCGCACTGGATGCCAAACATTTTGTTGATAAACCCAAAGCTGAAGTCAGCGCCTGTTTGCAATGTCATTCTGTGGCCACTAAATGTGACTCCTGTCATAGTCGTCATAAATTCAGCGCGGCCGAAGCACGTCGACCTGAAGCCTGCATTACCTGTCACAGTGGCCCTCCCCACCCTGATGATGAAACCTATTTTAATTCTGCTCATGGTCAGCTTTATCTTAAAGAGGGTGAAAACTGGGACTGGACTAAACCGCTTAAAAAGGGAAATTATCCAGCACCCACCTGTGCGTACTGCCATATGGATGAAGGCAAACATCAGGTAGCTGATAAATCAATCTGGAAATTTGGTCTTAAACAAATTAACCCCTTAAGTTCAGGCAATGAAATAAAACGTACTAAATGGATAAAATTATGCAGCGATTGCCATGATGCAGACTGGTCAGCACAGCAACTTAAAGCGATGGATGCGGAGCGTAAAAGAACCTGGAATAAATTGTATCAAGCTGAATCTATTCTCAAAGATCTACGCGCCAGTGATAGCCTGTATCCGTCAGCAGATCAACGTCCAGCCTATCCGGGTGATACCGAAAACAGTTTATTTAAGCGTGAACGTATTGGTTTTTTTGAAGGACAGGCATCTGCTTTTTATAATGTATCACCCATAGAGCGTGACTACTTTGAAATGTGGTATTTCGAAAATCTGGGTGCCTATAAGGGTTCTGCTCATGGCGATAGTTCGTTTGTTAACAAATGGCATGAAGCCATGGATAAGAGTCTGAAAGACATAAAACACAAAGCAGAAAAGCTGCATGCATTGAGTAAAATAAAAACGCATGAAACCACTATAAAAGATATCTGGCATAAGGGTGAATACACCGATTTTAACCGGGAGCAAAACTAATGCATACCCGATTATTCAAAAAATATTTTCCCGCTTTTATTTTAGGTGTTATCAGCATTCAAATACACGCTGCCAGTAAATCAATTCCAACAGGCATTATTGAAAACAAAGCCTGCATTGAATGTCATGAAAAAAATAATCCTCAGCTGATAAAAGACTGGAAAACTAGCATTCATGCCCGTACGCAACCTGTGACTAACTGCATTGCCTGCCATGGAAAACTCCATCAGGAAGCAGCCAGTCATGCACGTCGTGACTCAATTTGTATCGATTGCCACGGAGGCAAAAAAGCACCCGTAGTACACAGCTATACCAGTTCGAAACATGGCATCATTATGCAGCTGGAAAAAAACAGCTATGACTGGCAACAACCTCTTTCCATGGCAAACTACCGTTCCCCGGGCTGTAATTATTGCCACCTGCATGAAGCGGATCATAATGTAAATAACATGATCCGCAATACATTGATGGATGAAAATACGACAGATGCGATTGAAATTAGAATACGTAGCGTCTGCCAGGATTGTCACGCGCCTCGATATATCACACGACTCTTAGCCAATAACGAAAACATGCTGGAAATTGCTCGCAAAAAAGTTCGTGAAGGCGCCAAACTTGTTGACCAAGCAGCATCAAAATTCGATGAAGCTGAACTCAAATCGACCAGAGAAATATTGAAGTCGATGCAGCATCACTTAAGAAATGTTTACCTGGGTGCAGGACATCAATCACCAGACTATCAATGGTGGCATGGTCAGCCTGCACTTGATGGTGATTTATTGAGAATCAAGGGTTTAATAAGCGAGCTGCACAGAAAGAAAAATAGACCAAGCCATTAATTCCCAACTCAAGAATAACTCATTATGATTTTAGCTGAGACGAACAATATTTTTGTTATAAATCGTATTAGGTATTGTGAACTTTGCGCTGATAAAATGGTGAAAAATATTGTTGAATTTATTACGGAATAACAGGGCTATGCCAAACATCACAAATCCATCATCCGAGCAATAAAGTGCTTATTTATCGCTTAGTGTCTAGAATATCTGTACGAGCTATCAATAAGTATTCAGGCATTATTTTTTTCATTAGCTTTTTATCACTATGTAAAGTAATGAAAACTTTCCGAGCATTCATTCTTTTTTAGAATATTTACTTAGATAAGCGATCAATATTTCAAGCTCGGTTTCGCTGGGTGCAACAATCTCATTTCCATTTTGACTCATCCATTGCATTCGAGCGTTCATGCGCTCTACTGTTGGCAACCAGCCTTCTGCACTATGTAACTTGGGGTTGGGCAGTGCATGACACTGGGTACAATATCGATTAACTAGTTTAGCGCCTTGAGATCGCGGTTCGGGTAATTGCGTGATGTCGCCGATTTTAGGTTTTCCTTTACCACCCCACATCAAACCGCCTCCACACCCTCCACAACGGCCCATGCCACACACACCCTGCGAAAAGGTTCTTTGTTTTTTAATAGTGGATGGTGCCTTTTCTTGTGAAAAAGGATTATCATCCGCATTGACCGTATTAACGGATAACAACAGCCCTGCATAAATAAACAAATGTATAAATATACGATTTACTATTTTCATGATTTTACTCCATTAGCACTAACAAGAAACTCATAAAATACACAGCGTACCCATAACTCTCGTCAGTTCAGATCTCACTTCATGTAACATGATGAATGGCATGCATCTAAAAATTGATAGGCAGCATGTCATGTTCATTCACCTCAACCTATGCCAGCCCCATCAGACTTAACCGTAGTCAAACCCAAAGCCTCCCAATTTTGCATACCACCGCCATGCCAGATCAGTTTGTGGACAGGGCAAGCCGGCTTGAGTAGTCCTTGAAACCTATTCATCATGTTTTAATTAGATACCGGTACGGCATCTGTTATATCGACTGTATAGATCCAGCCCGCAAGTGGTTGACCTGTTCGCGCATTTTCACGAATCAGTGCTATTGCCTCATTGACACGCTCATCCTCGCAGATCAGTTCCAGTTTTACCTCGGTGATAATGTCTTCACCCAGTTCAATAGAAAAATCCCGCTCTTTGTCATCCAGCGCCTGTAGAGAACCGGCCACATCAATCACAGACAGATTGCAAATTCCCTTGCAGTAGTTGGCATTTTTCAGTGCATGAAGCACATCGGCAATGCGGTTGCGATGAATAAAAGCTTTTATTTCTTTCATGGTTACATCCTCAATAAAAAGTGCACTCTGCCAATTTCGACAGAGTGCTGAAGGTTAGATTTTTTCTGATTTGTTTCTTGTTTCCATCCACTCATAAATCACTGGCAGTAATATTAGAGTCAGTAAAGTAGAGGTAATCAGGCCGCCCACCACAACAGTAGCCAGAGGTCGCTGGGTTTCGGCACCGACACCACTGGATAGCAACATCGGAATAAGACCGAGAATGGCCACACTGGCGGTCATCATCACAGGCCGAAGCCTGAGTTCCGCCCCCTTGCGCACCGCATCATGAACCGACATGCCTTTATCCTGCAGTTCATTCAGGAAACTGATCAGTACAATGCCATTGAGCATGGCCACACCGAACACCGCAATAAAGCCAATGGCAGATGGCACGGACAGATACTGACCTGTAATGAACAAACCCACCAGTCCACCGATGGTGGCAAACGGGACATTGGCGATAATTAATGTGGCGTATTTCACCGAGTTAAACGCGGTGTAGAGCAGCACAAAAATAAAGAAAATCGTCAACGGCACAATAAGTGCCAGCTTGTTAAGTGCACGTTGTTGATTTTCAAAAGCACCGCCCCATTCCAGCCAGTAACCCGGTGGCATATCAACCTGCTGTTTAATCAGCGCATTGGCATCGCTAACAAAGCTATCCACATCACGCCCGCGTACATCCATTTGAATAACCGCATAACGTTGCAACTGTTCACGACGAATAAAGGAATAGCCTTCGGCCACTGAAATATCCGCCACCTGTTTCAGCGGAACGATGGAACCGCCACTGGTGCGCAAAGGAATATTACGAATAGAATCAACCGATAGTTTGGCCGCGTCATCTAAACGCACGGTGATATCAAATCGCTTGATGCCACGAATTAAGCTGCTCACCGGATCATTGCCAATACCGTTGCGTACCACGGTAAGCACTTCATCTGCATTCATGCCATAGCGTGCCAATGCTTCACGGTTAACCTGGATACGAATCTGCGGTTTACCCAAATTGGCTTCAAGAGAAAGGTCTGCAACACCCGGGACTTTTGAAATCGTCTCCTTGATTTTCTGGCTCAACTTATCCAGTTCAGTTAAGTCTTCACCATAGAGCTTGACCGCAAGGGTGGCACGTACACCGGAAATTAATTCCTCCACGCGCATTTGAATGGGCTGGGTAAAACTAATTACTGAAGTGGGTACCGTCTTTTCCAGTTTTTCACGCATCTCGATGGCCAGATCTTCATAACTTCGATCATCTGCCCACTCGTCATGGGGCTTAAGGTCGGTGAAAATTTCCATGTAATTCACATCCGCTGTTTCACCTTTTTCGGCGCGGCCAATCATCGCGATGGTGCTATTCACTTCGGGAAATTCATTTAATACTTTTTCTACATCTTTGGAAATTTGAATCGAGGTTTCAAGAGAGGTTGAAGGAATCGACACAATGCGCCACATAATCGAGCCCTCCTGCAACTGCGGCATAAACTCTTTGCCCAGTAAGGGGAATAGCGCCAGACTCGCCATCAGTAAAACAATCGCAGAGACTACCACTTTACGTTTATTCGCCAGTGACCAGGCCAGCGTAGGCAGGTAACCTCGCTTGATCCAGCTAACCAGCCAGGTGTCCTTTTCTTCTTTCGGCTTGAGAATCATCGCCGCCAATACGGGAATAATAGTCAGCGTCAGCAGCAGAGAACCCGCCATCGCAAAGCTGATATTGAAAGCCATCGGCTTGAATAATTTGCCCTCCAAACCCGTCAGGCTGAAGAGTGGCAGGAACACCACAATGATAATTAAAATGGCAAAGGCAATTGGGTTAGCAACCTCTCGGGCGGCAGCCAGTACGGCGGCAGTGCGATCAACTGTTTCGCCTTTTTCACGGCGTTCGGCCATAATGCGAAAGGCATTTTCGGTGAGCACCACTGCGCCATCCACCATCATGCCAATGCCAATAGCCAAGCCTGCCAGTGACATCAGGTTCGCGCTGAGCCCCATCTCGGCCATCATTATAAAGGCAATTAACATCGCCAGAGGCAGGGCAGCAATCACCACCAGCGCCGAACGTATTTCACCCAGGAACAGGAACAGCACGATGGCTACCAGAATCGAGCCTTCCACTAGTGCATTGACTGCGGTCTTAACCGCTTTTTCTACCAGATCGGTACGATCGTAAATGGGTTTTACTACTACGCCCTCAGGCAAGGCCGATTCAACCACGGCCATTTTTTCTTTGACATTATCAACCACATCCTTGGCATTTTCACCGATACGCGCCAGCGCCATACCCAGCACCACTTCTTTGCCGTCACGGGTGACCGCACCTGAACGCAATGCCGGTTGTTGTGAAATAGTCGCAACCTGTCGTAAATAAACCGGCGTGCCATCTTCCACTTTCACCACGATATTGCCAATGTCAGTTTCATCTTTTACCAGACCTAAACCCCGCACCAGGTACTGCTCAGCACCCTGATTAATATACTGGCCACCGACCTGGCGGTTATTGGTTTCCAGTAATTCAATCACTTCACGAAAGCTCAACTCATATTTGATGAGCTTAAGTGGATCAATCACCACCTGAAACTGCAATTCCTGGCCACCCCAGGACATCACATCATCAACTCCCGGTGCAGTGCGTAGCATCAGTCGCACACTCCAGTCCTGTATGGTGCGCAAGTCCATATCTGAAATTTCTGATTTCAGTTTTTCATCTGCTCGCTCAATGGTGTACCAGAACACCTGGCCCAGACCGGAGGTATTCGGTCCCATTTCCGGCTTGCCGTAACCTTCTGGAATGCGGTCACCAATTTCCTGTAAACGCTCCATCACCAGACGTCGTGCAAAATAAATATCCAGATTATCTTCGAAATAGACAGACACATAAGACAGGCCAAACAGACTCACAGAACGAATTTCCCGCACCCCGGGCAGGCCAGCCATGCCAGATTCCACCGGGAAAGTAAGCAGTTGTTCTATATCTTCAGCGGCCAGTCCGTCAGCCTCGGTATAAATATTCACCTGCACCGGTGTCACATCGGGAAAGGCATCAATGGGAATAGTGCTCACCGCTCGCCAACCTAGAAAAGCCATCACCAAAAAAATAATGATGACCAGAAATTTATAGCGCAGAGACGCTTCAACCAGTTTATTTAACATTGCATCATCCCCTAGTCAGCATCGCCAATCTGTGATTTCAATAACAACGACTTCAGCATGAACATGCCCCTGGTCACTACCTCGTCATCTTTTTTCAGGCCGTTTTTTATCTCTATCCAGTCACTACGGGCATCACCCGTTTCAACCAGTTGCGGGTATAACCCATTACCTTCAAGCCTGAATACCACCTGCTCGCCATGCAACAAGGTGACCGACCCTCTGGGAACCGCAATAACCTCTGCTCCCGCCGAGGTTTGCAACGCGACTTTTACAAACTGACCAGGACGCAGCAGACCAGAATCATTATTCACTTCAATACGCACCGGCAGTGTGCGGGTGGTTTCATCTATACGACGATGAATTTGCACAACCTGAGCATCTACCCATTTATCACCATAGGCATTAATGCGTGCAGCGGTACCTGGTCGAATATCAATAACATCTTGCGGCATGATTTGTGCCTCCACCCAGAGTCGGGATTCATCACTGATCTCCATCAACAGTTGACCGGGTTCGACAACCTGGCCCAACACAAACTGATCGCTTATCACGGTTCCATTCTGTGAACTCAGCAGGTCAAAAGCTCCTGTGGCTTTTGAAGCGTCATCCTGTTTCAGTAATGTGCTGATTTGCGATTCGTTCATTCCATAGGCCAGCACATTCGCATAAGCTTGTTGACGCCTTACTTGCGCTTCAATGTAACGTTGCTCGGAGACCACCTTGCGCCCCAGTTTTTCTACCCGTCGCCATTCACGGTCAGCAACCAGTAGTTGCCCCTGAGCTTCTGCCATGTCTACGCTCGAAAGCGTTAATAATTTCTGCCCGATTTTTACAGCGTCACCCATGCGCGTTTGGCGCTTGATAATTTGCGAACGGATACGACTGGTAACCTGTGAACTGCGATAAACATTAATAGTCACTTCACCGGGTGCCATGATTTCACCTGTCAGCCTCTGACCCTCCACTGGCGTGGTAACAATGCCCATAGACTGACGCTCTTCAGCCGTCATTTGTGGTATACCCTGTGCTTCTTCCTCGTTTTCTTCTTCAGCATAAACAAGGCTGCTGCTCAATAAAAACAGGATTAAAATACGCTTAAAAAAAGGTGTCATAATGTGTTGCTCCAGAATTTAATTTTTAATTTTCAAGACCCAGCCAGGTATTTACCTGGCCTGTGGCCAGCAACCAGTCAATCCAGGCTCGCCATAAATCCTGGCGTAGCTCAATGGCGCTGGTACGGGTATTCAGTGTCTGATTAAGTTGCATAAAATATTCGGCGGTGCTGATTTCTCTGGCCTGCCAGAGTTGCTGTATTAAGCTGAGTTGGCTACTCAGGCTAGACTGGCCAGTCTGTAGCCAGCCATTCCAGGTTTCATGGAGCAACTGATAACGATGCGCTGAAGTAAACAGTTCTGAGCGTACCTTGCGAGCCATATTCTGACTTTCACTTTCAATCTGGATTAATTCGGCATTGGCAACATCCACTTCAGCACGGAAGTTATTACGCACAAAAAGAGGGATGGACAAAGTGACACCAATCAGGCTTTCAGAATCATCGCGCCCACCACGCACACCAATGGCCGGATCAGCTCGTTGTTCTTGACTGCGCAAATGAATTCTGGCTTTGGCTGCTGCAATCTTTGATAGTTGTTCTTGCAAGATGGGTAACTGATGCAGTAATTCATCAATGTTTTCATCGGCAAGGTTCAGAGTGGGCAGCGTATCGGGCAACCCCGGCCAGTTACTCCTATCAACATTCACAAGCGCAATCAGTAATTGCTGTGTTTCCATCAACTGACTGGCTGCACGGGTTCGCTGCATGTGTGCTTCCGCCAGCGCCAATTGAGCAAGTGTTAACTCAGCCTGGCCGAGGTCCCCTGCCTGGCGTCGTTTTTCTGCCAGTTCGACAAACCCTTGCAGTAGCTCAATACGTTGTTGTGTCAGTGCATCCACATCACGATGCGTATGATAATCCGCTAACGCCTGAAGAAGCTCCCCCGCCAGTGCCAGCCGTGCAGCCTGCCATTTAGCGGTAAAACTGTTTTTCTCGTATTGGGCCGCCTGACTGCGTGCACCGCGTTTATCTGACCAGTCGATGGCCTGGGTGATGCCCAGGCTGCTGGTCTGGATATCTGTTTTTTCAACATCCAGCTCCAGCTCCGGATTATAGAGTGGCTGCTCGGCGGCCTGTGTCATTGCAATGGCAACATCCCGTTCTGCCTTTGCGGCCTGAATGCGGGGATGACTACTGAGCACCTTACCAACCATTGCTGAAAGCTGGGATATGCCACCAGGATAACGATTATTGGTTTCTGGTGGCTTATTACCCGTATCTGACCATGCGGCCACCGGTAATAAACAACTCAATAATAATGCAGGTAAAACAAAAAACTTAAACATGAAACGAGTCCTTTTTATCAAAGGGATAACAACAGTCCACAATTAACGTGGCATGACTTGTATAAAAGGACTCAGACTTGTGGAGGTGCTGTAGGCGGTTTGCGCTGCAGAGAATGATAGAACGAAGGATGGGGTATCACATCAATGTAACAACTATTACTGATCTTGATCGATGAAGTACGGTAGCTGATATACAAAAGCTGTGCCCAGCCAATGCAATAGGTATCACAAACGCTATTTACAGAAGCGTCATCCGAAGAGATGTTGGCGACCTGACTTATACTCTGCTCAGATACCTCAGTAAGCACTGCACACTCATCCATTGCCCAGGCCATATTGCTAAACAATAGGGTCAAGATTAACAATGGGATAGTGATGCAATGATTAAACATGGCTTTAATAAGGTTCCCCTGAATCAGAGTGCCGCAAGCACCCGGTTCAAACGCTCAGTGACATCCTGTGCCAATTCATGAACCAGTGGATTTTCGACCAGATCAAGCACCGCCCCCGGGTCCATAAATTCGACATGCACGGCCCCGGCCTCATCCTGACGAACCACCACATTACAGGGCAACAACAGACCAATGGACGGCTCAGCGGTCAGCGCCTTGTGAGCCAGGGGCGGATTACAGGCACCCAGAATTCGGTAGGGCGGCATATCTTCACCGAGTTTATTTTTCAATGTTGCTTGCACGTCAATGTCGGTTAACACACCGAAACCTTCTGTTTTAAGAGCCTCGGTCACCACGTCGATAGCACGCTCGAAGTCCAGAGTAACCGCCTTGCCAAAACCGTATTTTGTTGTCATGTATACTGCCTCGCTGTTATGGGTAGATTAAAAATTCGTGTCAATCTGCTGTCAGTAGTTGCCTGAGCTGAACCGCGTTATTTTCATCGATGGGAATCACCCGGTGATCATCCACAATCAACGTGGGGCAATGCCGCACACCAAATTGCTGAACAAGTTCAGGATGATCTTCAACCTCGCAACGCTCGTAACTGAATCCAAGTACATTCAACTCTTTTTCCACGTCGATAAAGTGGCAGGTTTTGCTGGTTAACAATATGATCTTCATTAGAGGGCTCCTCGTTAAAAAATTTCTTGCTCAGCGAATAACCGCTTCTACTACGTTTCGCAATTCACACCAGGACCAGGTTTTCTTGATGATATTTTTTCTGTTTAGGGAATCAGTCCGTAACATTATAAATACCGCAGATAAAACAAATACAACCTTTCGAAGGTATTTTTCAGGGCAATCAGTTTTTTTGAGCGCCGGGGAAAAATATTCCAGAAAGGTGGCTTGTTATCATTCGCCATGTGCATCCACATGGCATCATTCTCCATATTCAGAATACAGGAGAGCTCATAACGGTAAGTACTCGTTGGCTGAACCGCGTTTAATGTCGCCTTCATGTTTTTGGCTGCAGCTTGTGATCGAAGCTGCGCCATATGCGCCTGGTGCGGAACCCATGGCGGCGGATTTTCATGGTTGGCGCAATCACCGGCGGCAAAGACATTGCTTAGCCCCTTGACCTGCCCGTATTTATCAACTTCGATCTGGCCACCGGCAGAAACGGCAAGACAGGACTCCCGAACCAGTTTGCAACCGGTTATACCCGGTGAATACAGGATTAAATCCGCTTCACGTAAGGTTCCATCATTATCCAGCATGCCGCCTGCAACAAATTCCACCGGCTCGTAGCCGTAGTCGAGGATAATTCCACGCTCCTGTAGCCTATCGGTGATAGCACCGGTCTCCCCGGGATTGATATTGGGAGAGAAAAAGTGAAGCTCGAAGTTATCCCGCAGCCCTCTTTCTTTTAAGGCAAAATCAAGCAGGCAGGCACACTCGTACATTTGCCCTGCACGACCGGCGACAAAACCATCCTGTTTGTTAATCTTGTATCCCAGATAGATAATTCCCCGCTCCATTGCTTCGAGCCTGTGTATAAACGCCTCCATATCATCAGGCCCATAACAGGGTGAGAAGGTGTGCTCCTTTGTACCGGGGATATCATCCTTCAAAAAGGCAGGCCCAACACCCAGAAATAAGGCGTCATTTTTATACTCAAGCCCGTTGGCGATAACCGTTCTACCACCCTCTTTTATATCGGTGACCACGCCTGGAATAAAACGAATGTTTCTACGTTTCAGGAAAGAGCGGATATCAATGGTGATGTCTCGTTTGTTCTTTTTCCGCGTGATCATTTCCGGAATGGCGGGGAAGTAAATGAATTCACCATTACCAATCACAGTAATGTCGTACCTGGAATAGAATCGACGCAAGAACCAGGCAAAAAAAGGAAAAACAGGTATTGCGAGAAAATATTGGATAAAAAACAATGACGCAAATCCATTACCGACGATAATAATATTTTTCTTCATATCAGGTCTCGCTATATACATATTTGCTTAACACAAGTTTCTGTCGAGCTACGCTCAGCATTGCATGCAGCACGTGGACGGGCGTCTCCTTGTTGAGGTACCCGTCGGGGAGCTGGGGTTCTTCGGCGTTTTGTCGATAACTCATCCGCTATGACCTCAGCATCCGCAGCCCGCTGGCAATCACTACAAATTCGCTGATCTCATGCGCGAGCACGGCAATAGGCAGTGAGAACGCACCCGTCACCGCACCCACCACCAGCGCACCGATAACCAGCACAGATAACATCAGGTTCTGGCGAATAATGTTCCAGTTACGATGGCTGAAACGAATCAGATAGGGCAGGCGAGATAGATCATCCGCCATCAGTGCAACATCAGCCGTTTCCAGCGCCACATCCGTGCCGGCCGCGCCCATGGCAATGCCCACATGCGCTGCCGCCAGTGCCGGCGCATCATTAACGCCATCACCGACCATGGCGACACGGCCATATTGCTGATCCAGCTGTTCAATTTTGCGTTTTTTATCCTCGGGACTGAGCTCGGCAAATACTTCATCAATACCGGCTTTGGCAGCAATAGCATTAGCCGCCAGCAGGTTATCACCGGTCAGCATAATGATCTTTTCTATGCCCGCCTTGCGCAGCTCACTGATTGCATCGGCCACGCCGGGTCTTAGTGGATCAATCACCGCAATCAACCCCTGTACCTGTTGCTCTGTGCCCAGCAGTATCACGGTGTTGCCCGCCTGTTGTAATTCCCTGATTTGTGCCTCAAATGGGACTAAATCAATTCCCAAGCTGTCGAATAAATCGGGCTTGCCGATATAGACCATCTCATTATTAATTCGGCCTTTAGCACCAGCCCCAGTGAGTGACTGAAAATCTTCTGCGGGCGTCACTTCAATATTTTCGTCCGCCGCATAATTGATAATGGCGCTGGCCAGTGGATGCTGCGAGCGGGATTCCAGTGCGGCAGCCGTGGCAAGCAACTGTTTTTCCGTCACACCGTTAAAAGCAATAACTTTACTCACCTGAGGTCGCCCTAAAGTCAATGTGCCGGTTTTATCCAACGTAATAACACGCACCCTGGCCAGATTCTCCAGATATACACCGCCTTTAATTAGTATTCCGTTGCGGCCTGCGGTACCAATGGCGGCAACCAGGGTAATGGGAATGGAAATCACCAGCGCACAGGGAGCGGCGGCAACAATAAACACGGTGGCTCGCATCAACCACTCCTGCCACTCCTGAGCAAAGAAGAGTGGCGGCAGTACCGCTAGCAAAACACCCGCAGCCAGCACCGCCGGGCTATAACGGCGACCAAAGCGCTCGATAAAACGCTGGCTTTTTCCCTTACTGGACTGCGCCTCTTCCACCAGCTGAATAATACGTGCCAGGGTATTATCCGCCGTCGTTTTAGTCACACGAATGGTCAGTGCGCCTTCACCATTTAAAGTAGCGGCGAAGACATTATCCCCTACGCTCTTTTCTACCGGCACCGACTCACCGGTGACCGGGGCCTGATTAAGACTTGAATGGCCTTCAACGATGTCACCATCCGTAGCCACCGCTTCACCGGGGCGGACAACAAAAAGATCTCCCACACGAAGCTCTTCAGCAGGAATAACCATCTCTTTACCATCGCGTAACACCAGTGCTGTTTTGGGCGCCAGATCCATCAATGCGCGAATAGCATTACGCGTGCGTTCTTCGGTATAACCTTCGGCCGCCTCTGATATGGAGTATAGAAACACCAGCATCGCCGCCTCGGCCCACTGGCCCAAAAGCCCCGCAGTAATAGCGGCCACGGTCATCAAAATTTCAATGCCGATCTGCCGTTCTTCCAGCAGGGTTTCTATGCCCTCGCGAATGAAATACCAGCCGCCAATAATCACCGCCAGCAGATACAGACTGGTTTCCAGCAGGAGTGGCAGACCCAGCATAGAACCGAAAAAACCGACTGCTAGCAATAAGCCCGATAACGCCGACGTGACAACCTGAAGATTGCGCCATGGCGGCGGCATGGGTTGGCCATTGGCTACCGCTTCACAGCTCGGGCAAGCCATTATTTCGCCTCCACCTTCAAGTCATCAGAGAGAATGCCCACCCTGCACCGCCCGTCTTCACGCAATTTCATACGGTTATTGAAGTGCTTCAGATCGGTGCCGTAAATCTCATTCGTGTCCGGCAGAGAACAAACCAGTGTATAGAGCTGATTTAGGTAATCAGGCTTCTCAGCCAGACGGTGATATACCCAACGCCCGTCTTTTTGAGACGTCAATAATCCTGCCTGGCGAAGCGCTTTGAGGTGACGGGATAGTTTGTATTGTGGTTCCAGCAACGCATCAACCAGTTCACATAGGCAAATTTCTTGTCCTGTGGTCGCTAGCAGACGAACTATTCGTAATCGAGTGTTGTCTGATAGCGCTTGAAACAAGCTTTCTGAATTAATAGTAATAATATGCATAGTTGCACTATAGTGTAACTATGCTATTGCTTACAACCTATTATTTTATTTTTAGAGAATATAAAGTTTATTACCTGTCGATTTAAAACCAGGTACAGAAGCACACAGCAATAAGTGAAGTGATTATTTTTTATACTTGCTTTTTACACATTCATACAGAGATTACGTATTTCTTAAGTGACTCAATTAGAGATTAATTTGCGTCTACACCTGCCATGCCATACATATCAAATGTACTTGAATACCAACTAGAGAAATTCAAGTAGTAAACACCGCCTATAAGAGATTGCGTTTATGAACAATAAAAAATTATACTTCGACCACTCAGTGTCGCGATTGCAACATTACTATTAAAGGCTAGTGGAGCAGTTTAAGACACTCATTTCAGCCCTGAGTGGGCATTTCCCTATCAATTAAAATATAACGGGGATAAATGATTAAGCATTTTATTTGTCACCTTACCTGTTAATTTTCATCTCCATCTTTCTGTTTAACTTATCTCTGTGAGTGTTGTAATAAACTAGAAACAGCTTTCATATCCATCTTCCTTGAATAGCTGGTAATTTTTCCATTTTGCTGGATATAAAAAATCTTTGGCACACTTTGCAAACCATACTGAGCAGAAATTCTGGCATCTGCATCATAGAGTACAACATAAGGTAGACGGTATTGTAGGGCGTAGCGTTTAGCATTTTCCAGACTATCAGCCAGTCCGGCATTAATTGCTACCAGTTGTAATCCTTTGTCGCTGTATTGTTGATAGATCTTTTTAAATATTGGAATTTCTTTTTTGCAATAGGGACACCAAGTAGTGAAAAACACTAACATCACTGGGCCTTTTTCAAGGTATTCATTCAAGCTGTGAGGTTTACCTGCCAAGTCAGGTAGAGTGAACTCAATTGCCTGCATTGGCGTTCTGATTTTGCTGCTGGTTTTATCAGAGACACTATTTAGTTTTGACGAACCTGAATTGTCACAGGCCGTTAGAGCCAGGCTGACAAGCAGTAATGACATGAAAAGTTTCATGCACCCTGTCCTGTTGATGCAATATTCAGCACAACAATACCGGCCACCACCAGGAGCACACCCATCACTTTCCATGCCCCCGCTTTTTCGTGCAATGCCAGCACGCCCAACATGGCGACACCGGCCGTGCCACCACCTGCCCAAACGGGGTACACTGTACTCACAGGCAAAGACACCAGTGCAAGACTGATGGCATAAAAAGCTGAACCGAATGCCGCCAGTGCAAGCATCGTGGGTAGAGGTTTGCTAAAACCAACACTAAAGCGCAGTGCTAATGCCGCCGTAATTTCAGCAATAATCGCCAATGCTACTAATAACCATTCATAAATCATGCGACTAACACCCCGACGTTTTTTCGGAAACACGATTAATCATAATGGCGCCAATAAAAACCAGGGCAATGCCGGTGAGTTTTAGCAGATTCATATTCTCACTGAGCACAAGCACACCCAGTAGCGCAACACCCACCGTACCACCGCCTGCCCAGACTGGATAAGCAATACTCACCGGCAGGCTTTTCATAACATGACTCACCAGATACAGCGCCAGGGTAAAAGCACTAAGTGCAAGTACGGTGGGTAAAAGCAGGCTGAAACCTTCACTGAAACGTAAACCAATGGCACCGGCAATTTCAAAACATACCGCAAGACTTAGCAGTAACCATGCGGAAGTCATCGACTGTTTTGTACCAGCACTTTTTTGGTCGCATGAAGAGTCATTCATTACGTTTCTCTTTATCAATGCAGCCATCGCGTAAATAAATTCGATGTTGTGCACGTGCGGCCAGTTCTTCACTATGAGTTACGGTGATAATGGTTAATCCATCCTGATGTAATTCATCCAGTAGGGTATAAATAGATTGCGCATTCTGGCTGTCCAGATTACCTGTGGGTTCATCTGCCAGTAAAATTTTCGGTTGGTTAATCAAGGCGCGTGCAATCGCCACTCGTTGCATTTCACCACCAGATAATTCGTCGGGTAAATGATTGCTACGATCCGCCAGTCCAACCCGGGCAAGCAATTCGTCAGCTCTGGATTCAGGCTGTTTTTGTTTTGAAAATAATGTCGGTAATAAAACATTTTCACGCGCCGTTAAAGTCGGTTGTAAAAAAAACTGCTGAAACACAAAACCAATGGTATTGGCGCGTGTGTGCGTGAGTTCTTTTTCATTCAGTTGAACCAGTTCTTTATCCACTAGTTGAACCGAACCTTTGCTGGGTAAATCCATCGCACCAATAATATTCAGCAGCGTACTTTTACCGGAACCGGATGGTCCTACTACAGCAACAAATTCACCGACCTGTATTTGCAGAGAAATATCATTGAGCGCATGAACTTGCTCCCGGCCTCGACGAAACATTTTACTGACATTGCGCAGAGTAATTAGATTAGGCATTACGCACGGCCTCCATAGGTGATGCATTGGCCGCTTTCAGGCCGGGAATAATACCGGCCAGAAGACCGCCAAAAGTGACAAACAAAACCGATGCAATGATAATCAGCGGATCAAATAAAATAAATTCACCTGCCGGTGCATAGGGCAATATATTATGCAGCCATTGATCCGTTACCGATGAAAACAACATGCCAAAACTGACACCGAAAATACCGCCGCCCAGGCACAGCAATAATGTTTCGAAAACCACAATACGAAAAATATGTCCGGGTGAGGCACCGATGCAGCGCATATAGCCGAACTCTCGCAGCATCTCAAACACACTCATCAGTACGGTATTAATCACACCGAGAAAACTCACCGTAAGTGCCACAATAAGAACCGCCGCCATCAGGGTTTTACTGGAGGCGGTGATGGCTGAAATCTGTTGCATAATCTGATCACGGCTAACCACATAAACATCTGGCAGGGTTTCAATCTGACTCTTAACCTGTTCAAACTGTTCTACATCGGCCAGGCTGACACCGACACCGGTTAGCTTGCCTTCTTTTTTAAAGGCTTTTTGTGCCGTAGCCAGTGGCAGATAAAAGAAACCATCATCTTCACTGCCGGTGCGTTGCAAAATACCGGACACAGTAAATTCAGCATCAATACCGGGGAAATAAACCTTATCACCCACTTTTCGTTTTTCTACACGCGCCGCTTCCGCACCCAGAATAATCGAATCGGCTCCAGTGAACCATTCTCCGTCTATTTTCCAGTGTGGTTTTAAATCACGGTAGTTATCATCCACACCGTAAAAATAAATGGCTCTACCTTCATCTTCAATTAACGAAAAAATTAACATGCCGGTGGCGGTTCGAATGCCGGGGACATCGCGGATTTCCGGCAGGCGCCGGGCATCCAGAAATTTTGGGATTTCACCCCCATGCAAGGCCAGTGAAGCGGCTTCCATTGGACAGCCTTCGGTGGACACCAACATGTGAATACCGGAATTGGACATCTCTTCTTTCAGCGCCCGATCAAATCCGCTATTAAACGACAACAGGCTAAATAATGCCGCCGTCGCTATGCCCACACCAGCCATGGTTAATCCGGAACGCAGTTTGCGTCGCTGTAAATTTTTAAGGCTAAGTGTAAATAAATTCATGCTGACCTCAGCTGCGATTTGTCTGAATGATGGTGGCTCGAATTTTTACGTCCGGTTCAATTTCACCTTCGCCTTCTTCATGCTCCTCTTTTTCATTATGTTCGTCTTCATTTTCACCGCGTACCATGACAACACCCTGAATTTTCAGTGGCGTACCGATGATAATGCCTGAAGGCAAACCGGATGCTGGTGGAATAACTTCTATAAGATCTAATTTATCCTTGAAATAAAAATCAGCACCATCGGCACACATACCGCCAAAACGACCAGTAACAATTACTGTTTTACCTTTGTATTGTTCACTCTGTTTAACCAGGTCGGCCATGGCAATGACCGGTAAACTGGCATCCAGTTTTTCTTGAGTGTTACTCTGATCAGAGCAGCCTGTCAGCAATGAACCTGTGAGTAATGTAAATGCTGAAAATAAAGCCAGTATTATTTGAGTTTTATATTTCATGTTGTATTCCTCTATTGAACGTTAATGTGATTGATGGCTATTTAATACGGCATCATAAGCGAGCATCTTTTTGATTAGGCGACTGATTTCGTTGGAGGCTTTTTCTGCACCTTCAACGGGTTTAATCTGAAAATCAGCCTGTTGTTTTTTGCCTATAAACTGATCCAGAAATTCATCACTTTTAAGTGCCTTGCGTTTGCGCTCTCGAACTCGTTGTAAATAAGCAGCGCGAATACTGTGATCCGTATTTATTCCAATTACTGTTTCGATCACGCCGTATTCGCCTACACCGGCCAATGCCATGACCCAGCCCAGTGTCTGACCATTTTTATTAACCGCATAGATGTTGTATTCATGTTTTTCAGACTCATCCAGTGATTCACCCAACAGTGACTCAATGTCTTTAATCTGTTGCGGCTTGAGATTATAAATCTGAGTTTTATAATCTTCCGCCTGTGGAAACAGTTTGATCATGGTGCGCTCTGGATCGCGCCATACACAAACATCGGCCTGTGCGACATTGCTGAGTAACAGCATCACAATAAACAGTATGTGTTTTCCTGCTGACTTATAAGGCATGTGAAAAATCCCAGTAGAGTTGTAGTGAAAAAATAGTGTCATCGACATCATTGAGTTGCTGCCAGGTTTGGGCTAAACGGAAAACGAAATTATTCGGAAGTTGGTAACTTAAACCAATGGTCATTTCCTGAAACTCGTCAGTGCTATCCCAGTAACTTATTTTGCTATTGAATGATAAACGTGCATTTGCATCGTAGTCCGCGAGCAATGTCGCAGCGGAGACAGAACGGCCATCGTCTTTACCTGCATCCAGTTGTATGCGTAACATCCATGGCAATAAATCCAGTTCAGCATCAATGGCCAGGCGTTGTTTATCACTGTTTCCCTGTTGAAAAAAATCACTGCCGTCTGTATCAACTCGCCCATCGAGATAGGATAAACCCCAACGGCTTTCTTCCTGTTGAATACCAATACGCGCTACTAACAGTTTGTTACTGTCCTGATCATTAAGCGTGCCTGTACCCTGAGAAACTGACAGCGCATAATCAAGCGCACCAGCAAAGCCAAAAACCTGTAGCCCGGTATCGAGTTTTATACCCAGTGCAACGGATTCCTGAGTTTGAAGAAGTTGCCGTTCAGTGTCTAAATATGCCAGTAGGCCAAAAGGTAAAATATAGCGACCTGCCCGCAAATTAGCCCCGCCAAGTGAACCCTTGAGCTGCGCATAAACCTGATAGGCTTTAAACTCATTCATATTGTCATTGGCATCCATCTGGGCCACAAAAATATAACGATCACCTTTTTCATCACTAATAACATGTCGCAAATTGACAAATGCACCGTGCAAATTCAGGTCTTCTTCACCGGCTCCCCAAAGCGGATTCTTCGACAGGGCGCGTCCATCGAGACCACCGGAAATTTGAGTGGCGTCGGCATATAAATGAGCAGGGGTTATAAGAAAAAACAGAGCAATTAAAATCGGTTGGATTACAGACACATTTCTATCCATCTATATTTTCGAAAATAACGAAATGTTTGAATAATAAAAAAGGCTCATCCTAATCGAGCCTCCAGCATAGACAGGTCGTCTTTCAGTGCTTTTAGCAAATCTTCGCTATGCAATCGGTAATACACCATCTTGCCGTCATTGCGCATTTTCAGCCAGCCCTGATCCCGCAATAGCTTGAGCTGGTGGGATGTGGCCGCCGTACTGAGTCTTAGCACATGGGCAATATCACAGACACATAATTCATTTTCCGCCAGCGCCAGTAAAATTTTCAGCCGCGTCACATTGCCCAGAAGCTTATAAAATTTTGCCAACTCAGGTAAACGGGTCTCTTCCTTGGCCAGGGTGTTCTGGATAGCCAGCACCTTATCCTGATCAAAACAGGGTATCTGGCAGATTTCAGTAGCATTGGATGTGCTCATAATATAAACTCATTTCGATATTTTCGAAAATGATGACCTAATGAACAGTTTACGTCAAGTGAAAATTGACTAAGTTATCCACTGAATTTTCTTCAAAAAGTAGCCTCACATAATCGTTATTTGAAAACTTGAGACATCCATGCAATAGGCTGTCAATGAAATCACCGATCCTCATACTCTTTATCATATTCAATTTGCTGGCCATTAAAGCCTATTATAGTGCCATCGATGGTGAAGAACATGAAGAGTATTAGAAAGCTATAAAAATATGCTTGTCCTAGTTTTAACCCTTGTCCCGCTAGTCCTAGCAGAGAGTTCAACGTCTATGTCTATGCGGTAACGTATTTGTCGCATAAGCCCCTTCCAGTACACCCAGACTACCTATCTTTGCTGACCTTAGTCCGAGCGAAGACTCTGCGTTTTATATTTCTTCTTGACCTTTGTTGGTTTGATGATAATCTACTATTCTATTAATCAATAGAATATTGTAAGAGTGCTTTCAAAAGCATCAAATTCCATATTGAGGAGATCTACATGTCCATTTCAATCATTATCGCCGGTTTGGTTACCGGCATGCTGTTAGGTGTTTTTGGCAGCGGTGGCTCTATTATCACCATGCCCGCCTTACTCTATTTACTGGATGTTGAACCCAAGGCGGCGATTGCCATGAGCATGGGTATTGTTGCGGTTACTGCCACAATCACCGCCCTGCAGCATTGGCGACACGGTAATGTCAATCTCAAAATCACTGTTATTTTTGGCCTGTTTGGCGTTGCCGGAACCTATGCCGGGGCACTGGTAGGCGTGGTTACACCTGTGGTGGTGCAGCTCAGCGTGTTTGCTTTAGTTATGTATGCCGCTGCCTGGAAAATGCTTAAGCCATCACCCCAGCATAAATCTGTGGGAGCTGCTACAGCCGATTGCCCCGATGGCCATTGTGATGACCTTCAATATGGACATATTGCGATTCATGGTATTGCTGTGGGTATATTAACCGGCATTGTGGGTGTGGGGGGTGGCTTTTTGATTGTTCCGGCACTGGTGCTGTTATCCGGTATGCCTATGAAAAGAGCGGTGGGCACATCTTTAAGCATTGTTTCTTTGAAATCATTCGCGGGCTTTGCTGGTTATGCGGGTGCAGTAGTAATTGACTACCAGTTGATGGCTATATTTACCGCCATTGCGGTTGTCGGCAGTGTAGTGGGCAGTCAGCTGGGGCATCGTCTACCCGCTGATTTACTTAAAAAAGGTTTTGGTGGTTTTCTGCTGCTGGTGGCCAGTTATATTTTATTCAAGAGTGTTTTATTTAGTTAATAAACCACTTAATTCCCCCCTATTTATTGCAAAGAACAGGAGCATATTTTATGACTAAGCAAAACGCCCTTAAACCCATATCAAAGACGGCTCTATCAGGGCTTACTCTCAGTGTGGCCGTGATAATAAGCGCAATAATGTCAGCTGTCGGTTATCGTTTAGGCTGGTGGCGCCACCCCGAGGCCTTTTCCATATTTGAGTGGGCCACCTATGCCGCCATTATTGCTTTGATAGTATCGGTAGTGGGTACATTTAAAACACGTCCACACACACAGCAGCGTGGTTTGTTGCTGGGTTTAACGGGTATCGTTTTGAGCCTGCCTGTAATTGCGGCAACGTTATTATTTGAATACAGTGCCACGGCTTATCCCCTAATTAATGACATCACAACGGATACTCAAGATCCCCCATCTTTCTGGGATGTGCCAAACCCCATCGAATATCCGGGACAAACTGTAGCTGATATACAACTGGCCGCCTACCCGGATTTAAAACCATTGCTGTTATCCGTTTCTCCAGAACAGGTATTTGAAAAAGCATTAGAGCTTGTGACCAACAAGGGCTGGGAAGTCATTGCATATGATCCAGATGAGGGACGAATTGAAGCGGTAGAGACATCTTTATTATTTGGCTTCAAAGATGAAATCGTTGTACGCATTACCTCAACTGATGGGGGCTCAATCGTTGATATTCGCTCACGCTCACGCATTGGTCGCATTGATCGTGGTGCTAATGCAAAACGCATTCAAAACTATCTTCAAGCCTTAAAAGAGAAAACCACCTCGTTATAAAGAGCTGGCATAAAAATTAATACTATAGCCTGTTTCGACGGGCTCTCTAAATATTTTAAATACGAGTAAAAACAATGAAACAACTGACCGTAACCGTTTTATCCAATAATCCTGCCGGTGGACGTTGCAGCCTTTATGCAAATTATGCTCAGGAACTGTCCAGTGCACTGGGTTTTACCATGCAAATTATTTATCCCGATGATAACCATAAGCATCAGGCACCCGGCCTGCTGCTGGATGACAGACCCGTCATGCCAAATGATGGTGTCATTATTGATACCGATGATATCTGTAAAACCATTGCGCAGACTGGACTGGAAATGGCTGACCTCAGTGATGTGCGTTATAAGCTGGATAGTTTAATAGAAGAAATGATGAGTAATCTTTAAACTTATATTGCTCAGCAGCCATAATCACTCCAATTAGATAAACACATATGCACAACCCCATCTACCTAGACTACAACGCCACCACGCCCGTTGACCCACAGGTTGCTGATGCTATTGAACCCTATTTGAGACGTTATTTTTTTGGCAACCCCTCGTCCTCCCATATTTATGGTCGCCGCGCTCATGATGCGCTGGAAAAAGCCCGTGAGCAGGTAGCTGCGTTAATTGCAGCACAACATTCTGAAATTATTTTTACCGGATGTGCCACCGAAGCTAATAATCTGGCCATTCGAGGTGCCGCTGAAGCCATGCGCAGCAGGGGACGTCATATTATTACTAGCGCTATTGAACATCCTTCGGTGGCGGCACCTTTTCAATTACTGAAAAGAAATGGCTGGGAGGTTAGCGTATTACCGGTGGATGAATTCGGTATGCTCAGTGCAGAATCAGTTTCCAATGCACTGCGAACCGATACGGTACTGGTGTCCATTATGCACGCCAATAATGAGGTCGGCACTATACAGCCGATTAGGGAGATTTCCGCCATTACCCGCCCTAAAGGTATTTTGTTACATACGGATGCTGCGCAGTCTGTGGGGAAAATCCCCGTGTTGGTAGACCGGCTGGGTGTGGATTTACTTACCCTCGCCGGGCACAAATTTTATGCCACCAAAGGGATTGGTGCGCTTTATGTACGCAAAGGTACACCCATTGAACCACTACTAGTTGGCGCGGGCCATGAACGGGGTTTACGCCCGGGTACAGAAAATGTGCCTGCTATTGTTGGCATCGGCAAGGCTGCCGAACTTGTTCAACAGGGCAATGGTTTTGAAGGCATCGCCCTTCGGACATTACGAGATACTTTGCATGAACGTCTACTGCAAACCGTACCAGGCTTGCAACTAAATGGACATCTTGATATGCGACTACCTAATACACTGAATGTCTCTTTCCCGAATATTAGTGGCCGAGAATTACTGCAACATGCTGCTGGTGATATTGCCGCATCAGTGGGTTCTGCCTGCCATGAAGATTCTGATACTGTTAGTGGTGTACTGGGTGCAATGGGAATTTCACAGCAACGTGCACGGGGCGCAGTTAGATTTTCTGTCGGTGTGCCCACAACATTACTCGATGTTGAGCATGCAGGAAGCGCTCTGCGAAATGTTCTATGTGCCTATGAACAATATGAACCGTACTCAACATGAGTGACGAAATTTAAAATATTCAAAGTAACTCCTGATCTTGATATACCTTTTATAAAATATGATAGTAGTGGGTCGACAGCTGCCTCTCAGGCTAAAAAATTATGAAAAAAATCCTAGGGAGCCAAATAATCTCTTCAATTAGTAATTACTAATAATGGTAAAAACATATGCTTAAAGTATGTGGCTTATAGCAATATCACTAGCTGCACATATATTCAGACAAAGGTGTTTAAACTATTCCCATATCTAACAACCGGAGAACGAAATGAGTAATAATCTATTAACTACAGAAGAAGCCGCTGGACTTCCCAGAGCTTACTAGACACTCATCTTCAGACAGGACAGCACCCAGAAAACTCACTAAGCCAAAACAACACCCCACCCGATTACAAGCGATGACGATTAATGACTAGAGTGATTACGATTACTTACAAGTGTTTACGATCGCACTGCACAGGATATGCACAGAACCAGAAAATCAGCCATATTTAAGCAGTATGGTTTGCTAGTGACAACTAGTTTATCCGCGTATCAGGAAATTGACTAACCATCATAATGATGGTTGCAGTTTGCACATTGGGTTTGACTCTACCCTGTAGTTTTCAACTGCGTACAAGAGAACGTGCCAACGACAAATGCGGCAATTTTTCTCGATTGCTCAAGCTCAACGATTTTTAGTATGCCATGGTGTGATTAATAATCACTTTAGGCAACAGCGTCATTTACTTAAAGCCAAATATTATCGCTGTTTAAGAGCTCGAGCTTTTTCTCAATGGACTCAGATTACCTGCGCCCAAAATTTAAAAATAGGTTAATGATGAAAATCAAAGTCGGAATTAATTCTGTCTAAAAGACTTAAGCTGACAGTAGCGTTTTTAACGGCATATGTTTTATATGCATCCCTGCAGAAGAATCCAGACTAGCCCATTTGTGATTGTATATAATTTTGCAAACCCACTTTATCGATTAATCCTAGCTGCTGTTCCAGCCAATAGGTATGATCTTCTTCTGTATCCTTAAGTAATACTTCAAGAATCTCTCGAGTTTGATAATCCTTTTGCGTTTCGCAAATTGCAATGGCGTCTTTTAATCCCGCACCAACATCCAGCTCGTAAGAAAGATCATTTTTCATCATTTCCAGGATATCTTTCCCTATGCGAAGTGCTTCGCGTGATGCGACATCCGGAGTACCTTGCAGAAATAAAATACGCTCGACCAACATAGCAGCATGTGCCAGTTCTTCTTCTGATTCATGCTTCAATCGTTCATATAACTTTTCCAGTCCCCAATCCTGATACATGCGCGAATGAATAAAATACTGGTCTGCTGCCGACATTTCACCGGTTAACAGCTTATTTAGAGTATCGATAACTTTTTGATCGCCTTTCATTGCAACACCTTTTTAGTCATTCATCATTGATTGTAAATAATTTTCCATTCCAACCTTGTCCATTAAATCAGTCTGCGTTTCCAGCCAGTCAATATGCTCTTCATTATCTTCCAGGATGTCTTCGAATAACTCCCGGCTAACGTAATCTTTGACTGACTCACAATAAGCAATACCATCAATCAGGCCTTTGCGAATATCCGTCGCCATTTGATGATCTCCGTTGATAATTTCAGCGACACCTTCACCGATTAATAATTTGCCAAGATCTTGTAAGTTGGGTAAGCCTTCGAGGAAAAGAATGCGCTCAATAATTTCATCCGCATTCTTCATCGCCCTGATTGAGACCTTATATTCCATTGCGTTAAGTTCCTCCAGGCCCCAGTGTTTACACATGCGGGCATGAAGGAAATATTGGTTAATAGCGGTTAGTTCATTTTTTAATGCCAGATTCAGGCATTGCTTAACTTTTGGATCACCTTTCATAGTGGCCTCTGTATCATGTGATAGTTAACATACGCATTATCGGAGTGTGACAGTTTAATATTTTACCCTAGTATATGAATAAAGGATTTATTAGCAAGCACGATATCTCGCCAAGTTATTGAATAATTTACTAATTTACTAATTTACTAAGTCGATTTTATAATCCCGATAAATTCCAACTCATATTAAGAGACGCTATTGCAAATCATTCTCATTTGCATGTATAATAACATCATCTTGAGAAATTTTAGTCGAGTGATAAGCCATGTACGTGTGTATTTGCAATTCAGTAACCGATAGAGACATCATCAAAGCCGCTGAAAACGGTGCCAGTAGTTTAGAAGATTTAAGTGATGAACTAAATGTAGCAACCTGCTGCGGGCGCTGTGCGAACTGCGCAAAAAAGTTACTAAGACAATCCTGTAATACCCAACAAATTCAGGCTATAAAGGCTGCGTAATTTCACCAATACATTTCTATATTGCTATCTTATATCTGAAATGCTTGCCAATATCGCCTTCCTATAGTGTGCCGAATGGCACGAAGCAATGCATCGCCATCTGAATACGTTTTAAAAGCTTTGGCATAGGCAATAATCGCTTCATCCAGCTAGATGCCCCTTCTACACATCAACCCCCGCGCCCCATTCTTATATCAGCTATTTTTATAGTTCGCCGAATCTTCTTACTAAAACCATCAGACATTTAAGATTAATCTAATTATTCCCTCCTCCCCATAAAAAATCATCTTTCTTAATATTTAAAATATTTTTACTTGCAATTGATAATGATAATCATTATCATTTTGGCATAACCTTAAACAAGGGAAAATAATATGAATAAAATACACCACTGCATAATTATAGAATTTTCTCAAAACACAATACAAACGCTTTCTCGAGCTGCCGAGGATAAAGCGTGTAGTGGAAAATGCAGCCAATGCAAAAAATGCAATACATCTTCAGATAAAAAAGACAGTTAGACTCTTATGCATTCTCAATCAAGCAAACGACGGAAAATTTGGCAATTAGAAGAACCGTTTCATTGCAGCATCATTGGCACCTGCATCACGCTTCTCGAACTTCGTCAGTTAAGCAAAAAAATCAAACTAAGCTTCAAATCTGCTGCCAGCGATTATGATCTACATCACGTGTTTGTGCATATTGCGGGGGATGGCTCATACCCTGCTGCTAAATTACAAAAATTTCTGGATAAGAAATTTATCAAAAATATACGTGACCTTAATTCAGTTGAATCTGAACAGGCATTGAAAAAACATTGGCAAACATCACTCAATTCTGGTGATATTGCTGGCGACTACTGGGCCATAGCCACCCACCCTTTAACCAGCCTCCAGTTGCGTGATGAAATTTATGCAGATATTCATATGTTGTCACATATTTCTGGTGCCTCAATTCGTATGGATATGGAGGCATTCAAGCGTTTAAAGATGGCCCACCGCGATTTAAAAATGCAATTTCAAAAATCACAAACAAGCTCTCAAAAACGTTTAAATAAAAAAATTTCGCAGATCAATCAACTAACAAAAAAGCTTGAGCAAGCTAATAGCATAGAAATTCGTTATCAAAATCTGAAAGAAAAATTCAATAACTTATTAGCATCAGACAAACAGGAAAAAAACATAGACAAACTGAGCAACAAATTAGCCATGGAAATGCAGCGTCGTAAACAGACTGAAAACGATTTAAAACAGGCTGTGAAAAGTATCCACTCTTTGCAGCAACAACTGGACTTCAATCAACAGGAAGACAATAGCTTGCAAACGATGCTGGATAAGCAGTCAATCGATAGTTGTAATAGTCAGTGTACTGCAGGCAAACTATTTGATGATAACAATATTGATTTATGCGGCCGATGCATACTATATGTCGGTGGTCGTAACAACCTGTGCAGCCATTTTCGTACTCTAGTAGAACAGGCTAATGGTGAATTTATTCATCATGACGGTGGCCGAGAAGACGGCCCTGCAAGACTTAACTCTACATTATCTCGAGCTGATATTGTCGTATGTCCACTCGACTGTATTAGCCACAAAGCTATTCATTTGATTAAAAAACATTGTGAAATCAACACAAAACCACTGACCTACATGCCCAGGGCCAGCATGTCTGCATTCACAAAAGTCCTGTCAGATATTGCAAGCTAATATGAAACTGTGTGTCTGGAGCTCGGTACTGCCAACTTAACTCACTCTATTTAAAAATCGGCTAATGATGTTAACCAAATACGATATTCAATTTGTCAAAATGCTTAAGTTGACAGTGTCGCTAAATACGCACTATGCACTGCGCCGTTCATACACCAAATACACCAGTGGAATAACAAGGAGAGTAAGTACGGTTGAGGCGAATGTACCAAAAATCAGTGACACCGCCAACCCGCCGAATACCGGATCAAAAACAATAATAAAGGTGCCTAGAATAATCGCAAACGCGGTTAGCAGAATCGGCCGCAAACGCGCCAGGCCAGCAGCCAGTACGGCCGCTTCAACTGAATGGCCTTTGCGTCGGTATTCAAGAATAAAATCAATCAGTAATAATGAATTACGCACCACAATACCGGCGAGTGCGATTACCCCGATCATTGAAGTAGCCGTGAAATACTGGTGCATAATGGCGTGCCCTGGCAGTACACCGACAATAGTTAAAGGGATGGCACCCATAACAATTAATGGAATAACAAACGATCGGTAGTAACCCACTAGCACCAGATAAATTAAAATAATGGAAATGGCGAATGCCGAACCCAAATCGCGAAACACATCCAGTGTTAGGCGCATTTCACCACCCCAGCGCACCGCATAACCTGCATTATTTGGATCAGACATAAAGTACTGCGTTAACTTTACGCCACTGGGTAATGTTTTATTTTGCAGGTAATCCCACATGCTATACACCGCGTAAACCTGACTGGTACTGCCCAGTTCACCGCTAACATACACCACTGGGTACTGGTCTTTATGCAGTATGGGTTTATCTGCGATACGTTTTTCGATGCTTGCAATATCTGCCAACGAAACCTGCCGACCTTGCGGTGTGGTGAAATACACTTTGGATAAATCTTCTGGCCCGGTACGATCGGCAGCCGGTATTCGGAAACTAATTGGCACAGGTTCTTTTTCATATTCAAGATGCACTGTACCTAAATCAACACCTGCAATAAAGGCACGTAATGTTTCGGCAATACTCGCTGGTGGAACTCCGGTAAGCATGGCCTTTTCACGATCTACTACAATGTTGTATTCTGTAAAATCACCGGTAATGGAATCATCTATATCAACCACGTCACTGGTTTTGGCAAACACTTCGCTGCGCAGTTCTTTGGCAATTTTACGTAAAGTTTCATAATCTGGTCCGTACAGTTCAGCCAATAATGTGGCCCGTACGGGTGGCCCTGGTGGATCTTCTACCAGCTTTATATTGGCACCGGTTTTGGTGGCTAGCTCAACCAGTTGTGGACGCATCGACAGTGCGATATCTATAGAGGATTCTTCACGCTCATGCTTGCTGGCCAAATTAACACGTACTTCGGCAATGTTCGGCCCACGTTTCAAACCGGCTCCGCGTAACAGCCCATTGAAATCAATGATGCCAGGCTGGCCAACATTGGTCTCCCAGGTTTCTACCTGAGGATGCAATCTGACAATATCCCCCACACGGCGTGCCACGTAATCGGTGCCTTCCAGTGTGGTGCCTTCCGGCGTATCAATAGTAATAACAAATGTGTTGGTATTATTTTTTGGCAGCATTTTAAACTGCACCCACTGGTAAGCTGGCATGAAGAGCACCGCCAACAAGAGCAACGCTACCAGTATAAAAAACAGGTTGCGAGCCAGGCGACTGCGAATCATCAGTTGCATCAAACGTGCATAATTACGTTCGAGAAACCCCTGCTTATTTTCGTGTTCATGGCCCTGCACTTTTAAAAACCGCAGGGCCGCCCACGGCGCAACAGTGTAGGCAATGGCCAGTGAAGCGCTCATCGCAACTAGTACATTAAACGGGATGGGTGACATGTACGGCCCCATCATGCCGGTAACCCAGAACATCGGCAAAAACGCGAGGATAACGGTAAACGTTGCCAGGTTTGTTGGCCTGCCGATTTCGTTAATCGCCTGTATGGCCGACTGCAAACGATCCACCCCTTTTACGGCATAGTGGCGGTATATATTTTCGATAACCACTATCGAATCATCCACCAGTAAACCCAGTGAAAGGATTAACGCAAACAGGGTGATGCGGTTAATGCTCTGCCCGGAAAAATATCCCACGGCGAGGGTAATAAATAAAATTAACGGAATGGTAATAGTAACGATAGAAGCCGCGCGCCAACCCAGAGAAACTACCAGCAACAGCACTACGGTGACGATGGCAATTACCATGTGTTCGATGAGCGTGTTTACTGCGTCCTCGGCTTTGGCACCATCATTCCGGGTGATATCCACATTCACGCCTGCGGGAATAACATCTGCACGAATACGCTCTAGATCATCAATAACCGCCTGCGCCACGGTCACTGCATTTGCACCACTGCGCTTAGCGATGGCAATCGTCACTGCCGCTATTTCATAATCTGCCGGTTTTTCACCGCTGAAGGCAGGCCCATAACCAATGCGTGAAACCTGATTAATGTCTTCTGGTCCATCGGTAACTGCAGCTATTTGCTTGAGAAACACCGGGTTGTGCTGCGACAGGGCAACAACCAGATTGCCAACATCTTCTGCCGACTTAAGCGCAGCATTTGTTTGCACTGTTGCGAGTGTATTCCCCCCCACAAAAGTACCTGAAGGCACAGCACGGTTGGTAGCTTCGACAACTTTGCGAATGTCATCTAGCGTAACATTAAATTCATGCATGCGTTGCAGATCAAGGTTCACGCTAATGGCACGTTTACGCCCGCCGTGTACAAAAGAAACCGCCGTACCATCAACACGACGAAGTTGCTCGAGTACATTATTGGCTACTTGCCGAAGGTTGCACTCCTGTTGGCCATTGCAGGATAAGGAAACAGCCACAATGGGCACGTCATCAACATCGGCGGGTTTAATCAGTGGCTGCAACGTACCTGGCGGCATATGATCTATATTGCTCATGATTCGGTCGTATAACCTAACCAGCGCATCTTCCATGTTTTCGCCAACTTCAAACTGCACGCTCACCACGCCGGTGGAATTAGTTGCTGTGCCATAAGTGTGATCCATGCCTGCCAGGCCCTGTAAAATGGCTTCGAGTGGTTTGATAACCAGCTGCTGAATTTCTTCTGGTGAAGCGCCGGGTTTTTGCACAATAACATTCGCGGCTGGCACAACAATTTTGGGGTTCTCTTCGCGTGGGGTGAGCAAAAAGGCATACAGCCCCGCGATAAACGAAAACATAATAATTAGCAGGGTCAATTTGTTATCAATAAAATAAGCCGCCACACGTCCAGCGATATTTAATTCACTGTGTGGCGTATTTTCAGCGGGGGCCTGTGACTGATTTTTCTCTGTCATTTTTTAACCGCAGCCTTTTTAGTTAATATCGTTATCGGGCTACCATCGTGCACTTTATCCAGTTCACCAAGTACCAGTGTTTCATCACCAAATAAACCGCTGAGTATGTCCACCTGAGATTTACCTGCTTTACCTAAGCGCACCATACGAAAACGCGCTTCATTGTTTTCTAAAACAAATACACCCGGTGTACCATTGCGCAGAGTGAGTGCGGACAGAGGAACTGAGATACGTAGGCCATCAGAAGAACTGGCAGAAATTGTTACAACCTGCCTTTCTAGTACAGCTAAGGCACCAGGCTTTTCACCAGCCGCGTGTACAGAGCCAGCATTAAAAACCAGCAAACTAATAGACAGGAGTAAATGCGCTATTCTTTTCAGACTGCCTATCATGGGGCCACCATCGGTAAAGCCAATGTTCCGGCTGCCAGCGGCAAGGCAAGCTGGGCTACATCCAAATTTAAACGCGCGGTTAATTTTTCCATACGTGCATCGGTGTACAAGCGCTCAGACTGTAACAGGTCAAGTAGAATTGTCCGCCCCTGCCCATAACGTTGTTTCACTAGCTTTACCGTTTGTAAGGCAGTGCTTACATTGTTTTCTGCAATCGCTAGACGCTCTGTAGATTCATGCAAATAGTTGTAAGCATCACGCACCTGTTTTTGCACCGACTGCTGAAGTGCCTGTAAGCGCCACTGCATTTCGCGTTGCTGCGCCAACCTCACATCAATCTCGCTGCCGCTTTTACTATTGTATAAATCAACACTGAACACGCCCATAATGCTCGACGACTGGCTTTCGAAACCCGGCTGGTCATCGTACCAGTTTGAATTTACCAGCAGATCCAGACTGGGTTTACGCACCGAACGCGCAGCATCAACCCGCGACTGTGCGGCCTGCACCAGTGCCTGTGCAGCGGCAAGATCTTTGCGATTTTGCAGAGCGAGTTTTTCATAATTTTCAGGTGAAATACTGGAACTAACAGCAGCTACCTTTGAAACCGCCAGATTAATTTCGCTTCCCAATGACAAACCCATTAGCAGCTTCAATTCATTAAGCGCAGAACGCTGGCGCGTTACCGCCTGCTCGCGCTGTGAACGAATAGCAGCCAGATAAACTTCTGCTGCGAGTTTATCTGACTCGACAATACGCCCTTCTTTGGCGAGTTTTGCAGTGGTTTTTACGTGTTCTCTGGCGGCGCTTACTGCGTCTTCTAAAGTTATCAATCCCTGTATTGTTGCTTGCACAAACAGATATGCACGCATGGTTTTGTAGGCCACTTTTTCCTGCTCACGTTGAAACTGTAAGCGAGAATTTTTTTCTACCTGTTCTGCACCTTCTACCATGGCTGATACACGCCCGCCGGTATACAGTGGCCAGCGCAATGCCAGCTGCGTGAAATATAAATCTGTTGAGCCAGGATCATTTAGCGTTGCGGGGTCAAAATCGGGCGCTGTGACCTGCCGGGTATTCAGTTTGTCGGCAAAGGCATCGAGCGGGTTATCGCTAAGGCGTGCAGTGTGTGAAAGCGTCAGGGTTGGACGATTTTTCGCTTTGCTCACCTGAGTTCGTGCCGTAGAGGCATTCGCCTGAGATTGCACTGCGTTGAGGCTCGGGTTTAATTTGAGGGCATGCGCAACCGCAGAGTTAAGATCAAAGTTCTGTGCCTGTAAATGGCCACTGCCAAGTACCAACAGACTGGCCAATGAAATCTTTAATGAAGTCATTAATAAAAGCTTTAGTGAAAACAGATAATCCATGCCTAAACCTATGTTTATGAATTGACTACACCAGTAGACAAAAACTTATATGCAGATAACTTGATAATATATAAATTCTTTGCATTCAAGCAAAAAATTAAATGGCTTAAATGAAGATAAATGTTTAATAAGTGTTACTTTGTTGAATAACGAATATGAAGATCAGCAAACATAGCTGTGTTTTTCTTCCATAAACACTGTACCTCTGTTAACACCGCTCTCTTGAATTATTTTAGATCTGCTAGCCTTATAAGGAGGCATTATTCATCTACCAACATGAATATCAAACGTTAAGGAGTAACGACTGATCTCAACAAACAAAATACCTGAGTGAATATACTTAACGGCACTGTCAACTTAACTCACTCTTTTATACTCATCAAGTATAAATACCTATAGACGATATCGCTATCCATATGTAATTATTAGTCATGCTGTGTGGCTCTACCACCGATTTACCCTAAGTTTCAGAGACATTAAAAAACTACTGGTTTGCAGAGGGAGCATTGTTACCTATGAAACATATCTGACAATAATGTTTAAAGCTTACACCCTCTTTCGCCAGGTTTTTAAAAAGTAAACAAATATCCTTTGATGACTGTAGGTATTACTGTTCAATTTAATGCCTGATACAAAGTAAATAAAAAACTAAACGGCACAGTGCTATGCTTAACACGCACTGATAAATAATTGGATCAAACTAGTTCTATAGCCTATGCATACCGTAAAGGAACATCAAGGTAAAACACCTATCGGTACTATTACCCAGGTACATGGGCCTGTGGTTGTTATTTTTTGCAAAGAGTTACCGCCAATAAGACAAGCCTTATCAGCTCGGTTTAATAATGAAACCTGTTTATTTGAAGTTCACCAGCACCTGGATAATCAACATGTTCGGGCGGTAACCCTTCACCCTGCTACAGGTTTGTATCGTGGTATGCCTGTTTATGATACGGGTGCACCTTTACATATACCTGTTAGCCCAGATTGTCTCGGTCGGGTGTTAAATATTTTCGGTGAGCCTTTAGATGATCTGCCCGCTTTAAACACTCAAACTTTTCGAAACATACACGCTTCTCCTGCTGCACTTTCAGAGACCACCGGCAACACAGAAATACTGACGACCGGAATCAAGGTCATCGATTTACTCTGTCCCTTTGTTAAGGGAGGTAAAACCGGATTGTTTGGTGGTGCAGGTGTGGGCAAAACGGTGTTGATTATGGAATTTATGCATGCCGTTGCATCGTTACACCAGGGCGCCTCAGTTTTTGCCGGTGTGGGCGAACGTATGCGTGAAGCGCATGAGTTATGGCATGAAATGAAATCTGCTGGTGTCATGGATCAGTCGCTGATGGTCTTTGGGCAGATGGATGAATCGCCCGGTGTGCGTTTTAGAGTGGGGCTATCCGCTCTAACTTATGCGGAATACCTGCGCGACACAATGCAAAAAGAAGTATTGTTTGTGATGGATAATATTTATCGTTTTGTACAAGCTGGCAGTGAAGTATCGAGTTTATTAGGTCGCATGCCTGCAACGGTCGGCTATCAACCAACACTAATAACAGAAGTAGCTGAACTTGAAGATCGAATTACTTCAACTCAACATGGCGATATTACTTCGGTGCAGGCCGTTTATGTACCGGCTGATGACATGACTGATCCTGCGGTGAATGCCATCCTCAGTCATCTTGATACTAAAGTTATTCTTACCCGTACTCAGGCGGGTAAAGGTATTTACCCTGCGGTTGATCCGCTTCAATCCAGCAGTAAAATGATGGATGCCTATACACTGGGCCAACGTCACTACTCTATCGCCGAAGCAGTACGAGAACACCTTGCGCGTTATCATGAGCTGGAAGACATTATTGCCATGCTGGGTATTGAAGAACTTTCACCTAAAGATAAACGTATTATCTTACGTGCGCGCCGCTTGCAACGTTATTTAACCCAGCCGATGTGGGTTACCACTGTACAAACTGGAATTCCCGGTGTGTCTGTCTCATTAAAAGAAACACTGGATGACTGCGAAGCCTTTTTACAAGGCCGCTACGATGAACTGCCTGAAGAACAATGTTACATGCAAGGCAGCATGGTCAAGAAATGAAAACCTTTACGCTGACATTGCAAGATACGACACATGCAAAAGAATTCAAAGGTGTGACTTCATTTGTAGGTGAAGATAGCAGTGGCAGTTTTGGCATTTTGCCCGGTCATGCCCGTATGATGACAAGTATAGTAATAGGGCTGGTGCGATTCCGTATTGCTCAAGAGAATTGGCAATACATTGCCACGCCTGGCGCGCTGCTTTATTTTAATAAGGAAACGCTGACTTTATCCTGCCGACACTTTTTAATTGATGCCGATTACATGCGAATTAGTGCTGCTCTGGAAAAGCAACTATTGGAAGAAGAATCACAGTTACGCGTGCAAAAACAAAGTCTTCGTCATATGGAAGAGGAAGTACTTAAACGATTGTGGGAAGTGGATCGCAGCAGGAACTAAAATGACAATGACTGATAATAAAGATATAAAGAAACACATTGAACGTCAGGCACGTCGCATGAAAAAGGCAGAACATGATCAACCTACCTTGATTGCACAAACTGTTTATATTGGTACCTTAGGTTTGTTATTTATATTGCCGCTCATTGTAGGTGCCTATCTCGGCAATTGGTTAGATCATCAGATGGCGGGGTATTCAGTAAGCTGGACCAGCAGTTTAATTATACTGGGCGTATTTATTGGTGGCATTAATGTTTATTTATATATACGAGAAAAATAAATCACATGAGTGAATCACAATTAGCGATCAATGCGGTTTTTAATATAGGCCCATTGGAAATAACCAATACCGTGATTACAAGCTGGGGAATTATGGCAAGCCTTGGCCTGTTTTTCTGGTTAACAACGCGGCGTTTGTCACAAACACCAACACCAGTCCAGACTGTACTCGAAGCGACGGTTACGATAATTGAAAATGCAGTCGCTGAAGTAGCACCTCAACAGGCAAAACTATTAACCCCGTTCATCGGCAGTTTATGGATTTTTTTAGTGATTGCCAACCTTAGCGGGCTCATTCCTGGCCTTCATTCTCCAACACGAGATCTATCGGCTACGGCTGCTCTGGCAATTGTCGTATTCCTTTCTGCCCATTGGTATGGCATTCGTACACAGGGAATTAAAACGTACTTACAGCATTACCTTCGACCCAGCCCCATCTTGCTGCCCTTTCACCTTGTCAGTGAAATCACACGTACCGTTGCACTCGCCATACGTTTATTTGGCAATATGATGAGTCTGGAAATGGCGGCATTATTAATATTACTTGTCGCAGGCTTTCTTGCGCCTGTACCGATACTGCTTTTACATATTATCGAGGCACTGGTGCAAGCTTACATTTTTGGCATGCTGGCTCTGGTTTATGTTGCCGGTGGTATCCAGTCTCAACAACTTCAACAAAACAAAAATCAGCAACAAGGAGTCAATCATGACTGATCTATCCACTTTTTCTATGGTGTCAACGGTTGCCGCCATTATCGGTATCTCACTGGGTGTCATGCTGCCGGCAATTGCAATGGGCTGGGCTGTTAGTCGTGCGATGGATGCATTATCGCGCCAGCCTGAGGCCGAAAAAGCCATTATGCGTACCCTGTTTATTGGTTTGGCAATGATAGAATCACTGGCAATTTATGTTTTGGTCATTGTACTGATAGTACTGTTTCGTAATCCGTTACTGGAATACCTTTTAAAATAAATTTAATTTAATTTAATTAGTGGAGAATCACAGTTGGAACTGAACTGGTCTACATTCATTCTGGAAATCATTAATTTTCTGGTACTTGTCTGGATACTAAAACGATTTCTCTATCGTCCAGTGTTATCTGTGCTGGAAAAACGTCGTAAGCAAATAGAACAAGACCTTAATGAAGCAACTCTTCGACATACACAGGCCATCGAATTAGAGCAACAGTATAAAAAAAGACTGGACAAATGGGCGCTGGAAAAACAACAACTCCGAGAGACCTTACAACAGGAAATCCTCACTGAGCGAACACGAAGGCTCGAACAACTACAAACTGAGCTTGCCAGCGAGCGTGAAAAAGCCGCTGTCGTTGAACAGCTTCACCTAGCAGAAAGCTTAAGGTGCTATCAACAAAATGCGCATGAACAAGGTGCTCGATTCGCCACCCGACTTCTTACTGCTGTAGCTAACCAGGAACTGGAATCCCGTTTATTCGACTTATTATTAAAAACATTTGATGATCTCGATGAAGAACGCCAGATGACGTTGCTCAATGCCTGTGAAAAATCGTCTGAGGCCATTACGGTGACCAGTGCCTACACCTTATCCGAATTACAACAGCAACAACTTGAATTGAAACTTAATGCTTTATGCAAGCGGTCTGTGAAGATTAATTATGTACAGAAGCCTCAGCTTCTGGCTGGTTTAAGGCTACTTATTGGCGCATCTGTGCTGAGTATTAATTTGCAGGATGAACTTAGCGGTTTTGCGGAACTGATCCATGAGAGCAAATGATTTAACAGAAGACTTTTTCAATAGCGTGGATGACTGGCTCAGAAGTTATCAGCTGGATGTAAAGATTTCCGAAGTCGGCAGCGTGGTTTCAGTGGGTGATGGTATTGCCTGGGTCCGTGGTCTACCGTCTGCCACGCTTGATGAAATCATGCTATTTGAAGATGGCAGCCGTGGCATTGTTTTTGAACTCACTGAAGATCTTATCGGCGCTGTACTGTTACATGAAACGGCAGCACTAACCTCTGGCACTTGTGTCTATCGTTCCAGTCATACAATCGACATTCCGGTAGGTGACGCATTATTAGGTCGAGTTATAGATCCTCTCGGGCTCCCTTTAGATGGTCACACTGCACCGGCAACAAAAGACAGACAAGCACTGGAAAAACTGTCTCCGCCTATTGTTTCCCGGGATTATGTACAACAGCCTTTATACACCGGCAACAAGGTTATCGATACCCTGATCCCCATCGGCAAGGGGCAACGCCAGTTACTTGTCGGTGATGAAGGCCTGGGTCGAAGCGCACTTGCACTGGACACCATTATCAATCAGCGCGATAAAAATGTTTATTGTGTTTATGTATTGATTGGGCAGAAACGATCGACAGTAATCAATACGATAGATTTATTACGTAAACATGATGCACTGAGTTACACCACTATCGTGGTTGCAGAAGCCACTGCCCTGCCAGGATTACAACATATTGCACCCTTTGCAGGCTGCTCTATTGCTGAATTCTGGATGAATCAGGGTCGAGATGCCCTGATTGTTTATGACGACCTTTCCACGCATGCCAAAACCTATCGTGAACTCTCTTTGTTACTGCGTCGATCACCTGGAAGGGAAGCTTATCCGGGTGACATATTTTATGTACATGCCCGCCTGCTAGAAAGGGCAACCTGCCTTAATCCGACCCATGGCGGGGGCAGTATAACGGCCTTACCTATCATCGAAACTCAGCAAGGAGAAATAGCAGACTATATACCGACAAATCTTATTTCCATTACCGATGGTCAAATATATCTTGATCGTGAATTATTCGTAGCGGGTTTTCGTCCTGCTATTGATATCGCACGCTCGGTGTCGCGTATCGGTGGCAGAGCCCAGCATACGCGCATTAAGGAAGAAGCCGGTCGCATGAAACTGGATTACCTGCAGTTTCTTGAGCTTGAAGTATTCACTCGTTTTGGCGCCAAGTTAGAAGCCAGCATGGAAACATCTATTAAACGTGGACGCACTCTGCGCGAGATACTCAAACAGGGCCGCCTGTCACCACACAGTATTGAGTTTCAACTGGCCTGGTTAATTGCCTTTAATGAAGATTTATTTATGGGAATAGACCTGGAACAGTTACCAGGCTTACTCAATACACTGGCCTTAAAAGTAAGCAATACAACACTGACCCTCGATAGCCCACGTGATCAATGGCAAGCCGCCCTGACCGACTGGTTGAATATAGAAAGGCTGACATAAATCAATGACTCGACGCCACGAACAGATAAACCACCGTCGCAAGCTGAGTGAAATTCGCAACATCATGAACTCAATGAAAACGCTGGCAATTATGGAAACTCATAAGCTTGAGCACTATATTGAAACACAGGCGTCAATCATTACATCTATCGAAAACATTGCCGCAGACTTTCTTCACTTCAATTCACAGGTATTACCTGAAGTTGAACCTACATTAAACATTGTATTACTCATTGGCTCAGAACGTGGCTTTTGTGGTGACTTTAACGAAAAATTAGTAAAAAAATTAGAACAGTCATTTTCTAAACTAACTATAACCGACACAGTAATTTCAGTGGGTAACAAACTTCACCCTCTTTTGAATAACATAAATAACAATATATATATTGAAGGCGCTAGCGTTGTAGAAGACATTTCCAGTGTCGTGGATTCGCTGTCAGAAATTTTTACAACACACCAAAAACCATCGTCTTTATATGTTATGCATCATGCCAGTAACGGCGACAAACTCAATATAGATAGATTGATACCCCCATTTAAAGAATTAAATTATGAAAAAACATCTTATTTAAATCCACCTTTATTAAATTTAACAGCCAGAGATTTTTTTCTTGAATTAACTGAACACTATTTATTTAACCTATTGCATGGAATTTTATATTCATCACTTATGGCCGAAAATCATCGCCGTGTTCAACACCTTGAAAATGCAACACATCATCTTGACAACAAAACAGATGAGCTAAAACATAAAATTAATGCATTACGTCAGGAAGAAATTATTGAGGAAATCGAAGTTATTTTGTTAAACACACAAAACATATAAGTTAATAATTAAAACCAAAGTATTGCAGAACCTGAATGAACCAGTGTTCCAGCCTTTAACTATCGCTATCCATATGCAATTATTAGTCATGTTGCATGGATCTACTAAACTCCCAATCCTTATTAGGAAGCTTGCAATTCCAAATAATACGTTGCAGAAATTCAACAGGTAATGCATCACCTGTATGCGTATGTTTGGCCCCATTCCCAGCAGGAGATATCACAAATAATAAGATCCGCTTGATGCTGCAGGGCCAGCGAAAATCCAAACTAGACGTGGTGGCCTGGGCAGTACGCAGATGTAAATTCGGCAGCTCAGAAAAGATTACTTCCATTAGCCGGAGATGTGCATGAGTGACATATAGGTATTTATACCTAGTGTTATTAAATTTTTTTAATTTATAGTTGAAGTGAGTGAGACGACATCAGGAAAATATTTTTAAGCAGTGGTCACAGAAACTCTAATGAGGCACAAGCAATGATCAATCACAGCATAACCAGAAATGTCGGGGCCGTAGATCCTGAACTAACCACTTCACCCATTGCAGACGAAGGCGATGAAGAATTGCTGCTATTAGATCAGAACATACCAGTGGAAACGGTCTGTTATTTTAACAATATAGAATATCCCTCAGGCAGCTATATAAAGAGCGGAGTCAGTGTACTGAAATGCTACCGTGGTGCATGGGTGCCCGCAGGCCACAGCAAACTTAAGGAATCCATAAACCTGATTAATGTTGAGTAAAAATATGGCTTCTGATTTAACAAGCAAATAATAAAATTGCGTTAAGCATGCTTTCTGCCAGGTGATTTTCCTGAAGTAACTCGCCAGCCATGTATGAAATATCACTATGTCCCGTTAAATTTAAAATGAAGAGTTTCTAGCTTGTTATAGCGTGCTGTTATTAAGGCTAGAGTGTATAAACATGAAAATTAAAATAGGACATCGTCAACCCTGGGTCGGCAATTTCAGGCATCCAGTGTCTATCGGCTTTTCAGAGTCACTAGATTCCTGCTTTCGCAGGAATGACTGTATTTTGTAAGCTAACGGGACAGCACTGATGAAATATGATGAATAACAATATCAGAAGCCGACCGACTGATTACTATTGAAAGCATCCTCGCCGCAGTAAACAACTACATCCACTGCCATATTTGTTACAGCTCACCTTCTCACTAAATCCATTGATAGAGAAAAAACAATACCGAAACAACTGATAAAATAAAATTATATCTATTTCCAACAAGCAGCATTTCAATTAGTCTAATGTTGAATAGTAACCACTTTTAGTGTATGCATTGCAGTGTCATATGAAAGTTTCTGAGCAGGTTTTTCCTTAATTAAACAGGACACGACATCATCGATGGATAACACACCCACCAGATGGCCATCATTATCGGCCACGGCCAGGCGACGTATTTCTCGATCTTTCATCAGCGCCATTGCAATATCAATATCATCATCTTTCCAACAGACATAATGTTCCCGATTGGCGATTACAGTTAAGGCCTCCAGTTCCCAGGGGGCTTTATGATTTAATTTACAGCACATGGCAATGTCACTATCGGTAATCATACCCATAGGTCTGTCATTACTGTCGACAATCGGTATAGCGCTACAATTATGCTCCCACATTTTTGACGCAACAGTATCCAGTGATGTATTTACTCCACTACTCTGCACATCAGTCGCCATAATATCGTAAACCCGCATAATATTCTCTCCTTAATAATTAGTCATATTAATTGTTTTATATTGCATCTTAGGAAATATTTAATACAGGATCAGTTGTATTTTATATATCTAATTTTTATTTTTAAAAAGAATTCGGCTCAGAATAAGGCGCCAGAGACTAACAAGTTCAGGTTCATAATGCTGAAATTTTAAACCCAGGCCTTTATCAGTATTCGACGATACAACCATCGGAAAACGAATATTATTCATGAGCATTTTTTTTGGCCCAAGTACTTCTACTTCAAGACTACTGTCCTTAGGAAAAAATAAATCTTTTGTTTTTAGACGCATTCCCAACAAACCAATATAATTTGGCCTGCATACACCAACGAGTTTATTCTGATGATAGAGAATTAGATTTATATCTGAGTAGTTTTCTTCAGCCATATTCCCTACTCCTATCTGATATATTCAATTTAGGTTGTGCAGTATAGTGCGGCTAAAACACCCTTCCAATACGTATAACTACCTAAGCTTAACTCAGGCACCTAATTATCAAAAATTAAATAAATGCCTGAACAACAATACCCATTAAATAATGTTAAAAATAATATAAATGGATTATTATTCATATAGGTAATGCTACCTATTACTCCCCGATGATGCTTTTGGTACGATTTCGTTTCACTGTATTTAATATTAATTGTTTATTAAGTAAACCACTCAGGTCACTTACTTAATGACTGCAAACAACCATATAAAAAATGAGAAATACCATGAAAATATTTATGATCACTTTTATGCTTTTTTATTCATTGTCATTTTCTGCATTTGCCGAGATGGGCAACCGGCAGGCAGGTGGCATGGATAAACAGATGAGTTCTGCACAGACTACCCATATGATGACACGGGAAATGATGCGTGACATGTCAAGTGTAATGAAACAGATGAACACCATGACCCGTGATATGAATCGCATCATGGAAAAGAGCAACAATATGGATCAGACACGTACCCGTGACATGGCACAGGTGATGGAACAATTATCACAGGCTATGCACAATATGTCGCAGCGCATGTCAGATGGCAAGATGGACAAAAACATGATGCAGCAAATGGAGCAACAGATGAATCAGATTACCAATATGATTCAAACCATGGAACAAAAGCAGCAATAAAAGCAGATAATACTATTGCCACTTACACCATTGTTTTATCTAGACAGGTAAAACAATGGTACGTTTATGGTCGCCTGGATGGCCGTCAACAAACACGACCTGGCAGCAATAATCCACCGGAGTTAAACACCGGCCTTTACTACCTGCTAAATTTTGATTCGTTTTTAAAAGCTGAAGGCTTTTCAGAACTCAATAATGACAGTGTGGATTTCGGTATTAACATCGGATGGGTAAACTGGTTTTAAGTATGCAGGTGAAACACTATTATTAACCAGGCTTCAGGGCCTCAGTTCTTTTTCCCTGCTCTGCTGCCTGGCAATAAGCTGATCAATGTCCATCATTTGCTCGGCAATAACATCAAGGATATCATCAATCGCAAGAACACCCACCAGACCGCCCATTTTGTTTACCACCGGTATACGTCGAATACCATTTAAGCGCATACGTTTAATTGTGGCCATTAAATCATCATCTTCATTAACTGTGACCAGTTGAAAACTAACGACATCCTCAATTAACATCCGATGAATGTCAGCGTCTTGTGCAATGATGCCAATTACAATATCACGATCAGTCAAAATACCTACGGGTACTCGTTCGCCATTTTTAGCATCAACCACCACGACATTACCAACATGATATTCGCGCATTAATTTTGCGGCCTTGATAATTGAATCGGTCTTACCAACAATGGCAACATCACGGCTACAGTATTCGCCTGCCAACATAATTACTCTCCATAACTAAAAGTACAACGACTAGATACCATCAGAATTTTTCAGGTGAAAAAAACAGTGCAAACAGGCACACCAGAATATGCCCGTTCAGGCTAGAAAATTTATATGAAGAGAGATAGAAATGAAATAGGTATTTTTACGTGTTATTAGCTTAATTTAAATTGACCGGAAAACAGTGCAATTCGTATTATGTCCGATAACGAATGGGCATCAAGCTTTTTCATAACCTTTGCACGGTGCAGCTCAACCGTTCTAGGGCTAATATCAAGTTCACGAGCAATGACTTTATTCTGCTTGCCTTCAAGCAGAAGTTCCATGACCTGTCGCTCACGACTGGTCAGAGTCTCAATCATCGCTTCTATCTGTTGCCTTTGCTCATTCGTATGATTAATGTTTAAACATTCGGAAAGGCAATTATTCACGCGATTTAATAAATACTCGTTATCAAACGGCTTTTCAATAAAGTCTATTGCCCCCGCCTTCATGGCCTCCACTGCCATAGTAACATCACCATGTCCGGTAATAAAAATAACCGGAATTGATATATTCTGTTTGTTAAGCTCCTTGAGTAGCTGCAGGCCATTCATCCCTGGCATACGCACATCCAGTAACAGGCAACCCAGTTTGAACTGTGCGTGTTGATCTAGAAAATCTTCAGCAGAGGAATAGGTCTGGGCAGGAATATCTTGCGAACACATCAGAACATAGAGCGCGTCACGCACAGCATCATCATCATCTACAATATGGATCATCGGTTCATGCTTCATGATCAGGCTCCTCAGCCATTAATGGCAGTGTAAAACTAAATATTGTTCCCCCATGATCATTCGACGTTGCCCATAAGCGACCATGATGTGTATCGATAATAGAATGACATATAGCCAAGCCCATGCCCATGCCATTTTTTTTAGAGGTATGGAAAGGCTCAAATATATGGCTCATTTCATCACTCGACATACCCGGCCCGGCATCTTCAATACAAACCTCAATTTCATTCGACCCTTCTGCTATGGAATAGATTTTTAATAAGCGTTGCGCAATGTCAATAGTCTCCATGGCCTCAATAGCATTACGTGCCAGATTGAGTACAACCTGTTCGATTAAAATACGATCCACTAAAACCAGTGGCAGATTATCAGCCAGACTTAATATCAATTTCACATCATGTGAACGCAGCTCTACATTCAGCAAATACATGGCTTCCTCAATCACTTCATTGATACTGGTTTTTACTAACAGCAGTTCTTTCTTGCTAACAAAGGCCCTTATACGACGCATAACGTCACTCGCACGCTCTGCCTGCGCGCTAATATCAGTTAGTATCTGGAGGATTGCTTCTGGCTCGGCCTTTTTCAATTCAATCATGCGGCGACAGGCATCACTGTAAATCGAAATCGCCGCCAGCGGTTGATTTAGATCATGGGCAATTTCACTGGCCATTTCACCCATGGTATTGAGCCTGGATACATGCGCCGCATCCAGCAGGCGTTTTCTATCAACCACCTCAAGCGCCAGTCTCTCGGTAATATCCCCGATTAATAAAATCACGCCATGAACCTGCTGATTGACATCGTAATCCGGAATTATTGTTGCGCTAATGTATTTTTTCTCCGCCTCATCAACTGGCAAATCCATATCAAAAGTCGTCGACCTTCCCAGTAATGCAATATTCAAATAGGTTTTTACTTTACTGTAAATTTTTTCTTCCCATACTTCCCTGGCACGTTTGCCGATGATTTTTGCTGGAGATAGAGCGAACCAGTCAATATAGGTTTTGTTGGCAAACAGATGCTGTTCATCGGCATCCAGATAAGCAATCATCACCGGCAAGGCATCGGTAATGAGTTTAAGCTGTCGCGCCTGCAAGGATATTTCGTTCTGCGCCTGCTTCTGCTCGGTAACATTCAGCATCACGCTCTGACATAAAAATACATTTGCTGCAGCTGATCCGCTACGGATACTTTCCAGGCGCACATTGAAGAACTCCCCCTGCTGATTTTTTATTTGAATTTCATCAACTGTTTTTGAGTCTGTCTGCAGTGTTTTTTGCAGATGCCGAAAAAACACATTTACATCTGCTGTTGAAACCCATTTCAGAAATGGATGATCGATAATGTTCGCGCGCGGCTGATTCAGCATAGCGGCACCGGTTAGATTGATATTTTTAATAATGCCTTTGGCATCAAAGGAGGCATAGCTGACCGGTGCAAAGTCATAAAGATCCGCATAGCGATCACGGGTTAACTCCAGTTCCTGCTGAGCCTCCTGTAGTTCCCGGTTTTGCATTTCGAGTTCAATCCGATACACCTGCAACTCATGTGCAAGCCGCTCATCCCCGTCCACATCTATGGGTACCTCAATTTCAGCCTGCAGTAATCTGAACTGCTGCAACAATTCCTGCTGGCTCATATTTTTGAGTTCTGCCAGCAACTCTGTCTTAGGCGTTGCGGCTTCATCACCCTGTGCTGCCTGTTTAAGCTTTTTCACCAGTATCCTCGATTTGCATCAGAATCATCGCCTCTTCATCCAGACCGGGGGCAATGAGGCAGCCACTAATGCGCATGCGCCTGTGGCCAATATGTTCAAACTCATGTTCAACCGGGTAATTATTAAAATCAGACTGTTTGACAATAGTCTCTTCGAGCTTATGACGTAACTCGGGAATTCCCCATTGACCATTACCAAGGCGATACAATAAATTACCCACCGTGTCTTTTTCGCTCACCTGAAAGGTTGAATAATATATTTCACTGGCAGAAACCACGCGTAAATGTTTGTCCAGCACCAGCATTGGGTAACGAATGGCCGAGACAATGGCCTCTGCAAAATTTCGGGCCAGCTCTGCCTGCAGCAGACTTTTCTTCATGTCGTTGATATCCAGAAAGGCAATCACCACACCGTTAATTTTATTATCCAGTGTTTTATAAGGCCGTATCTGTACCGCATACCAGTGACCTTGCAGGTCCTGCACTTCCAGCTTTTCGCTGCTCACGGTATCCATCACTCGCAACAATATCCGTTCCAGTTGTGGCACCACAATATTCGCCTTGATGTGGGTAATGGGACGCCCCTGATCAGCCGGAATCAAATTTAATAATTTTTCGGCTGAAGGGCTGAAACGGCGGATTCGAAACTCTTCATTAACCATCACAACAGGAATGGACAAACCGCTAATCAGGTTACTCAGGTCATTACTCAGTTGTTCCAGCTCATCATTGCGACTGGCCATTTCATCATTGACCGTAGACAACTCCTCATTAGAGGATTGTAATTCCTCCTTGGCGGTTTCCAGCTCTTCGTTGGTGCTCTGTAATTCTTCGTTACTGGCCTGAATTTCTTCATTGGCTGAGGTCAGCTCTTCATTAGTCACTTCCTGCTGTTCAATAATAGAATGCAGATATTCACGGGTTGCAGCGAGTTCCTGCTGTATACGCACCAATTCTTCAGCTTCTGCAGATACAACGGCTTTATCAGTATTCGTCTCTTGCGTGGCGATATTTTCAGTGCTTATGTCTGTTTCCTGGAACGAGACGAGGAAATAATGATTGCTTTTGGCAGGCCCGGTAATCGGATCGACTTCGACAGTAACATGCCTGATATTGCCGTTACTCCCCACCCTCAACCCTTCCTTACGCATAGCCGTTTTATTTTTAATAGCCTGGCGAAGGATATTACGCAACTCCAGTTGTAAACCGTTGCGCGCCATCTTTAGCAAATCCAGGCTGGCTTCACCGGCTGCCGGCTCCAGAAAGGCACCGGTGCGACCACGGAACTGAAGCACTTCCATGTCTTCATTAATAACCACCCCACAAGGCGCAAATTTCTTCAGCACAATGCGATCAGCCTCACGCTGAATATCGAGATTACTCCAGCTGGATTCCTGCAGCACCGGTAAGCTCTGGTGGTTCATCTGCTCCGACCTGAACGTGCCGATGTTCGCAAAGTTCGCCGCTATCGGGCCCGGCAGTGATTTTTTCTCATAGATCTTGTGTTTCTTATCCATTAGCCTGAATAAATCCGCATGTCGACCGATGGTTTCCGAGGTACCTAATAACAGCATGCCCCTGTTGTTTAATGCGTAATGAAAAACCGGCATCAGCTTCTTTTGTAACACAGGACTTAAATAGATTAACAGGTTGCGACAACTGATCAGATCCAGCCTGGAAAATGGTGGATCTTTGAGTACATTTTGCTGGGCAAAGATACATACATCACGAATATGCTTGGAGATCTGATAACCCTCATCCACCTTGGTAAAAAACCGTTGCAATCGATGGGCTGATACAGCTTCTGCAATAGTGCTGGGGTAAACCCCACTACGCGCCTTGTCCACCGCCTGTTCATCGAGGTCGGTAGCAAAGAACTGAATCGGTGTATTGGCCGCCATATCACCCAGGGATTCAAACAGACTCATGGCTATTGAGTAGACTTCCTCTCCGGTCGAGCAACCGGGCACCCAGATACGAATCGGCAACTCCGTCGGGCGCTCCTTGAGGATGGTGGGGAATACCGTGTTTTTTAATTCATCAAATATTTCCGGGTCACGAAAAAAGCTGGTGACATTAATCAGCAGGTCACGAAACAGCGCTTCGACTTCCGCAGGCGAACCCTGCAAATAACGCACATAATCTTCCAGCCGCTCCAGTTTGTGTAACAGGATGCGGCGTTTAATACGCCGCAAAATGGTACTTTGTTTGTAATAGGTAAAATCATTACCCGAATGCTGGCGCAGCAGCAAAAATATCTTGCGCAGATGATCTTCTTCCGCGGGTAAAGCTTTAACCTCCTGAACACTCTTATGGGTAAGATAGGGGTGCTGGCCGATACGCGTCAGTTCGTGGGCTATTTTTTCAGGGGGCAACACAAAGTCGACGCAGCCAGCCGCAATGGCGCTGTGTGGCATGCTGGCATACGCCGCACTGTCTTCATCCTGCGCAAAGGTAATCCCCCCTGCTTCCTTGATCGCCATCAGTCCGAGCACACCATCCGACGCACTGCCCGAGAGAATAACGCCAATCGCACGGTTAGACATTTCCACGGCCAACGAACGCAGGAAAAAATCAATTGGCAAGTGCTGTCCCGGCTGTTCACTGCGCAGCATCAGATGCAGAAGCCCGTTCATAACACCCAGATTCGCGTTAGGGGGAATCACATAAACATGATTAGCTTCGATACTCATGCCGTCGGTTATTTCTTCTACGGGCATGACAGTTTCTCTTGCCAGCAACTCGGCCAGCATGCTCTGGTGCGTGGGGGCCAGGTGCTGAACCAGCACAAAGGCCATGCCAGTATTAGTGGACAGCTGTTTAAGCAGAGCAGTAATAGCCTCTAGCCCACCTGCTGAGGCGCCAATCCCAACCACAGGAAAGTTAATGCCTGATTCTGTGAGCTCAATCGCCTGTGGCGCTGACGTATCCGTTATCTTTTGGCTTTTTGTTTTTGTCTTTTGTGCAGATTTTTTTGATAATCTGGTATTGATAACCTACCCCTTTCTAGCCGTATCAGTTGCTGCTTTATTTATGTATACAATATCATATATTTTTTCAGCTAATGGCTACACAGAAACCACCTATAAACCGGGCTACTCTTAAAAAAACTGTTTAACTGAATATACAAGTCTTCAGTTTTATTTATGTGTTTATGTGTCTCATATAAACACATATAAAACAATGCGCCTGAACAACAAGTCAGGCAACTCTGAGCCAATTTTACTTAATGTGATTATTATTTGGTATAAAATCAGCACAGTCATCTGGAAATGCACTTTATCTAAGGGATATTTTACGCAGGATAATGAATCGCCTACCAGTTATTCATCAGGCTGAATAAAACTGGTAACCATTTTTTTCACCGTGCTTGATTTGATACATGGCCTGATCCGCACCATGAATCAGGGATTCACTCGTTATTCCGTCTTCCGGATATAAAGCGATACCCACACTAACACTTAGCTGGTATTTATTATTGTCTATGCTAAATGGCTTATTCACCACAGTGGTAATTTTTTTTGCAATGATGGCTGCCTCCCATTTATTTTTCACTCGAGGCAGTAAAAAGATAAACTCGTCACCACCGATTCTGGCCAGGGTATCGCCTTCACGCAAACATTCTCGCAGCCTGGAACTCACCGCCAGTAAAGCCTTGTCGCCAGCAGCATGGCCATAGCCATCATTAACATTTTTGAATCCATCCAGATCAAGGAACATAACAGCAAATATACTGCCATCCCGCCGCGCCTGTGCAATCGCAAGATTTAATCGGTCATAAAACAGGAACTTGTTTGGCAGCCCCGTCAGATAATCATAGCTGGCTTTTTGATGCACCGCCTGTTCCACTTTTTTTCTCGCGGTTATATCGTGTGCCACAGCAAAAACAGCCGCAGCAGCTAACGGGGTTTTCTGGTCAACCGCTGGATCAAGCCGCGTTGCCGAACCTTCATCAGGTAGCCGCATTAACTTGACATCAAAATATCGGCTTCCCGCATTGTGTTTTTTGTAATTAAAGCGTAACTCAACACTTCTGGATGAGAAATAACTTCGTCCTGCATGATGAAATCGCAGTTCCAGGTCTGCCAGGTCATCTTCACAAACCAGTGCCGAATAATGACGGCCGATTAAATCAGCTCGGCGATAACCTAGCAGGGTTTCAACCCGTTTATTGATGAATACAAAATGGTTGTTCTGATCGAGCAAATACTGAATATCCTGTGAGTTTTCGATCATAAATTGATAAATATCGGACGACAGCCTGCCCTGAATCGAATAATTCTCCTGTTGTGATTGTTCAACAGAGTCACGTATAGCATGATCAATTAAAGTGGGTAATAATTTTATATCATAGGGTTTTACCAGCAACTCAAAGGCACCTCGGCGCACGGTTTCGATTGCACTGTCATAGTGGATAATATCACTGGCGCTAACAATAGCCGTATTGATGTTCGCCGCCATAATCGAATCAATGATTTCAGGCGCATTAAGATAGGGTATGGTGACGTCTAGTAATACAAAGTCATAACGTTGACTTCTTAATAGCGACAGAATTCTTAGCACATCATTTTCTGTTGTTACTTCATAAGTATATTTGACAAGCATGCTCTCCAATAACTGAAGAACCCTGGGATCTGTATCTGTAATTAATAACTTAAGCTGAGCTTGTGCCATATCAAAACCATCTACAGTCGATAGCAATATTGAGCATTATAATAAGTCAAAATTAAATCCTAAATTAATACGCATTAATACTTAAAATACTGATCACAAATAGAACTTTAAATGCCTATGCCCAATAAAAAAAACGACCAAGTAGATTGGTCGTTTAAAACACTCAGCACTAACGGGTGGGGACAGATAAGTACTGAGCAATTCTTAACCTAAAAAATCAGTATTGTATTTTTAACAAGACTTTAGATAAAACTAAATACGTGATATTACCTATACCCATCATTGAAATAAGATCCCTTAATAAAACACGCTTAAAAAACTGAGACAAATCCGTCATGACGCGGATTTATCTCGACTGATATACAAAGCCTAATCTACCTTTATACTTCGTCGATGCGACTTTTTAAGTTTTGGCATAGTCAGTTCCAGCACACCATCTTTGAATTTTGCCCTGGCTTTTTCTTCATCAACTTCTACTGGCAATGCTATGCTGCGCATATAAACCCCTTTTGATATTTCACAACGGTAATAATTACCCTCTTGTTTTTTTCTTCGTGGCTGGTATTGCCTTTGATAGTGACTGAATTATTCGTTAGTGATATATCCAGATCTTTTTTCTCGACCCCGGGCAACTCTGCTTTTACAGTAATTTCATCATCATGCTCAAGCACATCAACACTGGGTATTTTTCTCTCTAAAGGCAGCGTCAATTCCCCTATCAATGGCTCATCCCAATGAAAAGGCCTTAACCAGCCTCGGGTAGAAAAATTTCAAATATGCGCTCCATTTCTTCAAATGGACTAAGGGCGTATCTGGAAGGTGCTTTACTCATCTCAGATTCACTTCATTTTGTCAGTAAGCTGGCCATTTTATCACTCCTCTGATCAAATAATTTACAAACTACTGCATTCAATAGTGGAGTAATTTACACCTGCTCATAGACCATGTAACTACGTAGCTCTACTTATAACAATTGGCGACAGACTACATTTAAAAATATGCACGATTACTCTGGAGTGGTTACACTGAGTTTGTGATGTGTCAAAATTCTTCTTCTGGCTAATACAGAATCCATTTAAAAAGCACCCTAAGGCATCCTGGTATAGAATTAAATATTTTAGAAATAGCTCAAACTTAATCTGACACACAACAAAATGCATCGAGCCTGTTCTGTTATTTAGGCCAAAGATGAATCTTTAAATCCGCAAAGCAGACCGGCAAGATTTTTAGCTTTACTTTTGAGTTCAATCATAAGCAGGAAGTCACGTACGATTGATTTGCCTGGGGAAGGCATATTATTAATTAATCATCTTTTCAGCTTAGTCATAATTAAGCGCGTGTGTAGTGGCATAGCTTGTTAATAGCGTTGCATTCATGCCATTGTCTGGGTAAACACTCATACCGATTGATACTTTTACGCTAAGACTGTCTCCATTCACCTGATAAGGAAGCGACAATATTTTGTATATTCGGTACACCAATGAATCAATAGCATTTTTATTAACAAGGTGCGTTATAATCACACCGAAGGCATATTCATCTAACCGAGCAACTGTATCAGCTTCACGCAATGAATCATTCAGTCGTTCAGTAATACGAATTAACAATGCATCAGATATCCCTTTCCCATACTTTTTAGCCATTAATTCAATATTTTTGAATTCAATATACAATATTGAAAAACGAGTTGTTGAACGCTCAGCTATTGCAATATTTGTATTCAACCGGTCATAAAATAAAAAGCTGTTTGGCAAGCCTGTCAATTCATCGTGCGTGACTGAATATGGATTAATACTTAATTTAGACATGACTCTATCGCTCTATATAGAATGAAATAGCAAATAATAAAAAATATTAATAGACATAAAAAAATTCAATTAACAACCCCATAAAACAATAGTTTATAAGATAGTGACAAACTGAGCATTATGATATACGTATTAATACATATATGATGAAAAACAAGGCATCATATATATGTAGAAATACGTATTGTCCATGTTAAATAATTAAACTATCGTCTCAACGTTGATTGAGACAATATTTATCTGGAGATTTAAATATGAATACATCCATAAATTATTCAACATTTATAGCCAATCCAGTTATGCGAAAAAAAAGCGCCCTAAAAACATTTAAAAGACCTAAAGAATATGCTAAAAACCAGGTAAGCAATCCCGTCAAGGAATCGAAAAATCACTATTCGATAAAAGAATAGCACAGCATATTTTACTTAACATATTGAACGCATGACAGAGCATTATAAACACCTGACCTGCATCAATAAAAAATAAAAATTTGTACAACATATAGCACATAATATTGCTTAAACGCTATCAATTAAAAGAACTACTATGGATACTAAAAAAGAACAAGCAGAAGAAACCCAAACAAAATTAACAGATGCTTATAGAACGTTTATAGAAAGGACTAAAAAAACGCTTAATGAAATAGACTCAGAAATACCATCGGCACTTCATGATGCGATGGAGGCAGCGAAGAAAAAAGCAGTCGAAATTGGTGAACTAACGGCCATAGAAGCAGATAAAGTAGCTGAGTTTGTTCGCAGGGATATATACGATGCCGCACAATACATTAAGACTGAAAAACGAGAACTTACCGACTGGTTAAAACTTGATCTTTTACGGCTAAAGAAGAACATGCTTGATGATTTCGATTTCCTTGTGAAACAAATGCAGTCGGAGATTAAACACATCTCGAAAAATATGAAACCCGGCCTAACCTGGAAAACCGGTGAAATTACTGGTATTGGAACATTAGAATGTGACCATTGCCATGCACTTATTCACTTTCATAAAGCAGGTCACATACCCCCCTGCCCAAAGTGCCAGAAAACCGATTTTCATAGGCAATGGCATAAATAGCCATTTGATCACAAACTGCTGCCTGATCTAAAATCAGGCCATAAAAAACACAGAAAAATTATTCTGATAATCCGTGAATGTTAATAATAGATGCAACATTGCGTTACTGATTCAATGACTCTTCCAATCAAAATTACCAATTTAGAAGAACATGGCGCTGCCCAATTTGGGTTATGTCTCTATTATTCACCCTGCTATGATTACTCTATCACCATAAGTTAATGGATCGCCTTACGAGTTCTGAAAAAAATTAACTGTTCCCCTGCCGATCGGTCAGCCAGTAAAAATGAAAAGCCGGGATCACCAGCTGATCTTTAAACATGGTCGGTGTGTCACCTGAAATCAGGTCCACGACAGGGCCACGTGAAAGCACGGATTTAATAAGCGGGTGACTCAAATCCAGGTGCTGTGGGTTGGCATCAAAGTTCGCCACTACCAGTACACTACCTGCAGTACGAGTCAGATTAAAGCGCGAAAACACAAATAGGTGTGGGTTTTCTACATGTATCAACTCACGGTTATTAAAATCGGCGAAGGCAGGTATTTCTTTGCGCACCGTAATCATTTTTTTAATAGCATTGAATATATGGTATTCAATAGTACCTGACTGATGCCTGAGTTCGGCTTTGTCCCAGTCGAAATTGGGGCGGTGAGTCCAACGAGTGTCATGAGCTTTGTGTTCATCATTAAGAAAATTGCAATCATTCAAAGTGCCAATTTCATCGCCGTAATACAAAAGAGGCAAACCACCAAATGAAAGAATCAGGCTATTCAAAAGCAAAATGTGCTGGGTGGCATTATTAATGCGTTGAGGATCATTGGATTCGAGCGCTGTTTGCAACCCTACCAGTGATGCCAGAGAACCGGAAATGCGCGCATCCCCGGTTTTATTATTTTGACCAAAAGGAAAGCCTCTGGCATCGGAGTCACTAAAATTGCCGGTGTAGTAATCAATCAGAAATTTTCTATGTCCGACAGGCTCATAGCCCGCGGCATGAATATCTGCATCATCAAAGCCCAGACCAATATCATCATGACAACGAATATAATTTAACCAGGTTGCGCGTTCTAATTTATCTGGCAGACTTTTTAAACCCTGGTATAACAGTTTTGCACTCTTGGTAGCAACGGCATCCCACATTAAGGCCATAAACGTCGCGTTGTAGGCAATTTCACATTCTTTTGCATTGATAGCATCTTCACCAAAATATTTTGTGACTTCCGATGGTGCAACAATGGCTTCTGCAATAAACAACACCCCAGGTGCAGTTACCTGGCAACAGTCTTTCATCAACTGTAATATCAGATGGGCTTCACGTTCATTTTGACAAACACTGCCAATTTTTTTCCATAAAAAAGCCACCGCATCAAGTCGAATAATATCCGCACCCTGATTGGCCCAGAATAAAATAATGTCGAACATTTCAATGAATACCGCAGGATTACTGTAATTAAGATCCCACTGGTAATCATTAAATACCGTCATCACCCATTTATTCATTTGCGCATCCCAGGTGAAATTACCTGGTGCGGTTTCCGGAAATATTTCAGGCATGGTTTCTTCGAACATGTCTGGTACTTCTCGATTATCAAACAGGTAATAATAATCCTGGTATTTTTTTTCGCCTTTACGAGCACGCTTCGCCCATTCATGTTCGTTGGAGGTATGATTGAGCACCACATCCATGGTGAGCAATATTTCTCGCTTCTTTAGTGATTCGCTCAGTGCATGTAAATCTTCATTATTGCCGATGCGAGTATCCACACGCCGAAAATCACTCACTGCATAACCACCATCACTCTTGCCTTCCGGGCACGCCAGAATCGGCATAATATGAATCATATTCACGCCGAGCTCCTGAAAATAAGACAGCTTTTCTTTCAGTCCACTCAGATTTTCGGCAAAACCATCAGTATACAGCGCCATGCCCACCCACTTCTGACTCAGAAACCAGTTATGGTCTTTTTCTCGTTCAATATCTTTGTTTTTGAGTTGTTTGGATCGATCAATATATTGAAGAGCCATAGTCTCAACCAGACACAGGATCTGTTCTTCGAAGTCATCACGATCACCGTATAACAGATAAAACAGGGAATGTATTGCGTAGAAGTTGGCACCCAGTCGGGTATAAAAGTGCCTTAGTTCCTTGCGTTTGATCTCAGGATTTAGCTTGATCAGAATTTCATTGAGTAAAGAATGTGAGACTTGTTCATACATGTATTGAAAGCTCGTATTAATTGTTATTATTACATTGATTCAGTAAAAATTTTTTGATGCCGATCAGCCCGCATATTTATCTGTTGGCATCAGTTTTATTAAAAACTTCTGTTTTATAAATGCCAGCTTTTAATAAAAGATTTATAAAACATTTTATCTTGCGTCGTCGCTCCGCGCTGCCCCACTACCGCACTGGCAAACTGTTGCGCCCGATTCAATATTTGCTGCAGCGGCCAGGCTTTGTATAAGCCTAATAATAGTACACTGCTAAACGCATCGCCGGCACCAACGGTATCAACCACATGACTAATATCCTCTGGCTGTACCGAACACCGCTCATTGCGGGTTACCGCTAGCGCCCCGGCTTCGCCCCGAGTAACAATGATTAACTCAACATGTAGATGAGATAATAAATAGTGCAGCCTGGTTTCAGTATCTTTTTCATTCGGCACAATTAACGCGAGTTCTTCGACATTAAGTTTTAGCCACTGGACATTCTGAATAATATTTTCAATGAGTGATTGATTCCACCAGGGCTGACGAAGATTGACATCGATAAATATCGATCTAGAACATTGCTTTTTAAGCTCCGCCAGGCTATTCACCGCTAGCGGATTTCTCAGCACAAGAGAACCATGATATAAAACGCTGTGTTTATCAATTTTTGGCATCGCCTGGTGATCAATAAAATCCCAGGCACTGTTTTCGACAATATTATAGGACGGTTCACCACCCTCAAAGCTGACATCCACAATGCCGGTAGCATGAGTAGAGTCTACCTGTAAGCCGGAGGTATCCATACCCCAGTCGAGCATAGCTGAAAGTACCTCTCGGCCCAACGAATCATTCCCCACCCGAGAGATAAACAGCGGCTGCAAACCAAACGCCTGACAATGCCATGCTACGTTAAATGGTGCGCCACCGAGCACGCGACTGCCATCAGGAAAGCAATCAAACAAAACCTCGCCAAATATAATGGGTCTTGAGTTATTTAAGGATGGCTTCATGCTTCACCTTCGAACCAGTTTTTTGCCTGTGGAATATAATGGACGACGCCTTCCAGTATGCCTGCACTGTAATTACCGTTCATGCCCATAAAATTTCCCTGCGCTAAATATAAAGTATCACTCTGCTGATTAAACTGTGCCTGCTTAATGGCCTCATTTCGAACACCCTCATCGGCATTGGCCACCAGTACCGACTGAATCGGGCTACTCAACACGCAAATATCATTACCACTGTCTCCGGCAAATACAGTTTCTGAATGTTCAAAAGCCAGTTGTTGCATTAGAAATTCAATCGCCTGCCGCTTACCTGCACTGGCCGGTAAAACATCCAGTAATCCTACATTGGCCTGTTGATCAATGCTCCAAATCAGATTGGCTGCTATCGATTGCTGTTTTAGTCTACCTTGCATAGTCGAAATAATTTGCTGGTGATCGGTGTTAAGTGGCACGTAATAACTGAGTTTGTGAGTATTTTGTTTACTCACCTCCTGCCGTTGTATGCCATTAATATCTCCCAATAAGCCATGCAACTGATGGGTACTTTTACCCTGCCAGTCACGATTGATAAGCCTCTCCCAGCCTTGCTGGTGGTGCCAGTCTTCACCTGATAATTCATAAATTGTGGAGCCCACGTCAGCGATAACATAATCTGCCTGGGGCAATTGGTATTCTTCTATGGCCTGCACCACCAGTTGCTGATGACGGCCTGTAACGTAAACCAGTGTCACTTGTGGATGCTCAATCAACTGACTAAATTTTTTTCTCGCCTGTGGTGATTCAGGCTCAGAACCATTGGGTAACAAGGTACGATCGAGATCAGTGCATAACAGTAAACGGCTCACTTGTCAGGACCTTTTTCTGGCACCTTACAGCTTTGAAAAAAGTCGTAATGCTCGATCGCTTCAAGAATCCCGGCGGCATAAGGCTGCTTCGCAAAGTACACCCGCTCTAGATCAATTAGATCCGATAATTCTTCATGATGACGATTGGCCACCAGCACGGCCAGTGCATTGCCTCGAATCATATCTTCATCTGCACCTGAACCACCCGCCACCAGAATATGACCCAGTGGAATATCCCATTGTTCGGCATACCAGCGCAAAGCCAGCCCTTTGGATGCGCGCACTGGCACAATGTCGAGAAACTGGCCGAAAGAGAATACAACCGTAACTGTTTGCTCGTGTTGCAATAGCAACTGCCTGATGTCATCCACATTTGGGGTTTTTGCCGCATCATAGTAATAACTAATTTTATATTGACTCTGCTCATCTTTAGGCTGCAAACGTAAGCCAGGAATATCCTTAAGTAAGGCGCGCACTTTGACTGGCTGCCATAAATAATCAATATGATTTGTCCAGGCCTCATCACGCGTTAGATACTGACCATAGTAAATTTCTGTCCCCAGACTGGTGACCAATGCATCAGGGTGTGGAATTTTATGGGTTTTAATGAGTTTCAAGGCGGAATCCAGTCGACGCCCGGTTGCAATACCAAAGCTGCTGCAGCGGGCATTTTCCTTCAACACCTGTATTAAGTCTGGTAAATACGCGGTATCGCCGAGCAGGCTCTGATCCAGATCAGAAAAAATGGCGCGATCACGATGCAGTCTGGAGCGGCGATGCAAATCCATGCGTACCACAGGTTCTGTTTTTTCAATGATAGGCTTAACAATGTTTATATATTTATCCGCATGTGCCTGCCATGAATAATGCTTGTTAACTCCCACAATGCCATTTTCTGCTAGTTGTCGCCATTTTGTCTTATCTTTAACCACCTTGAGTAGAGTTTTTGCGATCAACGCCTTATCCAGAGGGTCAACCAGATAGCCATTAGAGCAGTTTTGAATGATATCCGTTGGCCCGCCATCTTCCGTTGCCACAATGGGCAGGCCACTGGCAGCCGCTTCAATCAGGGTTAAGCCAAAGGGCTCAGTCAGGGCCGGGTTGATAAATACACCACCTGATAAAGCGGCCAGACGATAAATCACCGACACTTCATCGGCCTGATGATGTTTGGGGTAAGCCACCTTGCCGTACAGGTCATACTGATCAATGGTGAGTAAAATATCGGTGAGAACTTCTTGCGCCCCCGTCTCCATATCCCGGATATCATCACGATTACCGGCGACAATCACCAGATTGGCCACCCGCTGTAATGCGCTAGATTCACCATAGGCCTCAATCAGGGTGCCGATATTTTTTCGCTGATCAGGTCGCGATATGGCCAGCAGCATCGGTTTATTGGGGCGCGTTAAAAACCGCTTCAGTTCACGGGCAATATCACTCTTAAGCTCATCGTCTACAGGTGGATGAAATTGTATTAAATCCGTACCCGGCGGCACCACGCGCATATTAGCCGGTTGATAGTAGTCGTATAGGCCGTATTGCTCATCAATTTCCTGAAAGGTGCTGGTGATCACCCTATCCGCAACGCCCAGGGTGGTTTCTTCGGCATTAATTCGCTGCGACATGTTATAGCGTTTTTCTATTTCATCGCCCTTAACACCACTGGCCAGTAAACGCTTACGCTTACTGCGGCCCAATGAATGCCCGGTATGTACCAGAGGTATGCTTAACTGATGAGCCAGGCGCGTGCCAACATAACCGGCATCGGCATAATGGCTGTGGATGATGTGAGGTGTAAGTTTATTATTTTGAAGATAGCTCAACAGGTTATCGGCAAAATTATCCAGATGATCCCAAAGCTGCTCCTTGGGCAGGTAAATCTGCTCGGCACAATCGATACGAATAATATTAACTTTCTCATTGAGCGGCTCGATGGGTTTGGAATAATCGCTGCTAACAGACTTATCGTCTAGCCTTCGAGTTACCAGATCTACCCGTGCGACTTCCGGGTGCTGCCCTAGAGATCGAGCCAACTCCACTACATATTTAGTTTGGCCGCCGGTATCCGCATCTCGACCTAACTCGAAATCATGACCACGAATCAGCCCATGAACACTGATTAAAAGCAGGTATAGTTTCCCCTGTTCAGGATTAATTTCACGAACTTCTCTATCTTGTAAAAACACAGTGTCATTATGGCTCATGGTCAAATTTCTTTTTTTCAATAACTTGCTTTGTATTCATTGTATCAAAACAAATAGGTTGATGTATGCAGCTGAATTAATATCAGCCTTTGGTTAAGATAAAAATCATCTGTTATTAGAAAAATAATCACAATTAAAAAAGTTTAATGAAGTATTCTGGTGCAATGATATCCCAACAACATCACACTAGCATTAGATGGAGAAAAAAACCTTGTAAATTCTCGAAAAGGATCATCACTTAACGCTAACAACATTCACTCACCGCCCAGCAGTACCTGAAATTTAACAGGGGAAAACATTAAATGGCAGCCAGCCAACTACATGTGATAGAGAGAGACTCCACCACCTTTCCTATGAGCAACTGACTTTTAAGCGACAACATACCGCCTGGTACACACCTGCTTTTTATTTGTAACAGCAATATTTTCAGTACCACTCTCATAAAACTTGAGCGTAACTAAACCAGAAAAACCGTTTGATTTTACAGGTATATTAAATACTTTTGTCATTAACCCAATATCGACTCACTGAATACTTTTTACTTGTCGAACTGGCCACAAGAACACTCCGACACCAGCATGATAAATATCAGACTCATGTGTGAGTTCTAATAAATAGCCGCCGCTCGAAAAATCAATAACAAATAACAACTGGTTTTTTAATTTCCTTTCTATTAACTAGCCTTCAAGCCGTCATTTTAGTGCTCATTGATATTATTAATGGGCACTAACATTAACTAGAACAAATACCCATAACACTATTATTATATTCATAACAGTAATACTATGTTTGTAATACTATGATCCAGATTAAACCAACCATGCTCACCTTATAAATAGTAGAAAAATGAAGAACAACTCAGAGCCACGATATCAATTACAGAACTTTCTGCATACTTTTTTTTTGCTTTCAGGCATGTTGCTGTTAATAGGTATAGTTGGCTGGTTAATTGCCGGCGCAGTTGGTGTAGCCTGGTCACTCCTTATGGGTTTGTTGCTAGCCACAACTACACTGAGACTAACACCACACTTAATGCTCTACATTTATGGTGCACGTTTATTTCAAAACCAGTCTAACAATCAACTAACAGAAATAATTAGATGGCTTACACTTAAGAGCCAATTACAACAGCACCCCCAGCTATATTACATTCCCAGTTCAGCGATGCTGGCATTTACAGTGGGCATGAAAAATGATACTTCTATTGCCATTAGCGATGGATTATTACGTCGACTCAGCATGCGTGAATTAACCGCTGTACTGGCACATGAAATAAGCCATATTAAAAGTCGAGATTTATGGGTAATGACTATTGCAGATATTATCAGTCGATTGACAGGCCTGATGGCCTTAACAGCATATATGATGTTCATATTATATATTCCATTATTTATTTTTCAGGATATAGAAATTCCATATTTACTCATAGCGTTATTAATGCTGTCGCCAACATTAAGCACCTTGATGCAACTGGCACTATCACGGACACGAGAATTCAACGCTGATATGCAAGCAATAAAGTTAACAGAAGACCCCGCTGGATTGATTTCAGCCCTACTAAAAATAGATCAATATGAACAAAGCCTACTTAAGCAACTGTTTTTACCCAATATAAGAACGCCAGGCCTATCACTACTGCGCACACATCCCCTTACTGAAGAAAGAATCCAACGTTTAAAATTAATGACAGATAATCATCATTATTTTTAAGACAATTACTCACAAATAAACTTATCATCAAATACATGCCCACATAGAAACCCCCAGGCAACATATAAGCCATTCATGGCATTGATAATTTTTAGACACTTAAATTAGGCATAGACAAAGCAGATTAAACAACATTAACAGCCCTGCCATATCCGTATTACTACGTATATTTGTTATTTCAACAATGCCCTAAGATTACGAAATACTTAGATTATAATTTACAACATCACATTACAAATAAAGTTAGACACATAAAAATATGCCAAAAAAGCCACAACAGCTAATAAACAATAACAGCGATCATGAAGCAGACAACAGCCTGCACAGACGCATTAAAGACAATGTTGAACCCAAAGACACTACGCACACAATGAATCTTGAACGTAGAGTTAAAGACAATGAACGACGCCATAAAAATATCTGGAATTATAATGGACCCGCTCGCAGATTTAACATTGACAGAAGAACAAACAACATGGAGCGAAGAAATTGACGATTTTATTATGCATTACAAACAAAACCATAAATAAAAATTATAGATAATAAAGTCATTTAGCCGCAAATAGCTTTTTTCTTACTTATGCGTTAGCAGCCTTAATCACCAGTATTGCAAGATGATTTTACATATAGCCAGTTAATTAACATGGCAGCAATAGAGCCCATAAAGGCCAGGAAAGAATCTTTCTGTGCATCCCAAATATCGCCCTGTGTACCGAGGTAAGCCATACCCAGTTCGGGGCTCACAATAACTGCAACAATACCCTCCAGCAATTCATAAAAGGCACTAAAAGCCAGAACCGTAACAATGGGCATAAAATAAGACCACGATAGATTAATCCCTGACAATCGAATCAATACTTCTCGAAAAGGATAGGCAACTAATAAACCAAAACTAAAGTGCACAATTCGATCATAATGATTACGCTCAAGTAGAAACCAGTCCTGCAACCAGAACCCGAATGGCGTTTCAGAATAAGTGTAGTGCGCTCCCACCAGATGAAAACTTAAAAAAATGCTTAACATAGCGTAGGAAATATTCGAAAATTGAAACCCCTTATAAGTAACAATCAACACCATACTGTAAATAAACACCAGCAGATTTTCCAGCAGCCAGTCCCGGGGATACAAGGGGTTAATCGCCGTAACAATCCACAACACAATAAGCCAAAAAATAAGCCCCTGTAGAAAACGATTTTTCCAAAATGGATTTGAAGTCACTCGCCTACCTTTATTATTTTACTAAATAGTCACCAGGTTAAACTTTAAACTCATACTAACTATCACAATATCGGTATACATTTCAACGTTATCTACGGTACTGACAAGTTAACTTATAGATTTCTGTATTCTAAAAATACTGATTCTTATTGTGCCACAGCACATTCCCAGGACGCAAAAGCACGCATTCTTAGAATCCGATAGTGCTTGGTAGATATTAACTGACGTCCAGGATTGAAAAATTATAGGCAACAGAATACACACTTAAAAAATGCTGTGTTTATTGAAAGGATTTAAAACGTCGCATCCCCGTTCACGAACTCGAGCTGGCTGATGTGAAGGTTCTGCCCTGTTATTCATATAACGAGCTGTATCGTGAATAAGTTCTCTATGGCAACGCCATTTATCATCTGCACGCCCAGGTTTTCAAATTTTCTTGAGCTTGTTTTTCCAACACGTCCAAAATATCTGTCTTGTGGCTCAGGACGCAGGCAGGATTAGAGGTTTTCTGAATTTGATGATTTGGCGCACGCCATCCTTATCCGTTATTTCTAGCCATTTGATGCCATCTACAGCGTCTTCCAGCACAATTTCAGTGGGCTGGTGAATGAGATGATCTATGCCTTCAACGGCGACATCGACAATATCGTCTTTCGGGTCATAACTGATACCGATCAGGGATACCCACTCGGCTTCAATTTGATCACCAATCTCCATACTGGCAACCTCGATTTCCACCAGATTGGCACCCAGGTATTTTGCCATGGTATCGAAATAGCTTTCCCATTTCGCCTTATCCAGACTGTGCGCCATTTGCATCTCCTTTTATTTATTGTTTATTGTAGTTGCGAGCATACACATCATTTTCCATCTCAACATGTGCCTGGAGTAGCGGAATTTCAAGCTTCCCAAACCGCAGCGCCAGCTTAGCCCGCTACCTCGCGAAACAAGGCGCGGCCAGATAGTACCCTCCCAGTCCGGGCCAATAGCGAATGTTCGACAGTCAATAATTTGCTACCTATCTACAGAATGTGCCAGGGTAAGCTCATCCTGAGAATGCACCCGAAGAAAATCCGCAAATTTCTTATCATCACTTATGATGTGTGAGATAAACCAGGATTTTAACGAGCGCAAAGCAGCTATATTGATATTTTCCAGCCCTTTTTCAACGCGTCTGATGTAGTGTTTCAATTCCGCAAGCAGCATCAAATGATTACGTGCATGTTCGGTATGACCAGGGTAATTCTCCCTGAGCATCAAATCATCCTCAATATTAAAGTGCTCCCTGGTCTTCTCATGTAATATATTTAGCTGTTCATGCAGCTGATTTGATCGCTGCTCTAAGTCTGTCTGCTCGTCAGTGTTAAAATATAGCTCACATACTTTATTAAATATTACTGCAAGATGACTGTGTTGTCGGTCCATGATTTCACGCCCAAGAGAGTACTCATATTGCCATTCAACAAACATTTTCATGGGGAAACTTTTTATTTTTGAGAGTTTCTTCATTACCTCACCTATCAGTACCATTGTGCAGAATATGACGGATTTAAAAGCCGTCTCCAGGGCTCATCCTTGAGGTCCATTTTGAAACCCCTAACTGAACACATCCTGGAGTCGTTCCTTTATATAGGCATACTATAGGTTCTCGAGTACTTGTTATATATGTAATACCACGTATATGGGCTCCCCTCACCGAAAAGCATTAACGCGTTTAACGACAATTTCCACTTGATAAACAGTCGATAGCACTTCAATCATTACCCCCCAACCAATGGATAAGGGATAAGGGTTATCCCCAATGCTTCATCCACGCTTACTAATGAATGTTCATAGCAAAAATCAGTACATTTATATTTAAGCCCAACAAGCATAGATAAAGATCATTAACCGTTTTATAAAAAATACATCAATCATATATATGCCCGCATTCGTTTTTAATCTTCAGGTGATCATCTGCATATTTTAAAAGCAAGTTGGCTTTTATTTTCACTAGACAAATTTGATAAAACAGATTTAAATGAGTGTGTGATCAACGAATATTCAGCCATTAATAATCCTTTCAACTACCTTAGCAATCATCTAACAAGGCTAGTTAAGGGGCGGCTTTGGTTAAAAGTCTTAATTGGTATGTCACTCGGTATTTCTGTAGGGATGTTAATTGGCCCTACAACAGGCTGGTTCGAGGCCGACACTGCCACAACGATAGGAAACTGGCTGGCCTTACCTGGTCAACTATTCCTTACACTGATTCAAATGATTGTGATGCCACTAATTTTTGCTTCGGTTGTGCGCGGCTTAACCAGCAGTGAGAGCTTTGAACAATTACGCAAGATGGGCATAGGCGTTGTCGTATATTTCGTTCTCACTACTACGCTTGCGATTATTATTGGTATCAGTGTCGCGATGGCCATCGAGCCCGGTAGTTTTGTTGACGCCAACAGCTTAAAGATCACAGCTCAAGCCAGTGCTGCATCTGCCTCCCCCATACAGGCAACAACACCCACCTTATCTGAGCTACCACAGAAGCTGGTTACTTTGTTACCCAGCAACCCATTAAGCTCTATGGTCGAAGGCCAGATGTTACAAGTTGTGCTGTTTGCAATGGTTATAGGCGTAGCGCTCGTCATGATGAGTGCAGCCCAGTCAAAACCTCTACTTGAACTGATGGCATCTCTACAGGAAGTCTGCATGACAGTAGTAGGCTGGGCGATGAGACTGGCTCCCTTTGCAGTATTCGGGCTGATGGCCCAATTGACGACCAAGATAGGTTTAAATGCGATACTGGGCATGGGTGTATACGTAGGAACCGTGCTACTTGGTCTAGTGATTCTTATGTGCGTTTATTTACTTCTTATATTCCTGGTTACGAGGGAACGCCCCTTCCATTTTCTACGTGATACCCGAGACGTGTTGCTATTAGCCTTTTCAACATCCAGCTCTGCCGCAGTGATGCCACTTTCTATAAAAACAGCAGAGGAAAAACTCAACGTACACCCTTCTGTTTCCCAGTTTGTTATTCCATTAGGTGCAACAATTAACATGAATGGTACGGCTCTATATCAGGGAGTTGCCACTATTTTTTTAGCGCAAGTATTTGGTGTCGATCTGAGTATGGGCGCTTTAATACTTGTTATAGTCACCGCTGTTGGTGCATCCATTGGTTCACCAGGTACCCCGGGGGTTGGAATTATTATTCTGGCCATGGTATTAGAAACAGCTGGCATACCTACAGCAGGCATTGTCCTCATTATTGGCGTAGACCGTATTCTTGATATGAGCCGTACAGCGGTTAATGTCTGTGGAGACCTGGTTGCAGCCAAGCTAATGAATCGATGGATGATAAAAACTGAAATTTTGGAACCTCTTGCGCCAGAGCATCAGTAGAATACAATCAATATTTTTAGCCATCACAATGTCTACCGAAGAAGAGTCAGCACCGGTTCTATATTTTGCTTTAATAACTGTATCACCAACGCCACATGCACATTTTCGACTCAGCCAATCACCTCTTTAGAAAAACCTCAGGCGACATCATTAACACAAATACTAAGCTGATTAAAATTTAGATAAAACCTCTATTCCATTTGTTTTTATTAAAGCCATTTATCTTTTACCTGACCAAAAAGCAATACATAAAAACAGTTTTAAAACTGGTCAAATTATCTTAGAAAAAATATGTAAAACCAGCTCGGTACTAACTTCTGTTGATACTGACAATAAACGCTTACCCGACAAATTATCACGCCCCTCTGTTACGTAACGACTTTCCATAAGTAAATGCGCATGCCATTCATATTGACTTTCTTTTTTTGTGCGATATTTTCTTTCCAGCTTGATGTTACTACCTGGCTCTACCTCTATCTCACGAACAAAATTTTTCACCGCTTTCTGATGAATCAGTATTTTTCATTTTCAACAGATCCATTGCCCGTCTGATCTGACTGCGCAAAAACATCCTGTGAAAACAGAATAACGACAGAAAATAACCATCTCAACATAACGGTTCGTTGAACAGATATAAAATCAAAAATGTTTATATGTGGGATTTTGATACTCATTAACATCTAAATAACTTCATATTTTCATGACGTTTTAGTTAACATCTAAACTTGACATGAACTTTTAAGGGCTCATTCCCGTATCATTCAGAGCCACATTATTAATCGCATTAACATTAAGGTCACCATTAAAAACGATGGGTATAAGCTTTACGTGTTTTTCAATTTATTGCTCTTCTTCACTGCACACTCAATCACATACTGCATTTTATTTTCAGATATAAGTTCGGCAGCCGTACATTACATTCACACGTTCAGCTTTAACATAGTTCATATATTTTGTTTCTAATGCGATCATAATACCGTTCCATTTTCCTATTGCCACTAGCCATTTTCTGCTTGTCCGTCCAGGCCTCATTATCTGGACTTGCCATCATAAACTTTGTGCATCTGTTAGTTTATCCGTGCAAACACAAATCAGGCTTATATTAAAATGACATGTAACTTTTTACTGATAAGTTTAGTCTTGTATGCTATTAAGCACCCTACTTATAAAGAGTTAGGAATTCCCAATGGAAAATATAACGATAAGCCTGATAGCTGTAGTCTTATTATTGATTGCAAATGGTTTTTTCGTCGCCGCCGAGTTTGCCCTGGTTAAAGCCAGAGGCTCACGCATTGAAATGCTGGCCAATGAAGGCAGCGCAAAAGCTAAACTCACCCTGCGCATGCAACATAATCTGGAGTCATATCTGGCTGCCTGTCAGCTGGGTATTACCATGGCCTCACTCGGCCTGGGATGGGTGGGTGAACCGGCTGTTGCAGCACTACTCGAACCGTTATTTCTTGCGCTTGGATTACCTGAGGCCATGTTGCATACCACGTCCTTTATTACCGGGTTTCTAATTTTCTCATCCCTGCATATTGTCGTCGGTGAACAGGTGCCTAAAACCCTGGCTATTCGTCAGGCTGAGCCGGTTTCACTGTGGGTAGCCTACCCTTTGCATATGGCATATTTGATGGTCTATCCACTCAACTGGATATTGAATAACACCACCGCAAAAATTCTTGCATTGTTTAATGTAGCCGAAGCAACCCATGCCGAGGTTTACAGTAATGACGAACTAAAAGGTCTGGTCTTCACCTCACATGAACACGGTGAACTGGGGTCGGACAAAGCCGATATGCTAAGAAATATGCTTGAGTTCGATCAGCGCTCTGTTGGCCGGGTAATGATTCCACGCGCTACGCTCCAGTTACTGGATCTCAATGCCGAGGCTGAACTCAATCTTGCTATCATTCGGGACAGTCGACATTCGCGTTTTCCGCTAATAGACAGTGAAAACAATGAAGAGATTATTGGCATCGTCCTGGCAAAAGATCTGTATAGCGCCATGTTAAAGGACGACAAGGAACCCTGGAAAAACCTTGGCAACTACTGCCGTGATCCTTTTATCGTCCCGGAATCACAAAAAGTATCTCAGTTGTTTGACGCTATGCGCAGTAAGCGCGCTCATATGGCGTTGGTTGTTGATGAGTACGGAGATTTGATTGGCATCATCACACTGGAAGACCTACTCGAAGAACTGGTGGGCGACATCGAAGATGAAACTGACGTTATTGCTCCGCTCGATACAATTACTCCACTTGAAATAAACAAATGGCAGGCTGATGGCCTGATATCTTTGACTGATGCGGAACGCGGCATTGGTTTAATCGTGCCTGATGATCTGGATGCTAACACGCTCTCTGGTCTTTGCATGGCCGCTTTAGGTGAAATGCCTGAAGTAGGTAATGAAGTAATTCAATACGGTTTCCGCTTCACCGTGCAGAGCATGGAAAACCACCGTGTGGGTAATTTATTAATTGAGAAACTTGACGATAATGAAGACGAGCATCAGCTAACTGAAACAACCGCTACTGATAAGTAACCCCCTGAAGCAAATAAGACAACGACATGACGCAAATTAATACCCACATCGAAGCGGATGAAGATTTCAATTTAGTGGACTACATCATCGGCCATTTAAAAGCCAATGATGACGATGAAATCATCACGTATATCGAACAACTTCACGTAGCTGAAATCGCCAATCTTCTGGAGTCTTTGCCTCCCGAGTTGCGCCAGCAACTCTGGCAGCTGATTCCTCAGCAAATTGACGGAGACATTCTTACTTATCTTGGCGAAGAAGTCCGCGGCAGTATTATTGATGAAATGGAACACCAGGATGTCATTGCGGCCACTGAAAACATGGATGTGGAAGATCTCGCCGATGTGATGGATGAACTGCCTGAGCATATTAGTGAGGCAGTGCTGCAATCACTGGACGAAGACCGTCGACACCGACTGGAAACCTCCATGTCCTTTAAAGAAGGCACGGCAGGTCGCCTGATGAGCACCGATGTCATCAGTGTTCGTAAAAATGTTAGCCTCGCCGTTGTGCTGCGTTATCTGCGTCGCCTGAAACCCTTGCCAAAGCATACCGATGCACTCATGGTAACGGATGAAAATGGTATATACCTGGGTAAATTAACGCTGGCTGATGCGGTAACTGAACGGCCCGATGCACAAGTTGCTGAGATTATGCGAGAAGCCACCGACGTCGTAGAAGTGGATACCAGCGATCACGATGTTGCCGTACTGTTCGAGCGACGAGATCTGGTTTCTGTTGCCGTTGTCGATGATAAGGGATTTTTACTGGGCCGAATTACCATCGACAACGTTGTTGATATCATTATCGGTGAAGCCGACAAAGCCTTACTGGCGAGCGCCGGTCTGGTTGAAGATGAAGATCTGTTCGCCCCCATTTTACCCAGTACCCAGCGGCGAGCTATCTGGTTAGGTATTAATCTACTGACCGTGTTTATGGCCGCCTGGGTGATTGGTCAGTTTGAAGAAGTATTAAGTAAATTTGTTGCCCTGGCTGTGCTCATGCCTATTGTCGCCAGTATGGGCGGTATTGCCGGTAGCCAGACCCTGACGCTGACGATTCGTGGCTTAGCACTGGGCCAGGTGAGCGTCTCAAACCTGCGCTGGTTAGCCAGAAAAGAAGTCGCCGTGGGCATTATTAATGGTGTCGTCTGGTCAATTATTGTGGCCATTGTCACCTATGCCTGGTTTGAGGATGCAGGCATTGCAGCAATCATCGCATTGGCAATGATTCTTAACCTGATAGCAGCATCCATCTCGGGCGTCATTATTCCATTTGCGCTCAATCGCATAGGCCTGGACCCCGCACTTTCAGGTGCAGTCGTTTTAACCACGGTAACCGACGTAGTCGGTTTTCTGAGTTTTCTTGGCTTGGCGACGCTGTTTCTTTTATAGCAAACAAGATAACCGATAAATCAATCTCAAGATTCATCATGCTCGGGGACAGACCTCGCTGTTTGAGCTCTGTCCCCCTCAGTCATACCACGCAAAGTTGTTCGTAGTGATACTACACAAGGTCTATCCCCGAGAAAAATAGTCTGAAAATTGATCTTAGGAATCTTACTGCCCGGCTCAATAACACTGACAGAACAAACCGAACTCATCTGATACCAACGTTCACAAAGTTAAATGTAACTTTTTACTGAACTGCCCTGTCTTGAATAATTATCAAAGCATATTTGCATCAGGAAAACCCGTTAATGGCTATTGCCTCAGTGCCCCACTATTTAGCCATAAACAAATACCCGCACGGCACTCAGCTGAGTTACCCTTTTGCCTCCGACATCCCAGTCTGTCAGATAAAACTCAACTCTGTTCTATTCGTACTCTTTAAGATCATCTATATCGATTTTATATTCAAACAACTTCAGTGCTTCTTTAATAAGAGGCGCCTTCGCGCTACGCACTGGATAAACCGCGTAGGCAAGCAGGTCAATTGTTGGCGCACCTTCAACCACATGCAATTGACCAACCGCAATATCGCCTGCCACCATTCGGGCTGGCAAATAGGCACTGCCACCAATTTTCAGCAAATGAGACAGCGCAATATTCGCCTGCCCAACCCGGACATGAGGCTCTGGTGCATCGGGAAACATACGCCTGTGCTCAACTGCATGGGCCAGCCCCCAGTCCACCATCAAAAAACCATCCTCCAGCGCCTCATCAACACTTATATCTGTCTCGCTGGAAACCAGCAACAATTGAATCAACGCCACTTTTTGCACTTTCAGTACATCCAGCTGTGCAGGTTCCAGCATAAATGCCACATCCAACAAACCATCCAGCAATCGCCTCGTCAACAAGTCAGGCGTATGCACATCAGCCATAATTGCAATGTCTGGCATATTCTGGCGAAAACCTATAAACCAGTCTTGCAGTGCAACATCCCACAAACGCACGCTGCCGCCAATCGCCAGTTGCTGCATAGCCCCCCCGGCCGACACGTCTTGCCGGGCCTTACGCCATCCCGAGATCAGCATGTCCGCATAGCGCAACAAACGATGGCCTTCCGGGGTCAGGCGAATATCCCGTTTCAATCGATCAAAAACCTTCACCCCGAGAATCGATTCCAGTTGTTTAATGCGCGCACTCACTGCCGCCTGGGTCAGATGCAAAGCTTCTGCAGCCTGCCCAAAGTGCCGGGTACGGTTAAGCTCTAAGAAAGTTCTTAATAATTCTATATCCATACTCTAATGATAAATAATTTTTTAATAATCGACAATAATTTTTAGTTATATTTATCAAGCATCATCTTTTAGAGTACACACACCTTATTAAGCAAGAAGCAAAATAACAGAGAAATGCAGATGCAAATAAACCATGCGTTACAGACAAATCAGCGTCATTGCACAGATGAGGATGTGTCGATATGCACAGATGAAGCGCTTATTCACCTGATCAGCACTAACCAGAAAAGAGCTGGCGATGCTTTTTCAGCCCTTGCTCGTCGCCACCTGCAATGGATTTATCGTCGCTGTCAATTCAGGCTGGGAAATCAACATGATGCTGAAGATGCAACACAGGACATTATTATACGTGTTCATGCCAGACTGCATCAGTGCCAACAACCCGCGCTATTCAAAGCATGGCTAAGCACTATAATCAATAATTACTGCAACACCTTTGCCGTGCGTCGAGCGCGTTACGTCACCAGTGATCATCTTCAACACCTGATTGAGCTACACGATACAGAGAATGCGCCGACTTCTGCCGACGCTTTATTTGCCGATCCAGAAAGCAGGCTAGCAGAGCAAGATATAATGCGTAAAGCACTGACTTCGTTATCTGAGAAAAATCAGCAAGTACTAAAATTGAGATTCTATGCTGAAAAGTCCCTACAGGAAATTTCAGACATTCTATGTTTAACCCTAAGCGCAACCAAAGCACGACTTTATAGAGCGATTAAGCAACTTAAACAACTCTATTTCAGGCTGGATGACCTTGAAGCATTACGAATGCCATGAATAACATGATCAGCTAACCCAATAAATAGCGCCATTAATTCATAATTATTTGTAACTTTTGAACGCCATCAAAAGTCTATGGTTAGTAATAGATATTCTATGCCAGCGATTTGCGTCATTTTACTTTTACATGAAGTTTTAGGGGCGTAATATACTCGTATTGTTTAACAACAATGGCGTTATGTTATAAAAAAATAATGAGTTAAAGATTAAAAAAACATTTAGTGGTACTGAATGGATCATCAATCATATGATCATCCATGTTTTTTAATATGGCCATAATTTAAGGAAAATGAAAATGAAAATAAAAAGCCGCCTTTTAGGCATAAATTTAGCCATAGCTACTCTGCTAATGAGTGGCTGTGCAACTCAGACAAAACTGACCTATGAGCAAATTTCCAGCCAGTATCCACAGATAACTAGCCTGCAATCTGATCTGCAAAAATCAAGAGCCCAGGGTGCAGAATTACTCTCACCGGAAAACTACAGCAATGCCAGCGCTCTGTTACAAGGCGCTATATCCGCAGCAGAGGATAATGAAAGCAACACAGCCATGACTAAAGCCACTGCAGGCCTGAAAATCATCCCACAATTGAATCGCAATGTTGAAAATAGTCGAAACATTCTGGCGGATGTATTAGCGGCGCGGGAAAGTGCATTATCTGCTGGTGTTATGACGTTACAAAGCCAACAACTCGCTGAAATGGACAATGACCTTAGAAAAACAGGCTCACTGGTAGAAGAAGGTAATATAGAAAAAGCCAAGCAACGCCGTCCTAAATTACTTCAGGGTTATACTCAGCTCGAGCTGGAAGCATTAAAACAGGGCAATGCAAACCTGGCTAAGTCGTCCATTGCCAATGCAAAAAAACATGATGCGAAAAAGAATGCACCGAAAACATTTGCTCGCGCAGAAGAGGAAATGGCTCTTGCAATGACTATTCTGGATGCGGACAGATCACAAACTGCCAAAGCGGATGTGCATGCCAAAAATGCAAAATGGCTGGCAGAACAAAGCTCAGAAATTTCAGAAACCATCAAAGATTTTGATCGCCGGGATTATTCGATGGAAGATATTGTGCTTTGGCATCAAGAAAAACTCAGTACCATTAACCAGCCACTGGGCGGCCAACTTGCATTTAATAAACCAGCTGACAGCGTTGTGCAAAACTTGACGTCAGCCGTGTCTACTTTAGCAGCGGAGCGCAATGCAGCACTTGATCAACTCAATAAAAATAAACAGATGTCACAGTCTCAGCTCAAAGCGGTAGAAGAAAAATATGGCCAGAAATTAGCCGTAACCGAGAAAGAACGCCTGGCTTTACTGGCAAAAGAACAGGCTGACCAGCAAAAATTTGATACGGTTCAGGCCATGTTCAACCCGGAAGAAGCTCATGTTTATCGTCAGCGCCAAAATGTTTTGATATCTGCGCAAGGCTTTCAATTTCCTTCTGGGCAGAGTGAAATACAGACCGCTAATTTTCCACTGATGAACAAGATCATTCGCGCAATCAAAACTTTTCCTAACGCACGTGTAGAGGTAAATGGACATACCGATTCAATGGGAGCGGATTTGACCAACAAAAAACTTTCAGATGACCGCGCGGAAAAAGTGGCTAAATTTTTATCCGAAGTGGGTGAAATAGACCGCAAGAAAATCACCTTCATTGGTTTTGGTGAAACTCGTCCAGTAGCGACTAATGAAACACCAGCGGGCCGAGCAGAAAATCGTCGCGTAGAAATTAAAATCATCAATGAGTAGCCGATGTAAATATAAATTCCTCTCTTAATAAAGAGAGGAATTTATTTAAAATCCTCTATATATTCTGATTGCTATGCACTATCCTTTTCTTTCTTGCTCAGAAAATAACTTGAACCGCACATTGCATGTCATAATACCCTTGTGTTGACTCAAATTACCTGTTCAGGATTAGACAATGAATCAAGAATTATCAACGATAGGCTGGCGTGAATGGATTCAACTTCCCGAGTTAGGTCTGCCCTGGATTAAGGCAAAAATTGATACTGGTGCGCGAACCTCCTGCTTACATGCCTTTAATGTAGAACCTTTTACAAAAGATGGTAAGGACTGGGTTCGTTTTGGCATTCATCCTCATCAGGAGGACACCGAAACAGAGATTTATTGTGAAGCAGAAGTGCACGATAGTCGTATCGTCACTGACTCGGGCGGCCATAAAGAAAAGCGTTATGTTATTTTGACTACTATTGCCCTGGCAAATAAAAGCTGGCCTATTGAAATAACACTAACTAATCGAGATAGCATGTTATTTCGTTTCCTGCTTGGCCGCACCGCAATGAAACAAAAAATTATCGTAAATCCCGGTAAATCTTTTTTACTGGGCGAACTGAAAAATGAACTCTAATTATCGTTCAATAACGTAAAGGCTTAAATATGAAAATTGCAATATTATCGCGTAATAAAAACCTCTACTCGACTCGCCGCCTGATTGAGGCCTGCGAACAAAGAGGTCATGAACCTATGGTACTTAATGTATTACGTAGTTACATGGATGTAGTGCCTAGCAAACCTGAAGTACACCTAAAGGGCAAGGCACTTGATAAATTTGACGCTGTTATCCCACGAATTGGTGCTTCGGTGACTTTTTATGGCACAGCGGTACTGCGACAATTTGAAATGATGGGTGCATTTCCTCTGAATGAATCTGTCGCTATTTCCCGCTCTCGTGACAAACTTCGATCATTACAACTGCTTTCACGCAAGGGTGTTGGCTTACCTAGTACAGGTTTTGCTCATGATCCTGATGATATTCAAGACCTGATAAAAATGGTTGGCGGTGCGCCTCTTGTTATCAAGTTACTGGAAGGAACACAAGGCATCGGCGTGGTTCTTGCAGAAACCAAAAAGGCGGCTGAAAGCGTTATCGAAGCCTTTATGGGCTTAAAAGCCAATATCATGGTGCAGGAATATATTAAGGAAGCTGGCGGCGCCGACATACGTTGCTTCGTCATTGGCGATAAGGTGGTAGCCGCCATGAAACGCCAGGCACTAGCAGGAGAATTCCGTTCGAATTTACACCGCGGTGGTAGCGCCTCTTTAGTTAAAATCACACCGGCTGAGAGAGCCACTGCTGTTAAGGCGGCTCAAATCATGGGACTCAATGTGGCTGGTGTGGATTTACTGCGTTCTGAACGCGGCCCTCTCGTTATGGAGGTTAACTCCTCACCTGGCCTTGAAGGCATTGAAAACGCAACAGGAAAAGATGTGGCGGGGATGATTGTTGAATTTATTGAAAAAACAGCAAAGCCTCATAAAACAAAAACAAGAGGAAAGGGATAAGCCAGATGCCCAAGCAACCATTAACAATAAGTGGTGTTACTTTTAAGCCCGGCTCTCGCACGACTGTCGAGTTACCCGCAGGGCGTTTGTACACTCATACACCCATGACGGTTCCTGTACATGTGGTGAGAGGGAAAAGCTCAGGACCCCGACTATTTATTAGTGCAGCGATACACGGCGATGAAATAAACGGTGTTGAAATCATTCGTCGACTGTTAAAACTTCCTGCATTAAAACGCCTCAAGGGAACCATCATTGCTGTTCCCATCGTCAATATTCATGGCTTAATTAATCATTCACGCTACCTGCCTGACAGACGCGATCTGAATCGATCCTTTCCGGGTAGCGAAAAGGGTTCACTGGCGGCACGTCTGGCCTATATGTTCATGAATGAAATAGTCACTCAAAGTACACATGGCATTGACCTGCATACCGGGGCACTTCATCGTGACAACCTACCTCAAATCCGCGCGAATCTGGACGATAAAGAAACCAACAATTTGGCCATTGCATTTGATGTGCCTGTCATTATTTCGTCTAATTTACGTGACGGTTCATTGAGAGAAGCGGCAGCAGAATATGGTATCCCGATGCTGCTGTATGAAGCAGGCGAAGCCTTACGTTTTAATGAAGTATCCATTCGCGCCGGTGTTAAGGGCATTATTAATGTTATGCGAAGCCTTGGAATGCTGGCACCATCGAAAAGCAAATCAAGAAAAAATATCGAGCCGGTCGTCGCGCGTTCCAGTTCGTGGGTTCGCGCATCGGATAGTGGTATTTTACGCGCCATGGTTCCACTGGGAAGTCGAGTTAAAAAAGACACATTACTCGGTGTAGTAGCAGACCCTTTTGGTGAAACAGAATCCAGGATAACTTCACCATTCAATGGTATTGTGATAGGTAGAACCAACCTGCCTCTGGTCAATGAGGGAGATGCCTTGTATCACATTGCACGATTTGAAGATATTCATGAAATCCAGGCGAAAGTAGATGAGTTTCAGATAGAACATGAGCCTGAGCTCATTCCATCTCCTAATACGGACAGTCCTATAATGTAGGATTGGTCGTATCATGATATTCAGCTAATAATCAAAATATGCATACTTTAAAATAGTTTACATTGACGTATTGTATTGCTAAGGCCCATAAAGAACATGACAAAAAAAATAGACAAGACTGGATCCTGGTGGGGTGATTTTCATATTGAAAATGAAAAAAATATAGAATGGCGTATAGGCCCATTAAAATTAATTGTCCGACGCTTAAATAATGAATGGCACATTGCCCATGAACCTATAAATGATTTAGATAACAATGATTTTTTCTGGGAAAAAAAAGACACTGATCAATTACCTGACTCTCTTAACAATAATTCACGTTATGTTTTTCGTGATACAACAGGTCAACTGAGTATTACACCACAACTTGCAGACCGCCCGATTATATCTCGCCCACTTACGCCATTTAATCTTATGGCAGGTGAAGAAGTTACATTATATGTCAGTACCTCTTTATGGCTTGAAGTTGCGACAGGCTCTTCGCCTAAAAAAATACTACAATCAATAGCGATTCAACGTTTATCAGACACATGGTTTGGCCCTTCAACGCTTGAAGGCGAACTTTGTTATGCGTCAACCACCCATTGCCGTCTCAATTATGAAGATCTTCCTCAACGAGCACACCGCGCAATAACGCCGGTATTAATCCGTAACCATACCAACACAACACTCTTATTAGAAAGATTAAATTTACCAACGCCACTATTGGCTTTGTATGTTTCTTCAAGCGAACAATTATGGACGCCCCAAGTTACTCTAACTCGGGAAAAAGACGGTGACATGGCTGAATTAAAAATCGATAATCAACCTCCGAACGTAGCTGAGCAGATGCAGCAACTCAACGAAGCACGTAACAAAGTAGATAATGGTGTTTTGTTTCGAGCCTTTAATACTATTTTCAGCTAAATGCCATACAGGAAATAATTATGAATGAATTCTGGATTGACATTGCTAATTTTCTAAGTAGCGAGAAAATATGGGGATTAACACGTGCTATTATACTAGTCGTTGTGGGTGCCATAACTGCGAAGCTAGCAAGCTCAACATTAACAAAAGTAGCTGGTAAAAAAATAGATAGCCATCGGTCTATGCTACTTAAACGAGGCACTTATTATTTAATTTTTATTCTGTTTCTAATTTCTGCCCTACGTGAACTTGGGTTTAATCTCAGCGTACTGTTAGGTGCTGCTGGCGTTTTTACAGTTGCCATTGGTTTTGCATCACAAACATCGGCGTCCAATTTAATCAGCGGCCTGTTTCTGGTTGCTGAACGACCTTTTACTGTTGGGGATATCATTCGTATCGGCACTACAACGGGAGAAGTCCTATCGATTGATTTGTTATCTGTTAAACTTCGTACCTTTGATAATTTGTTTGTACGCTTACCTAATGAGTCATTAATTAAATCAGAAGTAACGACGCTGACTCGCTTTCCTATTCGGCGTCTGGATATTATGGTCGGAGTAGCCTATAAAGAAGATTTAAAAAATGTACGTACGGTACTTGATGAAGTTGCAAGCAAAAATCCACTTTGTCTGGAAGAGCCAAAACCACTTTATATTTTTCAGGGCTTTGGTGAATCATCATTGGATATACAGTATTCTGTATGGGCTAAGCGGGAGAATTTCCTAAACCTGAAAAACAGTATGCATGAGGAAATAAAAAATGCATTTGATGAATGCAATATTGAAATACCCTTTCCACACCGCACTCTTTATACCGGCAGCGCAACGGAGCCATTTCCTGTTCAAACAGTAGCAAACAAATAGTCAGATTAAATTAGAATATTTTAAGGAGTTAGGATATACAAGGTGCAGTGTGTACTGCTGGCAATTATAACCTGTTTTTATTCAGCGACTCTGCATACGCAAATTAAGTGACCGTAGTGATCATTGGCATTGACAGGAAGCGGGAAAACAATGCTTGCTTGTTGCTTAGTATCAAGCAACAAAAAGATCATACTTAAATAAGTGAAGAGCACCTCCGTCGTTCCACAAAAAAAGCACCTCCGGAAATTTAAAGCGTTTTACAACCCTTTGGCTATATCAGTTTTTTGTTAACACAAACCAGCCCAAATCAATGGTCTGCAACGCATATGAACGTGGTTACTTTAGTGCGCATCGTTATAAGTATAATGTTTCTTTATTATTTTCCAGGCTTCTTCTGCTGAATCCACAAATTCGAAAAGCTGTAAATCATCCTCGTCTATAGCGCCTTCTTCAACGAGCACATCAAAATTGATAACCCGGCGCCAGTACTCACTACCAAACAATAATACTGGTACAGGTTTAATTTTACGAGTTTGAATGAGTGTGAGCGTTTCAAACAATTCATCCAGCGTGCCAAAACCTCCTGGGTAAGCTATCAGTGCCCGTGCACGTTTAAGAAAATGCATTTTACGAATAGCAAAATAGTGAAACTGAAAACAAAGCTCCGGCGTTATATATGCATTTGGTTGTTGTTCAAAAGGCAACACGATATTCAGGCCAATGCTTTTTCCTCCCACATCATCAGCACCACGATTAGCGGCCTCCATAATTCCAGGGCCTCCACCGGTAATAACCACGTGTTCACATATGCCATTTTTCTGTGAATCCTCGGTTATCATCCGCGCCAATTCCCGTGCCTCATCATAGTAATGTGTTCTGGACAGGATACGCCTGGCTATGTCTACTCTTCGCGCCAAAGAGGCATTTCCTGGATTAGACATGGCTTTAGCTTCTGCTTGTTTAACGCGTTCAGCAGCCGTTTTTTTATCTGGAATACGAGCACTACCAAAAATAACAATAGTGGATTTAATGTTATTTTCCTGTTGCAACAAATCAGGCTTAAGTAGCTCTAACTGAAGCCGCACAGGACGAAGTTCATCTCTCAGTAGAAAATCTCTGTCCGCATAGGCCAAGGAATAAGACGCTGATTTTGTTTGAGGTGTTTCAGGTGTGAATTTTGCGGCGCCTAAATCTTCTTTGGCCGTGGGAAACACGCTTTCTGGGATAGCAGATTTACTCATAGCATTTGACTCTTTGTGCTTGCGATCATTAGATTGTAATACTCTCACCATATTGAGGAATATTGGCAGACCAGCCTTCCGAACTAAGACGTTCCTTTAATGCCAGCTTTGCATTCTCTTCACCATGCACAAGATATAACCAGGGATGTGGTTTACTGAAATGGTTCACCCAGTTAATCAGTTGCGACTGACTGGCATGAGCTGAGAAACCACCTAAGGTATGAATCGTCGCATTAACAGTAATTTCATCACTGCCGATACGAAAAATTTTGGAGCCATCTACCAGAGCTCGGCCAGGTGTACCTATTGCCTGATAACCAACAATCACAACATGTGCATTGCGCCGCCAAATATTGTGCTTAAAGTGATGACGAATTCGACCCCCAGTACACATACCGCTTCCAGCGATAATAATAGCGCCCGCTTCAATTTTATTGAGTGCCATAGACTCCTCTGTAGAAGTTGAATAACGTAACACGGGTAAAAAGGTATGCAGACTACCTGTTTTACCTTTTCTTATTGATGCAACATCTTCGCTGTTAAAGATATTCTGGTAACGGTGATATATTTCAGTCACTGCAATCGCCATGGGGCTATCCAGATAAACAGCCTGTTGTTTTAATAAGCCCTTCTGATATAACTCACCAAGACGAAAAATAATTTCCTGGGTGCGACCAACTGCAAATGAAGGAATCATAATATTACCGCCATTTTTTGACGCTTCTAATATGATTCCCTCAAACTCTTGCAGCGTTTCATCCATAGGGCGATGATCACGGTCACCATAGGTTGACTCCATTAGCAACACATCCGCTTTTTCAATCACCTGCGGATCCTGCAATAATGCGGCACAGCTATTACCTAAATCACCTGAGAACACCAGTTTCTTTTCAGCACCGTTCTCAGTAATAAATAATTCAACAATAGAAGAACCCAGTATATGCCCTGCATCATTAAAACGAACACCTATACCCTCTAATATTTCATGACGTTCTGCATAATCAAAACCAACACACATTTCCAATGCAGCTTCAACATCATCGAGTGTATATATTGGATCTATTTCAGCTTTACCGCTGCGTCGACGTCGCTTATTTTCCCATTCAACATCCCGCTGCTGGAGCGAAGCAGCATCTTTGAGCATAACATCCAACAAGTCAGCCGTGGGATACGTCATATAAATGGGGCCGTTATAACCATCTGCAACTAGCTTCGGTATACGGCCTGAATGATCTAGATGCGCATGAGATAGAACAACTGCATCCAGCTTACTGATATGAAACGGGAATGGCTCAACGTTCGCTTTTTCTTCTTCACGTCGCCCCTGAAACAGACCACAGTCTAATAGAATGGTTGCCGCTTCAGTTTCTAATAAATATGCAGATCCTGTAACACCTTCAATTGCGCCATAAAAAGTTAATTTTGCCATGACATTTCCTCCGCTTCTCAATAATCACATTTAAATCATTGTAATCTAGAACTTTATACTTAACACCACATATCTGTATCTGTATTTTATTTTTATCCAAATAGCATGGCTAACCTAAATCCGCTTGAATACATTGTAAATATGCGCAAAATAAGAATGTTTCTTATTTTTCCATGAGAAAATTAAAAATTTCAATCACAACCATTAATATTTACTATTTGCATGTTTCATCAACCCCATAAACCTCCAATTTATATGTTAAGCACATTATCCTGCCGAGTATCAGTTTATACCTGCTAATTGCTTGCATATATAATTTTCACCCCTCACATGCCCAGTATTAGCATAAAAAACTGTCATTAAAAATCCGTGAAGATATTAGCTCAAGAACCAGCTGGTCAATATATGTAAAAAATATAAAAATACCACGCTTAATAATTTTTATTTTGTATAATGCGTATTACTTTCCACAACCAAAAATATGCGACTAACGTGAAATATTTTTTTTATCTTCTATTTTCCTGCTCTTTCTTTTATTCAAACTCCGTTACGGCCATCGTCAACATTGAAAACATGCGCGTTGAAGCGGCTAACAAAACACAAGGTTTTGATGGCAAACTCGCTTTAGATATAAACGGAGATAATGGCAACACCCAGAAACTTAAAAGCAACGCCGGTGCTAGGGCTCAATGGTATAAAGAAACAGGCACGCGCTTTATTGTTCTTAATTACGCGTATGGAGAGTCGTCAGACGTAAAAGACACCGATAAAATATTTCTTCATTTTCGAAACATCTGGTATAAAACTGATGATTTAGCCTGGGAGGCATTTACACAATTTGAATCGAATGAATTCACTCGCCTGAAATCAAGAGCATTAGTCGGTGGAGGCATTCGATGGGAAGCTTTACAAAACAAAACCCAGGCACTGTATCTAGGATTTGGTATTTTACGATCGAAAGAGAAAATTGAAGAAGCGGCCTTGCTAACAGATGCAGGAGTCACTTACAACAATAGGCTAAACACATACCTTGTGCATAAGTACGCCATTTCAGATCATTCAAGAATAGCCAATACATTGTATTACCAGCCTGATATACATAAAACATCTGATTACCGTTTACTGGAGCAATTTGGGCTATTACTGGATGTTACTGAAAGTTTATCTTTTAAACTGTCTGTGGATATTTTTCATGATAGTCAGCCAGCCCAACAAATCAAACAAACTGATACCAGCTATAATGCTGGTTTCGAGTACAGCTTTTAGCTTACGAAAGAAAAGCCCCACTATGGCGGCGTACTTAAAAATTAACATATGAAAAATTGGGACAATCATTAGCTCCATATACCCGTTGTACAGCGGTATGCTAATCTACATCATCCCGCCATTGCGCCGTAAATTTTAAATGCGCAACACTGTTTTCATGTGTGCAAATGTCATTCATTAGCGATGCTTCTTTCATAACAATGACCTCAATGCCAGTTGTTCAGGAAAAGGTTCCAGGTAATGTTGTTCTGAAATGTACTTTTGCGGATGCACACGAAGATGATGTCGCAACAAGGTAATGGGTGTAATCAACGGAAGGTGATTTTTTCGATAAGCTTCAAACACTGATAACAGCTCCTGCTTATCATCGCTGTTGATAGCTTGCTTCAAATATCCCATAATATGTTGCAGCACATTAACCTGGCGACCACGATGCGTGGTAATTTTCATTACCTGCATAAATCTTTGTATGTAATTCTCACGTCTCTGTAGCAGATCTTTTTTAGTCGTACCCGCCACCATACGACCTAGCTCCTGATAAAAATGGCTGCCACGTGCCATAAGCATGAGTTTATGCCTGGCATGAAATTCAATTAGGCCACGTACATTATTTTCAGCATCAGATATCTGTTTCCAACGACTGTAGGCATAAGCACGCTCAAAGAAATTTTCACAAAGAGCCGCGTCATTTAAACGCCCTTCGTCTTCAACCGGTATCAATGGATGACGCTGCATAAATGCTTTTGCAAACAAGCCAACGCCTTCCCTGTTTTTAAAGCCATCTTTATGAATCACCACCGATACTCGATAAGCCCCACAACTGGGCGAATCTTTTTTAAAAATAAAACCGTCAAGATCTCCTAATTGATTAACTTTGATATCTGAATAATTCGTTAATTGATCAGTCACATCATTTGTTGGATCTTTACTAAATACCAGACGAATTTCTTCGCCCTGCTGACGAAGCTGCATAGTGGGTCTGGGCAAACCGAAACCGGCTTCCATTTCGGGGCACAGGCTCACAAAATCAAAATGATTAGATAAGGATGATAAAATAAAGTCATTTTTTTTATGGCCACCATCGAAACGCACCGGCTTGCCTAGCAAACAGGCACTGATACCAAGCTTTAGTCGAACGGATGAATTATCCATAGCATCTTCAATTCGGTGTTTATTTAGTTGATGATTTAAGTTCATGTCAAACCTCTTTAGCTGCAAGTGCCAATTGTTTACTCAGTTTTAATTCTTCATTGATGACTTCCTCATCCAGATCTTTTTTCAATTCAGGCCAGGCCGATGCATTATTGATGATCCGCTCAAGCATAAATTCAACATGTTGCTCTGATGAATTTAATGCAGCAACATATTCAAACACCTCACCACCTGCTGATATAAACTCATCGCGCCCTTCTATGGCAATTTCTTCTAATGTTTCCAGGCAATCTACTGAAAAACCGGGGCACACAACGGTAAGTTTTTTTATACCTTCAGTGGGTAATTCTAAAAATCTTTTTGCCGCATAAGGCTGTAACCATTCGGCTTTACCAAAACGTGATTGAAAGGCCATTTCCCACTGCTCTTCATGTAAATTGAGTTCGCTTGCAATTAAGCGTGCGGTTTTATGGCAATGACAAAAATAGGGATCACCGGCTTCAAGCGTGGCTTTGGGCATGCCATGAAATGAGATAAATAATTTGTGATCTTTATCCAGTGTCTGGTCTTTTAACTGCCCTTTTATTTGCCAGTGACTACGAAGGCTCTGCGCTATGGCTGAAATGTAGTCGGAATCATCGTGATAGGCGCCGAGCATTCTAAGCTCTGGCACCCAGCGCCATTGAGACAGGTTTGAAAATACGGCATCTGCAACAGACCCTGTGGTCGCGCCTGAATATTGCGGATACAGGGGCAAGACCATAATGCGCTCTGCACCTTCTGCCTGAAGCGTCTCCAGACCATCTTTAATGGATGGATTGCCATAACGCATAGCTAACTGAACAATGCATTTTCCTGAAACTCTCTCACTCAATGCGCTTTGTATTTTAGAACTTAAGTCTGCGCTGGCCGCCATTAATGGTGAACCCTGCTCACTCCAGACTTTCTGATAGGCTGCTGCCGACCTGGCGGGTCGGATGCGTAAAATGATGCCATGCAGAATAAGCATCCAGAGTAATTTAGGGATTTCTACAACCCGTGAATCTGCAAGAAATTCAGCGAGGTAACGCCTAACAGCTGAGGTAGTGGGTTGATCCGGTGTTCCCAGATTCACCACCAATACACCCATTGCAGAACTTCGACCATGCTGAAAATCAACCTGCCCCTGAAATCGTTTAGCCATAAATCGTTTACCTGTCATTGCGCTCACATTCCTGCATGTAAAATATCATTTGGGTGTTGTTGGCCCCTTTATTGCGCTTCAGGCCAACCCAACATCCTTGTACAAGTGACTTATACAAGGATTAAAATATTATACATTAAACTTGTACAAGTCAAATATTCTTGTACAATAAAGCCATGAAAAAATCGAATATGATAGAAAAACACCCACTTAACCCCAGGCAGAATCCAGATCAGGATCGCTTCCCTATACGTGTACTGGCTGAAAAAACATCAGTGGGCACCTCAACGCTGAGGGCATGGGAACGGCGTTACGGGCTATTACACCCAGAAAGAACACCCAAAGGACACCGGCTTTACAGTGACCTGGACGTTAGGCGGGTGTTAAAAATTCTAGATTTACTGAACGATGGACATACCTTACCCAGCATTTCAGAAATGCTTTCTGCAGAAAATACTTCTACAGCATCGCCAAACTTATACGAGATATCGAATAAAGACACTTCACCATCTATCACCAATTCCTCTATGGCTAATACCCCCATGGCGACCGTATGGGATGACTACATAAACACCACGCTTGAATCCACCAGTGACTTCAATGTTGAAAGAATTGACGCCATATATAATGAAGCCTCCTCACTTTATCCGATCGATATGGTGACAGATCGCCTGATTCAACCCACCATAACCATCCTGGGTAACCGCTGGAAAGAGCATCCGGAAAGAGGCGTTGCTGAAGAACATTTCTACACCAGCTGGCTAAAAAATAGACTGGGTGCGCGCTTCCACCATGCTTACTCCCAGGCCAGAGGGGCTCGCATCATCTGTGCCTGTATACCCGGTTCGTTTCATGAAATTGGCCTGATGCTGTTTGCCCTGTCGGCACTCGCCCGGGGATATCGTGTGCTGTACTTCGGTGCCGACTTACCCCTAAACCAGTTGCCCTATATTACTCAACGTTCGGCGGCAAAAGCCGTGGTGCTTGGCGCACAATCGCAGATGGATAAAAACCTCAATGCCGAACTCACCACCCTGGTAAGACAGCTCAACACCCCTGTGTTTATAGGTGGATCTGATGAGCTAATTGATACCGATGCATTTCAGGCAAGCGGAGGAATTTTATTAGGCGCCAACGTATCAGTGGCATTAAAAGTATTTGAAAGTCATGTACCCGCCTATTCTGCCGCTCAAAGCGCAGCATCACATAACTCATCGCAGAGTCATCGAGAATAAATATATGAACACCCTGCTCTGGCTTCAACGTGATTTGCGTATTAGTGACAACCTGGCATTAAACTGGGCATTGCAGCAGGGTAAACCCATCATAGCCATTTATATTCATAGCCCACAAGAAGATGCTCCATGGGCCGCAGGCGCTGCATCACGTTGGTGGTTACAGGAAAGCCTAAAAAAATTATCAGTCGATTTATTAAAACTCAATATTAAACTGCAATTTTTTAAAGACGACTCTGTCAGTAAAATTTCTCAATTGGTAAAAGAATATCCAATTGACTCGGTTGTATGGACCAACAGACATGAACCGAAACGAATTCAATGCGAAGAGAAAATTGAAACCGAATTATCGAATAGCGGTATTTTTGTTAAACGATGCAAAGATGAATTATTGACTCAGCCTGATGCATTTTTAACCGCCAGTAAACATACACCCTATAAAGTGTTTACCCCATTTTATAAAAAATTACGCAGAGAACTCAATCTGTCAGATTTCTACAAAACGAATAACGCCCACTTTAAAACATCGAAGCTTCCAGCTCATCTACCTGAAAACAGTTTGAGCCTGGAGCAACTTGAATTAGTTGATGATCATAGCTGGCATGAAAAATTACATAATTATTGGTCTCCAGGTGAACAATCCGCTATCGATAAACTGGATTCATTTATAGACGAAGCCTTAGTTTGCTACAGAATGCAAAGAGATATACCTGCAATTGATGCGACTTCCGGTCTTTCATCTCATCTGCACTTTGGTGAAATCAGTGCGCAACAAATTGTTACTGCATTAGTACCTCTTATTGAAATTCAGGGCGGAAAATTCGGTGAAGCCGCTGAAGGATTTTTACGTCAGTTAATCTGGCGTGAGTTTGCTCGTTATATTCTCTGGCATTTTCCTGAAACCTGCACAGATTCAATGAATGAAAAGTTCACAACATCGTTCTGGAAGTCTGACAGCAAAAATCTAAAAAAATGGCAACAAGGTGAAACCGGTATCCCCATTATTGATGCAGGTATGAAACAACTATGGGAAACGGGCACTATGCATAATCGTGTGCGCATGCTAGTGGCATCTTTATTAACAAAAAATATGGGTATTGCCTGGCAACAGGGTGCTCGCTGGTTCTGGAATACACTGGTTGATGCAGACCTGGCTAACAACAGCATGGGATGGCAGTGGGTTGCAGGTTGCGGTGTAGATGCTGCACCTTACTTTAGAATATTTAATCCCAACACGCAGGCACAAAAATTTGATAAGCAAGGAACCTATGTGAATAAATGGCTGAAAAGCACACCAAGCCTGCTACAAAAAAAACCTATTATCGACCTAAGTATCAGCCGTGCCAAAGCACTGGATAGATACAAGCATATTATTAGAAAATTTAATTCCAGTTAAACATTATAAATACAATAGGAAATGTTATGAAAGCACTTGTACTCGTTGCTCACGGCAGCAGACGCCAGGCATCTAATGATGAGGTGGTGAGTTTATCTAAAGTCATTACTGAACATATGAAAGAAGAATACCCCATCATAGAGGCCGGTTTTCTTGAACTGGCAGAACCTCTTATACCCGATGCAATTAATTGTTGTGTAACCCAGGGTGCGACGGATATTTGTGTGATACCCTATTTTCTTTCTGCAGGACGACATGTTCAGGAAGATGTACCCGCTGAAGTTGATAAAGCCAGGGCCATGCACAGTGAAATACCCATGGAAGTTTTACCTCATATCGGCGGGTCAGACATGATGATAGACCTTATTCGTAATTCAGTGATGAATAGAATGAATAAAGTTAATTAACAGGAAATTATCAAATTTTAACTATGAAAACATAAATCCTGAAATAAACATCTCGTAGATAGAAACATGATCAATAAACAAAGCAATGCAGATAAAAAATCAGCCAGAAAACAATCGCCTGCCCTGTCGTGGTTGCACTGTTAATTGCAGCGATTATAAACACTGCAATGGCAGACCCTGGCGCCTAATTAATAAAGTGTAACGGACGCTTCTTGGCGGTCAGCGTTTTCTATCGCGCCAGGTACCAATTAATACTTTAATCGATGTCTTCAAGTCTGCGTTTTATCTTGGCACGGGTGAAGTTGCGATCACGGTTGTTGACTGCTTTGAACTTGCTGCCATCAATGGCAACAAAGGCTTCGCTAAATAAAAATTTAGCTTGCGACAAATCATCACGAACTCACGACAGACAAAACGGATTGCCTTTGCGTTATTCTTGCGAAAGTCGACAATGGTTTTGAAGTCAGGTGCCAAACGACCAAGCAACCACATAAGTTCAAGATTACGACCGGCTTCCCACTCAAGTCGGCGCGTGGACTGTACTCGGTTAAGATAACCGTAGACATAAAGTTTAAGCATTGTTGCAGGATGATAAGCGAGACGACCGGTTACCGCTGTGACTGTTTTAAAACCCAAATTAGAAAGATCAATGCCATCGATAAGCACATCGATGATTCGAACAGCATTGTCTTCTATTATGTAATCGTCGAGGCGTTCAGGAAATAACGTGGCTTGATTTCTGTTTTCACCTTCAATAAAGCCAGTCATGACAATGCCTTGCTGAATGAAAGCTATTTTATATAGAAGTTGGAGTTTTCACACATAGATAGGCCATAAGCAGACAGTCAGTACAAACAAAAACGGCTCCCGAAGGAGCCGCCACCCTGTATAGCTGTCAACGTTGTTTAACGGCTATCTGACGAACCATTCGGTTGCGCGCTTTCACTTTCGTTTTGCACCGCAGTGGTAACTGCTTCAAGCAAAAGATGATCATCTTTAGCCGTTTTCAACGCTTTCTGCACTGTATCGTCGACATAAACTTCCTGGGTGAAACCGATATAAAGTGAGTAAACACCAATTAACAGCACGATTGCAAAGGGAAGCCCGGTACTGACCGAAGCCGTTTGTAAAGTTGCCAGGCCGCCGCCAATCAGCAGTACAGCAGCGATCACACCTTCCATTACAGCCCAGAATACTCGCTGGGTTGCTGGTGAGTCTAGTTTACCGCCTGATGTCAGGTGATCCACGACCAGCGAACCAGAGTCGGAAGAGGTGACGAAAAATACCGTGACCAGCACCATCGCAGCGAGTGAAAGCACGCCAGACAGCGGAAATTGATCAAGCATGACAAACATTGCGGTCGACACATCAGCGTTTACCGCGGCAACTATATCAGCCGCGCCGGTTGACTGCAGGAACAGCGCCGAACCACCAAATACCGACATCCAGATGAAGGACAGCAGCGTCGGGACCAGAATGACGCCAAAGACAAACTCCTTAACCGTGCGGCCCTTGGAAATGCGCGCAATAAACATACCCACGAAAGGTGACCAGGAAATCCACCATGCCCAGTAAAATACGGTCCACGATCCTTGCCAGTTAGTTTCACGAAATGTTTCCGTCCACAGGCTGAGTTTGGGAAGAATCGTAAAATAATAGCCGAGGTTCTGCGTAAATCCACCAAGGATATAAATAGTTGGCCCAACAATCAGCAAAAACAGCATAAAAATGCCTGCCAGTATCATGTTGGCTTTACTGAGCAGCTTAATGCCTTTATCGAGTCCGGCCATAACAGACATGGTGGCAAGACCGGTAATCCCCGCAATCAAAATCACCTGCACCGTTGTGCTGATCTCGATAGCAAACATGTAATTGAGTCCGGCATTAAGCTGTTTGACCCCCAACCCCAGCGATGTAGCCAGGCCCACCAGTGTCGCCAGCACGGCGAGAACATCGATCAGGTTACCCCAGAAACCATAAATTTTCTCCCCCAGTAAGGGGTAAAATATGGAGCGCATCGTCAAAGGCAAGCCACGATTGTAAGCAAAGAAAGCCAGACCGAGGCCTACGATGGCATAGATGGCCCAGGGGTGTACTCCCCAGTGAAAGTAGGTGACACCCATTGCAGCTTGCGCCGCCTCTGGCGTTGAAGCCACCATTCCCCCGAATATGGGTGAAGGCGAGCTGTAGTGAAACATCGGTTCGCCGACACTCCAGAACATCAAGCCAATACCCATGCCAGCACTGAGCAACATCGAGTACCATGCGAGCGTAGTGAACTCGGGAACAGCATCATTCCCCCCGATTCGAATTTTACCAAACCGACTAAGCGCAAAGTAAAGCGCAGCAATGATAAACACGTTGGACACGAGTACCAGAAACCAGCCCATGGTACTGGTCATGCCAGCCAGCGCTGTTTTGAACAACTCACCCGCATCGTCCTTGAACATCAGCGTCAGCAGAATGAAGGCAACCAGTATGGCCGTAGAGACAAAGGTCACATGTGGATGCACATCAAAACCAAAGCCAACCCAGTTGCGATCACCCGCCTCCCTCTCCACTGCATCATCTTCGAATGACGCAGCGGATCCTATGGAACGATCACACATAGCCTTGTTACGCACTTCTTTCTCGACGCGTCCAAGTTTTTCTGCAAGGGCATTTTTTTCTCGAGCAGTCTGCTCATCCGTTAATTCACTCATTAATTCGTCTCATCAGAAATAGTAGCCAAGATTGATATTGAAACGGGTGTTCCAGCGGTCATTGCCGTTGGCACCAAAGTCACCCACACCATCGGAGATATTGGAATAATCGTCACCGATATTACCAATAAAAGGGTTACCGTTTGAATGCACCAGGTCAGTGTAGATATACCAGCCAGCGTGTGCCCAGGCCGCGCCCATGGAAATCATTTCACTATTATTGAATTCGTCTTCATCCTTGACGATGCTACTATACTCGATGTAAGGCACAACATAATCGAGCCATGGAAGTGTCGTAGTCGTGTACTTGTAACTGAGCGACACTGCCGGAATCCATGCCCTGGTTGCTACCGGCCAGGCAAAATCATAAGCCCCCATTGGAATCAGCTTATCAGTACCCAGCGGATTATCATCACCGATATTTATTTCGTAACGGGTGATTTGTGTCGCCAGGGTAAAGTTGTTGTAACTGTTGACCATATGGGCGGAAGCAGCCCATTGGTCGCCGTCTTCTGCCCCCACGCCACTCAACTCACCGTACTGCAGTGATAGACCGATATCCGTAGGAATGGAAAAATCCTGCATTTGATAAATAGCGCGCAGATTGAACTGGTTTTTTTCTTCGTAACCGTTGACTGCGGCACCGATCACGTCACCATTGGCGGCCAGCCCCGATGTCCATTTGACGGTATCATAACTATAACGTGCGCTATCCTCGCTGGCGCCACTCCAGTTGCCTTCACTATTTAAGAAATACGCAAAGGCAAGATTCCAGTTGCCCTTTGTGATCAGATACTTGGCACCAAGATCCATATCATCTGCAAGGCCAAGGTAATAATGCTGGTCGAAAAACCAGCTTTGAGAAACACCATAAGCGCCAGGCCCGAATGGGACACGGGTTACACCAACCTGTAACTCGCCCCCATCAGCATAATCATAACCAATCCACCCTGTATGCAGGAAGCTATAGCCGTTATACCAGCGGTACTCGAACTTACCAATCACCTGCTCATAATCAAGGGAAGCATTAATGCGAAATGTATCCAGTTCAAAATTACCCCCATTGCCGCCTCTTTGCGGCTGGTCACCTGACTTCACATAGTCGCCATTGACATAATTGACCCGCATGGACCCGCCAATCGTAACCGGCCCCAGCTTTATATCTGATGATGACGGGTCTTCGATCTCGGCCAGTCTCTGTACCGCTGTATTTTCTGCAACCCTGGCTTCTTCGAGTTGCTGGCTGAGCTCTTTTATTTGCGCTTTCAGATCATCGGCATGCGCTGTTTGTGCGAGCACCATAGTTATAGATATAGAGAGAATAATAAAAATAGAGTTGAGTGTTGTTCTTGTTGCTACCTTAAATGCGGAAAGCATTCCCATTTTTACACCTTATTTTATTTTGTTTTTAGTTTATAGACCGGAGAAACGTGGGAGCAAGCGTGTACTGATTGATATGATGTGAATTACCAGAAACCATTTTTAACCCATTTATGTTGCTACATAATATTTTCTTTGCATTTTCCACTTGATGTCAAAATAACGTAAATCTTATAATTTACTGCACTAGCTCACCAACCTAACAAGTCAAAAACTATTATGCAAGTATCACATGCCCTAACAGTCGAATGATATTTATCTAACTTAATATATCTAGGATGTAAAATAATGTATGGTGACAAATACGACTACATTGACTGAGCAGGATTGATGGCGACGATCCGCGACTTATTGCGCAGGCGAACCAAGATTGTTCAACATGGTGCAGATCTAAAAGCCCATGTTATGAGTACAACCTACCGCCTAATAAAATAAACTTAAAGAATATCAGTGCAAGAGAACAACTAAAATCAACATTCCTCGATGTATCAGTAGGGATTCAATTTGATCTCTTTCCATTTGAAACTCTCCAAGCATGTTATATTTATCATACCCATCATCTTCCCAATCAGGGGTATCTACCATCCCAAGATGGGTCTATAAATATTTCTCATACTCTTCACCGTGATGATTTACAGTGGCACGTTTCTAATTTTCTATTTGAAAGGGCATGGTAATAAGCTTTAAAATCGTAGAACTCATGAAGAAATGATTTAACCATTTTTAATTCGTTGCGTATAACTACAATGTTTTCAAAACTTTTTCCGCCCTTTTGAGACCAGTTGTAACTGCCATTGATAACTACCTCATTATAATTATGCAAAATTTATTATGCATTAACGCAAATGATAGCCTTGTATCAATTGGATAAAAGAATATTGAGAGGAGTATGAAATACCATAACATTGATTAGTGTGGTGGTTATTGTATATGACTTCGACATTTACACCTCTACTTGAAATTTCATGGAATATAGGTGCGTATCTGAGCGTTAATCCACGGCACACAAATTTTCACAGATGCTTGTGAGCTTCTTAGAAGATTGATAATCTCATATTGAATATCTTCAAAGTATACGTTTGCTGACATTAAGCTTACTTTCGTGATTCTGAATATAACAGCTTAATTAACGAAACCCTATACCATGAATAATACTACCACTATCACCATCAATCTTGCCAAAGATGTGTTTCAAATCGCTGTTTTCAATAAGTTTGGCAACGAGTTAACCAGTAAGGTTTATTAAGTATCGATAACGCATCCAGACACTGACTTATAATCATTGTGGGCTGACTATTGTGTATTAGGCTACTCCACCTTACCCTAAGTTCCCAAGGTTACGATAATACCGCGCTCAGCCAATAAATCTTCGATGTCTCGATGACTGATATTGAATCGATGATAAAGCTAAACTACTGACTGAATGGCCCCAGTGGGAAAATGCTAACGTTTGTGTTTATTTATTGACCAGATACACTTAATTTGTCAGTACCTAAATTCCACCAACTGCCTAACGAAAACCAACAACCGTCTCGAGCGGTATACTGTTCTGCTGACACTCTTTAAAAACAGGGTGATGGCATTGTTCACAGCGATCACTGTTCAGTTTTTTGTAGATGTAACTGATCGCATCTTTTTTACCCGAAAAGAAATACTGTGTACCAATTGTTTTCAGAAAACCACCTTCCGCAAAAAACTGCCATAGATCAGACTTCAGTCCACAAATATACAAACCGCCGCCCATCGACTGCAAACGCTGCGCCTCTCGTGTCAGCATTTCAGCACCGGCCATATCAACATAATTAATACGTGATGCAACCAGCAGAATATGCTTAGCTCCACTGGAAGTTTCAATTGCCTGTAATTTACTTTGCAAATAGCTCACTGAGCCAAAATAAATAGAACGATCAATTCTGAGTAATGTGAGCTGTGGACATTCATTCAGTGGTTTTGATTCTACATTAATGAAAGAACGACGCGGATCAAAAGCATCTGGTGCTAATAATGTAACCTGTGGTTTAGATGTTTTTCCCAAAAAAAGCACCAGTGACAATAACACACCAATATAGATTGCAAATTCAAGTTCCAGAAATAAAGTCGATAAAAAAGTGACTAGAAAAATAGATGTTTCTGAACGATTGGTCACAAAAATAGATTTGATATGGTGAAAATCGATTAGGTTATAGGCAACCAGCAAAATGACACCACCCATTGCAGCGACCGGTAAATAGGCGGTCAATGGTGCAATCAATAATACAATACCCATTAGAATAACTGCTGCAAATATCGCAGACATGGGTGTTTTGGCACCGCTGTCGTAATTAATTCCTGAACGAGTAAATGAACCGGAACCAGCATAACAGGATAAAAAACTGCCGGCCATATTAGATAGTCCTTGACCTATAAATTCCTGATTACCATCAATATGCTGATGTGAGCGTGTGGAAACAGAGCGTGCAATTGAGACGGCTTCAATCAAGCCAAGCAACGCAATTGCAAATGCTTGCGGTGCCAGCATACGTATGGTTTCCATGCTGAACTCTGGACTGGAAAATGGTGGAAGCTGCGACGGAATTTCACCAACCAATTTAATGCTGTGACTGTCTGCGCCGATGAAAAAAGCGATTAATGAACCAACAATCAAACCCAGTAATAAATGTGGTAGTCGACGTGAATATGAACGACTGATTAAAGCCACCAGTAATGTCACCATGGCAATAACAAACACATACGCATTTGATTGTGCGAAATTTTGAAAAACTTCGTACCAGGTATGAGCAAAAGAATGCCCCCGCTCAAGCTCCAGACCAAGAACATGTTTTACCTGGCTGGTTCCAATAAGAATTGCAGCTGCCGCGGTAAAAGCAATTACCACGGTATGCGAGACAAAGTTAACTAATATACCCAGGCGAGCCACACCAAATGCAAACTGATAAACGCCCGCAAGGAAAGTCATGGTCAGTGCCATCTGAATAAACTCTGGTGAACCCGGAGCTGCATACTGGCTAACTGAAGAAAAAACGACGATAGATATTGCCGTGGTCGGACCTGAGACAAGATGCCTTGATGAACCAAACAAAGCGGCGATGATCGGTGTAATCATCGCGGTATATAAACCATACTGCGGTGGTAACCCAGCGATAGTTGCAAACGCGACACCTTGTGGCAATACAACAACTGCCCCGGTAACCCCGGCGATTAAATCCTGTTGTAACGTTTTGCGTGTGACCAGTGGAAACCAGTGGAGAAATGGTAAAAAACGATGCAATAAATCTTTAGGCAAAAAAAAGCTGTTTATGCCTGGTAAAAATCTTTGAAGTGCTTTTATCAAAACCGCTTCAACTCCTCTATTTTACAACTGAAGCTGAACGTTCAAAACTGCCACCATCATGTGATACGAGCCGAGCATTCACAGACTTAAACTCGTTTTTTCGTGAGGTGCCACCATCAGAATAAATACGATCCGTTATTATCGTTTGATACTCCTGTGCAGTTGCATTGATCTGGCCGATACGAGAGAGAATAGCAAGTACAGATACTGCGAACAGACCCAGAAAAATCCAGTGATGTACGCTGAAATGATAAAAGACATACGCAGAAAACAGCAGCACAGCCAGTACAGGTAAAATTATTTTTACCAAACCCTGAAGCGAAATAAGACGTTGAAGCTGGAAAGAATGAAGAGTAGTTGTGTGCATAACAATTCCTGCAAGGCGAATTTAATATGCTTTAACCTTAACAAATTGCACGTATAGGGAGCGCCAACGAAATGTCAACGGAACGTTAAGACGAAGCTATCTCACCACTGGGCGGGGTCAACCAGAGCTGCGCCAGTGCTCCACCTTCAGGCCGATCATTGAGTTCAATACGCCAGCCGGTAAGTTGACATAGCCTCCATACCAGTGATAAACCGAGACCCGCACCTTTACTAGCTCCTCCTCTCACATAAGGCTGAAATAATTGTTCGATATTGTCTGTTTGCAGCCCTGGCCCACTATCTTCTACCTGAATCAGGTCTTTATTAATACGCACAAAAACCTCTCCCTGTTCAATAAAACTAAGCGCATTGCGCAGTAGATTTCCGAGTACCATCGATAAAATAGCATGATCAACCTGTAATGATAATGGCTGTTGTACATCAAGAATAATGTCTACTGACTTATGTTTAAATAACTCCTGATATCGCGATATAACTTCACGCGCAACCAACTCCACTTCACACTCTATAGATTGACTACTGGCAATTCCTTGCTCTCTCGCCAATGCCAGTAAAGCAGCACTAATTTCTCCCATTTCGTTAGTGGCACGAGCAATGCGCATGACCCGATTGTGATTACGCAGATCGAGCTTTTCATCAGCCAGCATTAGTTCAGTAGCACCACTAATAACGGCGAGTGGCGTGCGTAATTCATGGCTAACATCACCTGTAAATAGTCTTTCGCGTTCAATAAAATCATGCAGTCTTTGTAAATAAATATCAAAGTCTTCTGCCAGTCTGCGCACTTCTATCCAGGGAAATTCCTCTGCTAATGACACTAACTCATCTTCGGGATTCAGTTCAGAGACACGACGCGCAAGCTCATTAACCGGTGCGATAATCCGCACAGCCAGCAATCGCCCCGCGAATGCAGAAACAAACGTCACCAGTAATACACTCACCGACAGCAACAACAAAAACCCGGACTCGCGTTGACGTAAAGCACTGGTATCGTACAACACGACAAAACGTTGCTCATCAACTAAACGTACACCGGCACGGTAATTGATATCGTCCAACACCAGCGCATGGCTACCAGGTTCGAGTTTAATGATCGCATCAGGCACCTGGGTTGTGCCCCCTTCTACTGCGACAACATAGGCTTTGATAGTTGCTGTTTGTTCCGGTAACGACTGTGGATTGCGCTGACGTCGCGCCACATAATCATCAAGTTCAGCGCTTAAGGTATCATCAATTAACTGTTCTTCAAGATCATGTGAGGCAATGTAAATAATGGATGCGAGTAACAGACTAACCAGACCACTAAACACAGCCAGTGTCATTGCTAGCCGATTTCGTAAACTCCAGTTAGTGGTCATCAGGTAAGGCAATCCGATATCCCATACCCCGTATCGTATGAACTAAAGGCACATCAAAACCACGATCAATAGCAGAACGCAAAACGTGTACATGTGCTCGGAGTGAATCGCTATCTGGCAAGTCATCGCCCCATATTTCACGTTCGATCACTTCCCGACTAACTACAGCAGGAGAACGCTGCATTAACAGCGCAAGAATTTTTATCGGAATTGGCGGTAGCTCAATACGCTGACTGCCTCGCGTGAGGTGAAGTGTAGCGGGATCAAATTGTAAGTCGTCGATTCTTAACAGCGGTTTAGTAACTTCGCCCCGACCTCTGCGAGCCAGTGCGTTTAACCTAACTTCCAGCTCCGGCAACTCAAACGGCTTAATCAGATAGTCATCGGTGCCGCTATTAAAACCTTCCAGTTTATTATTCAGAGTATCGAGTGCTGTTAGCATTAATACAGGTGTTGTGCGGCCTTCGCTACGCAGCCGTGTGCAAACTTCAAGACCATCCATACCGGGCAGCATGATATCCAGTATGATCACATCATATGCATTTTCAAGTGCAAAGCTCAGACCAGTGAGTCCGTTATAAGCAATATCAACCGTATAATTGCGATCTTCAAAAAACTCACTCAGATTTTCCACCAGATCAGGATTATCTTCGATGATGAGTAAATACAAAAATTCAAGCCTCCCCGGTGAAGAACCGCTATGTCTATCCTTTGTAGATTAATTTCAAAGGTACTATCAACTTAACTCATGCTTGTATACTCATCAAGTATGAATAATTATAAACACTATCCTTAGCCACATTCAATTATTAGTCGTACTAATGTGTACAGAAGGCCTGCATCAGTTACATAGGACAACATTGCCAGGGTGATTATTCGAATTTAAGTAATTAAATTTTATCTTTAAGTCTTTACCAAAGCCTTGTGAAGAATCTATTCTATAAAAATAATTGCCTTCCTGCGCATCTGGACATATATTGAACTACCTCTCAACGCTGCTGTCTAGAAACACATCGCATTTAAAGAAATGCAGCAAACGGAAAAGAAATTACTTTATGATGACGTATCAAATTTGGACAAGATTTTTTGCCCTAAGCCTAATTTTTTTAGGCAATTGTGCGTTTACGCCTGAAGTTATCCATCAGTCTTATGCTGAAGCATCAACATTCAGCCATGCTTTTGAAATACCCCCTTCCGAATCATCAGATAATGCCGAATCTAATTGGCAACCCATGTTTACAGGAGGCAATAAGACACAAGCAAAATCTAATCATACCTATCAAACCTTATCAGACATATCTCTATCAGACCTGGGCACTGTTAAATATCAATACTTCAATCCCCGCGCACCACCAACCACTGCCGCGTAATTTTACAAAAAACTTTTAAACATTCGCATCTTAATCTGTAATTTTTATTACGAATTATTCGTAAGGTTAGTTAGTGTCTGTCAAAAACATTTAGGGGAAATCCATGATCATCCAAATATCTATACGCCATATGATAGCGTCACTAGTAAATAAGAAAATGATTCTAGAATTGTGCAGTGAAATAAATAACAAATATAAATCAATTTATAATATCGACGTTAAAATTGAAGACATTAATGGACCGCATAAAGCAGGCATTGATAAATGCTGTCATCTAAAGGTGCGAGGAACGAATAATTTAGCTTTCGATATCTACGATATAGATAACGAAATTAATTACGCGATAGATAACGCTTTTAATCATTTAAATCAAATTTTAGAACGGCATTCTTGTCTCTACAATCGACGCTTACATAATTCTAATAACAATATTATGAAGGGGTTGAAATAAGCGCTATGAATGAATTAACTAACCTCCAATCATTAACCGATGAAATCGATGCAGAGACTACAAAAACACACACTGAAATTAAACAGAAAACCAGTGATTCATTGCCAGATTCTGATTCATTATGGACAAATGTATGGTACGGATTGGGCATGCTGGCATTCATTGTAACCCCAGCACTCATACCGGGAGTATCAGTAAGAATAATCATAATAGGATATGTCAGTTTAGTAATAAGTATTTATATTTTGGCTGGTTTAATAACCGGAGTAAGGACAATGAACCCTGGCAAAAATCATAAGAGAAGACGAAATCGATAAACATCCCATTAACGGATGTAGAATTTATGAGTTTAGAGTTCTTTGGTACTGACAAGTTAATAATCCGATACATTATAAAAGAAAGGTTCACGATTATTACCCTGTTGAATTACATGCTGAGGAATTCCGATTAAATTAAATCGTGGCTTTCTAGCCTTCGCTTGATCCGGCCTACGCGATTACACAACTAATACACATCACTCTACTTTCAAGCGTCCAACTAACAAATTAAGTGATTCACTCACCTGATTAAGCCCATCACTAGCAACTTGTACCCGATGCATGTTCTGACTTACATCGTTAGCATGTTGCTGAATTTCGCTAGTGCTTCTAGCCACTTCATCAGCTGTCACCGATTGTTGTTCTGTTGCCGAAGCAATACCAGTATTATAATCAGTAATAGTATCAACAGCCAAAACCACTGTTCGAAGCGCATTTTGAGCATCCAGCGTGTTTTCAACACAATCAATAGCCGCTTTGCTTTGTAATTTAACAGCTTTAGTAGCTTCAGCGGCAGTTATAGAAAGCTTACCAATAATTGTCTGAATTTCACCTGTTGACAGTGCCGTACGCTTGGCCAACTGTCTAACCTCATCCGCAACAACAGCAAAACCTCTTCCCTGTTCTCCAGCTCGAGCCGCCTCAATAGCCGCATTCAATGCAAGTAAATTTGTTTGTTCTGCCACACCATTGATAACATCAAGAACCGTTTCAATAGCATCACTATCCTGTTCAAGACGCTGCATTAGATCTGCTAAAGATAATATATCAGATGATAATTTCTGAGTTTTTTCAGTAGCACGAATCAGCATATTATTTGCATCTTGTGTTGATTCATTAGCATCCTGAGCAGAATCAGAAGCATTAGATGCACTATGAGCCACTTCAGTAAATGATTTTGACAATTCATTAATTGATATAGATACTGTCTCAGTTTTTTGATTCTGCATTGTAGAAAGAGAAAATGCCTGCTCAGAAACCTGTTTAAACTCACGACTAGATACAAGCACATATTCTGCCTGTTGTTGAAGCTGATTAATCATATCTTTTAAATAATTTTGTAAATGCAGACCAGTTTTTATAACTGTATCAATTTCGTAAAACCTATCACTACTGACAATAACTTCTTCAAAATTTCCTTTCGCCATATTCCCAAAAAAAGGTACAAGTTGTGAGAGAAAAGATAAGGTCATACTCTGTAATACAAAAGAAATAAACAACAGAAGTATAATAATGCTAACAGAAACTACAACCAGCCATTTAACTTTTCCCGTTATTGATTTTTTTAAAACCTCAACTCTATCCGAGTAGAGATCAAATGAATCCTTTAATTGAGCAAGAGATAACTTTAAGGACTTCCTGCTATCAATAATTTTAACTTGCATTGATTCAGTATTATCTAATTCTTTTAAATACCGAGAATTTAACGAAATCAAACTATCAACACTTTCCCTGGCCAAATCAACAGCCTCAGCAGCCTCACCAAGCTCATCTTCATCTACTTCACCAATAACTCCAAGATCTGGCAAAAATAGAATCTTGTTAGATAACTCTATTATCTCATCATTTGTTGATATCATGCTATTTTTTAAGGAAGGATTATTCGTATGTATATAGCGCTGCCTAAAACTGGACAGTTTCAGCAACTCATAGCTAATCTTAGATACCAAATAAAGGTATTCTTTTTTATATTTATTTTTAATCAACGAATCATCAACATACCTTAATAAACTTGACAACTCGCTCGATCTGTTATTTTCATTATAAATCAATAATTCATCTGGATTTGCTGAAAGCTTTCCAGCATCACGAACAAGAGCAATATTAGAATTAACATTTTCAATTGACAATATAATTTTTTTATTATCCTCATCAGACAACCACGTCAAGCGTTTAGACTTTAATATTTCAAGTGATGTTTCAGCTTCTTGCAATAGACTGGCATTACCCGAATGAAGATATTGCTCTAATTTAATATATATATCTGAATTAATAACACTTTTAAAATAATTAAATTCTTGATTAATTTCATACGGAATATCCATTTGTTTCCAGCCCCAAATACCCGTAATTATTGCCACAATAGTGAACACAATAATTGAAAAAGATATGCTCTGCGTAACAGTTTTAAGCTTCATATGCTATACCAAATTTAGATAATGAAATTAAGTAATCTAATATATTATGAAATTATTACAAAAACATTACACCAATAAAATATATACTTATTTTCCTACATACACCATTAAAAAAATATTTAATAAAACTGGCATATATGCATAAATTATATATTTGTAACAAATCTGTAACATAACTGAAACAAACAAGATAAATAATTATATCGGAAACAAAAGCGCGTATTTAAATCATACAATTCATATTAATTATTTATATCGACTAATAAAACATGACTGTTATAGAAATTAAAAAATATGTTAATACAGAACTCAATTACATAAATCAACCTACATCCGTCGCAAACCTACTTACTTATATAGAACCAATAAATTCGGATACACAATTAATTGAAGTACTTGAACGATTTGTAAGCCAATCAAATCTCTATGCCATACCCGTTGTTGAAAATGGAACACCTGTTGGCCTTATAAACCGAACAACCCTTATAGAAATGTTTAGCAAACCATTTACACGTGAACTGTTTGGAAGAAAACCATGTAAATCTTGCATGAGCATAAACCCCATAATTGTTGATATTAGTGAAGCCATTGATGACATGGCTAGAATAATAATAGATGCTGGAATGCAATATATGTACGATGGGTTTATAATCACCAAAAAAGGTCATTACACTGGCATGGGGACTGGTCATGATCTATTAAATAAAATAACCGAAAATAGACAACGTCACTTATTTAATCTTGCACATTATGACCAACTTACCGGCCTTCCTAATCGTTTACTTTTTAATGATCGACTCAGCCATGCTTGTGCACAAGCAAATAGAAATGAATCTTTAGGTGCGTTATTTTTTATTGATCTCGATAGATTTAAAAACATAAATGATACGCATGGGCACCCAGTTGGCGATCGAGTTTTACAAAAAATTTCCGAAAGATTAACCAATTGCCTACGAATAAACGATACGGTTTCTCGTCTTTGTGGTGACGAATTCACGGTAATACTGGAAAATATTTCACATATAAGTGAGGCGACATATGTTGCTGAAAAAATAATATCATCACTAATTAAACCTATCAATATAGATAACATCAAAATAATTATTAGTGCCAGTATTGGTATTTCATTTTTCCCTTTTCAGTTCGACGATAATGAAGAGACTCTTATCAAGAAAGCTGATGCAGCCATGTACTTCGCAAAATCACGGGGGCGAAATAACTTTCAGTTTTACTCTTCTGAAATGAACGCTGCCTTATATGAACGTATACGCATTGAAAACAATATTCGATATGCCTTAGAACGTGATGAATTTAAAATTTACTATCAACCTCAGGTTGAATTAAAAAGCGGTAAAATCATTGGCGTTGAAGCATTAATTCGCTGGCAACAACCTGAAATGGGATTAATTTCACCTGTAGATTTCATACCGATCGCCGAAGATAATGGAATGATAATCGCTATTGGTGAACAAGTATTGCGAAAGGCATGTATACAGGGAAAAGATTGGCAAGACAGAGGCTTTCCTCCAATAAAAATTGCCGTTAACTTGTCAGCCCGCCAAGTCCGCTCTGATTTGCCATTTTTAGTGAATTCCATCTTGAAAGAAACAGGCTTAGATCCCTGTTATCTTGAGTTAGAACTAACTGAGAATATACTACTGGAAAACATTGAAGAAACTATCGCTATTCTACACGAACTAAAATCTATGGGTATAGAATCATCAATAGATGATTTTGGAACAGGATATTCTTCATTAAGTTACTTACAAAAATTACCCATAAGCACACTAAAAATTGATCGTTCATTCTTGGCTGATGTTCACGATAAAAATGATAATGCACCGATTATTACTACCATCATAGGAATGGCGCATAATATGAACTTAAAAGTAATAGCGGAAGGAATGGAAACCTGTGATCAACTTGAATTTCTACGCCATCATAATTGCGACTACGCTCAAGGTTATTACTTTAGCCGCCCTTGTTCGGCAGAAGAACTAGAAGCAACTTTACATCGTGGGAACTACTCTATTATATGCAACAAAACAATTAAATCCTGAAACAACATTTAGCACATGACTAAAATCCGCGTAGTTAATTTTTATCTCATTGTCTAGTTACTGCCATAGTTGTAAGCCTCTAGCAATATTGCATATGCGATTAATTTGTATCTATTGATATAGCGCCTTTACATTCAGGAAAATTCTTGCAGCCCCAAAATTCACTCCCTGCCTTGTTGCCTTTTTTAGAGACCCGCTTTACCATTAATCCATCGCATTTTGGGCACATAGGGCTTTCAGGCTCTGCCAATATTTCCTCTTTTACTTTTTCTATAATTACATCATCTAACTCTAATACTCCACGGCATTTGGGAAACTGCGAGCAACCAAAAAACACCTTACCTATACTTTTACCTTTTTTGGCTTCGCGTTTTACCATTTCTTTACCGCATACCGGGCACATGGGTAAATCTGTTAACACTTCAACTGTATCGACTGCATCGGTCATCTCAGCTTTGAGGCCAAACCTTGTCACATAGTCAATTAAAAATGGTTTGTGATGTAAGACTATTTTTTCAGCAAAGCGTTGCAAACTATCCTGAGAAACTACTTTAGTAAGGCTCACCATATCATCTAATGCATCCGTACTATTAATATCTTCTTTAAAGCGTTCTAAAAACTTATCTGCCTTCATCACTGCACTGCAATCATAAAGGCCTTTACTGGGTTTGGTTAATCTTGATTTGGGTGATATTAAAATGATATTTTTATAGCCAGGCCTTAGAGTCATGCCTAAACGCTTAGGCAATAATTCATTATCAATTAGGAACTTATCTAATAATTTAATGTGATGCTGGTTCTGTACTATAGGCGATGGAATTGAGTACGGCTTATTTTTATAGAAATAACTAAAGTCTCCTTCTTCCGAAATGGATACATCGTATGTGAAATTTTTTGCATCAATCAGATAAATATCCATCATTCTGCCAACTAATAGATGATCGATTTGAGCTACTTCACCATCATATTCCAGGCGTAAATCATGTATCAAAAGCCAATTCTTAGATTGTTTAAATTCGAAGTTAAGATAATAGGTAGATGTTTCCTCGTCTATATTTGCAGAATCAAGATTTTTTATCTCGCGCTCAATGAGACTCTTTTTTTCATCGAAAAAATCTCGATCCAGTAGATCGCTTAAATAATCGATACTGCTCTGGTTATTGTCTTTATTCTTAATAATCATCGTAATTTTATTTTTTAACTTTCAAATTATTATTTGTATCTCGATTTTGACGAATAAACTCGTTACCACCCATATCTTCCGTCATTTTAGCCAGCCTGTCATATAAAATAACATTCACTGATGCAGCCAGATTCATACTACCTACGGTTGGCACATAAACAACGGCATCTGCCCTATCTATAATATCCTGGCTAATATTACCGTCTTCTGGGCCGAAGATATAACAGGCCTTTTCAGGGTGCTGGAACTGAGGCAATGAAATGGCATTTATGGCGAATTCTACACAAACAATTTTCGTATTGTTTGCTACACCTTCTATGAGAGAGCCAACAGAAAATAGCGAAACATTTTCACTCACTTTACGGCTTACATTCGGCATATCCAGATTAAGCCTTAATGCACGCTCGTATCGTTGTCCTGTATAGAAGACACTACCCACACGATAGTTACCCGCTGCGCGTAATACCGAGCCTACATTTTCAGGGCTTTTAGGATTACTTAATCCGATACTGACATTAGAATATTTATTTGGCACATTGGTATTACACGTCACAAATACACCCTATTGCTTTACATCCTGTACATTTAAATCCGGAATGTACTTACTGATTTTACTGCCCGAGATAAAGCCAAACACTAAACGTCGTGTTTTATACCAGTAAGCACCAAAATAGATAACAAATAGGCCTATTGCCATTAATATATAAATCATTACATCCTGCGCACTGCCAACTTGATCCCGAAACAACTGCGTAAGCGCATAGATAACATACAGCTGCGTTGAAACCAGCATTGCCCGTCTATCAACTAACAGGGCGAGTAAAAAGAAAGCTGCAAAAAATATCAATATCACACTTTCTTTATTTACGAGTTGTAGCCATGAAGATTCATTTAATAACATAGACGCCATAACGCCGTGAACTATTAATGGCGCGGCTAATAAATGCAGCCAGAAAGCACTGTCACTCATATGAGAAACTCTTTTTGTATCCTGCGCATCAAACCACATGGCAACGGCAAACACGATTAAACCCAATACAGCAAAAATAATCGGCGTTTCAAGCACATCTAAACCAATTTGCATAACGGCCATTGCCAGCAGGCTTGCCGTCAGTGGCAACAAACTAAAAGGCATTTTGTAGCGCAGGTAAAATAACAAACTTGTAAAGCCCAGTATTGCCAAGCCTGACATCGTTGACATATCGTATTCTAAAGGTGTCGCTTTATTTACAAAAAACAATACCGAAATAAGAATCGCGATACCCGGCAGTGCCAAACGCCGTACTCTAACCAGCCATTCAGCTATAGCAATAAAACCAATAACGGGAATTACCGCTTGATAGCCTGAAAAATTTATTTTGTTTATCGATATAGCCAATAGAACAATACCCAGCATAATAAAGACATCACCAAAGCTGCGGATAAATTTAAGCGGCTCGTCACTGTTATCGGATTCAGCACCTGATTTTTCATTTTGCAGAAACTGATATAGCGGCTCTAACTGTTCAACCTCGATAACATGTTCATTAACGGCTTTTTGAAGTGTAGATTTTGAGATCATATTGAATCAATTTTTATTATTATATTAAGCCGCGAGTATCACGGGTATTATTGATACCCGCGCCAATTAAACTTCTACTTCGTCACCACTTATGCGCAACAAGCGATCCTGCTCTTCTTGCCACGCCGCTTTAATTTCATTAAGCACCACATCCACATCGGCTGCTTCAAGATTTTCTTCAAAGCAACCGGTTAGTTCTGTGTCTGGCTGTAAATCGCCGCTCTCATATAAGGCCCAAATTTCTTTAGCGTATTGGCTATTTTTCAATTCAGGGGCATATAGCGCATAATAATCGGTTATTTTATTTACATCACGGGTTAACATCATTTCTGCATGATTATTACCCGCTGCATCCACGGCCTGTGGTAAATCGATGATCACTGGGCCATATTCATCCACCAGCACATTAAATTCCGAGAGGTCACCATGCACGATGCCTGCACACAGCATACGCGTAATGTCCTGCATAACAGCCGCGTGATCGGCTAGCGCTATCTCAATCGGCATTTCTACATCACCTAAGCGTGGTGCTACATCACCATCTTCATCCGTCACTAATTCCATTAGCAATACGCCATCCACGCAACAATAAGGCTTAGGCACGCGCACACCCGCATCGGCTAATCGATGCAATGCATCTACTTCAGCTGTTTGCCAGGATGACTCTTGCTCACTTCTACCAAATTTAGAGCCTTTCTCCATCGCACGCTGACGGCGACTATTACGCACTTTGCGGCCTTCCTGATACTGCGAGGCCTTTTTAAAGCTACGTTTATTCGCTTCTTTATATACTTTTGCACAGCGAATTTCAGAACCACAGCGCACAACATACACTGTAGCTTCTTTGCCACTCATTAATTGGCTGATGACATCATCAACCAGGCCGTCTTCTACTAAGGGTTGAATTCGTTTCGGTATTTTCATGGCGCTTTTATACCTTAGTTAGGCGCAGGATGAAACGGCCAGACTGCCGTAATGCCCATAAATCGACGAACTTGGGGGTTTATTTTGGAATTTTGGGGTAAAAACCCATAAAAAGGGTGAATTAAGTACTTAATTCGCAAAGTGCTGTTAGCTAGACATATTCGGCTTGCTGTGGCTATCTAGCCAAATCGACTGCAAATAAAACGCTTCCACCTTTTCTCTGGCCCAGGGCGTTTTACGCAAAAACTTAAGGCTGGAATTGACACTGGGGTCACTGGTAAAACACTTAATATTGATGTTTCTACCCAGTTCTTCCCAGCCATACTTCTCCATTAAATAAGTCACCACTACTTTTAAGGTGACACCATGCAATGGATCATTAGAAATGGGCCTATTCACCAGCTGCTGTATCACTGCTCTGTGGGGCATCACCTGGCCTGGCTTCAGCTTTTTTTACACGTATTTTGCTACCGCCTACATCCTTGCCATTCATACCCTGCATTGCCGCCTTAGCTTCACCCTGCCTGGGCATTTCAACAAAGCCAAAGCCTTTCGATTGTCCCGTCGCTTTATCCATTACCAGGTTACAAGATTGCACCGTACCGTGTGCCTCAAACAGCACTTTAAGCTCGGCCTCGGTGATATTACGAGCCAGATTACGTATCAGTAGTTTCATTAAGACACCGTCTAGTAAAAATTAAGTGGAGATTATACAGCTCATCAGATGAACTAAGGGAATTATATCCTGACGTTAAACCAAGAGCCTTGAAATGAAGCAGGAAATCCATCGCAAAATACCACCATGAATAAAATTATAGTAGTGTCATTACCACATATTATATTTTCTTACTTTCCAATAATGTTCTTATCAAGTTCACTTAAATTCTTTCTTGTGTTAAATGACGTCCTGTTAACCATAATCACAGACGCCAGGTCACGGTCTGGATAGATTCTCATTTCACTATGCATACCCGCACCGCCTCCTTCCTTATAATAATATTTCTTACCATCCAGCTCCCCAATATGCCAACCTAATGTCATGTCGACAGATTGGCCTGACTTTACTGTTTGCTGTGAATAGAGTTGCTGTTTAACAGTTTTTCCGAGCAAAACCGAATTATTTTTTAATAAATCCTGGAGAATACGTGCAAATGCACTAGCAGTGCCGATAGCCCCGCCAAAAGCAGGTCCATTAAGATAGATATTATTTATATGTAGCCAGGCCCCTTCATAATCCCCCAAAATATCTTTATTAAGAAGAAAATATTTGGCTAAATTCATAAATGAATATTTTTTCAAATAACCTTTTGCATGATTGTCTTCATGGCTTATTTCAAATCCAATTTCAGTACGGGACAGACTCAGTGCATTAAAGATATTTTCATTAACGTAGTCGCTGTAACTCTGACCACTTACTTTTTCAATAACACTTCCAAGTAGCCAATAACCAATATTTGAATATCCATATTCTTCCCCAGGTAAAAAAGAAGCCTGAGAATTTTTTACAAGTACTTCAGATAGGGCCTTCTTTTCATCAAAGCTATTTTGAGTGCTGGTTAAATGTGCCCATCGTAATGGGATTGGATCTGGAATGCCTGAGGTATGACTTAAGAGTTGCCTTATCGTTATTCCAGAATCATATGGATGTTCAATATAATTTAATACTTTGCTATTTAAATCAATTTTTCCCTGCTCTACTAGTTGCAGTACAGCAATGGCTGTTAGCGTTTTTGTCATTGAAAAAGCAGTCATGGTGTGACTAAGGCTTAATGGTATTTTATTTTTAATATCAGCTAGTCCAATACTACGAGAAAAAACAACGCCTTTTCCTTTTACGGCAATATATTGAATCCCGGGGCCATTTGGTAATTCCATATGATCTAACAATTGATTAATCTTATTGTATTTTGACTCCAGCTCAGCACTAAATGATGTTATAGAATTACTTATACATAACAGAAGTAATATTGAAGCTATGTTTTTTCTATTGTTCATTGCTACCACAAGCATTCAAAGTATTAGCCTGGTGCGCTATGTTCCATAACCCCCATATTCCCCAAAATGCTATTCAGAGGTAATGCAATCCAGTAGGGAGTTTCGTTAGTAAGATTCCAGCCTGTTGAACCCCGCACAGCAACGACTGCTGCTAGGCAGACAATTGGCCAGTAGGCAGTAATTCCAAGTGCAGCCCCTAGAAGTACACACCCCCACATTTTACCTACCCAATGACCAATAAGACCAATAGCGAGTAGAGGTATATAAGAAACGAGGTCAGCAAAAGCAAAGCCATAAAAAAAGGCAGCCCCTACCTCAGTGATCTGATCAGCCGATTCCTGTGTACCCATAGCGACACCCATATCATAGCTAAATGCGGGAATCGCCTGTGCGTAGATAAGATAGATTAGTAAAAACCAACCAGGAACTTGTATTAGCCAGAATCGAGGGTCTCGTTTCATAATCTGCCTTCCGTTTTTAATGAATAGAAATAAGCCGATATAAATAACACGCTCAAGATTAAGCGTTTAGTTACGCCAAACGCAAACCCGCCCCCTCCTAGCATATTACTAAAAAATATAAACTCGATAATGACCGAGAGTAAAAGAAACCCCCGAGGTAATCAGAAGAAGCGCCCTTCTCTCAATTGGTTTTAATGCTCCCCATGCCAACTATACGCACCACCCAGCCAGAAACATGGCCCCAGCATACATCGCTAATTGATAATCTGGCCCTGCTCCAATATATCCATTTAGTATATTTGGTATTTTCCATCCAGATGCAATAAAGAACCACGATACTGCAATTCCACCATCAACGACAGCCCCAAGAATAAACATGAATTTTAGCATTGAACTTGCTTTCATCTTAATACCTGTATTTACCGTTAGGAATTGTCATTATGTTCAATCATTATAATAACATTTCCTGTTTTCTGGCCTTTTTCAACATATCTATATGCCTCGACAATTTATTCTAGCGGATATTTTCTATCGATAACGGCTTTAAATTCCCCCCTATTCTACGAGCCTTTTGATCAGCAAAACACATGCTCTAATATCCGTAGGCATAGGAAATATAGTTTTTTTATTTCCAAGTATTTTTTTATAAATGGCGTTATAAGTGGTAAGAAAAGATTTTGTGCCATATAGCCTAAGCCTGAGGAAACATAAATGCCTCCCGGTGTAGTAAATACTTGCACTTAAAAAATGAACTTTTACCAACAGTGTCGAAAACAAAGTTATATTTTGTTTCATCTTTTGTAAAATTTTATTTTGTATAATCGATTACTCTATTAGCTCCTAGTGATTTGACTAACTCAATATTTTTCGTGCCGCACACCACAGTAACATTAACCTCATAATATTTTATGAAGTTGAACAGCAGCCGAAACCAATAGCGCCTGTTGCTCCATTAACGAGAACCTTCTGACCTTTTTTAAGACTCAACTTATTAATGAAGTTGTATGCATAGTGAGCACCTTCAACACTGGCTGCCGCTTGTTCATACGTAACACCATCAGGCATCACCACTACCTTATCTTCTGCAATCGTGGTGTATTGGGCATGAGATGCTGCGCCTTCATCATCAAATCCAAAGACTTTATCTCCTGCATTTAACGACGATACACTTTTACCAACCGCTTCAATTTTTCCTGCAAATTCAGTACCGGAAATTTGTTTTTTTGGTTTTAGTAGACCTGTCGCTATTCTCATGAAAAAGGGTATTGCTCTAATGGTTGCACAGTCCGTTCTGTTTACGGTGCTTGCAACTATTTTTGTGAGCACTTCATTCTCTGCAGGAGAAGGTTTGATTACATCTTTTAATTTAAGAACATCTGGCGGCCCATATTTTATGTACACAATAGCTTTCATTCATATCCATCCACAGTGATAATTATTTTTCCTTTGACCCGTCCTTCCCCATAATACCGAAAGGCTTCATCAACCTTATTTAACGGGTAACAACTATCTATAACTGGTACAACTTTACCCGCTTCAAAAAGCTCTTTCATAAAAGACAGACCCTTGTTTGCTTTATGAAACAGCAGCCCCATTTTCTTATTCTCGGTCATTGAAATCCATGACCCCAGAAACAGGAGTTTATATACTAGAGACGAAGAACCTCCGACCATGACAAAAATCCCATCCGGACTTAATGCACGCCTGTAATCGAAAACTGAGCGAGTTGCCGCAACATCAATAATTCGATCATAAGTCTGAGCATTTTTGGTGAAGTCTTCTTGTGTGTAATCAATAACATGATCTGCGCCTGACGAAAGCATTATGTCCAGTTTCTCCGTGCTATCTACGCCAGTCACTTCAGCTCCAAATGATTTAGCAATCTGCATACCTAATGTACCCACTCCACCTCCTGCACCATTAAATAAAACTTTTTGTCCTGGCTGAATCTGTCCTTTATAGCGAAGAGCCTGCAAAGCTAAGAGCCCTGCTTGAGGTACAGCCGCTGCTTGCTCAAATGTCATACCAGCCGGTTTCAACGTTAATGCATTATCACGAGCACATACATACTCGGCAAAGCCGCCCCAACCAGATCCGGATAAGTCTCCGAATACCTCATCACCTAGTTGAAACTGCTTTATGTTTTTGCCAACAGCTTCAACTCGCCCTGCTATATCACATCCGAGTATCTTTATTCTTGTTGGTTTTAGAAAGCCGGCCATTAAGCGGTTCACGAACGGTTTACCTATCAAGATTTCCCAGTCCCATGAATTTATAGATGCCGCAAAAACTTTTACCAGGACTTCATTACCCCCGGGTTTTGGCTTTTCTATTTCTTTGAGTTCAAAAAATTCCGGTGATCGGTATTTTGTTAATACAATTGCTTTCATAAGCATCTCTTCTTAAACACTTAAGATAAGGCATCTTTTTATCAATTCATTGTAAATGCGCTCTTGCGATTCACCAGATGCCGGGAATCAATCGATATTGTGTTTGTTTGGCGTACTCAGGATAACCTTTTAGTTCCGCATGAAGGGTACGGTCCTCTAAGTAAGTACGTATAATAAGTAGCAATGTCAGAAATACAGCAAGAATCAGCGCGAAGCGTGAACCGAGTGCCACTGGTACCGCAAACAGTAAAACGATGACGACTGTATACATGGGGTGACGCACCAGTGCGTATGGCCCGGTAGTGATCACATGATGGCCGCGCTCCTTATCAATTTTAACGACCTGAGATAGATAAGTGTTCTCTCGCATCACCCAACCAAGAAACACAAAACTGGGCAAGTGCACCAGCATGGCTAAAACCTTCATCCAAACTGGTAAGGGCTCGCTCCACTCATAACGCACCACATCAAAGCCGGGAATGAGGTAGAGCCCGATGCCTGCAATAAAAAACAACAGCATTATCACCTTATCCCACACTTTCTGTTCTTTGTGCAGTGGTACCAGCTTCATTCGTTCGGCAAGTAATGCGGGATCATGGCGCAATAAATAATGAGTCATTACAATCCCAAAAACGGCCCAAAGACCCACTAATACCCATGCCTCCCACCAACGCCAGGTACCCGCTGGCCACATCAGCGCGACGGCAACTAAGGTCATGCGCACAACAAGGCGCAGCCACAACGCAATATCATTCTGAAGTTGAACTTGCTTATTCATTATCTAAACCTATCGAATCATTCATTTGTAATGCCTGACATCACAAATCTCTGAGTTAAACGCTAAGCCACTTACTGCTGTATATTTTTGCCAAGCGCTTCAATTCACTCGGCTACGTCACATCCGAGTATCTTTGATTCTTGCTGATTTTAGAAGGTCTGCCATTAAGCGCTTCACGAATGGCTTACCTATTAAAATTTCCCAGTCCCATGAATTTATAGATGCCACAAAAACTTTTACCAGGACTTCATTGTCCCTGGATGTGGGGTTTTCTACTTCTTTTAGTTCAATAAAATCAGGTGATCCATACTCCTGTAAAAACACTTTCTTTGCTGAATGAATCCAAGAAGAATAATGGCTATGGTTACAGAAAGAAATCTGCGGCCTGTCGTTGCGACATCCTTATGTAAAAGTCTTGCACCCCAATTGCCAAGAAAGAAACAACTTAATGAGTAAACCTATAAGCAGTGCCACAAAATAGAGAGCCAAAATACTCAGGCCAATCCAAATACCCAACACAATACTCATTAGCATTACCGCAGCTATAGGCGTAACGACGAGTAAAGCGAAACCTACACCAAGACTTTTCCACAGATCGGCCGAAACCCTAACGGCTGCTGACACAGTGAAACCTGGAAATAATAGGAACAATACAATTATTAAGACAAGATATTCCTTCATTTACTCTTAAACATTTGAAAAACCTTTTCCATTCATCTTTATCTGTCTCAATCGTTAAATATTTTTCACTTACAAATAGACCATCCTCTAATACACCTTCAATCTCTAATCGAGGCGAATAAATATTTGAAAGAAAGCAGTCTTTTGCAGTAAGCAGAGTGCAATTTTTAGTAAGTAGTTTTAATTGTGACAATTGAGAAAGCAAATCGGCATTAAGAACATCTTTTTTATAAAACACTCAAAGAATAATAGTACTTGTTAAGCGTGAATTTGACTTAGGTGTATATTAGAAGTCCAACATGCGTTGTACTGATTTCAAAGCGCCTTTTCTAATAACTTCTTCTAATTCTATTTCATTATCTAATTTTTCTAACGTGTTGGCTAAATTCCGTAAACTATTCATTGCCATCCAGGGACAATGTGCACAACTCTCACACGTTGCGCCTACACCTGCAATTGGTGCTTCTATCAGCTGCTTTTCTCCAGCCACTTGTTTCATTTTATGAAATATTCCGTTATCTGTTGCGACAATAAACCGTTTATTAGGTAGTTCTTCAATTGTGTTTATCAATCGCGTTGTCGAGCCTACTACATCTGCTAGAGCCACTACGCCTTCAGGTGATTCTGGATGCACAAGCACTGCGGCATCTGGATAATGTTTCATCAGGTTTTCTAATGCTTCTGCCTTAAACGCCTCATGCACCACGCAGGCACCATCCCATATCAACATATCCGCACCTGTTTGTTGCTGGATATAATGCCCAAGATGTTTGTCTGGCCCCCAAAGAATTTTTTCGCCTTTATCATGTAGATGTTTAACTATGTCTACTGCGTTGCTCGAAGTCACTACCCAATCTGCACGGGCTTTTACCGCCGCACTGGTATTGGCATATACCACTACAGTTCTATCTGGGTTGTCATCACAATAGGCACTGAATTTATCAACCGGGGCACTGATATCCAGAGAGCATTCAGCCTCCAGTGTTGGCATAATCACTGTTTTTTCAGGGTTAAGTATTTTTGCTGTCTCGCCCATGAAACGAACACCCGCCACCACCAAAGTACTCGCTGGATGCTGATGACCAAAGCGTGCCATTTCTAACGAGTCCGCTACTTTTCCACCGGTTTCTTCTGCCAGTGTTTGTATTTCAGCATCCACATAATAATGTGCAACCAGTACTGCATCTCGTTCTTTTAACAAACGAATAATTTTACTTCTAAGCTTAATACGCTCTTCATGGGTATATTCCGGAACAGGGACACTCCCCGGCTTTAATAATGGGTGCTCAACCTGTATAGGAATTTCATTTAAGCTATTCATCATGACCTCCTAAGCCCTAACACACATTATATGGGTACAAAAATTAGACACTTCAATAGTAACGGGTGTTCCCATCGAGTCGCCAAGACTCACTTCCAGCTCAGTAAGGCCGTTAAACTAAGCGCTTGGCTAGCAAACGATGTTTCTAGTTTAACCATCGTCAGCTTATTACTGGCTACACTAAACTTGGCGCGCATACCCTAATTAAATGCCAGATAATCAGTTTCAATACCATCGCCAAAAATAACGCCACCGTCATTGTTTTCTGAACAGATCTCAAGCGTACTTTTCTCATCAATGAGTCCAGATGTTAGACTAGTGCCCGTTGCAATACTCGGAAATGCTTCGCGCACATAAAATGCCAACATATCGTCTTCGGGGCTTGGCAAACTTAGCTTGTCATGGGCGTTCAGAATTGGTTGATTTTTAATCCCTCAGCACCTAATAAGTTAAAGCATGGAAATTTCGATATTGCTAAAACCCTGTTGGTTTTTCTGCCGGTATTCAACCTTATGTTCAATGGCATGAATCACCTCATGGGAAAAAGGAACGCCTTCCAGCTTTTCCAGGTAGACAAAACAACCAGGACTAAAGACATTAATTTCCATTAACTTGTTACCAATAATATCCAGCCCCACCAGGAACATGCCGTCCTGAACCAGCTTGGGGCGAACCAGCTCGGCCAATTGTAGAATTTCATCTGTTATAACGGCTTTTGCCGCACTGGCACCTGCTGTCATATTACTCCGAAAGTCATTATCTCCGTTCTGACGTACACGTTGGAAAGCCGCATAGTGTCCCTTGCATTGCAATGGAGTGCCATTCATCAGAAACAAACGGGTATCCCCTTTTACCGCTTCTGGCAGATATTCCTGAACAATGATGTACCCTTCTGTGGCCACCGCTTCAATCATTTGACTAAGATTGGCACCACTTTCCGGGTTGATTAAAAATACATTTCGTCCACCTGAACCTGCCAACGGTTTAAGTACCCCCCAGCCATTGTGCTCTGCAATAAAGTGTTTTATCTCGGCGCGGTTGCGGGTGATCAAAGTACGTGGTCTTATCTCTTTGGGAAAGGTTTGTAGATACATCTTGTTAACAGCTTGAGCCAGGCCATTGGGATCATTCAAGACAATGACCTCATGACGCATAGCCAGACGGGCAAAGTTGATACCAGCTAACCTTGCCCAGGGACGGGCATTCACATCATCTGCCGGATCATTGCGTAATAACAACACATCCAGCTCATCAAGGTTGATACGTTCACTATGGGATTTTTTACCTCTTAAGGCATCGAGATAGGCATCACAGCTACGGTATTTTTTATCTGCTACCCGACGGGCATAACCATGGGTATTCTCATCGGGCTCATAAGCAAGATCAGCTACGCCCATATACCAGACCTCATGACCGAGATTGGTGGCCGCAATCGCAAGATGGGTAGTCGTGTATTCTCCCCACTCGGTCTGGATATCGTTGACGATAATGCCTAATCTCATGCTTCCTCCGATATCAGTTCAAGTACCGAAACACCCTTGCGCAGGCGTGCCAACTTTTGTTGTGTTTCCGACTTGTCTAAATATCGTGGCCGTAACACGGCCGACGTTAACACTTTACGCCACTGTAACTCTTCAACCAGGGCTATTTGTTCATGGCTGACTTTGCCGAGTAATAACATCTCCAGATCTCCATCCTGAGCAAGGTATGATAAAAGATTCATCAAACCGCGCAAATAGACCACGTCTTTGGTATAGCCACCACCGCGATAAACCCGCATCGTCATGTTGAATGCAGTGGCCTGACTAAAACCATATTGATCATGCAAGACGCAAAAGGTCTCGATAAAGTTTGCACCTTGATAAATAGACTGCACTGCCATTACGCGTCCGGCCAGCAAGCGTAAACGGGGACGACTCAAACCACCAACCAGGTATTCTGCCAGTACCGCCAAACCTTCCTGCAAGGGTTCATAACCTGCCATACCGGTATAGAACTCACGTAAGGGTTGTTGTTGACCGTTGAAATAGGTCAGAGCATGCGTACCAATCTCATGTGCCAGTGTCGCCTCAACACGTAACCGCGACACTCTGGCATCACGACCAATCAAAAAATTTCCCTTAGAAACAAGAATGCCAGTAATGTCATCACGCACTTCCACCCTGGCGGTAAATTTCGAATCCTGGTTACGGTAATGTTCAATCTCGTCATGTGCTATCTCAGCAAACTGCTCTACATCGAGAAAATCACTGTTATGATCGTCAGGAAGATGCGGAGGAATTTGTTGCAGGATATCTTTAGACAGGGTTAATAGTTCTGGCTCGATATCACCGAATAACTGCCGGCTGCCATATAAAAAACGTGGTGTATTACGATCGGCAACCAGGGTGATTTGACGATCTAACTCATTTTGTTTTTCTTCATAAATATGAGCCAGTGTCGGATCTTCGATCCGTTCAATCGAAATACTGAATAATTCACGTTTCATTAATGCCGGATTGATAGTCCTTGGACGATAAATAAATTCAGGATGATGTGCAAATTTAGCACGACGAAATCGTTCCCAGGCCTGTGATGCATTCACTGGGGTCACGTGTAATAACAAATCAAATCGCTGGCTGATCGCGGCAAGCCGCTCGTCGACCTCGTCAACAACTTGTGTCATGGCATGTCGACCAAGCTGATGAAAATGCGCAGGTCGTTGTGTGGTATGAGAATGAGTGAAAGCATAGAAAGTTCGTTTAAGTACTCTTGCTAACGCATGGTGTAATTCACGCAATTCAAATGGGAACAGTTCACCACTTTCTGCATCACGGTAAATAGCGTTTACCTCCAAAGCAATAGTAATAAAGTTTTGATTTCCATCAGCGAGTAAAGGCTTGAGCCCCGGTGGATGAATACTATCGTGATAGCTCAGTTCTACCTGTGTAGATTGTCCTTCGATATTGATAGCAAGTAATTCACTTTCCAGTTCCTCCAGGGCGCTCTGCGGTATACCATTGCGTGCTGCATGAATGTGAAACAATGGTAATTTTTTGTCCTCAGTGGATTCCGCACTCCATAATTCAAATAAAAGAAAGGCACCGTAATATTCACTCTGGCGTTGCGAAATTTCTTTAACCAGACGCACCAGTTCTGAATAGTGTCGTTCTGTGGAGGTTGCCAGCAGGTATGCGGCTTCACCGAGCAACAACCGTTCTGTACCTGCATCTTCTCTTTGCAAGGGACGACGATAAACACAAAGAAACGGCAACTGGCGATCGATATGCAAACGACTACCATCGGGCAAATCGCGACGCACCAGTTCGTTACGCGACAGCGCCTCACCAATAGTTTTTATTAACTCATTGTCGATGCTCGTTGTCATTGTTTCCCTCCAATGTATTCAACTCTTCCAATATACCAGGAATAGTCGAATGCAGTGCTTCACGAATGGCCTTAAGCTGCTCTTCATCAGCTTCACCTGTCCATTCATTCATGAAAAACTTTTTAAACTCTATGGACAACACACAGGCAGATTGCGGGAATTTATTGTGTATCCAACCCGCCAGTTGCCGTCCTTCAAACTTTATGTTTTCACGCACATCAAGATGCCGACCAAAAAAGTCAAAACTCTTCAGGTCTTTTATAAAACGATCGACGACACAACCACAGAGTTTGCGGTCCAGTGTACCGGTACCAACGTTTACTTCAGGGTTCTGTTCAGGATCGGCAGGAGGACCTCCGGGACCTTGACGACGATAGTTATATGCATGGATATCGAAAATAACGAAGCGTGTGTAATGGTTGGTCAGTCTATTCAATAACACTTCAAGCTCATTATAAAAAGCGTCATACTCTTGCAGCGAATGTTCTACTAATTCATCGCCAAGTGGTGCTTTCCATAAATGCAGCCCCCAGGCCATTTCGGGTGAACGATAAACAGCTTCATCACGTTGACGGTTCAAGTCCACTTCAAAACGAGAACGCGTCATGACTATCCAGCCAGGTACAATCTTAACCCAGCGATCCGTATAGGGATCTTCTTCGCGTAACCGGCTAGCCTCATCAAGTGCAATTAACGGCAGCAGTTCGCCTCTTAAGTTATGACCAGAGTGGATAGCTGTGGCAAATATAGGACCTTCGCCTTGATGTTCTAACCAGATATTGTTTTCTGATGTGGCCATCATAGTTCCTTAAAGATTAGAAAAAAATAGACAGTCTATTTATATCTTCTCTCTCTTACTCTATAACAGATCTTTATCTGTACAATTTAGTCTCATTGGTATGTAGTGGTCAAGTGCTCGACATGATACAAGCGTTTATTCCATGTGCACTAACGTTAACGGGATTCACCTCATCTAATGTTGTTGAAGTTGTTGAGATAATGTCACAGCCAGAGATCGTTTATATACCTGATAAATTAATGGGGCTCAATTTGCAAAAGATGACATCCAAGAAAATCATAACCTGAGATGGAACCAGGTTGTCTATGAGGCATTTAACCCGGACACCGTGCAGGACGTGACTGCTTCTCTGATGTAAAAATCCTGGCTCACCCCGAGTGCGCACCGGGCATGGTAGCACTGGTTGATTACACTGGCGGCACAGCTTGCATGCTCAACTATGTAAACGCCAGCAAAAACCTTTATGCTGGTTACGGAGTGTGGCCTAACTGATCGCTTTAAAGCCAAGTTCAAAGATTAAGAAATTGTCGGCACGTGTATTCTTTTCCCATATATGAAAGAAATTCAGCTCGAAGATGATCTCAAAGCACTCAAGGATCCTGCTCCAGAACAATTCATTACCATCCCCAAAGATATTGCCGAACGCGCCCAGATCAGTCTTTCTAAAATGTTTGAATTAGAGTAAATTGATAAGTACATTATTAATAAATAAGCACAGACACATTAGCCATGCTATTCGCATGGCACTGCAAGATAGATAAAAACGTCAGGAGGACATTCACATGCCTAACCATATTTACAAATCAATAGAACTTACCGGAACGTCTAAAACGAGCGTTGAAGAAGCTGTGAATAACGCGATTGAAACAGCAACGAAAACAATTCATAACCTTAGATGGTTTGAAGTGACCGATATTCGCGGTGTTATTGAAAACAATGTTGTGACTCACTGGCAAATCACAATAAAAGTGAGCTTTACACTTGATGAGGGAAGCGAGCAGATACCTGAGCTAGGCATGTAATTAATAAGTTCTACCAGGCTTCATTGTGGAATGTATTAAATGCAACAAGGTGATTTTGAAACAATAAAGATATCAGTCGAAGGAAAAGAAATAGATTATTCTCTGGCGAGGCATTTATCCGAGGATCTTGTATCGACGGTATTGGATGAATCTATTTTGATTGCCTGGTTTGATGGCAAGAAAGGCGAGGAACACCCGAGCGTTCCGGAATGCCAGCATAAACCTGGATGGCTTGCCTATGCAGATGGTCATGGAGGTCGTGTTCGTGTTGATGTTGATATTAATGAAACTGAATATAGTTTTATATTTGCAGATGCCTCTGCTAACTAATACTTACCGTCGATTAAGTGAACAGATTTTTACCCAATTCAAATGTTGGATAGGTAAGCTGTGGTATAAATTGACGAGAATATTATCAATACATAACAGAAATTATTGTTATCAGGAGGCACTATGACAGATGAAAAAAAATCAACGCAAGATGAAATGGTGACATGTGAAGTCTGTCTTAAGGAAATTCCAATCACTGAGGCTAAGAATGAAGAGGCTACGGACTACGTAGTCCACTTCTGCGGTCTGGATTGTTACGCGAAGTGGAAAGAACAGAATAATAAAAAGGAAGACTGACATTTCATTTAAATGTCAGTTTTTTCCATTAAAAATACACTGATGTTCAAGCGTACACGTACATTTCGTTCTTTGCGGTACCGCAATTATGCCCTTTTCTATTTTGGTCAACTGATTTCCCTCACCGGAACCTGGATGCAACATGTTGCACAGGCATGGCTGGTATACAGCATTACCCAATCCAGTTTCATGCTAGGCCTGGTAAGTGCAACTGCCCTGACCCCTATCCTGTTGTTCGGTTTGCATGGCGGAATTATTGCTGACCGGGTATCCCGTTACCGGCTGTTTATCGTTTCTCAAGTGCTCGCCATGATACAAGCGTTTATTCTATGTACACTGACGCTAACGGGATTAGTACAGCCATGGCACATATTGTTGTTAGCCTTTCTTTTGGGCATGGTGCATGCTTTAGAAATGCCAGCACGGCATTCTTTTATCACCCAATTAGTACCTCGCGATGATCTGCCTAATGCTATTGCATTGAACTCCAGCCTGATCCATCTGGCGCGATTCATTGGCCCGGCCATTGCGGGTTGGCTAGTCGCCTGGTTCGGTGAAGGACTGGTGTTCCTGATCAACGGGCTCACATTTGTTGCAGTCATCATCGCGTTACTGGCAATGCATCTACCGATGAAGACGCAGGCTGTTGAGCAACAGTGGCATGCCACTGGAGTTTGGGAAGGACTACAATTTGCATGGCGTAATACTACCATCCGCGGTGCGCTCGTTATGGTGGGGATGGTGAGCCTGCTGGGAACTTCGGCAGCCGTGCTAATGCCGGTATTCGTGGCACAGGTTCTGCAAAGCGGAGCACAAAGCCTTGGCTTACTACTTGGCATGATGGGCGGTGGATCATTAGCAGGTGCAATAGTGCTTGCCCGTCAGAGAAAAACTGGCAATCTGATCCGTGCGATCGGTTTCTTTGGGATTACAGGTGGGGTTGCCTTAACTATATTCGCGTTCATTCAAGACCTATGGTTAGATTTATTAATCCTCCCAGCCATTGGATTCTCCATAACCATGGTGATCGCTAGCAGTAACATTATTATACAGCTTTCCGTTCCCAATCAACTTCGGGGCCGGGTTATGGCTCTTTATACAGTGATCTTCCATGGTTTGATGCCAATAGGTTTTTTGATGTCAGGTGGACTCGCTGTGTATATCGGAGCACCACATACAGTCGCAGCCTGTGGTGTGCTTCTATTAGTTGTTGCTGCGGCTTTCACTTTTATTGGTCAAGCTAAAAAAAGAAGCATAGATCTCAAATGAAAAACCGCTTGTATTAAGTAAACAATATTTTTTATGCCAATTTTATTTGAACTGTTTTAATTCAAACAAATAAACCGGGGCAAAGCAATTAACTCTAATATTAGAAACAATTGCACTCTAAACCGGGTTTTCGTAATGGAGTTAATTTTTAAAGTCCCAGCGCTTTTGCAAAAGTAATATAAAAAATTAATTAAGTGACTGCCCCTACTATTTCAGGGTATATCATCAGAGATCAAACTCTGGCTTTTAATTTAAGTTATTATTTAAAAAGATAATCATTTTTGGATGGATTATTTATGAAAAAGAATATAGAACGCATGATCGCCGATATCGAAAGTGAAGCGATATACACAAGCTCTTACATTGGCAAGAATAAGTTCGATGACCGGGTTATGGATGCCATGGGCAAACTATATCTCAACCTTATATCGTCGCTTTAATGACTGATTTGCTGCAGTTGAAACCAGAACATACTGTATTGGAGATCGGCACAGGTTCAGGCTATCAAACCGCTATTCTGTCATTGTTATGCCATCAGGTTTATTCAATAGAAAGAATTCCTGAGCTATACAAGACAGCCAAAGACCATTTTAAAGATCAAGCTTATAGCAACATTGAAACTTGCGTAGGCAATGGCTACGAAGGCTGGCCCGAACACGGCCCTTATGACGGAATTATTGTTACTGCCTCTGCAACCCACATACCCGAGCCGCTCGTAGAACAACTTAAACCCGGTGGCAATCTGCTGATCCCAGTTGGTCTACCACCAATGCATCAGGAGCTGATACTGGTGAAAAAAGATCTGCAAAGCGAGATAACCGTTGATACGATATTGGGTGTGGTTTTTGTGCCCCTGGTTAATGACAGCATAAACCCATCAGGCGAGTCTATTCACTAAGCAAATGTTTTGAAAAACTGGTTGTTAATAAATTATTAATCTGTAATAAAACCTAAACAAACAGGCAAATACATGAAACGTCGATTTATAGATGTTGTTCTGGTAACAGTTGGTTTTATACTTTCACCCCTGACCTGGTGGAATGACATGATCGTCAATGTTCCTTTGGCTTATGTATTTTCATTTCCATTTTCACTCATTGATCAACAATTATTCTTACCCAGCTTTGTTCTTGGATATTGGTTAAGCAACCTGCTTGGTTTTTTAATGCTCCATTGGGGGGGAGAAAACCTTATCCGCAAAAAACGTACCATTTTCAGCGTCAGGCGAAGTTTGATTATTTCAATGATATATTCAATCATAGTAATCATTTTGGTATTACTTGACTACTTACCTCCACCAACAGATATGTTAGCGCGTTTTCAATGAGGGATTACTTATGCATAACCTGACCATCACTGCTCTAAAATCAAAACACTCTGATCAGCCTGTAGAGATCGTTGAGCGTAAAGGTATTGGTCATCCAGATACAATCTGTGATGCCCTGGCAGAGGAATTAAGTCGGGCTTTGTGTCAGTTTTATCTCGAACATTTTGGTCTTGTTATGCATCATAATGTCGACAAAGCTTTGCTATGGGGTGGCAGTTCACAACCCAAATTTGGTGGCGGAAAAATCATCTCCCCGATGGAGATTTTTATCGCGGGTCGCGCCACCTGTGAATACAAAGGCATTAAGGTTCCACTGGAAGAAATGATAATGCAAAGCTGCAGCCACTGGCTGCAATCCAATTTTCATATTCTTGATGCTAAACAAGATGTAAAAATTCATAGCCTGATCAGGCCTGGCTCTATTGATTTGGTTGATCTTTATCTGCGTCAGGAAAAAACCGGTATTGCACTGGCTAACGACACTTCATGCGGTGTAGGCTACGCCCCATTAAGCGGACTGGAACGCATAGTATTAAAAATAGAAAAACACCTTAATTCAAAAATAATTAAATCGGCACACCCGGAACTTGGTGAAGATATAAAAGTAATGGGCGTGCGCAAGCAAGACACAATCGATCTAACTATTGCCTGCGCTTTTGTTGATAAATTTATCATTGATGAGAACGACTACATAAACAAAAAAACGCAGCTTGTAAAACTGGCGGAACTGGCTGCACAAACAGAATCCGACCGACAAATAATCATTACTGCCAATGCAGCTGATGATGTAGAAAAAGGAAGTTTTTATTTAACCGTAACCGGAACCTCGGCTGAATCAGGTGATGACGGTGAAGTTGGTCGTGGCAACCGTGTAAACGGACTCATCACACCTTATCGACCAATGAACATGGAAGCTGCAGCCGGAAAGAACCCGGTCACCCATGTTGGCAAACTTTATAATATTGTCGCTCAACAAATTGCAGAAACATTAGTTGATGAACTCGATGAAATACGTGAAGCCTATTGTTATTTAGTCAGCCGAATCGGCAGTCCGATCAGTGAGCCTCAGGTAGTCGATGTACAACTTTGTATGCAGGACGGAATATCTAGCGATGTCGTCAAGACTCGCGTAGAAGAAGTAATAAACGAAAAACTGTCAAATATATTTAAAATCCGTGACCAATTAATAGCAGGTAGCATTCGTGTTTATTAGGGTACCACTGATCAAGTTTATAATGTTTCTGCGTGATCTGAAGGGCGTAGTAACACAGGAATAAATAAGGTCAGGCTTGGTATTCTTTTATAAAAATCAATTACCGTGTTTTTTGGTAAGTTCCAACCAGCTCTGCCTCTGCGATAATATGCCCTTTCATTGCAGCTTCTATTTGCGCTTTTGTTGGCTTATGCATGACCTTTAAAAAAGTATCCAGCGCATATAACTTATGAAAATAACGATGACGTCCAATGAGTGGACATGCTCCTCCGTAGCCGATTTTTTTCCAGTCATTTTGCCCCTGCTCTGTTCCCTGAGGAAGCATTGACGCCGTTGCACCTTCAGGCAAACCATTTACATCCGGTGGTATGTTGTATACAACCCAATGCACCCAGGTCATCTTTGGTGCTTTTGGGTCCGGCGCATCAGGATCATCAACAATAAGAACTAAACTTTTAGCAGATTCAGGTACGCCTTCCCATGTAAGCGGCGGTGAAACATTCTGACCTTCACAGGTATATTTTGCAGCAATAGCTCCGCCATTTTGAAAACTGTTAGATTTAAGTGTAAGCATCACCTTCTCCTCTGCAGATTAACAACCGACACTCACTTTCTACCAACAGGCATTAAGCTGAGTGGTTGTACATCACTGTCTAAATTTAGAACTGCTCTTACTTCATCATCATCGAATGCCCCCACTACCACTGTTCCAAACTGAAGCGCTTCAGCTTGTAAAAAAAGATTCTGTCCGGCGTGGCCTACTTCCATATGCACATACCGCTCGCCTCTCTGTCCATACTTTCGGGTAGTACGCTGATAGATCCCAGTAAACACAATAATAATTGCACCATCACCAACACAGGACTGATCATGCGCTGCTTTTTGCAACAATTTTCGTAAGTCTCCATTGACGGTTTTCAGCAAGCTGTGTGTTTCAGGATTGTATTGATATATACCTGATGATAATTCATTCACATCTCCCGCAACAACATAAAGAGTTAGCGGGTATAAAGCACCTGCCGAAGGTGACGTACGTAAACCCTGTGCATCGGATATCCCCTGGGCACTCCACAACAACTGCCCTACTTCAGCTAAATTTAATGGTGATTTTTCATATGAACGTACAGACCGACGCTGTTTAAAAAGCATCTCGACTGACTGCTCACCCATTACTCGAGGATTTGGAAGTTTGATATGTTCATTTGATTCTGCCATTACAACATCTCCCGCCGTGAAATATACAAACAAGATAAGTAATTTACATAGCCAGCATTTACTCAACATCATCACCTTAGTAATTTATCTTATCTAACTTTTATTTATATTGACGTCACACAAATAATTCTCGTTACTTAATTATTAATATATTTTATTAGCAAGTGTTGATCGCATATTGTTGCTTCGTATTTGATATGGTAATTATGATTCATAAGTGTATAACAATTACTAATGATAATTTTTTTCGAATTTTTTTATTTGATTAATATCCTCAAGTTCTTAATGAAGAAGAATAATGGAAGATGATGCCTGTGTCAGGTTCTTGCAGTGGTTATTGCCCCAGTTGCGCATGCACTATCCGGGTTTTCGCAAGGTGCGTAAACAGGTTTGTAAGCGTATTCAGCGTCATCTTATGCAACTAAACCTGTCGGATACAAAATCCTATCAACACTATCTGGAAACCCATTCAGATGAATGGTTTATTGTCGATAAATTATGTCGTGTAACCATTTCGCGTTTTTATCGTGACAAGGTAGTACTCGAACATATTAGTAAAGAGGTGTTGCCGGAGTTGGCACAAACCGCTGTTACAATAGGTGAAACGATCATTCGAGGCTGGAGTGCCGGATGTGCGGCGGGTGAAGAGGCCTATAGCCTGGTTTTGATGTGGGACAGACTGCTTAGCAATCACTTTCCAAAACTCGATATTCAGGTTATTGCAACGGATATTGATCAAATTATGCTCGATCATGCAATACGTGCCTGCTATTCATATTCCAGTATCAAGGCATTGCCTGAGGAATGGATTAATACAGTCTTTTCACAGCAAGAAGATGCTTTTTGTCTGGATTCACGATTATGTAAAAAAGTGACATTTATCGAACAGGATGTCAGGTATTCCTTACCCACTGACGTCTTTCATATTATTTTTTGCCGCAATCTGGCATTCACCTATTTTGATAACACGTTACAGCTCGAAGTGCTTGAAAATATTCGCAATTGCCTGGTTGATGGTGGTGCCTTGATAATTGGCGGCCATGAATCATTGCCCAAGGGTTATAGCGGTTTTTGCCAATCGCCTGGGCAGCGGGCGATTTTTCGAAAGTGCAGTGTTTAATACCAACGCTTCAAAGATAAAAAGGATCTGAAACCTTTTATCTGGTATTTAATGACTGAAATCGAAATTCATTGGGAGTAACATAAAAGTTGTTGCTTTAGATACTGATGAGAGAACTATCGAAGTGCTGTTATTTGAAGACAAGTTTGATGAGTACGGCCTTAATAATTAGTATCAATTAAGTGTAGTTGCAATAGCACTACCAGAAGGCTGGCCGGAACCATTTGATGTTCGTGCCTATGATGATTTTGCAAACACTATGCATCCTGTAAGCTGGACCGGCTGATGAAATGGAACGGGAAGACTAATGCCAGAATCTCAATATCCACAAAAATATCCGATTCCAAAAAGCTGGATCATCTATGCAATACTCATTATTGCGTTAATCGCGCTTTATTTTGCTCAGGCTCAAAAGACAGTAACAGAGCCTGTCTTTGACATACCCTATAGCGAGTTCAAGCAATTATTGAATGATGGCGCGCTGGTGTCAGTCACCCTAAAGGGCAATCAAGCTAAAGGTACTTTGTTTCAAGCGACAAGCATTGGCCCACAAAAAGAAATGAGCAGGTATTTCAAAACGCGAATTCCCGATATTGGCGACGAAAGCCTGTTAGCCACTCTCGAAGCGCAGCGTGTTGAAGTAAAAGCATTTCCGCTAGAAGCCGAGGGTGCCTTACGACGGATACTGATTAGTATATTGCCATGGATATTTATTCTTGCTTTCTGGCTTTGGATTATTAATCGGGCACAACGCAACATGTCAGGCGGACTAGGCGGCAAAGGCGAGTTGGGAAAATTTCTGCGCGGTTCAACCAAGGCTGCTGAGATTCCCGATATCACTTTTGATGATATGGCAGGTCAGGATACTGCTAAACGGGAAGTCACCGAATTAGTTGAATTTCTCAAACATCCCGCCCAATTTCGTGCGCTTGGTGCCGAAGTGCCACGCGGTGTGTTACTGATGGGGCCACCGGGCACAGGTAAAACACTCATGGCCAGGGCTTTGGCAGGCGAAGCCGGTGTCAGGTTCTATTCCATTTCAGGCTCTGAATTCATTGAAGTTTTTGTGGGTGTCGGTGCATCTCGTGTGCGTCACCTGTTTGAGGAAGCCAAGAAAAACTCGCCGGCGATTATCTTTATTGACGAGCTGGATAGCATTGGCCGTACCCGTGGTACGGGTCTCGGTGGAGGCCATGATGAGCGCGAACAAACCCTTAACCAAATTCTCGCTGAAATGGATGGCTTTAGCGGCCATGAAGCTGTAATTGTGCTGGGTGCAACCAATCGCCCGGATGTGCTGGATCCAGCATTGCTAAGACCTGGGCGTTTTGATCGTCATGTGGTGCTGGAATTACCAGACCGTAATGATCGTATTGGAATACTTAAGGTTCATAGTCGCAAGGTGCCCCTGGCTGACGACGTGAACCTGGAGCAGATATCGGCCGGTACACCCGGTTTCTCAGGTGCCGATATCAAAAATCTGGTTAATGAAGCGGCTATGTTGGCTGCCCGTGATAAGGCAACTAAAGTAAGCATGACTCATTTTGATGAAGCACGGGACAAGCTGATGCTGGGAACAGTACGTACCCTGGCTATCCAGCCGGAAGAACGACATCGTTTGGCAGTGCATGAATCCGGACACGCGCTGATGGCCTATTTTTCACCTCATGCAGATCCTATTTATAAGGTAAGTGTCATTCCTCGTGGCAGGGCTTTGGGTGTAACTTATCAATTACCCGAACACGAGCGACATACGCTACCAGAAGATTATTTGAGAGATCGACTAGTAGTCATGTTAGGTGGACGAGGAGCTGAACAAGAACTTTTAGGCAGTGTCAGTTCCGGTGCCGATGATGACATTGCTCAGGCGACTGCACTGGCCCGCGCCATGGTCTCCCGTTGGGGTATGTCCAGGGAAATTGGCCCAGTCGATCTCCGCGATAGTGAGGAGCATCCGTTTCTGGGCAGGGAAATGGCCCAACCGCGTCACTTTTCCGAAAACTCGGCGCAGTTGGTGGATAAGGCTGTAAAAGAACTCCTGGGCAATGCCGAAAAACAGGCTATGGATTTAATTGCAAAACACAGGAAACAGCTGGATAACCTGATTAATGAACTTGAAGAACATGAAACCCTGAACGGGGAGCAGATTAAGGTTTGTCTTGGCAATAAAGTAAGTCAATTAAAGACTACGACTACAAAGTTCAATAAGTATTAAACATATTCCAGCATCTAACATAAATAAGGCGATTTTCAGGATAACAGCATAAAGATGATTCTTCTGCCTGTGGTTTTCATGGGTTGCCAGTTAATTACGAAGTTAAATAGTAATTAATTCTGACAAAGAGCCAGCATATGTCGGCCTTTTTATTATCTTTAGTTTCGATGTTTGCCAGGCATTTGATCCGTATCATGTATGACGATTAAATGCTGTTGTTTAATTGATTAAGATATGTCAGCAGAGTTGTACATTAACGCATCTAACTGAACTTTAGAGTTAAGCTCTTCGGAGAGCACTCATGCCTTTATCAACCGTTGATCTTGTAAAAGCCCGTGAAACCGCAAGTGCAATCCTGGCGGACATGCGGCTTGATGCTTATATATTTGAAGTTGAGCCTCACAATGACACCTGGGAACTTACAGTCGAATGCGCATGTGATATCGATGGTGGCTGGCAGAGGATTGCCTTACGTGTTCCCAAAAAAATGCTTCTGCAAAGTTTTGTCGATGATGATGTTAAAAGACATCTATTAAATTACTGGAAAAAACTATTGGTTGACTGCAAGAAAATTAAAGGCCTTGATGATTACTAACAACTGTGAACAACAGGGCGAAGCATCATTAAATACCTGGTTTCATATTTAAAACTCTTCATTAGCCAGTATAACAATTGCTTTACTTAAACCATCACGGACTTGTGCAAGTTGCACCATAGTCCAGTTTTTCAGCTTATCTACAGATGCTTTCAAAAAACAGCTAATAGATTTGCGCACAGACTATGTTGAACGCAGAGAAGCAATTCATAAAGATAGTCGACATACAGAAGAAGCTGTAGAAAAAGATTTTGTAGAACAGGTTACGCAACGTGAAAATAATGATGTACTGGATGCTCTTGATGATGAAGCCAAACAGCTGGTTATAAAAATTGATAATGCCCTGTTACGTATTCAGACAGGTGAATATGGTATTTGCATGAAATGCGGCAAGCACATACCGATACAGCGATTACAGACCGTCCCTTATGTCGAGCACTGCATCACCTGTGCTGAAAAACTGGAACTATAATACAAAACCATGCTTAGTTGCGTCACAACTTAAGGATACATATATGGACGAGGAAACCAAAAACTTACTGCGCAACATCGCCCATCATTTAAAATGGGTGATCGTATTATTATTTTCAATACTGGCCATGCTGATAGCTCAGTCTCTAACTTGATATAGCCTGTTAAATTACCAGGCACAACAATCACATGGGGTAAGATCACACAATTTTTAGCGGTCATTAATCCTGGCTATCGTTCACCCCGAGTTGATCTATCATCTCATAACGACTTTAAAATATTCGCTATGAATATTCATTCTATTGCTCACTATGAACTATGCCAAAAATATTTCAGTCTAATTATTATGTCTGCTTGTGACAACCAGCATGTCTAATGCCATGTCTCAAACATGCAGCTCAGATATCAGCTACAACGAAATGAAAACAAATTATTTAACGTCAATATGACAGGCATAGGCGTAGTGACTGCCTGGGGTATTTCTCAATGGGATTATTTTTCTCGCAAACCCATTGGCTGGGCCATGTCGTTTTCACCCGATAGTCATTTAACGGGTAACGCATTATCGATGGCATTTGAGTCTAGAAATAAACCTAAAGAGGTCATGTTTCATTCAGGTCAAGGTTGTCATTATACCAGCAGACAATTTAGGCAACTGTTATGGCGCTACCAAATTAAACAAAGCATGAGCCGCCGAGGGAACTGTTGGGACAATGCGCCCATGGAGCGATTTTTTAGAAGTTTAAAAACAGAGTGGATACCCAATAAAGGTTATGAATCTTTTGCTTGTGCGAAACGTGACATCACTGATTATATAATTGGTTACTACAGTCAGGGTTAGCCCCCATCAACATAATTTTGGTTTAGCACCAAATGTGGTTGAAGATAAATATTGGATTGAATACAAAACGGTGGCCAAAAATGCTTGACCACTACAAATTACGTCCCCTTTGTATTTAAACACAATAATAATTATACTAAGTTATAGCTGGTTCCATTTGTTATTTTAATAACGAAAGTTACAGGGAAACATTTTATGCAACCCTTCAAGGCCACGGCTCAAACAAATAATACCGTAACTGAATTGTTACAGGTAATTAATGATCTTGTAAGCGAAGTCCATCCACAACGATCTTCGACTAAAGCAGTTACCCTGGATAGTAGTTTCGAAAAGGATCTGGGACTGGACAGCTTATCCCGTGTCGAATTAATTTCCAGAGCTGAAAAACAATTCAAACTTGCTTTGCCAGAACAAACCTTCGCAGAAGCAGAATCTGCCAGAGATTTATTGCGAGCCATTCAGGGCGCTGAAGCACCCAGAAAAGACTTACATGCAACGGGCATACAGTCCATTGAGTTGAGGGACGTTAAGGCCACACCAGACGATGCACGCACTCTAATAGACATTTTGAACTGGCATGTGATCACACATTCGAACAGGCCTCATATTCAGCTTTATACAGATGAAGGCGATGGAGAAGTTATAACTTATCAGCAGCTTAAAAACACCGCTATGCGTGTTGCCGGCGGACTCCAGCAACGTGGACTAAAACCGGCTGAACCCGTTGCGCTTATGCTGCCGGGTAGTGCTGATTATTTTTACTGTTTTTTTGGTATTTTGCTGGCTGGTGGTATCCCGGTGCCTATCTACCCACCTGCACGCCCCTCTCAACTGGAAGATCATATGCGTAGACATGTGCGCATATTAGCCAATTGTCTTGCTAGAACATTCATTACTGTTGCCGAAGCTAAAGGGGTTGCTCAATTACTAAAATCACAGGTTCCAAACTTACAACATATAGTATCGGCAGCCGAACTTACATCATCGACTGCTATTTCATCACTGCCCAATTTAACAACCAATGATATTGTATTTTTACAATATACATCGGGTAGCACCGGCAATCCCAAGGATGTAGTACTCACTCATGCTAATTTGCTGGCCAACATCCGCGCTATGGGTGAGGCTGTCAAAGCGGGACCAAAAGATGTGTTTGTTAGCTGGTTACCGCTTTATCACGATATGGGTTTAATTGGTGCATGGCTATCCAGCTTATACTACGCAGCCTTGTTCGTCGTCATGCCGCCATTAAATTTTCTCGCCAGGCCAGAACGATGGCTGTGGGCCATTCATCACTATCATGGCACTTTATCTGCTTCTCCCAATTTTGGTTATGAGTATTGTTTGCGACGTTTAAAAGATGAAGATATAAAAGGTCTTGATCTAAGCTCATGGCGTGCCGCTTTTAATGGTGCAGAGCCTGTTAGCCCGGAAACTTTGAGTAACTTTAGTCAACGTTTCGAAGCCTTTGGCTTTAATAAAAAAGCAATGATGCCAGTATATGGCCTGGCAGAATCAACTGTCGGCCTGGCATTCCCGCCTCTGGATCGGGGTGCTGTTATTGACAATATCGAGCGCAACACTTTTATGCGTACAGGTGTCGCCCATCCCACACATGTCGAAGATGAACATGCTTTAAAGTTTGTTTCCTGTGGACCGCCCTTAGCCGATCATCAAATCAGAGTAATCGATCCAGCAGGACATGAATTACCTGAACGTCACGAAGGACGCTTAGAATTTCATGGCCCCTCTTCTACCAGTGGTTATTATCGCGATGCCGAAAAAACCCAAAGCCTGTTTGATGAAGAGTGGCTGGACACAGGCGATTTAGCCTATATCACAAAGGGTGAGTTGTTTGTAACCGGACGCATTAAAGACATTATCATCAGAGCAGGACGTAACATTTATCCCCATGAGCTGGAAGAAGCAGTCGGCAATGTTACGGGTATTCGCACGGGTCGTGTCGCTGTTTTTGGTAGTGAAGATAAGCACAGCAAAACTGAACGCCTGATTGTCATGGCTGAAACTCGCTGCAAAGATATCGAAGAGCTGGAAAATCTTCGTATAGAAATTAATACCTTAGCAACCGATCTAATTGGCTCACCACCTGATGAAGTCGTGCTGGCACCACCTGGCTCTGTTTTAAAAACATCGAGCGGAAAAATTCGTCGCTCAGCCAGTCGTGAACTATTTGAGAAAGGCGGTATTGGAAAAAATCAACCCAGTGTTATCTTGCAAATAACACGCATTACTTTTGCCAGTATCCTGCCCCAACTACGACGTATGTGGCGTTATAGCAAAGCCGTTATATATGCCATACATTGCTGGCTCATGTACTGTGTACTGGCATCGATTGTCTGGTTAGCTACCATAGTTTTACCCGGCTTTCCCTTACGCTGGTCTATCGCAACTAATTGTGCAAGATTATTTAGAAAAGTAACGGCAACAAAAATTATAATAAATGGCATAGAAAACATTCCAGTAGATGAAAAAACGTATGTATTAGTTTCTAACCACGCCAGTTATATTGATAGCTATGCACTGCTGGCAACATTACCCGGTTACATTCGCTTTATTGGTAAACAGGAATTAGCCAAACATTTTTTCACCCGTATTCCTTTAAAAAACATTCATACAGAATTTGTTAATCGTTATGAAACAGGAAAAAGTCTTGAAGACACTCACCGCCTGGCCAAACTACTGAAAGCAGGAAATACATTGATGTTTTTTGCAGAAGGCACCTTCACCCGTATTCCAGGATTAAGACCATTTCATTTAGGCGCATTTGCGGTTGCAGCAGAAGCCCGAGCACCCATTATACCCGTAGCAATACGTGGCACACGTTCTATATTACGCTCAGGATCATGGTTTCCACATCACGGCTCGATCAGTATTGACATTGGCAAAGCCATAGACCCCAAACCGATTGCAGATGAGACAGCTAAAGACGAGTGGCATGTCGCAATTGAACTACGCGATCACAGCCGTGAATTTATATTACGTCATTGCGGTGAACCGGATCTTACGCAGGAAACCACACGGTAAAACGAATAAAAAAGGACAAATCTTTTATTCTTCGTCTGTTTAATCATTCATTGCAACTTATCTTTTACATTTTAAAAACAGTATTGTGTATAAAATCACATTAATTACGATTACAACAACACCCATTGCAATAAACATTTCACGGTTCAAACCAGACGGGTAAATCACGGGAACAAGGTAACGCTCAATAAAACCACTTGAATAAGCTTCATTTCCAGCAGTTTGCCGTAACATATTTTCAATGGGTGTGAGCGGACAAATCCAGCCCACCATCACGATCAGTGCACCCCATATAGCTGCAGGTATGTGCAACCAGATAAGCCAGCGCCACTTAAATACCAGAAACCCGCCGATAAGAACAAACACTATAAAAGAAAAGTGAATCAATACAATAAAATCGGCAGCAATTTGATATAGCACGCATAACCTCATTAATTATAAACAAAGAAATCTTTGCATTAATAATAATACCAGGCAACCAACTGCGCCAATCTGGTCACTATTACAAGCGGTAAGCCGAAAGCCTTAAGTATGTATTTTAGATTATAAATACTCAATTTAGTTACAAAATAATATTTTCGCTAATAGCGCAACCAGCCTATTGAACTAACGGCAGCCAATGCATACAACACAAGTGCAGACAGAATTACAAATGTGAAACCAAAATGTATAGCAAGCAAGGTCGCAAATACTGCGCTGAGCACTGAGGCGCATCCATTAACCCCCCACACCCAGGGTACAAGCTCAGGACTAATCTTACCTAGCCGAGACATACCAAGGGGGAATGGCATGCCCATGCAAAAAGCCAGCGGTGCAATTAGCACTATGGAAAGGATGATTTTTAATATCACAGGCAAGGCAATCAAGTATGAGAAAACCGGCCCGAGAAGATACACATAACAAATACCTATGACAACAATCATTAAAACTGACAACTTCACACCTTTATCATATCGCCCTGATCTAACAAACCGCGTAGACCATAAGCTACCCATTCCAGAAAATATTAAAAAAGAAGCCAGCACCACTGAAATTGCGAAGATCGGATGATGAAGAAAATTAATAAATCTCTGGATAAATGCAATTTCAATAAATATGAATGCCAAACCAAGCGCCAGGAAATAAATAAAAGCACGAATATTTATATGATTATCGCTAGCTCTTATATCCGACCGTTTAAAAAATATAAGGGGTAAAACAATAATAATAAAACTAAGAAATAAAGACTGCAGGAATGTAGCAACCAGTATCAAATAACCAGACTCCAATAGTGACACCCCTCCCTTTCCTTTTAAAGTAAATATTTCAGGCAACACGCCCCATTTAAAATAATTAAAGAAATAGGGCTTATCATCTATTGCTGGCTGGATATTGAACTTATAACGCCGCATAAAATCATCCCGCTTGTCACCAAGCAACGATATTGCTCCCGTATAAAAAGAAGGGCTTGAAATAGTGTTATATCGATTTGCTTCTTCAACAAACATACCTGGATAATACGCTACATCAAATGACCGTTCATTGATAAAACGATTTAGTGACAATAATTCGCCAGTGGAAAACGAAGTATTTTTTATTACCAAGGTGCTGGTCTGCAGACTACGAATCAACAGCAGGTGTTGCTCTATATTATCAATACCATTATTACGCAAAGCATCTATGGCTGTTGCAAACAATTTAAGCGTATCGCGTGGCGGTAGCTTAATCCAGCGACTAATAGCAAGATAACCACCTGGGCTTAGATGAGATAGATATTCCTGTAACGCCTCTACAGTGTATAAATAGTTTTCACTTAATGCATACAAACCGGCAGATGTAGCACTAAAAGAGTCAGCCAATACCAGCTGGATTAGATCGTATGTGTTTTCATGACCGACAACAAAGCCACGTGCCTCTTCTGCAAACACATTTATATTCGCCTGATTATAAATACTGCCTGAAAAGTTTTTATAATCAGTTTTAACAAGTTTAATAATTTGTTTATCGAGTTCTACAGCAGAAATATATTTTACGTTATGATATTTAGCCTGAAGTACTTCTGCACCACCACCGGCACCTAATATGAGCACGTTATCAATAGGTGAAAGATGATATGGTAGTGACGATGAAAGTTGATCCAGATAAGCAAGTGTTTTCCTGTCACCGCTGTAATGCGTTATTGCCGTCATTGCATCACCATCAATAAATACACCAACCTGCTCAGGAGGCTCATCATTTGCATTGAGACTTAGTCCCGGCGCATGACGAAACGGTATTACGGGGCTTTCTACAACCGTAATTAAACCCAGAGGACTGGAGCTTTGAGACACAAGCTTTGCACCTGTGATCCTTAACGCCTGGCTAAGCCCTTTGTATGGCGACAATTCGAGTTCAGTCCATGATTTTGGTAACAAAAAGGAAAATACAATTGTTAGTAATAAAATCGATATCATGACAACAAATATTCTGCCCTGGTCTCTATATAATTCCCAACAAGCCAGGAGAGCGGCTAACATTGCTAACGCAAAAATATAGCTTAAGCTTTCAGCTGGGAGTACTGCGAATAACAGAGCAATAACGACGACACTTCCAGCACCCGCACCTAATAGATCTGCAGCATAAATGCGGGTAACATCATTCTGATAACGTATAAAAGAAAGACCAATTGCAGTTGCAGCAAAAAAGAATGGCAGGGTAAGTAACATATAAATAGCCATCAGCCTTAATGGCTGACGAGCATCCCAGAAGATTTCTTCGGCGTTAAACTGAATCTGTTGACTTAACAGATAACACAGCAGACTGGAGAAGCCGAACAAGACAATATTAATAAGATACACACGTGAATAACGTGGCAACAAATAGTTTCGATATAAAGACAGAAAAGTTCCACTGGCGCCATAACCGAGTAAGGCCAAACTAATAATCATGTAGGCAAAATGATGCCACTGGATAATTGAAAACAGTCGCATCAGCAGGATTTCATAAGCCAGTGCCGACATGGAAAGTACAGCAATGGAATACCATGGAGGATGTTCATTCTGTGCGAGCATGTTCATTGTTCTAATTAATCATGTCCACCCGTTAGAGGAACAAACCTTACAGGTAAAATCTGTCTGGTTGTGACTTTTCCCTTATCATCTTTTTCAACCAATACCAGTTGCTGAATCATAAAACGACTGCCTACTGGAATAACCATTCGACCACCCGGTTTGAGTTGACGAATAAGCGGCGGCGGAATATAGCCAGACGCTGCGGTAACAACAATCACATCAAATGGTGCATGCTCCTGCCAACCATAATAACCATCACCCGTTCGAGTTTTTATATTATTATAACCCTGTTGCCCAAGTACAATACTGGCTCGTTTAGCAAGTTCCTCAATGATTTCAATGGTAAATACCTGGTCTGCCAGTTCTGCGAGAATGGCAGCCTGATAACCGGATCCAGTACCTATTTCCAATGCTTTATCTGTAGATTTAACTGACAACAGCTCTGTCATTAAAGCCACTATATACGGCTGCGATATTGTTTGCCCATAACCAATTGGAAGAGGTTGATTTTTGTAAGCAACGCCACGAAGTGTATTGGGAACAAACTCATGCCGTGGCACTTTTGCCATGGCTTGCATGACACGAGCATCTAATTCGCTTCTGCCAATAAAGAATGCAGTCTCGCGTACACTTTGTTCAATCCTATGTATAAGTTTTTCACGTGATGTTGTGAAATTAGTCTCTGCATATATTGGAGAGACTATAATCAATCCGCTCAGACATAAGCCTGTCGCAAACAGTCTATTAAGAATTCTGTAACTCAAGACGTGATTCCTTCTATAAATAAAGGAAGCCCTTAGAAGATGACGCACAATTATAACCGTCAGTGAAATATTAGATACTTCACTAAAATTCTCATCAGCGAACTAACACCAATAACATATCGTATTCTCAATATGACGAGAATACGATCATTTGTTATTCAACTTTAACACTTTTGCGTGCTGATTTTTTAACCTTGGGAATGGTTAATTTCAGAACACCGTGCTTAAATTTAGCTTTGGCTTTGTCTATATCGACTTCAGCTGGTGGTGCCACAGTTCTGCAGAAGGATCCCTGAGAGATCTCACAACGATGATAATCACCCTTCTCTTCTTTTTCTTCTGCCTTGGTAGATCCCTTGATAGTCACTGAATTGTCAGTCATAGTGATTTCCACATCATCTTTGTCTACGCCAGAAAGTTCGGCTTTGACAAAAACCTCATCATCACGATCGACAACATCAACCTGTGGTACCCTGCCTTCGAATGGTGCGGGTAGATGACTCCATGAAGGATGACCTGAACGAAATGGTCTCATCCAGCCCCGCGAGAAGAAATCATCAAATCTACGATCCATTTCTTCAAAGGCTCTCAATGTTTTTGTAGGGGCCACCTTGCCAACTCCAGATTATTTTTCGATGGGAGACATATTGGTTTCTTTTTTGCTTACTTTTGTCATTTTCATTCTCCTGTTGATCAGGTTAATGAGCTATTACTACTGTGCGCGTACGCATTTACCCATGCTCAAGTTTGAACTTCATCAACCCCATTTCAAATGATACTGATCAATTATTTTACGGATATTTATGAGCCGGTAAATCTTTTAAATTAACGACGATAAAAAGAGAAAAATTAACAGCCATTACCAGTTAACTATATTCAAACTTATAAGTTTTACCGCGCGACTATCATTTAAATTTATAAGTACGATTATCGCCAAACAAGCCAGTGATTATATTTTATTCCAGCAGAATGAGCGCTAACATAGATACAGAAATTGCACCCCCATAGTAATATATTTGATTTACCACAATTAACATTGTGGTTTTTACAATAAACAATATTTTACCTGTGACAATTGCTAACATAATAATCTGAAACGTTTTATTCTGGTTGCGTCAGTCTACTGATTTATTTACTTACGTGGTCGATGGTCATGAAAAATAATAATTTAGCATTAACGCCTGAAGTTTTATATCACGCATGTGATATGCCCACATTAACTTTCAAAACAACTGACGAACTAGAAGAACCGAAAAATACTATCGGTCAGGACCGTGCCCTTGAGGCACTAAACTTTGGCACCGGCATTAAACATGAAGGATATAATTTATTTGTTTCAGGCTCTACCGGCCTGGGAAAACACACCATTAATTCGCGTAGCAAATTCTCTAATACTATCTTTCAGGTTCCTTCCTGCCAGGAAGACAGATAATTAAGCTGTTCTTCAGTCAATTCATCAATTTCAATATTCATCGCGGTCAGTTTTAAATGCGCCACTTCCTGATCGAACGCAATGGGTACATTTTGCACATTGTTATCCAGTTTATGATCATCTTTTACTAAATAAACAGCGCATAAAACCTGATTAGCAAAACTCATATCCATAACCGCAGATGGATGACCTTCAGCTGCTGCCAGGTTAACCAGACGACCTTCTGCCAAAAGACAAAGTCGTCGACCATCGGCCAGTGTATATTCATCGACCGAAGAGCGCGGTCGCTGTTTGCTTACTGCCATCGTTTCCAGAGCGGGAATATTAATTTCCACATTAAAGTGCCCCGAGTTAGCCAATACACAGCCATCTTTCATTACTTCCATATGGGCTTTATCAACGACATGCTTGTCACCTGTGGCGGTAATTATAAAGTCCGATAGTTTGGCTGCTTCTATCAATGGCATAACCCGGTAACCATCCATGGTTGCTTCTAATGCTTTTAAAGGGTCAACTTCAGTCACTATGATATTGGCACCGTGGCCTTTGGCGCGCAGGGCAATGCCTCGGCCACACCAGCCATAACCAACGACTGTAAATATTTTTCCCGCGAGCAAAATATTAGTCGCGCGAATGATGCCATCGAGTGCACTTTGACCGGTGCCATAACGATTATCAAACAGATGTTTAGTCATAGCATCATTAACGGCAATGATTGGAAACTTGAGTGCACCTTCATTGGCCATGGCGCGCAAGCGTATTACGCCCGTTGTCGTTTCTTCTGTGCCGCCGAGCATATTGTCTATTAATTCAGTGCGAGATTTATGTATTTCACTGACCAGATCCGCACCATCATCCATAGTGATAACAGGCTGGTTATCCAGAGCGGCATTAATGTGTTGATAATATTGTTCTGTTGATTCACCACGAATGGCATAAACAGGAATATCAAAATATTTAACTAACGCGGCAGCCACATCATCCTGCGTACTTAATGGATTACTGGCACATAACACTATATCTGCTCCAGCTGCTTTTAACGTGCGGGCAAGATTGGCCGTTTCAGTGGTGATGTGCAGACAACCACTTATGCGGATACCTTGCAAAGGTCGGTCCTTACTAAAATACGCAGCGAGCTTACGTAATACCGGCATTTCCTGTAAGGCCCATTCAATGCGTTTGATTCCTTGACCAGCCAGAGAAATATCTTTGATGTCGTTGTGACGGTTGTTCATTTCAAAATGCCTTTCTGTCAATTATGCAAATTCGGGTTGTTTAACATATTCAGAGCATTTGCATTTTTTCCTATGAATGCAACAAACTAAAGACTTGGACCGCTAGATGTGGCATATGTTTTTTCATGTAAAGCCTGACATCTTAGACAGCGACTGGCTGTTTGTTGAGCCAGAAGCCGTTGGCTGGTATCGGTACATTACAATCTGGCATATACCATAGTTATGTTCAGCGATTCTAATAAGTGCTGCATCGATATCCCGAATTTCCTGTATATGTCTATCGATACTGGCCAGGTTAAGATCAACTAACAAATTAGCAACGGATTGTTCTTCCAGGTCGTGGATACTACCCACAAGATCAATAAAATGTCGTCATCCGTTTTTAATAATTCCTGGCGCACTTCTTCACGCAATTCGTAATATCGTTTTTTAAGACTTTGGCGAAGACCGGCAATTTGTTTTTCAGTTAGTTCGGATGGCATAGTCTGCTCCTCTTGTTTTAGTAGAGATGATCAGATAATTTCCGAGTCATAGCTTTCTTTTGTTCCATTAGCTGATTAGGAAAGTTTGATTTCATTTGTTAAAAATAAATCCTTAAGCCAGATCAGTTATTGATCCGCCTCAATTGTGCACCCGATACTACAGGTTAAACAGCTATTTTATTGTTACTACCAGTCAATCTTGAGGTATATTTATAACTGTATCTTCATCCCTAATCACTACTGCCCTCATAATTCGTTAAGGATATGTTATGGCAATCATAGGTATAGATTTAGGCACGTCAAACTCCGCTGCCGCTGTATTACGTGGTGGTCATCCCGTCATTATCCCCAGTGCGGAAGGTATCAGTCTGGGCGGCAAAGCCTTTCCGAGTTATGTCGCCATCACCGAGGATGGCCAGACGCTGACTGGCGAGGCGGCACGCCGACAGGCAGCGGCCAACCCGGAAGGCACGGCTACTGCCTTTAAGCGCAAAATGGGGCGGCGTAAAAAAATCACCTTACGGGGCCGGGAATTTACCCCTGAACAACTGTCCGCTTTTTTACTGCAAAAGATCAAACGTGATGCTGAAGCCTTTCTAGGTGAAAAGGTCGACACAGCGGTGGTGACTGTACTCGCCTATTTCGACAACAACCAGCGCAGCGTCACCAAGGACGCATGCCGCATCGCCGACAGGGTTTAGTTACTCATATTTATGTTCTTAATTAAGTAGATGTACAAGACATAGCTGACGAATACTGTTAATTGGCGTAGTTTATTAATCACGACGTCTTTAAATCTTGTTTATTTTTTCAAAGAATGAGGCATAACCAGGAGACAAAATGATGACTGAATTCAAATATACTGAAGATGTTGGCGCGGCTGATCCTGAATTAAACACGTCCCCCATTGCAGAAGAAAATGATACTGAATCTGATACATTGCGCCAGCAAGTACCGGGTGAGCCTGTTTGTTATTTTAATAATCAAAGTTTCCCAACAGGTGCCTATATAAAAAGCGGAACATCACTACTGAAATGTGATTATGGCATCTGGATGCCAGCCGGCCCTGCAGACCCTGACAATCCTTAAGTTTATAAACAGCTTATTTTCAGGATTTACCATACAGTTTGCGCAACTCATGCTTTGCCTGATGCAAAATAATTTTCTGATCTTCAGCCAGGTTTTTACCTGCACGATTGATATAAAAAACCAGCATAGACATGGCAGAACGAAATGGAACTGACTTTCGGCGTGTACTGGCATCAGCAGATTGCTTAAGTGACAAAGCAATTTTCTTTGCATCTTTCCAGGTAAAAACACCTTCTTCCAAATCAAGAGCATCACTTTCACGCGTCACTTTTGCAGACCAGTTACGAGATGAAGGTATTTTTGTTTTGGCCATGAAAAAAGCCTTTAAAGTTTAATTTTTTCTTCTAATAAATTTTCAAGCTCAGAAACAAAACGCTCATATTTAACATAGAGAATAGCCCTTAATCCGATGTCCTTTGCTGTTTGCACATTTTTTTCATTATCATCAACAAAAAGCACTTCGGCTGGCTGCAGATTCAGATCATTAACTACATCTGTAAACAATGATGGATCACGCTTGCCTTTGCCAAGATTATAACTGTTATAAATATGATCAAATTCATGAAAAAAATGATCGTAGTCGTCCAGTTCATTTAACCAATGGGTCTGATCGCTAAGAATACCGGTAACAAAACCTTTAGCACGAAGATTTCTAACCAGCTCAATCATCCAGGGCCTTATTTGAAAACCATCAATGATTCGATCGGCGAGAGAATCATCATCACCTTCAAGACCTGTGCGTTTGCGTAGTAGCGCCCAAAAATCGGCAGCAGTGCCATGACCCAGAACAAAACCAGAATCATACACGGCCTTCATACCTTCCTCCGGCATATTATGCTCATCCAAAGCCTGTTTTTCAGCGAACCCAATAAGTCCGTTGTAAAAACCCTCTTCTGCAATTACACCACCAAAATCAAACAGCACAGCACGTATTACTGATTTGCTCATTTATGAATCTCCAGCCACTAATGACTAAAATGGCCGTGTCGCACACCTTTAAAAAGCTCATGAAACTCATCACCATAAACATGCACCAAATTCTCGTGGTCACCTGCTTCAAAATAAATATTAGCTAATGAATTTAATCGCTCATCTAAATACGTTTCAAGACCATAAGCCTGACCAAAAGGTGGAATGGCGCCTGTCTGGCAATCACTGAATAATGTCTTCAGTTCTGCTTCTTTTGCCAGCTCAAAATCTCGATCGACTTCTTCTTGCAGAGCATGCATTTTTATCGAGTCACTGCCTGCAAGTACAACCATGGCGTAGCCTTTTGCGTCTTTAACTATGACCGCCTTGGCAATATGATCTTCATTGACATGAGCGGCCCTGGCAGTTTCACGACAGGAGTAACTTATAGGGTGATGCACCAATTCATATTGAACGTTATGATTAAGCAGATATGAATTTACTGTTTCTGACATAGACATAACAAACCTCCTCGGTTTGAATAACTAAGGACATTTAACCTGTTATTAATCTACATCCAGTAGCAAATAAATTTGCTGATACAAATCAAACTATTATTGAGTTACATCAACATAACAATATTTCATATATAAAATAATAAAAGCCTGAGCAGCAACATTAAGAAAATTAAAAAACATATTGATTGCCATTTCCTTTACTTCATAGATGTGTATTTTCCCCATTCAGATTTTTGGATTAACTGCGCCGGGATCTATAGCAATTTTTTTATCGCCTGACTCGATTAAGAATGAATTATATCCATAAAATTTTATTCTCATATGCATCTTCCTTAACTTTAAAATATCTTAAACTTAAATCGCTTATTTACTAACTAAGATTATAGAAATTTTTAACCTCGCCCTTCAGTCGCAATATAATTTCTCAAGCGATTAAGCCAGTCGTCCAGATCGCGTTCGTCAAGAAAAAAATCAAAGCGCCCCACATTGCGCTGTAAATTCATTAAATCGATAAGAAAAACAAATACCGCATTCGTTGCGGACTCCTCTGCCACTAATGCAGCATTCTGTGCATCCAGCAAATCGAGTATTGAAAGTGCGCCTCGGGTATAGGCATCGGTAACAAGCTTGAGGTTTTTGCGTGCTGCAACTTCCGCCTCCCTGGAAAGTTGAATGGAGGGATAAGACGCCTTGATCTGGTGAAGTGTGGCCCGGGTACGCTGTTCAATGCGCTCTGCCGTGGCATCACGTTGCATCATGTTTTGTTCAAGCGCCAGCCGCGAGCCAGAAGTACGGGCATGCCGTGCCCCCCCTTCAAACAATGGAAGAGAAACATTAACTCCCACAGTCCAGTCCGTATCACCCTCAGCAGATAAACCGGCCTGTCGATTTTCATCCATCACATTGGATACTTCACCTTGAAGTGTCACTGCAGGTGACCAGTATGCGCGCTGGTTCACCTTAAGCTCCAGTTCACTGGCTGTCACCAAAGCTTGCAGACCTGCCATCTCAGGAGAAGCGGCCAGCGCTTGTTTCAGCATAAAGTCGCCCATTAACTCATAAGCACGGTCGTTATTGACGTAATCAAATATTTCCTTGCGGCTTATCAGCAGGCCTGGATCATCAAGTGATGCCGACGCGGTGGTAAATGTCGTTTTGAATGGACGATGTAACAGACGGCTTAAGGCATCGCGGGCGAGTTGATACTGTGCCTGTGCTTGCAGTAATGCCTTCTTTGAAGTGGCTAACTCACTTTCCCAGCGATAAACCTCAGCTGGTTTACCCACCCCCAGGCGTTGCCGATCTTGTGCGAGCCTTAAATTACTGCGAGTGAGCTTAGTATCCTCCCGACGGATATGAACCAGAGTTTGTGCCTTGAGCAAATTCAGATAAGACAGGGTTGCATCCTGGATAATATCCAGTTCTAACTGCCGATAAAGTGCTTGCCGATTATTCTGTAAATAATGCTGAATTTGAACATTCGTATCGACTGCATCAGAATAAATCAACTGGCTTAATGTGAGTGTTGCCGTTGTTGACTGTTCTGCAGCTACGCCACTTCTTACTACGGTACTATCATCATTAAGCTGGCTGTAACCCATGCTGGCTTTGAGTTGTGGTAGCAATTTGGCGCGGGCTTTGTCGATCTCAGTCTGCCCACCTTCAAGCCCAAGTGCCGTTGCGCGCAAATCGAGATTAACTCTGATTGCTTCATGGGCCACTGTGGACAAAGAAAGTAAACGACCTGTCGGCACGGGCTCTTCGTTAAGTAGAATAGCCTGATGAATAATATCGTAACGTGGGGACAGACCGATGGCGCGTGCTGTAGCCATGTTCAAGGTTAAGCGGCGCTTGCCTTTAAATGTGACAGGCTGGCTTTCGGTCGTTTCCCCTTTCAGCACAGCATACATATTTAATGCGTTGCGGCGGGCCAGCCGCTGCCAGTCCGAAGCCGGGGCTTCTGCCATCAACATGCCCTGCTCAACCAAATGCGAGCCGATCAAACTGTAACTGGGTAAACGTTTGTTAATCAATGCGTCAATCAGGCGGCTCATTGCGGCCGGGGTAAGGCGTGGCAGGCTGGTCACCACCACAGCGTCAATATCACTGGGTAGTTTGCTTACCAAATCTTCGTCCTGTGTCGTTTGCATAATAAAATGCAGTTCGACACCCGCCGATGTGGCAACGTCACGGGCTCGTTGAATTAATTCAGGGAGTGCATCATATACGCTTGCATCAATAAGAACGGCCAGCTTGCGGAACTCAACAACACTGCGAAAGGTTTTTAAGTCACGCTCAAAATTGGTTTTTCCACCCAGATAGTTGAGATTTCGGATACCGCTGGTATTCCCTTTTAAGTCTATACCCAGTAGATGCGCATCCCACACAAAAGGTGCAAAGGTGGGTTTACGCAAAGGTCTATTAAGGATAGCGGCAGCACTTGAAACATAACCCAGGGTCATCACCATGTTTACTTCAGGATCGTCTTGCAGTTGTTTAAAGGCCGATGCGATGCGTTTTGCCGACCAGTTTCCGTCAAGTTGTTTTGCGGCAGGAAAATGCAGTTCAAATTCGCCTTTAGTTAACGCCTTCAATTCACTCTTGAACTGTTCCGGCGTCCAGCCAGCTTGTTCTGTCTGACCATCTATGATGACGCCGATAGTGACAAGCTTTGCCGCACGAGCTGTGAATAGCGGTAAAGACATGAGTAGAATCAATGTGTATACAAGACATTTTTGCTTCATGACACTTTTTTCTCCGTATTCTAAAACAGCGGTTTAAGTCATTTATCCTTGCGACAAGGTCACTGTCTTGCGAAACCGTAGTAGTGCAGCAGTAAAGAACGCTACGCCGATGGCTAAGATGGCCAGCAACTGCGGCCACACCACCGAGAGGCCGGCGCCGCGGAACAGAATCGCCTGTGCGAGGCTCACGAAGTGCGTGGTCGGCGCGGCCAGCATGATGGTCTGGACTGCGAGCGGCATGCTCTCGAATGGCGAGCTGGCGCCTGAGAGCATCTGCAGCGGCAGCACTACCAGGATCATCAGCAGGGCAAACTGGGGCATGGAACGCGCCACGGTGGCGAGCAAGATGCCAAGGGCGGACGTCGAGAACAGGTGCAGCAGCGCCGCGAACAGGAACAGCGGCACCGAACCGGCAATGGGCATGGCCAACGCACCTTGCACCACGATCCACAGCGATAGTGCCGCTACCACCAACACGACTAAGCCGTTGGCCCAGACCTTGGCGGCCATAATCTGAAACGGTGTGAGTGGCATCACCAGCAAGTGCTCGATGGTGCCGTGCTCGCGCTCGCGGATTAACGCCGCGCCTGCCAAAATGATCGACATAAAGGTGATGTTGTTGACTAGCTCCATGGCTCCGAAGAACCACACACCATTGAGGTTAGGATTGTACTGCATACGAGTTGCTAGCTGGATCGGCAGCGCCGGATCGCCGCGGTATCCCTGGACAAAGCGTGTCACTTCGTCGGTGATGATATTGTGGATGTAACCGGCGCCGATGAAGGCCTCGCTCATGCGCGTGGCGTCGATGTTGAGCTGGATCGCCGGCTGACGCCCGGCCAGCACATCACGCTGGAAGCCGGCGGGAACGTGCAGCGTGAAGGTGTAGAGTCCAGCGTCGAGTCCCGGATCGACGTCCACAAACTCAATGAGTGTTGGCGGCAGAAACTCAGGCGGACGCAGCGCACCAAGCAGTCGCTGTGACAACGGCGAACGATCCTCGTCCACCACCGCCACCGACGCGTGGCGCAACTCGGTTGATTGGCTGTTGGCGGCTTCGTAGAGGCCGAAGGAAAACATCCATATCAGAAGTCCAAGCAATACCTTGTCGAACCACAAGCAGCGCAGCTCCTTGACCCCCAGTTGTAGTATGTTGGCGAGGCGGCGCATGGTCATTTCTCCTGTTTACGCAACAACAGCGCGCAAATCACGATGATAGTCGGAACAAATATCCCCAGCGCCACGAACTGATCGGTGAGATCACTGAATCCCAGCGCCTTGCTGAACGTGCCGCGGGTGATGACCAGGAAATGCGTCGTAGGGTAAATCATCGACATCACGGCAGCGCCGCCCTCAAGCGACGAAACCGAGGAGTTCAATCCGGATAACGATAGAGCCGGCATTAAGGTGGCGAGGGTGGTGCCGAAGACCGCCGCCACCTGCGAGCGGGTGAAGGTCGACATTAGCAGGCCAAGCCCGCTGGTGGCAGTCACGTACAGCAACGCGCCGAGCGTGATCGCTGCGAGGCTGCCCTTGAACTGCACACCGAAGGCAAGCACCGCCAGCGCTAACAGTCCAAAAAAACTGATCATGCTGATCCCGACGTACGGCAGTTGCTTGCCTAGCAGGAATTCCAGGCGGGTCATCGGTGTCACGTACAGGTTGGTGATGGAGCCCAATTCCTTCTCGCGTACCACGCCCAGTGCCGTCAACATTGCCGGAATAAAAACCAGCATGATCGGAATGGTGGCCGGCACCATGGCGTTAATGCTCTCGAAATCCTGATTGTAGCGATATCGAGCCTCGATGCTCGCGGCCGCCACGGGCGAGGTCACGCCGCTGCGGGTCGCGAGATCGGTCAGGTATTGATAGTGCAGGCCCTGCACATAGCCGCGGATAGTCTCGCCGCGAAACGGCATGGCGCCATCGATCAACATGCCGACTTCGGGTGAACGACCACGCTTGAGGTCGGCGCCGAAGCCGGGCGGAATTTCGATGGCGAGGCTCAACTTAGCGCTACGCATGCGCCGGTCGAGTTCGGCTTGATCGTACAGAGGTGGGCGCTCGATGAAATAGCGCGAGCCGGCGATATTCTGAATGTAATCGCGACTCTCGGGTGTCTGATCGCGATCCAGTACCGCGAAGCGCAGATCGTCGACGTCTAAGTTCATGCCGTAACCGAGCAGGATCATGAGCAGTGCCGAGCCGAACAGCGCAAAGGTAAGTCGGATCGGATCGCGCCACAGTTCCAGGGTCTCGCGGCGCGCCACTCCCAGCAACCGCGCCAGGCGGAACCCGCTGCGCGCTGGTTTCGCGGTCGGCGCCGCTGAAGCCGGGACGGTCAGTGTGGCTTCCGGTTCCTTGCCGACGGCCTCCTCGAGATAGGCGATGAAGGTCTCCTCCAATGTTGCCGCGCCACGCGTCTGCTTGAGCACCGCCGGCGTATCGCTGGCCAGCACCTTGCCAGCGTGCATCAGTGAAATACGGTCGCAGCGTTCGGCCTCGTTCATGAAATGGGTAGAGATGAAAATGGTCACGCCCTGGCAGCGAGCGATATCCAGTAGCAGTTCCCAGAATTGATCGCGTGCAACCGGGTCGACGCCTGAGGTCGGTTCGTCGAGGATCAGCATCTCGGGTTTGTGTACCATGGCCACCGCGAGTGACAGGCGCTGGCGGATGCCGAGCGGCAAGGAGGCGGCGAGCGCGTCGACGTGCGCGCCGAGACCGAAGCGTTCGATCAGCTCGCGCACGCGCGGCGCGACCTGGTCGGCGGGCAGGTGGAACAGGCGCGCGTGCAGCAGCAGATTCTGGCGCACGGTCAGCTCCGAGTACAGCGAGAATGCCTGGGTCATGTAGCCGACCCGCTTGCGGGTGGCGAGGTCATGCGGATCAACCGGTTGGCCGAAGAGCTTCGCGCTGCCCTCGCTTGGCGGTAGCAGGCCGGTCAGCATCTTCATGGTGGTGGTCTTGCCGCAACCATTGGAGCCGAGAAAGCCAAAGATCTCACCGCGCTCGATGCGGAGGCTCACGGCATCGACCGCAGTGAAGTCGCCGAAGCGCATGGTGAGGCCCTCGGCCTCGATGGCCAGGGTGCCGCCGCTCTCCACTTCGCGCGGCGGCACGGTGAGCACGCGGTGGCCGGTGCGCTGCGCCTCGGGCAGGAGCGCGATAAACGCCGCGTCGAGATTGGCGGCACCGGTGCGCGCCTTCAGCTCGGCCGGGCTGCCGGTGGCCAGTATCTGCCCATCATTCATTGCCACCAGCCAGTCGAAGCGCTCGGCCTCCTCCATGTAGGCGGTGGCAACGATCACGTTCATACCTTCTCGACGCGCACGCAGCCGGTCGATTAGCTCCCAGAACTGGCGTCGCGACAACGGATCGACACCGGTAGTTGGTTCGTCGAGGATTAGGAGGTCGGGGTCGTGGATCAGTGCGCAGCACAGCCCGAGTTTCTGCTTCATGCCGCCTGACAGCTTGGCCGCCGGACGGTCACGAAACGGTGTGAGCCCGGTGCTGTGCAACAGCTCATCAATACGCTGCGCGCGCTCGGCGCGTCCCTGGCCGAACAGCCGACCGAAATAGTCGATGTTTTCGAATACCGACAGTGTCGCATACAGGTTACGTCCCAGCCCCTGCGGCATATAGGCGATACGCGGCGAGATCGCGTTGCGGAAACCTGCACGGCGCATATCGCCGCCGAACACCTCGAGCGTGCCGGTCTGTAGACGGCGCGCGCCGGCGATGAGTGCAAGCAGGCTCGACTTGCCCACACCGTCCGGGCCGATCAGCCCGACGCGACACCCCAGCGGAATGTCGAGTGTGATGTCATCGAGCACACGCACCTTGCGGTAGCGATGACTCACGCCAGCCACGCGCGCAATCATCTCCGCTGGTGCACTCATAGCGGCAGCCGCACCTGCAACGACTCGGGCCAAACGACGTCGGTGCCGAGTCGCACGTACGCCACACCCGGCACGCCGGTTTTCATGATCGCACTGTGTTTCGCAAGCAGCGCCTGATCAATCCGCACTTTGACGCGGAACATGAGCTTCTCGCGCTCTGTACGGGTCTCGACCTCCTTGGGAGTGAATTGCGCCTCGGGCGAGACGAACGATACCGCCGCTGGGATAACGTACTCGGGAATGGCGTCGAGTACGATGCGCGCTTCGTCACCGATGCGCAGTCGCCCGGCCTGCAGCGTCGGCAGGAAGATGGTCATTGAGGCGTCGGTCAGGTCAAGCACCGTCAGTACTTTGCCCCCCGCCGGCAAGACCTCACCGGGTTCGGCTAACCGGTACAGAACGCGACCGGCGATGGGTGCTTTAAGGACACTGTCTTCTATTTGGACTTTGAGCAGTTCCGTATTCGCAATGGCTGCCTCGATGCCTGCTTCTGTATTGGAGAGCTGGGCCTGAGCCGCTGCCAATGCCGCCCTGGCTGTTTGCACGGCAGTTTCATCTCGCTGCAATTGCTCAAGTGAAATGTTGTCGTTTTCATAAAGGCCTCTGGAACGGCCCAGATCCTTTTTGGTAAGGGAAAGCTCACTCTTGCGCTGTGCGATCACAGCGATGGCTGAGTTTTTTTCCTGCCGGGCGCGTCGAACCTCGGCTTCGGCCCGGCGGAGCTGTGCATCCAGTTCCTTGGTGTCAATCTGCGCAAGGCCTTGATTAACGTCAACTGTATCGCCTTCTCTAACCAGTACAGTGGCAAGACGGCCACCAAACTTGGTGGTGATATCAACCTCGACGGCCTCAACACGCCCGTTGCCAGAGGTAATGCCTGGCGGGAGTTCTGAACTTTGGAAAAACTTTAATAAAAAACCGATAGCAGCAGTGACAATGAGCAGAGCAATTGCGGCGGTTTTCCACTGCAATGTGAATTTATGGGTCATTTTAGAACTCCATTCCGACTTCGTTTTTATCTATACTTTTTTACATAGAGAAAAAAATTAGAACACACCAATTCCTTATTTATATGTGCAATTTAATTGTAAACCCAACTGTAACTGCGTTATATGATAATTTGGTAACCATTAACGTTAATTGTTCCATCTTTAACATTCCATTGATCTGCATCATCCTGGCATATATTTTTTATAGCCAATCTGTAAAAGCAATGTCTATGCCCACTCGATTTACTCGAGCGTTATAATCAATAAGGCTCTCGCCATAACCATTAAAATACTGCACAAACCACTTTACTCTCCGACTCATTGGAAAACTCCAGTTAAGCTCAACTGCCCCATAGTTTGGACTATGAAAATTATTTCTTAACATAATACTAACAGTGTGTTTCCCACTGGCGTAGACGGCTCGGGTCTCGCCATGGCCAAAATAATTTTCGATTATGCGGTGGCTTCTGCCTAATCCGTCCATACTGTGTGCATGAGAAAATATATTATCATGCTAAATGCTATGGCAAGAGACAGGTGTGAATGGGTCTATTAATTGTTTTTTGTTGGGGTTGGGGTTGACGCCAGTCGCTTGTTATATTTTTGTTTCAGGTGCGCCATAATTGAACTTTTCTAGTGCCCTGCCTTTAAATTTGTTTTTACAGCCGCTGCACTCATATATTATTTTGTTCTTATATGATTTATATATCAGTATGCCAGCTAGAAAATAATAAACCACCAATGCAATAGACTTAGCTTCTTCAGCCACATTCAACCTGTAAGTGCACCACACTCAATACTTTGATGATGCAAGCCGATAATGCGGCGAGCAACAATTCAGCTGGGTTAAATGCATCGTCACGATTTTGCACATCGGTGTCGAGAATGATTTCCGCTTCTTTACAGTAGGCAATGCTTCCATGCGCATCCTGCCGTTCTGCAATCACCTGATATACTCGCTTACTCTGATTCATATTTCTCTCCTAACAGCATTTGCCGCCACTACAACATCCACTGTTACCTGTTGGAGTATTTTTATCACAACTCAACCAACCATCTACTGCTTTACGATCCGGCACACCTCCAGCATGTACAACCTCACCATCAATAACTACGCCGGGGGTAGACATCACGCCATATCCCATAATAGCAGCAATATCCTCTACCTTTTCCAACTCAATATCGATGTCGGCTGCTTTAGCAGCTTCCTCGATGAGTGCCTGTGTGCGTTTACAGTTTGCGCACCCACTACCTAATACTTTTATATTTTTCATGTAGTTCTCCTTAATTCTATTACAAACCAATTTAACTTTAGTGCTTGCCTGAAAGTGACTGAATAAATTCACGGGCATTATCGCCTCGTAGGTTTTCAGCTAATCCAATCAATCCATCGGTTAAATATTTAGCTTTAATGCCGTGAGACCTTAAATAAACCATCGCAATAGTTGCCCTGTCTTTATGTGGACAAGCGGTTACAACTATTTTACTTTTATCTATTTCGTTCAATCGCTGTGGCAATTCATTGAGCGGAATATTAATGGATGGACCGACTGTCCACGCTGTGTACTCTTCTTTAAAACGAATATCAATTAACTGAGCCTTGCCTTCTTTCAATAACTTAATCAGGCCTTTACTATCCATTTTCATATCTTTTCTGGCTGCATAGTTAAAGTCTGAAATATAATTTTCCAGATCCCGATCACTAGAATAAACCGGCATGCACATACCCAATAACATAACTGCAAGTACAAATATTTTCATTATCCACTCCTTTCAAAGGCTCTAAAACATACTCAACTAATAAAATTAAATCCCCAGCCTACCAACATAAAGGCCACGGCTAGCACGGTTGCATAAAGCGCCAGCGCAGGCCAACGAATTACCTTACGAAGAATAATCATTTCCGGTAACGATAACGCAGCAATACTCATCATAAACGCGAGAGTGGTTCCTATTGCTACTCCCTTGCCGAGCATGGCTTCTGCTACTGGGATTACACCTGTAGCATTTGAATACAACGGAACACCCAGCAACACTGCACCCGGAACAGCCAACCAGTTATCATTACCGCCTAAGTGTTGCGTTACCCATGCTTCAGGAACATAACCATGAAACAGTGCACCGACAGCAATACCGGCGATTACCCACTTCCACAGACGGCCAAAAATTTCTTTTACTTCACCCCAAGCATAATTATGTCGCCCAGAAAAACTAGTATCTGGTTCTGGCAATGAAAGATCTCCAATTTGTATTTTCCAGACATAGTCTTCCACCCAACGCTCTGGTTTAAACCGCTCCATAATAGCTCCGCCAATATAGGCCACTGAAAGACCTGCTAACACATACATTAGTGTCAACTTCCATCCTAAAACACCGAGTAAAATCACCACCGCTACTTCGTTGATCATGGGGCTGGCGATTAAAAATGAGAAAGTCACACCTAGTGGAATACCTGCTTCAACAAAACCAATGAATAAAGGCACTGACGAGCAGGAGCAAAAGGGTGTCACAGCACCTAAAGCTACAGCGCTACTACGGGCCATCCATTTTGGTTTTCCGCGAACATAGTTTCTTACCTTCTCTGGAGATAACATTGCGCGGAATAAACCCATGACATAAATGATGATGACTAACATGACAAATATTTTTGTTACGTCCATGACAAAAAAATGCAATGCCGCGCCAAAATGCTCATTCGGGCTAAGCCCAAGCCATTGATAAACGATAAGATTAGCTAGTGCATCAAACATGATTTATGTACATTCCTTATTTCCAAATAAAATATAGACTGACAGAAGTATTAATTCTTAAAGAGAACATTGGCAGGAACATTAGGGTGTAGCTCACAGACACAAAGCTCTCCTTCCAGCTGCAATAGCATGAGGCATGCGAAGACGTACTTCATTGGATAGTGCAGAAACTCAACTACTATGGACTGAAAGTCCATAGGTTGACGACAGAGGACTAAAAGTCCTCTCTTATACAATACCACTCACAATACATTTTATTAACTGCACTAAAATTTAATCAATTTGTAGGGTGGATCAAGCGCAGCGGATCCACCAGAATTGAGTCGTGATATAGGTGGATCCGCTGCGCTTGATCCACCCTACTTTTCTTAAAAAGAGTTCAACTATCATTAATACATGTGTAGCAGCTAAAGCCTTGCACTAAAGTGCATAGTTTTAACTAGCGCCTTGGGACAATAAAGTATTGGCATCAATTACCATGAGGAGTAATATACGATATTTCATATATATGATCAATCATATGTCTTTATCATAAATCAAATACATGAAAGCAAAAGGACAATATCCTATGCACTATCCCATCCGCGTACTGTTTTTATGCACCGGTAATTCTGCTCGGTCACAAATGGCAGAAGCTCTATTACGTTCTTTTGGTGGTAATGACTTTGAAGTCTTCAGTGCAGGAACAGACCCTGTAGGCCTACATTACTTGACCGTACAAATACTCAATGAAGTAAATATTGATGCCTCTAGTCAAACGAGTAAAAGCATTGATCAATTCTTAAATCAGGATTTTGACTATATTATTACAGTCTGCGATCGCGCCAGAGACAATTGCCCAACTTTCCCAGGAGATATCGAGCGTATCCACTGGAGTTTTGATGATCCTGCAATTAATGTGGCTAACAGTAATGAAGAATATAGACTTTTCAAACGCATCAGTGGTGAAATCAGTGAACGCATTCGCATCTGGGTCACAGTACAACGCAAAAGACTGAAAGACATGGGTTTAGTCAAATAAAATGACATCATCAATGACACAAGATAATCTCCAAGAATTTCTTCATACAAACCTTCCCATATCAAAAGCAATGCAGGTATCTGTTGTAGAGATTAGTGATGAATCAGTAACACTCAGTGCTCCACTTGCACCCAATATCAATCACTGTGGTACAGTTTTTGGTGGCAGTGCTTCAACACTGGCCATTCTGGCAGCATGGTCACTTCTACATACTCGGTTGCAAAGTACTGGGGTCAATTACCAGCTAGTCATTCAACGAAATACTATGAATTATGAACATCCAATAAGTGGGACATTTACAGCACGATCCGCGCTAACAAATCCAGCAGATTTAAATAAATTTTTAAATATACTTTCACGAAGAGGGAAAGCGAGAATCTCTATATCTTCAGAATTAGCGTACGATAACAAAATCGTTGGTCGCTTCACAGGTCAGTTCGTGGCACTTAGAGTGAATAATATATAATTAATTTTAAATTAAACTGATAATAGCAAGATAGAATTAAGAACATAATGATTCAACTTCTGTTTATGGCCCAGACTGGGTGAGAACTCAGAATTTTTATTTCAAAACAAATTCAGGCATTTTATCTCAGATATGCTGAGAGTCTGCTATGCGTGGCGACCTCAACCGGTGCTCTGAGACACTCACTTCTAAATTGAACCGTCAGGTTTGGTCTGAAGCTATTTTGCAAATTATCAGAGCAGAATTGGTACTGTAATTAAATCGACGGTTTTACTGATCCTGGCTTAACCCTGCCATTTCAGTCATTTGTTTTTCTATCATCGCTTCAAAAGCCGATAATTTTTCCTGCACCAACGCAAAAGTTTCATCGATATCGCTGGCGACATCTCCCTGTAAAACATTTAAGCCCTTAAGTATCTCTCTGCCCTCGTCAAAACCTTGCTGTATGCCACCGCCAATGGTATCCATAAAGTTTTGCAAAACAGCTGAGGCTTCTTCGCCTTTATGTTGCACTTTGAAGGATTCAAAAAAGGCCGTCGACAGACTTACAATTCGTTGTGCGGTGGCATCCGGGCTAATATCTAACCCTGAATCAACCGCTTGCTGTAGGGCATTTTCACCTAACTCGGGTGCCAGCAGTTGATTAATTTTTTCAATAGCTGTATTCAGTATTAAGGCTAATGGCTCATCTTTTGCGCCAATACTGACCTGAGTCGATTCCAATAAAGCCACATTGAGAGAGGCTTTTTGTTGCTCTATTGGGGATAATTCTTTAGATGCACTTTCAGTAGACGCGGATTGAGTTTCCGCCGGGACTTGTTGAGTTTTTTCAACCTCAGACGCAGCCAACTTTGCAGGTGCAGTTGAAGATGTAGAACTTATATTTGAAGTAACCACGGGTATAACTCCTTAGTGAGAGTTGATTACCATTATAGCTCTCATCAACATCTCAAGTTACGCCAGTGGTCGATTAGTTAATCCACCAGAACACCTTCAACAATAAAGCGATAATGAACGCAGAATATTATCGACGCTAAATAAACTTAGCTTTGATACAGGCAGAGGTTATTTTTTCTTAGTAGTTTTTTTCTTCGCGACTTTCTTTTTAGCGGGTGTTTTTTTCTTACCCGGCACGGCTTTCACAGCGCTTTTCTTTGCGATGAGTTTCTTCGCAGCCGCCCTCTTTCCTACCACTGAATTTTTACCATCACCGCTATGCAGAATATTCGTTTTACTCACTTTGTTGGTGCGTTGCCCACGGGGTGTTTTATCCAGATTAGCAAATATGGCATCTCGGCTACCCACTTCATAACCCGGCATTACCATGCGTGTAATACGCTCACCAATTAAACGTTCAATGCTATCCAGTGCTCGCTCTTCTTCGCGGCTTACAAATGAAATAGCCTGCCCTTTAGAACCTGCACGGCCAGCACGACCTATGCGGTGCACGTAATCTTCTGCCAGGTAAGGCAAGTTGAAATTAACAACATGCTCAAGGCCTTGTATATCTAAACCACGTGCCGCTACTTCAGTGGCAATTAATACCTGAACCTTATCGTCTTTAAAATCTGCAATGGCACGGCGACGCGCACCCTGTGTTTTATCGCTGTGACACACCGCGGTTTTAATTTTGGCTATTTTAAGTTTGCCTTTTAATTCATCCGCCTGCGCCTTGGTACTGGTAAAAACCAGCACCTTAAACCAGTTATAAAGGTCTAATAAATCGATAAATAAGTCTGCTTTGCGACGCTCTTCTACTGGATACATCACATGCTCTACGGTATCTGCCGTGGCGTTTTGCTTAGACGTATTTATAACCTCATGCCTGGAAAGTATCGATTTTGCCAGATCATTAATTGGGCCTGAAGTGGTCGCCGAAAACAACAGGGTTTGGTGTTTAGCAGGTGCCTGCTTCAACATCGACTTAACATCGGCAATAAAGCCCATATCCAGCATTCGATCGGCTTCATCCAGCACGACAAACTCTAATTTTGAGAGATGCACATTGCACTTTTCTAAATGCTCAAGCAAACGCCCCGGTGTCGCCACTAAAATATCCACACCAGCATGCAGCTTCGCCGCTTGAGAGGATGACTTACCACCGCCATAAACTGCGGTAATTTTTAACGGCGTAAACTGCGCGTAACGGCCAATCGTTTCGGCCAACTGCTCCGCCAGCTCGCGGGTGGGTGTAAGAATTAAGGCACGGGGAAAATCAGCCAGCGCAGGTTTTGGTCGATCCAGCATCTGCTGCAATACAGGTAAGGCGAAAGCGGCTGTTTTGCCTGTACCCGTTTGCGCATGTGCCAGCACATCCTTACCCCGCCTTGCTGGCACAATCGCCTTCTGTTGAACAGGCGTCATATCCGTATATCCACAGGCATCCAGGGCTTGCTGAAGCTCTGGTGCTAGCGCTAAAAATGAAAAATTCATGGTGGATCCTCTGGAGACAACGGCTAAGGCTAAAAACGGAGGGTGATTATAGAGGATTTAGCACGACTTGGTGGAATTGTTTACACCATCCCGCAGTAAGCTCAAGCATTCCGCTCAGCTTTAGCCCCGGTCTCAATCAAATGGCTTAGGTAATCATTTGTTTTACATCTGGACAGCATTAGTTATTAGGGATAATTACCTGTAAAAAATCACTGCCGACTGATAACTGGTTCCGTAAGCTTATCTGTGAGAGCTACCCTACCCTGCACTTATAAAAAACACTCATATCTACTCTATGCTGCCTATTTTTAGCTTGAAAGTTGTGAACAGCCTGGCCTATATATCACGTTCTAATAGTGTTTCTACGATAGGACAAAGCTGTTCGTTATCGCCAGCATTACAGCTGCTGATTAGTTTATCCAGAGTATCGCGCAATGCCTGTAAGTCTCGAATTTGCTCGGCTATTTTTGTGCGCTTTTTTTCCGCACGTAACCTTACGTCATGGCAGTGTCCGTCACCCATTTTTAATAAATCAGCAATCTCCTGCAAGCTGAACCCTAAACGTTGGGCGCGTTTGATGAACTTAATGGTCTCTACCACTTTAGATGAATACTTACGGTACCCGCTGTAAGGTGCTATAGGCTCATCGATTAAGCCTATGCGTTGGTAATAGCGTACTGTTTCCACGTTAACGCCAGCTACTTTAGCCAAACGTCCTATGGTTAATTCAAGCTGATCTGTCAATAATTCACTACTCATTATCCGCAAGCTGTTGACTCTGTACTTAGGTACGGAGTTTACACTTGGTACTATCCACTTTCCAGGAGTTCAGAATAATGAGATTCATACGTATTTTTGACAAAGTCGGTTCACTGGGTGCCATTGTTTCAGCCATGGGGTGCAGCCTGTGTTTTCCTGCAATAGCCAGCTTAGGTGGCGCATTAGGCATGGGCTTTCTTGGGCAATGGGAATGGACGTTTATAAATACACTGCTACCTATATTTGCCTGGATTGCACTGTTCATCAACGCATTGGGCTGGTTCAGCCACAAACAATGGCTACGCAGCCTGCCTGGCATGTTAGGGCCTGTTTTACTGTTGTTGTCGCTTTACCCGTGGTTTCAGTATGCCTGGAGTGCCTATGTCACCTATTCTGCATTAGCCCTCATGGTCGTTGTATCGATTGGCGATTTTATCTATCCCGCCAATAAACGCTGTGGCGACAGAACGGCACTATCTAACGCATAAGTAGGCAAACAATCTAAATAGTTGAGATAACAAGATGAAAAAAATCACTATACAAATTACCGGTATGACCTGCGATCATTGTGCTAAAAGCGCACAGGCGGCACTCAATGCCATGCAAGGAGTCGATGCAACAGTCTCTTATGATGAGGGCTTAGCAACAGCTGAAATACACGATAATATCGATGATAAGCAGCTGATAAAGGCCATAGAGTCTATAGGCTATGGCGCAGTGATAATTGGTGGCAGTGGCTTACACATTGCTATCGTGGGTACTGGCTCCGCTGCTTTTGCAGCCGCAATAAAAGCCGTAGAGCAAGGTGCGCAAGTGACTATCATAGAAGGCGCAGATATTATCGGTGGCACCTGTGTAAATACTGGCTGTGTGCCGTCAAAAATAATGATTCGTGGTGCTCACATTGCGCATATTCAAGGCCAACATAATTTTTCGGGTGTGGCTTTCAACACACCTGTTATTAATCGCAGAGCCATGGTACATCAACAACAGGAATGGGTAAAAAATCTGCGCCACGCCAAGTACGAAAGCATTCTAGAATCAAACCCAGAGATTAATTTAATAAGAGGAGTAGCCCGTTTTAAAGATTCCAGTACTTTAGTTGTTACTCAAACGGATGGCAGTGAGAAAGAGATCAACGCTGATCGCATTTTACTCGCTGTTGGTGCGCGGCCAATGATTCCTGACATCAAAGGACTAAGCGATACACCTTACTGGACGTCCACTGAAGCATTAGTCGCAGAAGAAATTCCAGAACATCTTATCGTATTGGGTGGCTCGGCCGTTGCCTTGGAATTAGCACAGGCTTTTCGTCACCTGGGATCAGCAGTGACTATCATGGCGCGTAGCACACTGCTCTCCAAAGAAGAGGCGGACATTGGACATGGCTTGAAAAAAATACTTGAAGATGACGGTTTAAAAATTGAATTAAATACGCTACCAAATGGAATCAGTCATGATGGAAAAAAATTTACCGTAAGTACAGAAAATGCTGATGTTAATTGCGATCAGTTACTTATCGCAACAGGCCGTCAATCAAATGCAGACACGCTCGCACTTAATAAGGCCGGGGTAACGCTAGCCCATAATGGCAGCATCATCATCGATGATCACATGCGTACCAATATTAAAAATATTTATGCCGCTGGTGATTGCACCAATCAAGCACAATATGTGTATGTTGCAGCGGCGGCTGGTACACGCGCAGCGCGTAACATGACGGGCGATGATGTCGCACTCGATTTATCTGCCATGCCAGCAGTCGTGTTTACTAATCCACCAGTTGCAACTGTTGGTTTAGCAGAGCAACAGGCGAAAGCGCAGGGGTTAAACGTTGAAAGCAGAAAACTTGAGCTTGAAAATGTACCTCGTGCTTTAGCTAACATGGATACACGCGGATTTATTAAACTGCTCGCAGAAAAAGACACTGGTCGAATTATCGGCTGTCAGATAATCGCCCATGAAGCGGGGGAAGTTATACAAACCGCTGCTGTAGCGATTTGCAATAATATGACAGTAAAAAATCTGGCTGATCAATTATTTCCGTATCTGACTATGGTCGAAGGGCTGAAATTAACCGCGCAAACTTTTTACAAAGATGTAAATAAACTATCGTGCTGTGCGGGTTAATCGCCTTTTTACTTGCCTGAGGAGATGCGCCATGGCAGGGCAAATTTAGAGCGTGTAAATCAAACTATGCTCGCATACACGCCTGCTATACTCGTTCGAAATCGCCGACCAGCTTAAATCTAACCATTAAAGGTACTGCACATTGTTGCGGCCTTTGTCTTTAGCCATATAGAGTGCCTTATCGGCTCTTTTGATGATAATGGATGGCGCGGTGTTTTTATCGGGTATAAGTGATGTTACGCCGACACTGATGGTAACCACATCGGCGACTGCCGAAAAATTATGTTCCAGCTTTAATTTCGCTACGTTTTCACGCATTCTCTCCGCCAGTTTTACCGCTGCCTCTCTATCAATGTTTGACAGGATAACAGCAAACTCTTCCCCTCCATATCGGGCAACTAAATCACCGGCTCGGAAAAAGTTTGATTTAAGCGTCTGCGCGATTTTCTGCAGGCAGGCATCACCGGCTTGATGACCATAGCTATCATTGTAGTTTTTAAAGTAATCCACATCACACATAATTAACGTAAGCGGCAGTGAAAGCCGACTCAGTTTACTGACCTCATCTGACAGGGTCTCGTCAAAATGACGCCGGTTTGCAACATTGGTTAAACCGTCGATGCGGCACATCTTTTTCAGTTCACTGTTTACCTCGGCGAGATTCTCATAGGCTTTTTTTAGTTCGTCCTCCTGACGTTTACGCTCGCTTACATCAATGCGCACTGTAATGTAACGTTCGACTACGCCATCCACATTACAGATAGGCACGATGGCACTGTCTACCCAGAACAAAACGCCATTCTTTGCACGGTTACATGTCTCACCATGCCATTTATGACCACTGGAGATGGTGTCCCATAACCTGGCAAAAAAGGCCTCCGGGTGCGTTCCGGAATTAATGATGTTGTGATCCTGACCGAGCAACTCTTCTTTGCTGTAGCCACTGATTTTGCAAAACATGTCATTAACCTCAATGATTCTACCTTCAGAATCGGCAACCGAGACAAGTGCATGCTCATCAATGGCCTTCATATAATTGGCAAGTTCCTGTTGCTGCTCCAGTAACTGACAGCGCATATGTTCCAGATCAGTTGCCAGGCTAATAACTTCCGGCAAGCGACTGCGTGGGATAAACTGGGCTTCATGACAACCCTCTGCAATCTTGTGCGAGGCCTGACTCAGTGCCTTGAGTGGTCGCGTCAGATAGGGAATAAACAGGGCTATCATTAGCAGGGTTAAAATGAAGTAGCTCATACCAATGTAAAGCATGTAACGAAATGCAGTTTCGATGCGTTCCTGGGCGGGATATTCATCATAACCCAGGCGCAGGATAATATCGGTATCGGGGAGGTCGGTAAACAGGGGTATTGCAATCTGATAGACACCGTCATCGTTCTCGGCGAACAGGAAATCTTCATGAAAGTCCTGCTTCTTTATATCTTCCAGCTGAGCGCGGCTCATCACCGACTCGCCATCTTGCAAAATATCCACAGATACCAGCATTGTCAGCAGCAGTGCATCGTCAAGCACGTCACTAATTTCCGTCTGTGCCTCAGAACGCCATATCTGAGAAATATGCGTCGCGAATCGTTGCGCGTCGCTACGCACATAATCGACAAACTGGGTCTGGTAATCCTGTTTCACCAGATGATAGAGTCCGCCGAACATGATGGGCAGCAACACTATATTAATAATCAGCATGCCGAACAGCATCCGCCCAGTGAAGGAGAAAAAGAACTGGTAGAGCCTGGTGAGACTATTCATATCAACTTCGATGAAACCACAGTGGGCCAGTTTTTAGCAGGTGTTGCCCACATCAGTTCTGGTAGCGGCCTCTCCATCGAAAAAACCTCAACAAAACAAATAGAAACGTATGAAATGACGTATAAGTCTATGATTTTCCGCCCCACAACACCGCTATAATTTTAAGGCCTGCATCCTTCTTTGCTGCCTCATCCCAGAGGATATAGGTAATTGCATTGTGTTCTTTCGACAACACTTCAAGCAATGAATTTAGGTTTCTATAAATCGGTGGGCGACGGCCTTTGGCGCGAAGGAATCGGCTGGTCAACTGTCGCTGATAAGTTTGTGATGACATATGCATAACCTTCTGTAAAAAGACCTCATAGAGACGCTCATCTGTTAAATTTATCAACGGCTGTAGCCGTTGCCCTGCCTTAAGCACCGGTACGCCCAGATAGGCTCGGCGTAGTTCCCGCAGGGTCAGCGGCGGCAGGTTCGAGCGCGCATCGGCAACCAGCACCAGCCTCTGCGTTTCATCTGCGATTGCACTCATACCAGGCGCCAACGCCAGCATTATGCCTGTCAAAATCAATTTAGCTAACAAGCTCATAGTCAACTCACCCTGCTCAGAAAAAGACATTCACAGAAACACTGAGCATATCGATTTCACTCTCAGTAGGAATTGATCCGAACAGTCCTGCCCTGCCAACAAGCATTGGTACGGCCGCGATACCGGACGCCGTTATCGCATCGGGCTTTATTCGCTGCCACTCCAGCTTGAGTGCTGCCGAAAGGGTAAGCTCACGACGCAGGCCAAGTGTCCAGCTGGTCTGGCCGATGCCAGTGTCCTGAACCATAGAAGAATAGGTAACATGTGGCGTCGTTTTTCCAAAACGATAACCCAGCGTTGTATACCAGACTGTGGTATCCAGTGATGGTACATCCTGTGTTCCGCTGCTCGCATATTCTGCATAAGCCACAAAATTGCGCCATTCGGTTGTGCCACCCACGCTTAGAATCGTCATGTTTTTATCATTCATCGGCGCAGTCGGTATATCGGTCATCAACATGTTGGCACGATTGAAACTAAGTACAAGCTGGCTGGCTGCCGTGGATAGCATGAAGGACAAACCGAACATCCTGTCATGGCTCATGGCTTCCTCTGTAATCGCCCCTATATAAAGCTGCACATCGTATTCGACGTTATCTTTAAATCCGCTATAGAGAATACGTGCACCATTAAATGCTTCTAGTGACATCACGCCGCCTAAAGCATCGTGACCATAAATTTCCTGGGGTGGACGAATCCACGGGTACAAATAACCGGTATCAACATACTCGGACACCAGATTACCGGGATATTTCAACTTACCTGCGGCAACACTGGTCGCCTCATTAAGACGGAAGCTAACGAAGGCCCAGTCCAGTAAGACGTCGCCATACATTCCCTCCAACTGGGCGGCCAGCTGCAAATCATCACCAAGATCAACCGCCATATTGATGCCTAAGACAACTTCATTAAAGTTGCCCCTCTCATTGATCTCTGAGCCAAGATATGGCGTAGCCGAATTGCTCACCGCACCCGTAGCATTTAGAAACCCAGTCCACGAAATATCAGCCGCACGGGTATTCTGGGCAATGGCTAAAATACCGAGCGTAATTAAAATTCTTGCTTTGTTAGCTGTCATGAAAATTCCAGATATAACTATTATCATTTGAGGCTTACAGACCTGCCCTAAACCAGACCTGCGCAATCTGTATACATACAGTGTAACTCAATTACTGTTTAACGCCATCGGCTGTTTATTATTTCGACGTGACCTAATTAATTACAGTTAAGTTAATGGTTCAAACAAAATTATTCCACGATACTTTGCGGTTGCCTCCTTACTTTTAACTTTATAAAAATTATCCCCTTATCACCTTCCCATGCTCCGCCTAAACCAGCTAATGGAGCGATATTTTAAATAACTCCATCACTCATTTTTTTATTCCCTTCTGTTTTCTTGATAACCAGAAAAATTGATACCTGAAATATCTGCCAACTCTTTATTGAATGTTGCAATATCATTTTTACAAAAAGAATTTAAATGATCGTGCCCACAAGCTCTTGCCATGACTTGCATCAACTCAACCGATGCATCAAAAAATCGATTTAACCTTAATGCGGCTTCATCAATATTTAACCGACTGCGTAGCTCTGACTTCTGTGTTGCAATACCCGCAGGGCAATTATTGGTATGACAAATTCTGGCACCAATACAGCCAATGGCCTGCATCGCACTATTTGATAATGCAATGCCATCTGCGCCTAAGGCGAGCGCCTTAATAAAATCACTGGACACTCTTAATCCACCGGTTGCAATCAGCGTTACCTTTCCACTCACACCTTGCTTATCCAGATAATGCCTTGCTCTTGCTAATGCAGGTATGGTTGGCACACTAATATGATCACGAAACAACAAGGGCGCGGCGCCAGTTCCACCACCACGACCATCCAGAATAATATAATCGGCACTGGCCGCTAATGCAAAAGCGATATCTTTTTCAATATGATTGGCACTTAACTTAAAACCAATGGGTATACCACCAGAGACATCTCTCACTCGATCGGCAAATTTTTTAAAATCTTTTGCGCTGTGTAAGTCAATAAAGGTAGCGGGCGATATGGCTGGTTCACCTTCAGGTATCCCCCGTACCTCTGAAATCCGTCCGGTATTTTTTACACCTGGCAGGTGACCACCCGTGCCCGTTTTAGCCCCCTGCCCACCCTTGAAATGAAAGGCCTGCGCCTTTTCTAAAACAGATTCGTTATAGCCAAACATCGCACTGGCCAGTTCATAAAAATAGCGACTATTTGCCGCTTGTTCTTCTGGCAACATGCCCCCTTCACCGGAGCAAATTCCCGTACCGGATAATTCTGCACCTTTTGCTAAGGCAATTTTGGCTTCTTCAGATAAGGCACCAAAACTCATATCGGAAACAAATAAGGGAATTTTAAGCGTTAAGGGTTTCTGGCATTCAGGACCTATTACTAACTCAGTACCCACTGCCACATTATCCAACAAAGGTTTAGTCTGTAACTGGGCCACCATAATCTGAATATCATTCCACTTAGGCAAATCATTACGTGGCACACCCATGGCACCCATCTCACCATGGTGCCCCAAAGTGGACAACCCCTCCCTTGCAAGTTGGTGTATAAACTCTACCGTTGGCTCTTCCGGCGTGGCACGGGCCTTAGGCAGCAGACTTTTCGTATCAACCCCGGGACCTTCTTTACCTACGTCACTGTTAGAAAACTGTTTATGAGAACCATCACAAAACGGTGTATTGAGAGTATGTTTACAGGCACATAAGTAGGCATCGTCGTCATCAACATCCGACACAATAACCCGCGGAGTGAATGTTGTGCCAACGTGTGAGCCATCACAAAATGGCTGACTCATCGATTGCCCACAGGTACAAAAATGATACTCCTGTCCTTTAGTAAGGCTCACCCTAACAGGTTTATTGTCCGCAATAATCGGGTTCTTCATTTAGCCACCTATGGAATTAATTAACTCATATCACACTTAAATTGTTTAAAATATAACTGGCATTCAGTATATGCACATAACGATATCAGCAATGTTATCTCTCCTCATAAAACAATACTATTAAAAATAGCAGTCTATAAATAACTCTGATTTCGATAATTACACTTAATTGATTACTATCAACTAACTTGTAGACATTTGGAATAGCATATTACTTATTGTAGATAATTTTATGGATTGTTGAGTATCAGGATGATTGATACTGAAATCATCAAAAGGAGAATCGATATGAGTAAAGCCCATAAAAAAACGAATGTAACACCTCTGGTTAAAAACGAGTCATCTGAAAATTCCTTCAGCTCTCAAATATTATCCAGACTTGAAAATATGGAGCAGCGTTTTGAACAGATGTTCTCTGGTAATTGGCTAGGCTCTGGTCTGGGCCAAAATCTAGGTCATTATTTTGGTCATCACCCAGAAAAAAATCTACCCAGCATCTTTGATAGAAGAATGCCTAAGGTTGATGTAATCGACAAAGACAATGAAGTGATTGTAAAAGCCGAGTTACCTGGCGTAGAAAAACATGACATTGATGTAACCATGAATGACAGGACGCTTACTATTAAAGGCAGTACACACTCTGAGCATAAAGAAGAGAAGGAGGATTACTATCACTCAGAAATGTCGAACAGTTCATTCTACCGCACTATGTCATTGCCCTGTAAAGTCGATGTTAATGATTACAAGGCAAAATTCAAAAATGGTGTTCTAGAATTAACCCTGACAAAAACTGAAAATGCGAAGAAAAAAAGCATTAAAATTGAATGAATAAACTTTTATCATATGCCAGAAAGATAAGATTTAGGCTTACTCTCTGGCATATTCTGTATATAACAAAATGAATAATAAGCACGCAAATCTAAGTTAAACTCATTAGCCAATCTATTTCACTAAGCAAAGCCGAAAATGACAGCTGATTACAATGAAAATTTAAATCAGTTTGAAGCCAAGCATCGACTTGTAAAATATGGAAAAAATATTTTACCCGAAAAAAAGCCACCCTCTGTGGCGGTTGTTTTTCTTCGTCAGTTTAAAAGCCCGTTTATTTATGTGCTACTAATTGCGACAGTCGTATCATTTATACTGGGGCATATAATAAATTCCATATTTATTCTCGTGGTATTAATCATTAATGCACTTATCGGAACGATACAGGAATATTCTGCCGAGCAAGCAGCCACCGCGCTAAAAAAATGGTCCCCTCCTTTGCCACGGTTATTCGCGATAATAATCCGCATAAAATAAGCACCGCTGATATCGTACCCGGTGATTTAGTACAGCTTGTATCTGGAGACAAAGTCCCGGCAGATATAATACTCAGCAGTCAACATCAATTACAAATAGATGAATCCATGTTAACGGGCGAATCTATTGCAGCTACAAAATTAAGTCACACAGATTCATCTAAACAGTCGAAGATTCTCAATCATGAAAATATTTGTTATGCGGCACCGTCGTTATGCATGGCCGGGGAACAGGCAATGTACTCGCCACGGGTGCCTATACGGAAATTGGAAAAATAGCCGCTGATGTAGAACTGGAACAGACCAAGCCCCCCCTGCTTTTACGTATTGAAAATTTCACACTTCGCATTACATACAGTATTCTTGTTTTAATAGCATTCATTTTCTTAATCACTATCAGCCGTGGTGATGACATTGATAGTGTGTTTTTTTTAGGCGTCGCACTGGCTGTTTCTGCTATCCCTGAAGGATTACCCGCTGCCATTACGATTGCACTGGCTATTGGCATGCGCCGCATGGCAAAACAACAGGTCATTATACGCAACCTGCTGGCTGTAGAAGCACTGGGTTCCTGTACTTATATTGCATCAGATAAAACGGGGACGCTAACTGTAAATGAAATGACGATACGAAAAATTGAACTTGCCTGCGGCACTAATTTTGAGGTTAGCGGTGTGGGCCTGGATTTACACGGTGAAATAATTGAACAAAGCAACAATAATAAAATAATTAAACATGAAGTATTAGAATTATTATGTAATGCAGGCATACTTACTAATGAATCATATACACAACAAACACCCGCCGGTTTGCAGGTTCATGGTGATATGGTTGATATAGCCTTATTAATAATGGCCGAAAAATACGGTTTAGAATACCAGCAAACAAGAGCTCATTATCCAGAATTGGCAAAAATCCCCTACGAATCAGAAAATGCATATAGCGCAAGCATAAACCGCTACAACGGAAAATATTATATATTTGTAAAGGGCAGTGTTGAGACGCTTCTATCCATGTGCAGTAAAGCCGAGTTATGCCATGAGCTAAACCCGCAGCAACTTGAAAATCAATCGACATCACTGGCAAGCCAGGGATATAGAGTACTGGGTATTGCTTATGGCATTTTAGATGAAATGCCAGACAAACCTGAAGACGCTCTTCAGCATTTAAGCTTTCTCGGAATGGTCGGTATGATAGATCCGCTACGTCCCGAAGTACAGGAAGCCGTTGAGCAGTGTAAAAAATCCAGTATTAAAATCGCCATGATTACCGGAGATCATCCGCAAACAGCCATTGCACTCGCAAGACAGGCTGGCATTGCAGATGACTCTATGCAAGCAGTCACTGGTAAACAACTGACTACGGCTTATAAGCAAGGAAAAGAAAGTTTCAAAACCTGCGTGCACAGCAGTTATATATTTGCGCGCGTCGCACCTCACCAGAAAAAGCAAATTATTGAACAACTAATGAATGATGGAGATTTTGTCGCCGTAACAGGTGATGGCGTAAATGATGCCCCCGCATTAAGTCATGCGCATGTAGGTATTTCAATGGGCCTTAGAGGTACAGATGTAGCGCGCGAAAGTTCCGATTTAATATTAACTGATGATAATTTCGCATCCATTGTTAAAGGTATTAAACAAGGGCGTATTGTTTACAACAATATTCGTAAAGTCATTTTTTTATTAATATCGACCGGTGCCGCCGAAATTATGCTAGTGATTCTGTCATTAATATTTGGCACCGCCCTACCCTTATTCCCCATTCAGTTGCTGTGGCTAAATTTGGTCACCAATGGCATACAGGATATTGCCCTGGCATTTGAGCCGACAGAAGGCAACGAGCTTAATAAGCCACCTCGCCCACCGAACGAGGCCATTTTTAACAGGCTAATGATAGAGCGTGTCATCATCAATGCCATTGTGATGGGATTCATGGCCTTTACAATATTTAAATGGCAATTAGACCAGGGTGTTACTGAACAGGAAGCACGCAATGTAACACTCTTACTAATGGTGCTATTTGAAAACGTACATGTACTAAATAGCCGTTCTGAAACGGTTTCTATATTTAAACAGTATTTTTTTGGAAACAAATTCCTGCTGTTCGGCATGTTAGCTGCACAAGGCGTGCACATTGCTGCGATGTACACACCCGGTTTAAAAGACATTTTACAAATACAACCCGTTAGCCTGCAGCAATGGTTGTGGTTACTCAGCGTCGCACTAATCCTGATACTTGTAAATGAGCTATATAAGAAAATAATTAATAATGCTACCCGACGAGCGACAAATATTAATATGCATAGTTGAACTAAAATAGTCTTATGCAATAAGCAGGTATAAATGAATAAGCAGAACAAAAGCAGTCAAACAATATTCACAAGGAGCATCAAATGACAAACATTGAATCTCTACTGGGCGATGAGGCCTCATCATTACTTACACATACCTGTAAAGGCATAAGCAAAAGCAATTTACATATTCCTGGTGCCGATTACATTGATCGAGTGGTTGCTAAAAAAAATCGTAAACCCTCGGTACTACGAAATTTAAACGCTCTGTATAATCATGGGCGCCTTGCAGGCAGTGGTTATTTATCCCTACTCCCGGTTGATCAAGGCGTAGAACATTCAGCGGGAGCCTCCTTTGCACCTAATCCTGCATTTTTTGACCCTGAAAACATTATAAAATTAGCTATAGAAGGTGGCTGCAATGCGGTTGCTTCCACACTGGGCGTACTCAACTCGATTGCCCGCGACTATGCACATAAAATTCCATTCATCGTTAAAATAAATCACAATGAGCTACTCAGCTATCCTAATATTTATGACCAAACCTTATTCGCTAGCGTCAATCAGGCGTTCGATATGGGCGCCGCAGCCGTTGGTGCAACCGTCTACTATGGCTCTGAAGAATCACGCCGCCAGATAATGGAAATTTCAGAGGCCTTTGAGCATGCACATGAGCTGGGAATGGTAACGGTGCTATGGGCATACCTACGTAACGATGCATTTAAAAAAGACGGCGTGGATTATCACGTAGCTGCGGACTTAACCGGACAGGCAAATCATCTCGCCGCCACCATAGATGCCGACATAATCAAACAGAAACAGGCAGAAAATAATGGCGGCTATACGGCCATTAAATTTGGCAAAACACACCCCGATGTATATACAAAACTGAGCAGTGAACACCCCATAGATCTAGTCCGTTATCAAGTCGCCAATTGTTATATGGGGCGTGTCGGTATGATCAATTCTGGCGGCGCTTCAGGTGATGATGATTTACACCAGGCAGTCCGTACGGCAGTTATCAATAAACGCGCAGGAGGTATGGGTTTAATATCCGGTCGTAAGGCGTTTCAAAAGCCTATGGCTGAAGGCATAGCGCTACTCAATGCGATTCAGGATGTCTATTTATCTAATGACGTGAGCATTGCCTAAATGCCTATAAGGCACCGATAAAATGCAAGGATGCATATTCAATGTTTAGTTCAGTGCTGGCTGCCAAATTTTTCCATTAGAGTAAGCGAGATTTTATTAATAATATGCAGAAATAAATCTGTGCCTGCCTGATCTTTGGTTCTACGGCATTCATTCATTGCTGAAAGCGCAATATTAATCGCTGCGTGATAATTACCTTTATCAACAAAGCCCTGAACTCTTACTGTTTCAGATTCAATATTCATTTGTTAAGCCATCATAATAAACTGGTTATGCCAATCACTATTCATCTGGATTAAAAACTACTACCACAAATATTATAATTCCTATTACTGACTATTAAAGTGCATTTCGTCTTATTAAGGCCTATTTATGATCCTGTATTACGTTAATGAGAGCTTTGCACGAGCCATCCCTGGCTCGGCAAAGCAACGATTCTAAAAAATGTCATTTTTCAGAATCTCCCAAAATCAATTACTGGCGTAATCGATTTTATTGGCACATCCATATGCCAATCGACTTTTACACTTCGTGCAAAAGCCTCTTAATATGATTTATCACAATATTAATCGCACACACAATTACGTCCCTTGCCTTTTGCTTTATACAGCGCCTTATCTGAAAGTTTAAGCACATCCCACGCGCTCAATTTAGAGGACGATTTTTTAGATTTAGAATCGGCAACACCAATTGAAACCGTAACCTGTACCGATTTGTTTTTATGGGGCTTTGGATTTCCATCTGCCTTACGCCGACTGACACGGTTAATTACAAACGGTGTGTTGGCAATCGTTTCGCGTAATTCATCTAAATACGGTTTTGCATCGCTACTGTGCTTACCATTAAAGACAATCGTAAACTCTTCACCACCATACCGATAAGATGTACCACCGCCAGATACCTTATTCATTTTAGTTGCGATCATGCGTAGCACCGCGTCACCAGTATCATGGCCATAAGTATCATTAAACTTTTTAAAATGATCTACATCCAGCATAGCCACTGTATATAAACCGCTCATTTTTTGAAATTTTTCACGCAAGGCTCGCCTACCCGGCAACTCCGTTAACTCATCCAGATATGCCATGCGCCACGATTCTTGCATGACCGCCGTTAAGCACATGATTAAAGCCGCAATGCTAAACACCGTTAAGCTACTGCCTACCTCACCAAAATTAAGTTGCGCAATTAACATAATCAACACACCCAGGCCTGCTGCCATATGAGGAGATGGTTGTTGAAAATAAAGCACTAAAGTCGATATAAAAATCACAATAGAAAGAATAAGAATGGTTTGTGATTGTTGTGTCCAATCAAAATAACGTGCGGGCAACCAGTCGGTTAACAACACATGAATCGCCCACTCTGGCGACATCGTTGCCACAATAATAGAAAACGCAGCTGCCGCACCTAATAAGGCATACGCAGGAATTGCCCTGACACTTATAATCCCTCGTTCAGGCAAAAGTGAAAGCAACAATAACAGCAGAGGAATAAAACCCGATAATAAGGCGTAACTCAGCTTGCTATCAGCCCAGCCCAATCCAAGCACAACATTTGTAATAACGACTAGCAGTGTATAAAAGAAAACAGGACTTCGATTAAAATGAACAGTTAAACCAATAACGAACAAGGCTAAGATAATCGGTAAAAATACGATGCCATTGATAATGGCCTGAGGTAGTTCAAAATATTTAACAAAGCCATAAAATGCTAAAACTAACAGAAGTAAAACGGGGATAAGGTTTTTTATAGGTCTCATAATGACATTTGTCAGTAGCTCAACTTTTATTACGTAATAGGAAAAGTAATTTTTTATTAGCCATCAAACTTATGCGTAACCCTGTTGCGCCAACAACTATCTATATTGACAATTTAACCTTGAATACGCCTACATCAACCGAGCTAACAGTCACTCGTTGCCCTGCTTCAATTGTATTAATACCTGCATCCTTATCAATTTCAACTTTCCAGCTAAGTCCTGAATAATGGGTCACTCCCGGCTGAGTCATTGAAATATCACTATCGACAATGAACTCATGGCCAATAAAATCACTGCTGTTATCTTTCTCTATAGGGCGGTTACCCTGTAAGCTTTTCAGGGGTTTCCATAGCAATAATGTAATGATACCTGAACTAATACCCGTACAGGCAACACCCGCAATCCATGTTTCTGGCAATATACCGAAACTCATTAATAAGCCTGTAATTAAGGCTCCAAAACCAGCAAATAAGAAAACACCTGTTGTAAAACCTGTAACAACTTCAATAGCTAACATTACAAAACCAAACACCAACCAAAATTCTGCCTGGTGATTAACAATATAATCAGAAATCATCTCGTACCCTTGTCATCTTAGTTAGATGTTCTATCGCTATTTAGCGTATTAATAATCGTCATAGCTTCAGCAACCACATTTGCGGCATTACTATTACTTTCTGGTAATAACACGACCGTAGATTCTTTAGCAATAGCTCGTTTAGCATCTATCGCTTTATCCGCCAGGTTCAATTGAATCGCTTTTTGGCCTTCTATTGTATTCGCAACCTGTCCAACCGTATCAAGTGCTTTTGCCTGCGCATCAGCCACCGCGAGAATCGCCTGTGCTTCACCCTCTGCACGTAATATCTGCTCGGCTTTATCAGCTTCCGCCGATAAAACCTGAGCCTGTTTAGAGCCTTCTGCTACGTTAATAGCCGATTGACGATGGCCTTCTGACTCAAGAATGGTCGCGCGCTTTTCGCGTTCAGCTTTCATCTGGCGTTCCATCGCATCTAAAATAGTCCGCGGTGGTTCAATGTCTTTAATCTCATAACGCATCACCTGCACACCCCAGGGCTCTGAAGCCAGGTTGATTGCATTTACAATATTAATATTCAGGCTTTCACGTTCTTCGAAGGTTTTATCCAGATCAATTTTACCAATTTCACTACGCATAGTCGTTTGTGCAAGCTGAGTCACCGCATACACATAATGATCAACGCCATACGATGCCTTATATGCATCAAGTAACTTTAAATAGAGCACACCATCAACGACTAATGAAATATTATCTTTAGTAATAGCCGCCTGGCTGGGTACATCGTAGGCATGCTCTTTTAGAGACTGGTCATAAGCCACTTTATCTATAAAAGGCACGAGCATATTTAAACCCGCGACCATCGTTGTATTGTATTTGCCAAAACGCTCAACAACAAAAGCCCTGTTCTGCGGTACAAACTTGATTGAAGACTTAACTAGAATAACAATTAATACGGCCAGGCCAGTCCAAAAGTTAAAAATCACACCCAATAGTTCTTCAGCACCCATGATAGTTCCTTAAATAATCATTATTTATTTTATATGTGAGAATAACAGATTAGGCAATAATAATCGGCTTATCCACATAGATTATCTTAAAAAATATAATTGAAGGCGAACAGCCACAGTTTTATGATAATTAGCCATCATATTCTAAAAACATTAGTTGCTCATATTTTGAGCATTACTGAGATACAGGTATTTGTATATAGCCAATATCATACAATACTGGCATTATTCATTGTGGACACCTTCATAGGAAACAGATATGTCAGAAACAATTGCTCAACAGTGGTTACAAAATGCGACCAATACCGCTGCCGATAAAAACCATATAGCACATATGAATCTCATTTCTAAAAAGGTCAGCCTACAGGGCGTCCCCGGTTATGAAAACATTGGATATGAAGATTGGGCCGCACAAACCAGGCACGAGTTTGAAAATAACATATTAAAAAGCGTGAGCTATAGGGGATTTAAATTATTAAAGGCAAGCAATACGCACATTATGTTTAAAACCTTTGAAACTGTACAAGCCAACGATGGCACAAGCAATGCGCAGGGTATTGAAATACTTCTCGAAAAGGAAGATGATGGACAATGGCGTTTAGTGCAAGAACGTATATTACCGGCTGATGAAGCAATGCATGATGGACTTGTCGCTTAATTTTTAGACATCTACTTTCTATTTTGTTAGCACTTATACCTTACTTATCACAGCGTTTTTTATTTATAGCCATATACATAGCTATGAGCCTGACTGTGACTATGCATTCACCTTCACTACTGGCAGAAGAAGCTTCATTAATCAATAAAACAAAGCTAACGCCTCAACCTGCAACGGCTACCCCTACCGCAGATGAAGATGAGTCACTTATTCCCGAATCAACTAATATTGACACTGATGCAGCACTATCACTGCTAGATCAACCACAGGCATATGTTTCCTCCGGGGTTAGTAATTTAACCAAAAGCATCGATGAATTTTTCTCTAATGAAAAAGTCTTGTATGAAACCAGTGGCAGCTATATTCGCATCAATGGTGATGCTATTTATAACGAGGGTGGTGACTCTGGTTTTGCCGGAAACGTGAAAATAAAAATAGCTTTACCCAATACCCAGAAAAAACTTAAGCTGGTGATTGAAAGTGACCCCAATGAAACCCGTGAAGATATTGATCAAGAACAACAACCAACACCGCTCGAAGCCGTGCAAGATAAAACCTATTTCGCAGGACTTGAAAGTTCAGGTAAAGAAGTTAGAAACTGGAAACTTAGACCTGGCATAGGCTTAAAATTAAATTCAGGCCTCGACATATTGCTTAGATATCGTGCCAGTCGAAATGTTGACATCAGTAAAAATTGGCGAGCATATTTAAGTGAAACAATATACTGGTACAATTCCGAAGGGTTTAGATTTAATAGCACTTTAGAATTAAACCGAAAAATTTATGATAACTTCCTATTCCGCTCAAGCACATTTGCTGGCTGGAGAGAAGAAACCCAATATTGGAACTTAAATCAAATATTTTCACTAACACAATCTCTCAGTAATAGATCACAAATAAGTTACCGAGCCGGCATATTCGGTATAAGTGAACCCAATGTAATTGCCACCGATTATTTATTTGAAATACGCTACCGTAAAAGAGTGCATTCTGATTACTTATTTGCAGAGCTCATACCCAGAGTTTTATATGAAAGAGAAACCAATTTCACAGAGAACCTGTCTTTAACGTTTCGACTAGAAATAGTGTTTAAAAGCTGAGTTAAAAAACAACAAATTCAGGGTGACACCCTGTTATCAAAAGATCATAATAAAGCTTAGGAAACTTTTCTGATACGAGTGTTTCTAACTGACTATGAGCTTACTTAAACCTTGCACTTTTACTGTATGCCTAGCATTCACTATGCTACTGACCGCTTGTAGCTCGCATATCCCAGCCGAAATAAAACAGCCCGTGCTAAATGCACCCAGTATTCAACAGGTTCGACATAGTTCGAGCGAATATATCTCCCGAAAAGTCCGCTGGGGTGGCACTATATTAAAAACCGAAAACAAACAAAATGCCAGCTGGTTGAGCATTGTAGCCTTCCCTTTGAACAGCGATGGCCGCCCCATGCAATCTGGGGAGAGCACTGGGCGCTTCATTGCCATTATCGGTGAGTTTTTAGAACCACTGGTTTATACAAGAGAACGGGAAATCACCATCAGTGGCACCTTACTCAGAACCGAGTCACGCAAAATAGGCGAGTTTTCTTATGACTACCCCGTGGTTAAGGTAGAGCATTATTATTTATGGCCTCCTCTTGCTACTCTGGATACTGATTACCCGCCTTACTGGTGGCATAGCCCCTGGTATGATCCCTGGTACGATCCCTGGTTTTACCCTTCTCGCCCCTATCACTTACGCCCCAAAGCTATAGAGAAATGATCATGCCAAATGCTCTTACCATTCAGCTACGAATTTATATCATTTCGCTACTACTCAGCATACTACTGGGGTGCTCAACGGCACCTGAATTTAAAACCACAGAGGTCGACAGAACACTAACGCCTCAAAGCGTTATTGCTGAACCTGACACTAGCCAGGGTAAAGTAGCGCTCTGGGGCGGCACTATTCTGGAGACACATAATCTTGAAAATAGCACACAACTAGAAATTCTGGCTTATCCCCTCGATTCATCTCATCGACCCATATTAGACAACAAACCACTGGGACGATTTATTATATTACACACAGGATATCTGGAACCCACTACCTATTCGCAGGGAGAGTTGATATCTGCGTTGGGAAGTATAAGTGAAAGTCAAAAGGGAAAAATTGGTGAAACCCTGTACACATATCCTGTTATCAAAGCTCAGCAATTGCACCTATGGTCAGCCAGTGATGGGCGTAGCAATACACGTTTTCATTTTGGAATTGGAATACGCTTATAAAATTCAATGTGTGCATTATATTTAATATTAGTGGCCTGGTCATAATAAGCTAATCTTTATGCATATTCTTTTTAGTTTTACTGGTTGCCTGTGCGGTAAACGGATCATCAGGCCAATAGTGACGTTTATATTTTCCACGCAGTTCTTTTTTAACTTCGTGATAGGTAGTCTGCCAAAAGCTGTTTAAATCCTGTGTTATCTGCATCGGTTTACGCGCAGGCGATAATAAATGCATCATCACTTTAAAGTTGCCCTTTAGTAATTCTGGCGTTTCATACATGCCAAACACTTCTTGTAGCCTCACTGCCAATACGGGCTGATTAACATCGCTGTAATCAATAGCAATAGCTGAGCCACTGGGCATAGTTAATTTTTCAGCTGCCAACTCATTAATTAATTGCTGCTGCTGCCAACTCAGCATATTTTTAAGCAGCACGCTTACATCCAGTTTTTGACATTGCTTTATACTGTTTTCGCTGCTGAGATAAGGCAACAACCAATCTGACATGCTGTTTAGCAACGCTTCATCGTTAAAATCTGGAAGATTTATTTGAACACCCTGTTTATTTAAATGATGATTAATAAAACATACCCGTTGTTTTAAACTGCTAGCCTTAGCCGACCAATTTAAACACTGAATACCCACACTCTTAATACCCTCTAACAGACAGGTATGAATAGCCTGTTTATTTTTTGTCGGGCTTATGCTTTCCCGTAAAACTAATTTTCCAATACGACTGGTTTGCTTTACATCAACCCGTTGCTGTATTTCGCTCCATTCAACTTTTTCTTCGTGTTGAATAAGATCAATGAAATAGTCTTCAATCTGTAACTCAGTTATTTCTGCTGCAAGATAAATAGTTGCTTCAGCCTGTTCTCTTCCTGGTGGTGCATTTAAATTAGCAATAACAAGGTATTCATATGAGTGCTGCTGTAAATGCGCAGGTATAACCGCGCCTTTGCCATTACTCAGTAAATAACGCGCTACATTATTATTGCGTTGTTTTGCTATTCTATCTGGATAGGCATAAGCCAAAAGTACACCACTGTATTGAGTGTCTAAATTATCACTAGATAATAAAGTTTGATCGCCAGTACATTTTTTAAGTCGTTTAAAAAAGTCATCCGCCGTTTGAATAATGCGCTTACATTGCTGTATATCAATATCATATTGCTTAGCATCCCTATACGTATTATTACCCTGTCTGAACATTTGCAAAATTGTAAGCCGATCATGAATATCAATGGTTTTATCTGCAGCCGACAAAAGTAAATCTTTTTCGGAAAGAATACTCGCAACTAAACAGGCATGGTATGCCTGATTTAAAGGCAGCGCATTTAGCATCATGTGTGCTAAACGTGGATGCGTACCTAGCTTTAATATATCTCGGCCATGTGAAGTGATTTTACCCACAGTATTATTCTCATCATGACTTATGGCATTAAGTTTCAATAATAATGTTTTTGCTTGCTCTATAGCACTAACAGTTGGCTTATCTAGCCATTGCAACTCATCAACTTGCTGCACACCCCAATTTGCCAACTCTAATACCAGGGAAGATAAATCACTGTGCAATATTTCAGCTGTAGAATGTTTAACTAAACGCTGTTGCTGCTGTGCCGTCCACAAGCGATAACAGGTACCTGCCGTTAAGCGTCCAGCTCGACCACTGCGCTGCTGCGCAGAATCTTCCGAAATAAAATGCGTTGTTAAACTGTTCATCCCCGATGAACTATTATGTTGCAAAATACGTTCTAGCCCCGAATCAATGACACAACTAATACCTTCAATGGTTAAGCTGGTCTCTGCAATATTAGTTGCCAATACTATTTTTCTTATACCCTTGTCGGGAGCGGAAATCGCCAGATCTTGTTGTTGCTTACTCAAGCTACCATGTAACGGCGCCAGTACAATATTATGCATATGTTCTTCTGTAAGAATGTTTTTAATTCGCACAAGCAACTGATTAATTTCTTTCACGCCCGGTAAAAAAATCAAACAACTGCCGACATGCTCATTAATAACCTGCCTAACAGCCTGTACCAATACCAACATTCTTTGTTGCTGATTATCGTAATGATGACTGGTTTGTTTAATGGGTTTATCAAGATAGCGAATATCCACCGGAAAACTACGCCCTTCGCTCTGAATAATCGGCGCATTATTGAGAAGATCTGCAATGGCATGTGTATTTAAAGTTGCCGACATGACCAGAATTTTTAAATCTTCATTTAGAATCTGCTGGCTTTGCAAACACAGCGCAAGGGACAGGTCAGCATGCAAGCTTCTCTCGTGAAATTCATCAAATATAACCAGTGCAATGTTTTCGAGTTCTGGGTCGGCCTGTAACTTACGCGTTAATATACCTTCTGTAACCACGAGTATTTTAGTTTGTTGGCTATAGCAATTGTCCTGGCGTATCTGATACCCTACCGTTTGGCCGACTTTTTCATTTAATAAACTAGCCATGCGCGCTGCCGCATTACGCGCTGCCAGACGTCGTGGCTCAAGCATAATGATTTGTTTGTTTTTTAACCAGGGCTGATCAAGTAAGGCGAGTGGCACGGCAGTCGTTTTACCCGCACCCGGTGGTGCTTGCAAAACCAGACGTTGATTAGACTTTAAAGCATTTTGTATATCCGCTAAAACTTCATTAATAGGTAAACTATGCATATATTAATGAGCTGTCATCAACTGGAAATATAATTGAATTTTAGTAAAACTAAATAGCATCTAGCGATATAGTTTTTTGAATTTAGCCACTAAAGCATTAGCCTCTTTCTTTTCTTCTTTAGAAAAATACTTATATATTATTTTTCTATTTTCATTAGCATTAGCCACCTTTTTCTGGCTAGCCAGATAAAACCAGGCGTAGGCAGTAAGTACATCACGATCTACACCCTGATTACTATAATAAGCCACACCTACTTCATTTTGAGCAGCGCCATGTCCCTTCTCTGCCGCTTGCAAGAAGTATTCAAAGCCTTTTTTGAAATTTTTCTTTACGCCATAGCCATTAACATAAATTTTACCCAGTTTGTATGCTGCATCAGAATAACCCAGGCTTGCTGATTTTGAATACCAGTTAAATGCCAGCTTTATATCTTTTGTAGTTGCCTGGCCGTTAAAGTACATCTCCGCCAAATAGTAGGAGGCCTCTGCCTCACCCTGGTTGGCAGATCGCTTAAACAACTCAAACGCTTGCTTATAATCAGGTTTTTTATCATCAAGATAAAGTTTCTTACCTAATATTAAACTCGCTTTTTGATGTCCCTGTTTATCTGCTTTTTTATAAAGCTTTAACGCTTTCTTTTCATTTTCCTCAACACCTACACCTGTCATATACAACTCGGCCAATGTATATTGTGCATCAGGGTCTTTTTTCTTTGCAGCCTTCTCTAGCCAATAAGCACCTTTAGATGGGTTATAGTCCGTTTTTTTACTGCTAATATAATAATTACCCAGGGTAAGTTGTGACTCAACGTCTCCCAGTCGAGCCGCTTTTAATAACAGTGAAACCGCTTTTTTAGAATCCTGTTTTACAAAATCCCCGTTCAGGTACATAAGACCAAGCGTTCGAGCAGCTTTAATATTATCCTGTGCAATAGCACGTTCATACCAGTCCAGGCCCTTCTTAACATCTTTATAAACGCCTTCTTCACGTACATAAATATCGCCTAATACAAGCTGTGCTTCATCGTCATCTTTTAACGCTAGCGGATATAAATGCATAATCGCCTTTTCATAATCTTTGCGACCATATGCACGTAAGCCTTTATTAAAGAGTTCTTCATATTCCAGCTGAAGTTGTTTAGCTGATTTTTTCTTATCCTTATTTTTATCTTTTTTCTTAGCGTCTTTTACTATCCCATTTTCGCCATCGTTAAGACTGGCTAAACTTTTATTTTGCGTAGCCTCAAGTAACCAGTTTGAAGCTACTATTAAATCTCGTTTAATCAAATCACCATTTAGGTACATCAAACCAAGCTGGGTTTGCGATTCCAAATGATTATTATCAGCTGCTCGCTTAAACCAGAAAGCGGCTTTTGAGCCATCTACCGGGCCAAGCTCTTTATCTAAAAGCAATTTACCAATCATATAATCAGCTTCATTATTACGTTTATCACTCAATGGCAACCAATACTTTAAAGCACTGAAATAATCTTTTTTCTTATAGGCTGCTATACCTTTTTCATAATCTGTGGACTCAACTTTTTCAGTATCTTTTTCTGTTTTCTTTTTACTTTTCTTACTCTGTTCTTTTTTAGGATCACTCAATGCCTGCTGGTTACGAGTGGCCATTAATAAATACTTTGCCGCCAGCTTAGGCTTTCTTTCCATGTACTTGCCGTCAATGTACAACAGGCCTAAGGTTGTTTGTGCTTGCATATGCCCTTGTTTTGCCGCCTTGCGATACCAGCTCATCGCATTCTTAATATCGTTTTTCTTTTGGTAGTTACTCGCCACTATAAATTGCGATTGAGGATCACCCGCTTCTGCCAGTGGCAGCAAAATCATCATTGCGGTAGCCGTATCATTTTTCCCAAAGGCAGCAATCGCCTTTTCATAAGGCGTTGGTGTTTTTTTAGGTTTTTCCTGATCGTTGGCATTATTTTTTGCCCAACAAGCTACAGAAGAGGTAAACAGAAGTAATATGATGATATAAACTTTAAAGAGCGATGAGGTCATTAGAAATGCAAATTGTGTAAGTTATTAGAATTATAGGTAAAAATAATAAAAAATGGAGTAAATAATAGCGCCATAGGTTTAAGCTATCCAATAGGCATAATAATGATTAATGAGTCTGAACATAGTTTATCCACTATTACGCCATATTACTTAGCTTATTGTAAATAAACTCACTGTATTACAGTTTACTGGCTTCACCTTGCAGAAAACGCGGAACAGTAGCTTTTGCAGTGCGTGCCAAAGCTTGCATCATATTAAACGGCAGCCTTTCAAATGCATGACTGGCTTTAATATCATCGAGCATCGCCAGCCATAAATGCGCAGTCATTTGTGAATCTGCCAGGGCCCTGTGAAACACGCCATCATTTGGCAGCTGCTTATATTCAACCAATGTACCCAGTTTATGATTGGGTGAATCTGGGTAAATACGTCTGGCAATCAGCATAGAGCAGGCAAACTCACTTCGCTGCTGTCGTTTTATACGGCGTAATTCGGCATCCAGAAAGCGCCCGTCAAATGACGCATTGTGTGCAACCAGGTTAAAGCCATGTATAAAATCCGCAAATTCACCCATCACGTCACTGCATGGGGGAGCCGTTTTAAGCATACTGTTGGTAATGCCGGTATAATTCTCAATAAAGTAATCGATGCGTTTACCTGGGTTCATTAGCTGTTGAAAAGTATCGACAAGCACACCATCAACTAACTTAACCGCGCCAATCTCAATCGCACGATCGCCCTGGTCTGGCGATAGCCCGGTGGTTTCAAAGTCGAGCACAATAACCGTATCTGCCGCTGTAGCGGTTGCCGTCATTCCCCTTCCCAGCCAATGTCCACGGTAAATCCAGAGGCCTTAACATGCCCGCCACCACCATACTGCCTGGCCACCTTACTCACATCTATGCCCGTCTCACTGGCACGCAAACTAAATGATCGGCCATTAGCATGATCCCAATAACAAGCCGCAAAGGGCTCACCCTGAGCCATAATATTACCTGCCTCCGACACATAAGCCGCGGGGGCATTCAGTACAGGTACATCATAGCCACCAATCACCATGCGTCTAATGCCTGTATCAATTAATATTTTAATATCTATTTGTAGCTTACGTTCCAGGGCTTCACCATCACGCTTCAGTACATCTAGTTCATGCGGTGTACTCGCCATCAATTTATCCCACAATGCAAAATCGTAGGGATATGAGGCAAGTCCTATGGTTACCTGCCTTGTATCATCGAGTTTAAATTGCCATAAATCACGGTCTTGAATATGCTGAATAAGTTTCGGCGCAGGTGTATCTGGATGAAACCATTCCCATGCCAACATAGCACCGGATTTATTCATATCAAACAAACCAGCTACCTTGCCAGTGCTTAATAGATCGGCCAAGTCCTGTTCTGCGGATATATGATGATCCAGTATGGTGATGCTAGCGGCTTGTTTTAACATGGCCTCTAGTACTGGTTTTTTATACGAAAAGTCCACCAGAAAAACATCAAGCCCCGTAACGTCCGGGGGCAATTGTTGATGCATGCCCTTATAAAATTCAACATCATCCCCCAGCGCATGGTGTACTGCCCACGCCGCACCAAAACCATCGGGACAATTGCCGTGGTAAATACATAAATTTCTTGATTTTCCCGTTTTACTGGTCATGTTTAGGGGTCACTATTTTTTTATCTTTATTGATCCGGTTTTTTATTGGCTTTTATGCAAAACATAATAAAAAGTGAATTCCAGTTATCATAACCATCAACTAAATCAATATCACTTAGTTCTGATTCACGCATCAAATAATCAAGCGTTTTGGCTATTTGTTCATCATTAATATCATTTAATTTAATCAGATCTATGGCGGCCTTAGAGGGTGACCAATCTTTTAACAATTTGCACATATTATTTCATCATCTATGAATTCAGGGTGCTCTGCACATAGTTGCAGTTAAACTTAAAGATACTACGAATATTAATGCTAAAATAGACCTTGCTCTACTTTATTTAATTTAAACACTTTTATTATGCCAACACATAAATACCTAAGCAACTATCCACCATCCATTATTACTCAGGTAGAGTCACTTATTAAGAATGATCGCCTGCAAGGCTATTTACTTGGAAAATACCCTACAGCGCATGGCATAGCAAACGACAATGATTTACGTAACTATGTCGCCGATCTTAAAAATCAGCATATGAAAAAGTCACAGCCCTTAAGTAAAGTTGTTTACGACAGTAAATTACACGTTGTGCACAATGCTCTTGGCCTGCATAGTTATGTTGCACGTGTACAGGGCGGCAAGCTCAAAAGCAAAAATGAGTTACGTGTAAGTGCGGTGTTCAAAAAAACACCCGTCGAATTTTTAAATATGATTGTCGTGCATGAATTAGCACACTTAAAAGAAAAGCAACATAATAAGGCATTTTATCGACTCTGCCTACACATGCTGCCAGAGTATCATCAGTTAGAGCTAGATATGCGATTGTATCTTATACAGCTTGAACTGGGTGAATCACTCTACGCTTAGTTACAAAATCTGCGCTTAAATTCTCTAATGAAAAGACTTAATTAAGCCCCAACTGACTGAGCTTGTTCATTTTTTTAGCATAATCAAATAAAGTCGTGATTTTCCTGTATACTGGTACACCTGTCTGTTAAGCATAATACAAGCCATACATCCTTTTCATAATGGAAATTGCAGCCCAATTCCCATATAACAAGCAACACATTCAGCCCGTTTTTACCCCGAAACAATAAAACGTCCAATCATTCTTAATTTAAGGCGTGAATACTATGAACACACACACCAGCAACCTTGCTAATAGAAAATATTTATTAAGTACAATTGAAAAAACTGAAGCACCTGAAGATATGCCAGAAGACGGCAACTGGTACCGTTATGTCGTCATGTATGGCACTTCAGAAATTAACTGTGTTAAATCTGGCACACTTGGCGAAGTAACTCAACATGCCAATGATTTTGTTACCAACCTGAATGCGCGCTCAAATACAAACTACTCTTACGCATCTCGTAATATAAAAACTAAAACGGTCTAGCCTTTCTATTCAATAGAAATATCGTTGATGAAAAAATATAGAACGTCACGTTTAAAAATATCGCGCAAGCAATTACAGCTGCGATTGATTCCAGTTATTAAAGGCCAATAACCAGGACGATATATCGGGATAAGCATTACCCCGAGACATTAAGTGCTCACCCAGGGCTATCATCAGTTCACGATAGTCTTTAATCTCGGACTGCCATATCCAGTCTTCTATTCCCTTATTATCCGCCAGAGCCTATTGGCAACCGAACCCGCTCCACCCCACATGTGTTTTGAATTTAGTTCTGCATAAAGTGCAGTCTCGTCACTTTCACATAATTCAATAAGTGATTCTATCCAGGCCGTTTCAATACTCTGATGGTTTTTAAGTATTTCATGCATGCGGTTTAGCGTTGATTTTAATTCGATTGTGTTCATAGCAGTGCAGATAATGCGACAATAAAATGCGCAATGAACCAAAAAAGCGTTACCAGGGCAGCTCCAGATATTAATAAACTCCATTCTATTATTAGCTGCACTATTGCTCCTTAGTCATCAATACAATGGCTGCTTATATCGAACTCCGTCTTTATAGATCAGCTGGGATTTCATATATTATATATTCTTAATCTAATTTGATAACTATGTTTAGCATTTATGTTTAATTAACAAACACTCAATCATAAAAGGCCGATGCCCTGTTTTACATTTAGATATTTTAAATAACAGGTAATTCAATCCAGAAAGAGCTGCCTTCACCCAGTACGCTTTCAACACCAATCGAACCGCCCATTAGTTCTATTATTTGCTTGCTTATACTGAGGCCGATTCCGGTGCCTTGAATGCCCTTTGAGGCATGTAAGCGTTCATAAGGTGAAAACAGTCTTATTAGTTCTTCTTCTGCAATGCCTTCACCCGTATCTGAGACCATTATGCGCAAGCGCTGTGTATCTGTAATGCTGCTATTTAAACTTATTTTCCCCATACGGCAGTTGTATTTAATTGCATTGGAGAGAAGATTAAGCAATACCTGCTTAAGGCGTGTGGGATCCGCATGCACAACATGTCCTTTATTACTTATGTTATCGATGAGTTCAATATGGCACTCTTCCAGTTGCGGCGTAATTAGATGAGTGCATTGTTGCAATATATCGTCAACATGGGTTGCTTGTATGTTAATTTCCAGTTTACCTGATTCTATTTTGGCCAGATCTAATACATCGTTAATCAGTTTTAATAAGTGCTCACCCGCATCAAGAATCTCTTTAATATTACCTTTCTGTTTTTCAGTAAAATCATCCGCCGTCATTTCCAGTATTTGACCAAATCCGAGGATGGCATTTAATGGTGTGCGTAGTTCATGACTCATACGAGATATAAATTCTGACTTAGCCAGGTTTGCACTCTCCGCATCTTTTTTTGCATCCAGTAAAAACTGTTGCGTGTCTATTCTGTCAGTAATATCACGATCAATACCACGATAACCTTTGAAATGCCCCAATTCGTCATAAATGGGCACACCGCTGGTTTCAATTATCACCTCATGACCACTTTTATGCAGGTTAATATTAACCAGTCGGTTTATAGGTTTTTCATTTTTGAGGATTTGATTAACAAAAATATGCTTTACGCGCTCTGCTTCGCCTGTAGACATAAACTCGAAAGGTGTACGGCCAATCACTTCTGCAGGGTGATAACCTAACAGTGATTCCAGTTTTGGACTGGCATAGGTATAGGCACCGGTGTGATCCACTTCCCATGCCCAGTCGCTGGTCGACTCAAGCAAATTACGATAACGTTCCTTGGTGTTATTAAGCTCGACGTGCTTATCCTGTAATTGCTTGAGATATATTGCGTTACTCATAGCAATTGCGGCACTCGCGGCTAAGTCCTGTAACAATTCACTATCCTGCGCACTAAACAGTATGCTGTCCTGTTTATTGTGTAACTCAAGGCAGCCGATCAGATTGTCTTCATGATCAATGATCGGTACATTGATTAAGCTTGTGAACCCCAGCGCCTGTTGCATTTCCGCTATTACCTGTGGGTCGTCAGCCGCATTGTGCGTGATGTAGGGTTCAAGGTGATCAGTGACCCAGCCAGGCACACCAACACCCGGTTTGAAAGCGTAATCAATTGCTACACTCCCTTCGCCCGTAAAGTACTCCCTGAACACCATTTCACCTTCTTCGAGCAATCCAACAGCGCCAGCGCTAGCATTAACCAGTTTCAGGCCATATTCAAGCAACGTATGGCAAATTGAATGAAGAGATAATCTGCTATTGAGATCGCGATTAGCTTTGCTAATGACTCGAAGTTGTTGTTCCAGGTGAGAGCAGCTGGTACAGGTGTTTTCAGGTGACATATACATCTAACTACGGCTAAGAATTATCATTTAACTTATTATTTTATAGACAATGGAATTAACCCTGTCCTATTTATGGTTATTGTTTTACCATTTAAATGAATGTTAAACCATAGGGATTTACAGGTTATTTGAGAAAACTTTGTGCCTTTTGCTACATATAAGCCATACCCAGGCAAATACGGGGCTATCTAGAAGCTACTCCAGCTCTATATTAGCGTTAACTGTGACACTTAGCATTTGCTCTCCCGCAGAAATAGCCGGTGCGCTATTTACCGACTCCAGTGACAATGCGCGCATTTCATATTGCTGATTAGCAAGCGGTGCGCCTGAAGTGGATATATTGATATTCACTATTTTGTAATTATTACGCCGCAGTTTTTTAACCACCTGCAAGGCGCGCTTTTCAAATGACTCTAAGGCGTCATTAATTAAGCTTTCATCCTGTGCATTTTTGCTATCAGGGGATACCGTGAACTGCATAGATTGTAAAGCCAAATCACTTTGTAATTTACCCAACACATCACTCATTAAGGCCATGTCTTTGCTTTCTAAACGTAAACTTTGGCGCACTCTCCAGCCTTTTATTTTATTACTGCTGTAAACCGGGTTACTGGAATAGGCATTAGTTTGGTGTTTTATAGTGGGATATTTTTTGACCCGATCCAGCCCATCTCGAATGCGCTTGTTAACAAGACTAGCGAGTTTTGTCGCATCGCTGCCCTCTTCTACTGCAAACACCGTTGCTACCATGGTATCGTTTTCAATTTGTGCGCTTGCACTTACAGTTAAATTAATACGGTCATAGTGACTCTCATCATGCGCCCAGGCAGTGCTAATAAAAAGTTGCCCAATAGATAACACATAAGATAATAATGTAAATTTATTCATGAATGAACCCTTTAAAATAGGAACGTATGAGTAGCTATTATTTAATACCATAAATAACCGACTATTTCAGACCATTGCTTCTTATTCATCATCCAGAACATAATATTCTGTTTGTGTACCGGTATTTGAGTGTGCGTCATCAAATATTTTAAACTCATGGCTGCCAATGCGCATACCATCGTCATGATAAAATTTTTACATAAGAAGCTAATTCACAATGACTTAATCAGGCGTAGAATCATCTACTTCCATCTGCTGATTTTTTAACGATGCAGGTTCACCTTTTGGCCATGCACCAAAAGGATACGCATGGTAGTTACTGTTAAACGTGATGAACTGGATAATTTGATAAATATAGGTAGCAATACTCTGCCCCAGCTTTTGTAAGCGTGGGTTACTTTTACCCGTAAACAACACCAGCAAAAACTGAAATATCACCACGGCAAAAAGTATAAATTCTGCAACGCTATAAAATAGCGCAAACATCAACATGTATAAGCCACGCAGCCAGGTTGATTGTTGTTTTATATTTTCTTTAAGTTGTTCGTCCATTTCATACTCCTTATATTAATAAAAAAGTCTGACCTTAATTCTGCTCTTAAATAAGTATCACTGGGTACTTATTTCTAAACAGCGTAATCGCGCCTCCAGGCTTTCAATTTGTTCCAGTAAGTTAAGTGCTAATGCTATCCCAGCTAAATTAATATTCAAGTCACGCTGGAGCCGTTTAGCAGTACGGGCTTTTTGCAGGCTATCTGCCGTAAAAAGCCATTGCTCGTGCTGCTTGCCAATGCTTTGTAGGTTAACGGGTTCAAGCGCACCTTCTTCAACTAATTCAATGATCCATTCTTCGCTGCTTGAACAGGCACAACAAAGGTCAATTAGGCTTAATTCAGTTTGCTCATCGAGCAATATTCCATTGAGTATTTTTTGATTCATGGCTGTTTACACTCCCAACTTACTGCGCGGGTTATACGCCAGTTCTTCTTGCATTTTCTGGTACAGCGCCTTTGCGGCATCACTGTTCGCAGGCGGTATGGACAGTTGAGTAATGACATACAGATCACCTGGGGCCTTGCTAGGAATGCCGCGCCCTTTTAGGCGTAGCTTACGACCACCCGGTGTACCTGCTGCTATTTTTAAATCCACCGGGCCAAGCGGTGTAGGCACTTTAACACTTGCGCCGAGTGCCGCCTCCCAGGGTGCCAATGGCAGATCAAGGTATATATCATTGCCATCCACGCGGTAAATGCTATGGGGCTTAAATTCTATAATCAGGTAAAGGTCGCCTGCCGGTGCGCTGCCCATGCCAGGAGAACCTTGACCACTAAGACGAATGTGTTGCCCCTGCTTAACACCCTTGGGAATTTTAACCTTCAGGGTGCGCTGCTTATTAACAACATGCCCGCTGCTATCTATTTCTGGTGATTGCAGCGTAACGCTACGCGTAGCACCAAGGTAGGCATCTTCCAGGTCTATAAGCACCTTGGCGTGATGGTCTTCACCGCGGGCGTTATGGCCGCGCCGTTGATGTCTGCCCTGCGTCGAACCAAAGCCATGTCCAAATATAGATTCAAAGAATTCACTGTAATCTGCGTTATCACCGCCAGCAAAATCTCCGCCGTTAAATTCAAAACCGGCATCCCAGTTAGGTGGTGGATTAAAGTCCTGCCCAGCCTGATAATTACTACCCAGCTGATCATATGCGGCACGTTTTTCAGGGTCTTTCAAAACCTGATAGGCCTCGCCTAATGCTTTAAAACGGGTTTCAGCATCTGCTTCTTTACTGACATCTGGATGATATTTCCGCGCTAGCTTTTTATAGGTGCGTTTAATTTCATCCTGACTGGCATCTTTTTTGACACCGAGAATTTCATAGTAGTCTTTAAAGTCCATGCATAGCTCCTACGAGCAATTGAATGATTTGAAGCGTAGATGTCAAACCCATCTAATAGCTAATTACTAGCGCTTATAACTACACTATCAGTTTTTAACTAGTTTGATTTTGATATACCCCAGCTTAAGGTAATCTTTTATTTGTGCTGGCCCCTCCGCAGCTACATTTACTAGCTCGCTGAATTCACTTGCATCAACCCCTTTGTACTCCGCATAGGTACCGCAAACATGTATGTCTATATCACTTTCAACTAAGGATTTCACAACCGTATTAAGCGGTGCGTTATTGCCAAGTTGTTTACGTGTTAAGGCAAATTGTTCAGAACCATGACTCACTATGGCTATATCAAGTTGTGGGTATTTTTTACGTAACTGTTGAGATAAACCTTCTGCTTCCTTTAATGCCCAATCGAGATAATGTTTATCTCGATTAACAATTTCAAACACCACGCCCTCCGGCGCTTTGTTACTGTCGATAATTAATTGCACGCGCGACTGCTGACCACTGCCCGCCAGCGCATTGAGCGATAACTGGAAAAGCACGAGTAATAAAAATAATTGAGAGAATGCATTCCATTTCAACATATATCACTTACCTATCCAAATAGAATATTTATTGAGGTTTATTACCTATGGCACCTCTAATCTAGTCTTTAATAATTTATGTCTATAAATTTTATCAATTCATCTTTACGTTGCATGGCATCTTTATAACCCAGCTGAATCAATTCCCGGCAATAGGTTCTTTCAAATAATATATAACTTAACAAACTACCGCCATTATTTTTTAAGGCACCAATACCGCGCAGTAAAAAACGCACAGCCCACGGTAATTCCATTACATGTTTATATGAAATTTCCTGTAAATCTTCACTGGGGGATATAACCATTACATCTATGGTACGTAAGTCAACATTGTGTTCAATAAGGTGGTGCGACGGTATTAAATCGATGGTTTTATTAATACGCCGTAAACGTTCTAAGTCGGTCTCTAAACTATCAATAAAAATACTGTTAAGTATATGCCCACCAATAACAGCCAGTGAGGGATAGTCAGGCTCAATATCCGTTTGTTTAAACTCCGCCCTGCGTTTAGTTACCCCTATCACCAGTACTTTATCTGCCCCCATATGCACCGCTGGACTCAAGGGCGCTATTTGTCGCATTGAGCCATCACCGTAATAATCATTGCCTAAGCGAATCGCCGAAAACACAAAAGGAATAGCGGATGATGCCATTAGATGGTCAATGGTAATTTTACTGCGCTCACCGACACGCCTTGACCTTGTCCAGGGTTGAATGTCGTCTGATGAATCATAAAACACCACTGACCTGCCGGCGCCATAGGCAGATACCGTAATACCAATGGAATCAATTTCACCCGCTTCAATTGAATCGTTAATACGTTCACAGGGCAAATATTTTTCCAGCAGTTTGCGTAACGGCGCACGATCAAGAAATGAAGCCGGATTATGTTTACCCATGCCACCCACAACAACACTCAGCAACCAGTTAAAACCGCCTTTCAATAAACCCGGCACATCAGAACGAAATACCTGATGTACATGAAAATTGCGCCATATTTTTTGCAGGCGATAAACCGCATCACAAAAGTTACCGCCATAAATGGCAAGCGCCGCAGTATTAATCGCCCCTGCTGAGGTACCAATAACGATGGGAAAAGGATTACTGGATGTTCTGGGTGTAATTTCGGCAAGCGCCTTAAGTACGCCAACTTGATACGCCGCACGTGCCCCGCCACCAGTAAGTATCAAGGCTGATTTTGATTTTTTCGTTGTTGGTTTCAAGCACATAACCCGCTGCATTGTTAACAGCAAAAGTATAGTTGAAAACACACCATTCTAATGAGAATGCACTTATTATTGCCAACTATTATCTATAATATGAAGGCAGCCAGCAGAGATGATCACGCAGCTGGGTCTATATTAACCGCCGTCGTACCATTAACCCTAAACCAACCTGTTAAACTATATCTGGAACAATTAGTTACAGAAACTTCATGAGGTAATTCATCACTAATAAAAATAACCATTTTGCCAAATGTCGGCGTCACCTTTTGCAGCACAGTTCCGTCATCAGGAGAATACATAAGCAACTCTCCAGCATCACTCGGTTGCCATGCCGGGTTCAGATATAAAACCGTCGATAAGCGACGATTTGAACTCCCATTAAAAGCATCCAGGTGTTTTTTATAAAAGGCATTTTTAGGAAAATGGGCGTAGTGACACTCGTAATCAAACAAGCCAAGAAACAGCTCACGGTTGAGGTGCTTGCGTAATTTTTCAGACCATTGCAGATAAAATCGCGTAGGAGGATAATCCATGTCCAGCCAATGTATTCTATCTCGGCGAACAAATGGATTGACCTGATGTTCCTGTTCACGACCTATACCTGCCTGACGAAAACCTTCACTAGCGGTTTTTTTAATATCGATGAACAGCGACTGTATTTGTTGCGTAGAAAAAACATCGTTAATAATAATATAACCCTGATGTCGCAACGCCTCTGTAATACGGTCAAATAAGTCTCCGCCAGAAGGACCTTGCGTTAAGCGTGTTGTTATCAAATGAGTGACTCGATATGAATTAGGTGAGTCCACTTATAAGCTATATCCCTTGAATAACCTACATAATAATTTTTTATATCTGGTGATGCCTGGCAAAGATGAATATTTATCCATTTTACCGGTAAGCGGGTGTGTTTATAATATCCGCATCTTTAGCAGGCAAAAGGCGATAAGCAAGCTAGCAAATCTACCAATAATGATTTGATATGAACTTAATACCTTTCTTCTCGCAGGGTTCTAATCCTTCGCTTCATTATTCCACCCTGCTGACTTTTACGTTAAACTTAAGGGCTATTAAATTTAAAGTGAGCACTATGTTTGTTTTACTCGATATTGAACACTTAGCAGATGATCTGCAAAGTCTGTCACCTGAAAAAATGCATAAGCTTACATTTAAAGTGGTGTTCACCATAAAGGATGTGCCCGATACATTTACCGGCATTGTTTATGAAAATACGGCTGGGGAATTACAGGTAGAACATTTTAATAACCCCAGGGGCAATAAGCGCAAGGTAATTACTTTAAAGAACAAACTCCCCCCAGGTGCCTTCGATAAAATTAAAGCGCACCTATATGCGCTAAGCCGCGGTGAAACCGTCAACTACCCTCTGCAATTAGAAACATTGAACAAGCGTATATCCGGCACACCCAGAAAGTAACCGCCTTAGCACATTACGCGTTGGCTTACCTTAAGAAACAGCCGAGCAGTTACGCCCGGAATTTTTAGCTTTATAGAGATTACTATCAGCCTGCTCTAGCAAATTTTCCCAAGTGCTAATTTTGTCACCATTGCTTGACACACAGGCGCCACCGCAGCTGATGGTTAAAAACTTATGGCTGCTTTTTTCGTGAGGGATAGCACATTTAACCAGGGAAGAAAGCAGTTTTCTTGCGACTTTATCCGCTTGTGAAGCATTGGTATTAGGTAATACCAATAATAACTCTTCACCGCCATAACGATACAAACGATCACTATCCCGGATATTTTCTTTCAATACATTCGCAACGGACTTTAGTGCTTCATCACCTGCCAGGTGCCCATAATGATCGTTATATAATTTAAAAAAATCAATATCCATGAGCAGCACAGAATAAGGATGTTCATACCTAACTGAGCTGGCATGAGTACGCCCTAAATCCACTTCCATTGACCGACGATTACCAATTTTCATTAAATGGTCTTCAGTAGAAAGCGTCTGTAATTCATCATTTAAAAGTGATAACTCAGTCGTTTTAGCGGCAACGGCGTTTTTAATCATCTGTGACTGCAACTCGATTACCCGAAAATGCGCATTAGCAAGGTCGGTATGCGTCACTAAACCCACAAGGCGCTCATCGTCATCAATAACCGGTAAATGACGAATTTTCTCCGCTCGACTTATCACCATGGCATCAAACAGGCTGTCATTCTGACTAAGGGCCGAAATAGGTGCCGACATAAACTCAGATACAGACAAAGATAAATCAATTTCTTGTGAATCCTGGTCAAGCACCTTAACCAGATCACGCTCGGTAATAATGCCTACAGGAAAATCATTTTGCTTAACAATAATACAAGAATAACGTTGTTCAACCATTAGTTTAACGGCCTGCTGTAGCGTTGCCTCTGGTGGGAGGCAACTCACCTCTGTACTCATTAATTTTTTAACGATTATTTCTTTCATTTTCCAGCTATCAATATCAAATCAAAAGAAGTATACATAATTCCACTTCTCTATTGAGACTCTGTGTTTATAGGGCTTACATCTGTTGACGCAATGTATTTTCTCCAACATCATATTAATTAAGCACAACCGTGTCCAGCGCAACTGGGCTAACATCGAATACCGAGCTGCTTACTTGTGCACCTTTACTGCCCAGTTACATTCAATGATTAGTTAGCACTCTGTTTAAGGCTTGCGACAACACGAAAACCAATCACCGGATAGTTCGTATCGGGCCTGTTGGCACTACGGTAATTAGGCCGCGTTTGAAATAATGGGCAATGATAAGAACCACCACGGCGCACGCGTGACAACCCCTTTTCTGGCCCCACTGGATCTGTTGTTATATTTTTAATATAGGTATCTGCGGCATACCAGTCTACTACCCATTCCCAAACATTACCTAACATATCATGTACACCAAAGGCATTTGCTTTAAGGCTAGCCACAGGATGTGGAATATCCCCTGAGTTTTGAAAATGCCATGCATAGTCATTTAATTGTTCAATGGGCACTGGGCGTAATTGATTATTACCCGCACGCGCTGCGTATTCCCATTCCGCTTCTGTTGGTAAACGATAATTATACTTAGTATCCATTTTACTCAGTTCTTCAGCAAACCGTTTTGCCATATACCATGAAATGCTCACCACGGGTAATGCCTGCCAATTTTCTTGTTGCCAATTTTTAACTGGGCCCGGTTTATTTTCCATTACTGTAAGCCACTGACTCTGCGTAACTTCCGTTTTACCTAATAAAAACGCATTGGAAATATTTACTTTATGCTGTGGTTGCTCATCAAGAAATGCATCGAAATCTGGTTTTTCCATTTCATCGATAACAACTTGTCGTTCATCTTCAGTAATACCCATTTGAAAATAACCCGCCGGTATTTTTACAAAAATCATACCGAGATTATTGCTCACTGTATTTTCAGCATTGAGTGAGTTAGAAATGAGCAGCAGACTGATTGCTACCAACTTAAAAGCATACAGGTAATTAAGATGTAATTTATTCATGATGAAATACCTTGTTTGCAAATTAATGACACTTACAAAAAGTTATCTACCGCTTTTTATCCAGACTGATTTTATAAGCAGACCTGATAATACTAAACGCCTCTACCATACCAAGCACATTCATATCACTGCAAATTAAATTCATGCAAAAAAAAGGGCAGTGAAATCGAAAATACTTATATAGTTCTCGACTTCACTACCCTTTCACTTATTGTTAACAACAAGCCTACATTACTTTACCTACAATTTAGCTTCTGGTTTGGCATATGGCCCATTCAACAAGCCATTCACGCTATTAAATACAGCATGACTATTAGCCTGACGCGAAAGAACAGGCGTATGGTCTATTATCGAACTGGCTATCTGCTCAACAATTGCACCAATCAGCGCACCAAGTGGGCCACCACCGCCATCACCTGATGACTTCTGAGCAAATGCTGTAGAGTGCCACAAAAGCTTACCTGTTCTAGTGTCCACTAGTTTTAAATGAGCCTTCACTACGGTTACAGATGATACGAGCTGATACGACTGACCCCATTCTTCAATAGATACATATAAAACAGAATCCGCACCAATATGCTCCCTGATTTTATCCAGCGGAATGGTGTTCATTTCTGCTGGTGTTGGCAAACCATTTTGTTTAAGGAAATTATCAATTACCGAAACAGGAAAAACGTAATAACCCTTTTCAGCTAATGGCCTGGAAATAGTCGACAGGAAAACATAAGGCGCCCCCACTTCAACTGAATTATTTAAAGGTGGAATAACGACTATAGACCTCGGTTTGCTATTTTGAAGTGCTGTATAGTCATATGGTTGTGGCGTAACACAGCCCGTTAAACCTATAACAAACAAAGGCATTATAGACATACAAATTTTCTTTATTAATTGCATCATTTTATTAGCCTCTCTTAAATGCGCGTTTCATCATGCCATTAATAAAAGTAGCTGACTCAGGAAATAGTTTTTTCTCTATATTAAATGCCTTTTTAGCCTGTGTAATATCACCCTGCGAGGCATAAAGAAAACCAAGGTGTGCATAAACACCTGGTGGAGATAGTTTGCCAGCATCTGCCGCTTGCTGAATATCCGTATTTAATTTTTCAATTTGTACATCTAATCCAGTATTACCAGGATTACTATACATATCATTCAGCATATTCTCGTATTCGCCCCAATAGTACATATCCTTATGTCCTGTCGCACAGCCCGCTACTAGCAAGACACTCACCAACCCAATTACTAAAACTTTAAGTATATTCTTCATATTTTTAATTCTTATTTTTTAATTATCCATGTACCGTTATCAATATCTCTAGCCATATTGTTAACCGCTTCCATAATAGCCAGGTTCAGCACCTTGCCATTCAAAGTAGAGTCATAGCCTGCAGTACCACCAAAGCCAATAACCTGCCTGTTATTTAAAGTGTATTCACCAGCACCCTGTGATGAATAAACAATTTCGGAGGTTAAAACATCAACAATATTCAAAGCAACTTTAGCATAGGCAAGCTGTTCTTTACCTCGGCCTAAAATACCAAACAATTGTTTATCCCCAGTTACTTTACGCCCAAACTCAGTTACATCTCCTGTTACTGTGTATCTGGCACCTTTTAACTGTTGTTTCACACCCCTTAATTTAGCTTCCTGCTTAATTTGCTCAAGATTTTCGCGGTCAACAACCTTAAAGCGATTGGTTTGTTGCAGATGTGTTTTTAAAATTGTTTTCGACTGACTGCCAAGACGATCAACCCCAGATGAGAACAAGCCTTGCATATAGGTAGATCGATTCTGAAAATTGCCAACGACTAAGGTTGTTTTATTGCCCGTGTAATTTGTTTTATATGTTTGCACTGTTTGAGGGACAAAAGTGCGATGATTTTCTGTAGCACAGCCGCCTAATAGAATTGTAGATGCTGCACCTGCAACTATGAAAAGACGCTTTAATGATTGTGAATTGGTATATCCCAAGAATTACTCCAATAGTCCATATTATTTTTTTACAGAAATATAGCATATAATTTGACTTACTTTTTATAAAATAAAAAAAAGATTCATTAGATAAAATTAGCTAGAAAAATAATGAAGAGTATGCTTACTTCTTACTATTGCCCCGTGATATTAAGCGCGCAAGGCGGCACAGGGTTTAGTAACTACCTCATCAAGCCAATAGATATGGGTTTATTTTATGAGCTGATTGATAAATATCCTGGCCTCTAAGTGCAATAAAATCAGCTAATACAATGCCAAAATAATTAGACTGGTAGAATATTTTCAATTTGCATATCTACCTGCATCTACTGCTTGCACTTCTACTTCTGACGCGGTGGCAAACCCGTATGCTGAGTGAGAATTTTTTTAGCTTTAACACGGCGAGAATGCGTGAACGCAGAATTCTTTTTGCGTGGAGCCTTATAATCATTTCCATAACTTGGCTGAGTCCATGGAATCAGGTGTTTATCCTCATCACCAATTAAATCTTCACGCCCCATACGCTTAAGTGCTTCACGCAACATGGGCCAGTGTTTTGCATCGTGGTAGCGCAAAAATGCCTTATGCAATTTACGCTGCTCTGGGTCTTTAACACTCTCCACCGCTTCACTTTTATAGCTTACGCTGCGCAATGGATTTTTCCCCGTGTGATACATCGCCGTTGCGGTTGCCATGGGTGAAGGATAAAACGCCTGCACCTGATCAGCTCGGAAGCCGTTACCTTTTAACCACAGCGCGAGGTTGAGCATATCCTCATCGGTAGTGCCGGGGTGCGCCGCAATAAAATACGGTATCAGGTATTGCTTCTTACCGGCTTGCTTAGAAAACTTTTCAAACATGCGTTTGAATTCATCATACGCACCCATGCCAGGTTTCATCATTTTCGACAAAGGCCCTTCTTCTGAATGTTCTGGAGCGATTTTTAGGCGGCCACCCACGTGATGCGTGACCAGCTCTTTTACATATTCAGGATCACGTATCGCCAGATCGTAGCGCAGCCCTGAGGCAATCAATACTTTTTTAACCCCGGGTAATTCACGCGCTTCACGGTAAATTTGCGTCAATGCAGAGTGATCGGTATTTAAGTTATGGCAAATGCCGGGATAAACACAACTCGGCTTTCGGCAGGCCGCTTCTATCTCCGGGGTTTTGCAGGCAATGCGATACATGTTCGCCGTGGGCCCGCCGAGGTCGGAAATAACCCCGGTAAAGCCCGGCACCCTGTCACGGATTTCTTCGATTTCATGCAGGATAGAATCTTTCGAACGGTTTTGAATAATTCGCCCTTCGTGCTCGGTAATAGAACAGAAGGTACAGCCGCCAAAACAGCCGCGCATAATATTCACCGAAAAACGGATCATCTCATACGCCGGAATTTTCTCGCCCTTGTATGACGGGTGTGGCACACGCGTGTAGGGCATGGCAAACACGTAATCCATTTCTTCCGTGGTGAGTGGAATCGGTGGCTGGTTCAACCAGACATCCACATCACCGTGTTTCTGCACCATTGCACGGGCATTTCCGGGGTTGGTTTCCAGGTGCAACACGCGGTTGGCATGGGCGTATAGCGCGGTATCTTTGCTGACTTTTTCAAACGCAGGCAGGCGGATTACCGTATTGTTGCGATCCAGTTTTGGCTTAAACTCAACTATCGCCTCACCCTGCTCATTATATTGCGTACCGTAAAAGGCATTATCACGACGCTCACGTTCACAGTCGGTCATTTCCAGGGTATTAATATACGGGTTGATGATTTTATCGATCTTTCCGGGACGGTCGATACGCGTAGAATCAACCTCCATCCAGCCCTCTGGCGTATCACGGCGTATAAATGCCGTGCCGCGTACATCGGTAATTTGCGCAATGCTCTCACCCTGCGCAAGGCGATGTGCCACTTCCACAACCGCGCGCTCTGCATTGCCGTACAGCAATATATCCGCCGTCGCATCGATTAAAATGGAGCGACGTACCTTGTCCTGCCAGTAATCATAATGGCCAATGCGGCGTAACGATGCCTCGATGCCACCGAGCACCACCGGCACATCCGACCAGGCCTCCTTGCAGCGTTGCGAATACACCAGAGAGCATCGATCAGGCCGCTTACCCGCCTTATCCCCCGGGGTATAGGCATCGTCAGAACGGGGCTTGCGATCCGCCGTGTAGCGGTTGATCATCGAATCCATATTGCCCGCGGCCACACCAAAGAACAGATTAGGCTTACCCAGCGCCTCAAAGGCAGCCTTAGAGTTCCACTCCGGCTGCGCAATAATACCCACGCGAAACCCCTGATCTTCCAGCAAGCGACCAATAATCGCCATACCAAACGAAGGGTGATCAACATAGGCATCGCCGGTCACAATAATAATGTCGCAGGAATCCCAGCCCAGCGCGTCCATCTCGGCACGGCTGGTAGGTAAAAAAGACGACGTGCCATAACATTCGGCCCAGTACTTTGGGTAATCGAATAACGCAGTTTTGGCGACGGGGACTGGAAAAGCTGACGCTGACATAGGAGGCTTGTTTAATTAAAAGAGTGATTATACCAAGTAATCAACATTAATGGCCTCATACTTAAAGGGGTACTGAAGCCATTGAAGGTCTCAAAGCAATCATAAGCAGGAAGTCACGTACTATTGATTTACCCGGGGATGGACCGCCGTTTTTCACTCCGTCCCCTGTTGTGATACCGATCTGATTGGGCAGAGTAGTGAACGACTGCGTATTACTTTTGCTGGCATCAATCAGGGGACAGAGCACCAAACAGCGGTGGTCTTTCCCCGAGGGAGATGTGCCATGGCAGGGCAAATTCAGAGCATGAAATCAAACTGCTAAGGTCGGCTTTATAGTATTTTCTCAAACTGTTTACGTATTTCTTTATGAATTCGAATGAGGTTCGTTTTGTTTTCATCGGGCAATGTTTTTAATTGATGAATACGATCAGGGTAATCCAGCGTCGCTAACATTAGGCGTTTAATCGATTGTATATAAACATTTTTATGAATCCCCAATGATTTAGTAAAGCGCATAAAGGCGGTTTTAAAATCGACCGGTGCATCTGTTTTTAAATCAGCGGGCATATCGCCGTAATCCCCAAACCCCATACCTCGTGGATAAAGTTGGTTGTGAATAGAGTAGGCGCGCATCGCGACAGGGTCATAAACGGGAGAGAACGCTAATTTTCCATCCTGTTCAAGAAGTGATAAATTCTCCAGATGCAAATCGCCGTTGCCCGTTAGCAGGGCCATAATAAAACGCTCTAATAAATGCAGCTTGGCGGCTTTTCTATCCGCCACTAGCTGTATATGCGGATTATCCAGTGCCGCGCCAATCGAATCGTAGCTCGCACTGTAGTGATTGGTGACTGTTTTTCTACCGGATGCCAAAATGGAATAAATAGATTCCATAAACACCGCACTGCCGCTGGCGGTTCTATCGAAACGCTCAATGGCCAGTGCGCGCAAGCCATTCACTTCAACTGGCCAATAGCGTGGCACAGCAAAACCCGCGGCTTTGTGAATATCCAGGCCTAAAATTTCTAACTCGATAATACCCGGATAGGCGGCGCTGTTTTCTAACTTTAAAATAATGTCCGTTAATCCAGTATCACCAAAACGCGTGGGCAAACCAATACGCCCATCCCAGCCGGCCCGGTTAATCGATAACGGTAATTTAGGAATTGCCCCACCCACCGTTGGCGTTGGCCCTAATACATCAATTAAGGTTGCTGCCTCATCATCAAACCAGGTCATAAATTCTTTTAACGAAAAACCAAACTTTCCATCCAGCTCAAACAGGCCTTTTTTTGCAGGCGTGGCATACCATTGCAGCGCAGCCTCATCGCTGGCAAACACATCCAGATGCCCAATTGCACCATGGCCCGATCGAATCAGCATCTCCCAATCGGTATCGAAGCCGGGGGAAGGATTAACATGAATGCTTTGCAGATATTTTAATAATAATGTGCGCTGAAAATTACGCTCGGATCGTGGTGGAACAAGGCATTGTAAGGGCGGGAAAAAATCAAAGTACTCATTGCGCTCACGCACAATGGTGTCGGCGAATTGATCCGGCGGATAAACCAGGCCTAAGCCACGCAAACCCGTTTCCGCATAAGCCGCTTCATAGGTAAAGCGGCAGGCTAAATCGGTCACCGTGAGCGTGCCCATCTTTACCGGCTGGTTCCCCAGGCGCGTCCATATAACGGCTATACGATCTTTAATGAACCCTCTCCCAAGTTAAAAAAGTTCGCCCTTTTGTACCAAAGTCGCAAGCTCTGTGTCATCAACCCAAATGAGTTTTTTACCCAGGCTTTTGCCCAGCTCAAGCAAGGTACTAAATTTGGCATCATTGGCCTTTTTAAGCCGCGATATAGCCACCTCACCCAGCGTCGATTTCTCAGCCAGCTCTTTCTGGGTCATGCCCTGTGCTTTAGCAAGCGCCAGGGCCTCATCGACCAATGCGTGTAATTCGGCACTCATATAATTAACCTAAATGATAATAATATATTATTAGAGTAGCAGAATTAACATTAAAAGCAATTTTATAATTATCATATCCGATAATTAATAGCTATATAAATCAAATAATTAACTTATATGATAATAATTGGCTTATAAAAGAGAATACACAGGGAAAAATTAACTTATTAATGGACACCCCTTTTAATTCAGGCCATACCATCACACCCGATAACATTCCCTTGCCTCTTTAACAGACGCATCCCCATCATCCAACGGCCTAGCCCCCATATCAAAACCATCATCACACGTTAACTCCCCCTGCTCTAACATCAAGCGCATATAAGCCACCAACACATCCGAGTGAATTAAATACACCCCTTTACTCACCCTAAACAAAAATTTTGTATGAGTCGGCCTAAACTGCCCGGGCTCAAAGGTCGCCGCAGGCATAAAAGACGACACATATTGGGTTTTAATATCACTAAAATACGACTTAAACGCCTTAAGTGTTACCACCACCCCACCCGGCTCAAACGAAACCAAATCTAAATCCCCAAGTTCACCCAATACCACCGCCCGAAGAAACCGATCTTTTAAACTATTTTCACTACCAGACATGCTTAATTCCCTCTGCCATAGAAATGGCAATTTAATTTGAATTAGTAAAAAACAAACAAGCACATTGATAAGTATTAATTTGCCCCGTCATTCCCAACAAAATATTCTGGAAATATTCTGAGCGCACTCTGCACGGCCTGAAAGGCGGAGAGCAGTAACCTGGAGTAATGCTTCTATCGGGAACCCAGTAACTTAAATTCCTTCTACTCTCCTACCGTTCCGTCATACAGCATGCTTTTAGCTGATACCCGGCGACCCCAGGAACAGCCATAGACTCACAGCTATCCACAATATAAGAAGACGTAACAATGCAGGTACACAAAAGGAAACCCGGCATCAAGAAGATGCCAGATCATTAACCACGCAGGCCAAATACCCATCAACACCATTACCCCTTACGGCGATTCCCTCTTATCAAACTCAGAAACAGACAGCAACCGCAACTTCTTAACTAAATACTCAATCTCACAGTAAGCACTCACCAAACGAACCCTTTTCCGAGCCGACATTTTAAGGCGCTGCAAAGCATTAACCCGCAAACGCAAGGTTTCCATAAGTTCAGCAAGGGTTTCATCTAGGGTGGGCTTGTTTACAACAGAAGAAAAACTGGGCGAAAAAGACTCAGCTATACGAAATGCGTAAGTTTTTGCTAAAAATTTACTTTTGGCAAAGCGGGTTCCTAGCGTACAATCGGTCGTAGCCATATATACCTCTCTTGAAGGTTGCGTGGTTAGCTGGCTTTTGACGTTACCGCGCCTTAAGTCAGCGATTTAAATTTGTGGGGTTAGGTTATAGTTTTTTTCGATAGGCTTGCTCCTTTTTGTTTGCTCTTAATAGCGTTTCACTTTACATTTAAAGCGGTGATTGTTTTAGCGACAAAACAACCACAACAAACTCTAGCACACAGTTTGTTTAAATGGCCAAGACTTTTTTATGGGGATTTTTCCTAATAGAATCAGGTTTTATGAATGTGTAATTAAGAAAATAATAATATTTAGAAATATTTAGGTTCAGAGTGAAAACTCTTAATTTCAGATTGGACTTCCTTTAAATCAGTAGACACCTTTTTAGTTTAAACTCAACTACTATGGACTGAAAGTCCATAGGTTGACGACAGAGGACTAAAAGTCCTCTCTTATACAATACCACTCACAATACATTTTATTAACTGCACTAAAATTTAATCAATTTGTAGGGTGGATCAAGCGCAGCGGATCCACCAGAATTGAGTCGTGATATAGGTGGATCCGCTACGCTTGATCCACCCTACTTTTCTTAAAAAGAGTTCAACTATCATTAATACATGTGTAGCAGCTAAAGCCTTGCACTAAAGTGCATAGTTTTAACTAGCGCCTTGGGACAATAAACCAAAAGAAGGTGAGTAATAGCTAAGTCAAAATTTCCAGAAGAATTCAAACTAGAAGCGGTACGACAGGTGGTGGAACGAGGATATACGCCCTCGGATGTCGTTAAACGGTTAGGCGTATCCGCACAGAGCCTTTATAAGTGGGTTAAGGATTATTCGCCTAATTCAACGGATCGTTATGAAGCAGAGCTGAAAGAAGTTAGGCGAGAAAACTAAAAGCGGCATCAACACGCACACAAGAAGAGCGTGATATATTAAAAAAAGCCGCGCTGTACTTTGCAAAAAACCAGGAGTGAAGTACGCCTTTATTTTAGGAGTATGTGATCAATACTCGGTTAAATGCCTGTGTCGTGTTTTAAAAATGTCTCGTAGTGGTTATTACGCCTGGCTAATTCGGCCACCTTCTCAGCATGCCATGGATGATGCACGTTTATTGAAACTGATTAAGGAGTCGTATGAAGCGAGTGGTCGCATATACGGCTCTCCACGCATTTTATGCGACTTACGTGGGGTGGGTGAACGTTGCGGTAAGAACCGTGTCGCGAAACTTATGAATCGCCATAAAATACACGCACAACGTGGTTATAAAAAACCGGGTCATAAATATTATAAACCAGCCATTGCCGCGCCAAATCGTTTAGAACAACAATTTACGGCAAATAAACCTGACAAAGTTTGGGTCACGGACATAACGTACATCCGAACATATCAAGGCTGGTTATTTAGCTGTCGTTATGGATTTGTATTCACGAAAAACAATTGGTTGGTCGATGAAATCTACTCTGGCTAAAGAAATTGTATTAGATGCGCTATTAATGTCGGCTTGGAGAAGGTCTCCAACAAATGAAGTTATCATACATTCTGATCAAGGTTCACTGTTTAGCAGTGATGAATGGAATCGATTTTGCGGTGAGCATAACTTAATACCTAGTATGAGTCGCAGAGGAAACTGCTATGATAATGCGGCAGTTGAATCATTTTTTAGTGGTCTGAAGAAAGAGAAAATAAGGCGACATATCTTTCAGTACACGTGAAAAAGCTAAAGCAGAATTGTTTGATTATATTGAAGTATTTTATAATAGATCTAGGCGCCATCAACACATAGGTAATATCAGCCCTGTGGAGTTTGAGCAGCGAACAGCGTCGAATGCATGAGTGTCCACTGAAACGAAGGAAGTCCATTTAACGCTATTAGGTGTCTAGCAAACCCTGGGAAGTCCATACAGTCATCGCATGCCAGTGGTAGGCAGATAATTGCTCCTGCATTATCTGCCTTCACGCCATCCCTGGCGATTAACCGGTATTTGTCAACATCGGTACAAACAAAAAACTTAACCGATTTAGTTTACGCGGCAAGAAAAAAGTACAAAGTCAGTGGCCGTTATATAGTTTGGTTCATAATATAGAGAAACTTAACCATTACGGGCAATTAGCAGTATAAAAAATGAAATAAAGCGATGTAACTTTTAATTAAACGTTGAATTAAAAATTAAACTGCGTCAGGATATTTAAAATCAAAAAATTAAGTACTAAGCTGTGTATTGGCCAATATTTATTGGTTTTTCTACAGCATCGTTATGCAGCACAAAGGAGAAGATTGGTTGAATATTAAGGAAGCATCTGGAATTGAACTGCTCCGAGCCATGAAAGAAGGGAAGATATCTTATTCTTCCATAGCCGATACAGTTCCAATGCGATTTACAGAACTTAAAATTGGCTCAGTCAAGTGTGTCATAAAGGCCGATAGCCGACATATCAATCCTCTTGGAGGTGTACATGGTGGTTTTGCTGCAACTGTGCTCGATTCAGTCACGGGGTGTTCTATCCATACGATGCTTGAGGCAGGGGTTGGCTACAGCACGGTTGATCTCAATATCAAAATGATGCGCCCAATACCATTAAATGAAGAACTTCAGGCAGAAGGTCGGGTGCTTAATCTCTCCAAAAGCTTAGGCGTGTCGGAAGGTTTTATTACTGATGCGGATGGAAAATTGTATGCGCATGCGACCAGCACTTGTCTTATTATGCGAGGCACAGCTGCATAACAACAGTCTGGATAATTCAGTTGAAGTATTTTACAATTACGTAAGACGTCACTCTTCATTGGGCTATAAATCACCGGCACAATTTGAAGGTAATTATTATGCGCAATGCGCTTAAATTAGGTGTTCACTTTTCGTGGATAAGACCACATTTATTATGAAAATAAATATAGAGAAAAACACTGATAACATCGAAATTAATAATTACATAATACGTGATCTATTACTTGATACTGAAGATAGTTATATAAAAGGTATTCGGTCCAAACATTTTCAAGCATTAATAGCCATGCCAAACAAGCGCTTTTCTAATTTGAATTGCATCTTGTCTTACTATGATATCGATAACTGTTTTCTGGGTCTTGATGAAGATAGTGTATGGCTAGAGAAAGAAGATAAAAGAGTAGAAATACCAGTTTCTATGCCATTAAATATACCAGAAGGCGCTGTAAGATCAGTATTTAATATTAAAGCATCAAATACAGGTAGTGGCTTTTATCATTGGGCATGGCGCATAGCAACAATAACCTTAATTTTTATATTAGTAGTATGGCTAATTAGCAGTATTCAGAACATCTTATGATAGTGCAACTAACGACTCAACGACTATGGACTGAAAGTCCATAGGTTGGCGACTCAGGACTAAAAGTCCTCTCTTATGCAATTCACTACCCATTAATAACCACATACAAATACAATCAATCTGTAGGGTGGATCAAGCGAAGTGGATCCACCCATTTCACCTTTTAATTCTGGTGGATCCGCTTCGCTTGATCCACCCTACTTTTCTTGAAATAGTTCTAGCTTCATTAACACATGTGTAGCAGCTAAAGCCTTGCACTAAAGTGCATAGTTTTAACTAGCGCCCTAAAAAATAAATTAGGGTAGCGTGCGCACTTGAACCGGCCCAATAGCGGGCGACCACTAAATTTAGTCTCAGAAAAGCGTCAATTACTCTTCCATAAACAACTTTGGATTTATACTCACTTCACGCAGCCTCTCAATCTCCTCTGATGGTGCGCCTGGACCAGCTTTTGGGTAAATATTATGTGCATTTAAATCGCCACCACAGCCTGAACAGACCAGTTTTGGTGTTGTTTCTTCACCACAATCTTTATGCACAAAAATCACTGGGGTCTTGCCCGGTCCTGACATCCATTTATCACCCCAATTCATGATAGTTAGTAACACGGGTATTAAATCCAGCCCTTTACTGGTCAATTTATATTCAGAACGACTCGGTTTCGTCTGATATAACGACTTTTTCAATACACCTTCATCAGTTAGTCGCTCTAAACGGCCAGTCAGTACTTTACGTGAAATCCCAAGGTGCGAGCGCAATGCCTCAAAGCGGCGTACACCATAAAACACATCGCGCAATATCAGTAAAGTCCACCATTCCCCTATTATGTCCAGGGTTTTTGCTACTGAGCATGGCATCTCAGAAAAAGAGCTTCTTTGCATAAAATCACCTAAATAAGTTTCCTTAAGAGATTATATCATGTATTATTTAGGTCTCTTAAGGGGACCTTGGTGGATATAGTAATGAATCACTCTCTTTTAAAACCAATAAAGCTATTCTTTGCAATAAGTAGCCGTATTATCCCTTTTGTTGCTGTACGTGCAGCAGAGAAGTTATTTACAACGCCCTTTCATTCAAGAAGGCGGGATGTTGAGAATGAGATATTAGAAAGGGCTGAACGATTCTTTATCCCAATGGGGAAAAATCGTCAGTTAACAGGGTTTCGCTGGGGCAAAAAGACAGATCCCGCAATATTGTTTGTACATGGTTGGACCGCAACGGCTACATGTTTTGTGAAGTTTATCGACCCGTTACTTGCTAAGGGTTACCAAGTTATAGCCTATGACTCAATTGCGCATGGTGAAACGTCGGGTTTCTCTGTTTCCCTGACGGAATGGGCAGATACGGTTCTCGCAACAATGAAAGAGATTGGTAAAGTTCATTGTATCGTTGGGCATTCATTAGGGTCTGGAGCGATAGTCATTGCCTCATCTCTGGAACTAAAAACAGATAAATTAGTTCTAATTTCTCCTGTTGCAGACATTACCAAAGTAACAGAACAATTTGCCAAAACTTTATCAATACCTGAACGAATAATGGGAAAAATGCATCAGTATGCCTGGAAAAAATATCACTCTAGTGCATCAAAATATGGAGACAACTGGAATGATATTTTTGAATCTGATTTTAATGTACCAACGCTTATTATTCATGATATCAATGATAGGGAAATTGATATCAGCAATGCAAGAAAGCTTGCTAAACAGTGGAACTGGGCTGAACTCATTGAAACAAAACAGCTTGGACATCGAAGAATACTTATAAATCCAGATGTTGTTGCAGCAGCACTAAATTTTGTTCTGAAACCGAATATTGAAACACAAGGTAAAGTTTCATCATGAGCTACCCCACAGCAAGCAATGGAGAATAGTACCCAGCGAGATCTAACTAAATAGCGCAATTCAATGACCTTAAACTAAATTTCATTTAATACTTTACCCCATCAACAATTTGCAAGGAAGCTTCTATTATGTCTATATCGTCACGCCGTAAAAATAAAACCATCAACTGTCAGGAAACAACTGAGGTTAACTGCTCTATAGGTAATACTACTTGTCGGGAGTCTGAAGCTGTGGAAGTTATTGAACACTCAGAATCCAGTAAAAAGTTGAATTCGTGGCTGTCGCAGATTGAGAGTCATCAGCTCAATGGTATTCCGATGACGGTGATGGAATACACAGCTATTGTTTATTGGCTACAACAACTTGAAAGAAAACAGCTGATTTCATTGGACTTACTCGCTCGTTTAGAAAGTTTTCGAAGAAAAGGTTTTATAGAACTTGTTGGCCATCAACCGGCAAAAGCCAATGAAAGCTGGCGCTTGCCAAATAAGGTGCTGCGTAAAGCTAGTCGAGAAGAGATTTTGTTCCATCAAGCGCTTTTTCACTCTGGAGTCCACGGTATTCTGGGCTCAATGCGGATCATTTTGACTGACTATATTGCTAAACGAAGAGACATTTTCTATCTTTTGGCTCTGCTCGCTTCTTTGTATGTCCCGGCAGTTTTTACAGTGTTGGTTGGCATACTCACCGGCCATATTTTTGCATCGATAACTGAATTTTTTATTCATAGAGATGTTGCACATGCGACTGGCAAAAAAAAGAGGAAGTTCAGCACTCTTGGAAAAATAGGTCACTATATGACTCTGCTTTATACAGAACATTCAGTTCATCATGGGAGCGTCAGTCGCAATTACACAGAAATCTTCGCTCCAGCCGACACCGGTACGTCGGACGCTTATGCTAAACGGGATACTCGAAGAGACCAGGTTGAGAAGTGGGTTCTCAACCAAGGCGGCGCTCCCCTTCTTCAGTCAGTACGCAAGAGTTTCTACGGCCTCACCTCCTCAAACTTGATGAGAACCCACCTCTTCTTTATTCCAAGTTCAATTCTTTTGACGTTACTGAGCCATCATGCAGCCCAAGCCGTCGGTTTACAGCCCGGCATAGTTTTTAATGCAAGTGTGTTCGTGATATCTCTCATGTGGATTGCGAACTCCACGATATATCATGTTTACTTGCATATGACTCGAGAAGATGGCCTAAAAAAGGCCAATCCGATATTGCGGTGGTATCTCAAAACAAGACTTTCGAACTTTATTGCCCGATCACATCGTACCCATCATACGATGGGTGGCCGAGTGAATCAAAACTTGACACCCTTTGCCGATTACTTTTCGGCGTGGAGCCCGGTAAGTATTGCGGATCTAATAGAACTTAGAAAACGAAAAACATTTTATTGAAACAGGGAGAAAATAATGAAACTTGAAACTATTTTACTCTACATAATCAACCGAATTGATGCAATCTCACCAAGACTTGCCGCTCGATTGAGTGTTGAACTTCTGTTTCGCCCAAGAAAATCAGCTAGAAGCAAAAAAGAAAAAGCGTTTTGGTCAATGGGACAACCGATCGAATTTGCGAGTGGCTGCCACGGACGAGTCTTTGGGTCAGGAGAGACAAGTATTTGGATCGTCCATGGATGGATGAGTCGCGGCTCTAAACTACAAAACCTAATAACGGCATGCCTAGAAACCGGCAGCAAAGTTATTGTTTGGGATGGACCTGGTCACGGCGATAGCCCAGGAAATCGAACGAGTCTTGCTCCATTCACCAAAATTTTATTGAGTGATATTCATAACTCCGAGAAAAAACCAGATGCAATTATTGGCCATTCTTTTGGTGGCGCGGCCTCGGCTTATGCTTGCCGACTGGGCTTAAATGTGAAACTTTTAGTTCTTATTTCTGCGCCGAGTTCGTGCGTGGGAGCGTTTGAGAGATATTGGGATATTCTTGACCTGGGGGCTAAGGCTCGCAAAAGATTCATGGAAATAGTTGAAAACGAGACGGGTATTGAGGTTGACTCAATGAGCTCTGTGAATTTTATCGGCGATCTTCCACAAAAGGTACTTGTCATTCACGATGATGAAGATCGAATGGTCCCACTATCAGATGCCACCGACCTTAGGCGAGTGCGCCCTGATATTGAATTCTTGGAAACAAGTCAGTTAGGTCATAACAGCGTACTACAAGACCCAATAGCATGTTCGCGAGTGTCCGATTTTCTTAAGAGTAATTTGTCTTTGACCGAAAACACCATCTGTTGAATATTGAAAGCAATATCTTTATGTGCGTGTCGAATTAAGTAGACTAAATGATGTTTCATTTTAGATAATACCTGAGCAAAATTTACTTAGTACTTTAATTTATAATATTTTGTTTTTTTCGTAACTTTTTTTGACTACTCATTATCATTAAAGCAGTAAATTAGTGGACACAATTTTAGCGTAAAAATATTGCATTGCATAACAGATAAGGCAGATTTTCCAGAAAAATTCTCTATATCAGCCCATTGCTTGAGTCGTTTGTAATTTTCCTCAACACCCCAGCGCATGTGATAGAGTGATTTAAAGATACTAACATCATATTTTGATGCATCGGTTAAATTTGTAATTAACACTTCAACTTCATTGGGTAATTCAATGCGTACCAATCTGAGTGAGATAGACGAGGCTGATAAACCTTTTTCTTTGCAAGTTTGTATTGAGCTTTTATTTGGGTAAAAAGCGACTACTGCTTCTTTCTTTTGACTTTTAATAAAGTCTTTTACTATCAGGCTTTGATTCGTCTTTGCTCGCATACAGAATGAATGATTATGCTTTATATGTAGAGCGTAAAGCCAAAATGCAATGTACCCACGATCATACAGCACTAGATCATTTTTATTTGCTTGTGTTAAATGTTCAACAGCACAAGCTCTTTTCAGAGGTTCCGTTTGGATTTAGACTGGAATCAATAATAATGTGATTTAGAACATCGTAAAAAACAGACGCCATACCAATAGAGCAATCTCCTTGGTTGTTCTTATATTTTTGAACACCAAAGTGATTAATAACATTGGCTTCATCAGGCAAGCGAATAGCTGTACCGTCAATCGCGCATATGCGAAAACCTTTCCAGGTTTTGTAATTATTTTGACTTTTGTAAATATCAGAAACGATCTGCTGATTAAGATCGATGAATACAGCATGAGAAATTTGTTTTCTTGCTTGAAAAAAAGCTGATTTTGTAATGTGTTGGCAGACTACATTCTGTTTATTAATGCTTTTGAAAAACTGATCGAGTTTTACTTGATTTGAGTGTTTTCTAAAATTTAACAAGTAGTGAATTAAAGTTGAAAAATTAAGTGATCGATTTCGGGTAAATGCTTTATCAGAAAGGCGGTGTTTATCTTTAAATTCTGGGCTGTTAATAGTGTTATTTATATGGGTATAAGTATTTTCAAATTAGACTTGTAGTGGTCATTATGATTCTCTTTTTAATGTAATTATTAGTTTTTTCATTAGCGTTACTATAACATAATCAAACACTTAGAGCTTAACTTACTGGCATTGGTGTCGGAGGAATTAAAACTCAATCCCTACGAAAACTTTAATCATTTATTAAAAATCATGAAGAGCAACTTAAATGCGACACACCGGCGACATCAAAGAATTCAGTCGGCTTCAGTCTGTAGTATTTCTCTTCCACGTCCTTCGACTGCTCGGCGTAAGGCTGCGTCATAACTTCCTGCAACTCTCGAACTAGCGCGTAGTTCCCCGTGGCCGCCTGCTGATACGCAGGCACAAGCAACCACTCTCGCAAAGTGTATTTTGGGTTGACGCGTTTCATCTGCTCACTTGTACTGGTAATGAGAAATTTCCATTTTGTGAGCCACGCTGACCAACGCTTGTCCATCTCTTCATTCAAATTTTTGTAGAAACTTTTTTTAAGTGGCCCGATGTCATCCGGTATCGACGAGAGCTCGCGAAAGAAAATTGTGTAATCAACAGACGTTTGCATCATGAGCGTGGCAAGTTCATTGAATAACGCCGCGTTAAACGTGTCTAGTCCAAGTTTAGCCGCTAACATCTTTTCCATTTCTGCCTGCATCTCTTTCGCAAAGCCACTTTTAATTTCCTTGAGTTGTTGCATGGCACTAGGATCAGTCTCCAGCAATGGTTGTAACGCGCTACAAAACATTTCGAAGTTGCGTTCTGCTGCGACGGGTTGATTGAAAAATGCGAAGTGTTCTCCACCCCCCGTCCATGGTTGATAGTGTGGATTAAATCCATCACAGAATCCGAATGGACCATAATCAAGTGTGAAGCCACCGGCCGAACAGTTATCGCTGTTGAAGTTACCCTGACAATAACCGACACGAATCCAGTTTGCCACAAGCGAAGTAAGGCGGCTGCGAAACGCCCGCGCGAGCAACACCACTTTCTCAGGGTTGCTTAATTTATTATCGATAAGGTCTGCGTACTCACGATCGATTAAGTGCAACACAATCTTCTCCAGTTCCTCCATCGCATCTGGGTGTTCCTTCTTTCGGGCACGGCGAGCGAACAGCTCGATTTGGCCGACCCGAATAAACGACGGCGCAACGCGTGTAGAGATCGCGACGGGCTCCGATATCATCCTGTCGGGATCCTTCGAATGCGAGCCCTCCGAGTACCACGGTCGTTGCACCTTCTCCGTTTTCGAAACGTACAAACTCAGAGAGCGTGACGTTGGCACGCCGAGTGCGTGCATGTGTTCCTGTGCCAGAAACTCCCGCACACTCGAGCGCAGAACGGCGCGACCATCCGCGCCGCGGCAGTATGGCGTGCGGCCGCCACCTTTCAGCTGCATCTCCCAACGTTGACCTTTAATAACAGCCTCAAGCACGGAAACTGCGCGACCATCGCCATAGCCGTTGCCGGTCTGGAACGGGCACTGTTGGGTGTATTCGGTGCCGAAGATGGAAAGTGCGTAGCCAGTGGCCCAACCCACCTTGCGCATCGGCTCAGGAACCTGCGAGAGGTCGCCGCTGAACAGTCGCATAAAATCGGCCGACTCTGCCAGGCTGTCGGCAAAGCCAAGTTCGTGGAAAAAGTTTTTACTGTGCGCGATGTACTCGGGCTCAACGATTGGCGTGGGATTAACGGGGACATAGTGTCCCGAGAAGACTTGTCGTGGTGCGTGGTCAACACCATTTGCTTTCGCATCAGGGTCACATATGAGTGACTCCATGAACGAGTAGTTTACTAGCTTTGCGAGGTCGTCTAGCGACAATACGCCTGGGGCCGTTTTCTGGGACAGTTTAGTTTTCACAGGGTAAATGGGACAGAAGAAATGTACTACATAACATAACACATTTAGGGGCAGCGCCCTTTCAGTAATTTTGGTTTAAGTGGGCTCAGAGAAACCAGGGGGAGACCCTAGTTTTTAACGATTCTCAGTTGTCACTGCCACCTTCAATTCTTGTTCTCTGAAATCAATTTATGGCACCTATTTTTATAATTTAACGTCAGGCTTTAAGAGTTTTTTAAGAAAGTTTACATAAATGGGATCCCCCCATTCACGCCCACCGATAGCCTGATACTTCACTTTACCTTCAGGGTTTATTAAAAAAGAGGTGGGTAAACCACGTGGCTTCCATGCTTCTGTCACTTGTCCGTCAACATCCAGCAAACTATTCAGCTCAACATTAATAGAGCCTAAAAACTCAAAAACGGTATCTTCATCTTCAGCCGTATTAACCATTATGACCTGAAAGTTTTCACCCTTCATTTTATCAGCTAACTGTTGTATGGCAGGCATCTCTGCTCGACAAGGTCCACACCAGCTTGCCCAGAAGTGAAGAAAAACCCAACTCCCTTTCGAATTATTTAATTCAAATTTTTCACCGTCAATATCTTTTAAGGTAAAGTTTTGTGCGCTACCTATATCATAATGCCGTATACCAAAGGGTACCTTTGAGTTACTTGCATTTAATAATAAGCTTGAGAATAAACTGAGCACAAAAACCAATAGTGTAAATGTTTGTTTTAGTTTCATTCTGCATCCTCAGCACAAAATAATTTATCTGTGGTAATAACTATTTTTTCACCTTGTTTATTTTCACCGGTAGCGAATGTTGCAGTGATACTTATTGGTTTGTCACTAAAGGGCAATAAAATATTACCACCTTCTTTCTCTCCTGGCAGGTAATCCAGTGTTTCAGGAATTAACGTCCAGCGAAATGTAGATTGCTTACTCAACGGCATACCCATGTTTTGCCAGCGTTGTTTCCAATAGTCGCGATGTTCACGTTTTATGGGTTTACCGCCCGCAGTAAATTTCCAGTTACTCATATCTAACCAGATTTTTTTATTACTGGTATTGTGTATGCCAACAGTGATGAAACATTGTTGTTTAAGCACATCGCGCACCGCTTTAGGAAAACCCCGCGCCTCATAAAACGAGCCCATTTGGTTAGCTGTTCTCGGGGTAAAGCCTACCACCATCTCGGGTGTTTTTACGATAACAGGCTGAGCAGCCTGTATATTCGAAACGACTAGCATTAGTGTGATGATTTTAAGCATGTTTACCTGTTGATTTATGTTTATTTAAAACTTGGTAGAATTAATTGCTTCCAGAAAAAATACTTTCTAATATTAGAAACCACTGTTCTTTGACCCCGATTTTACTCATTTTGACCCTGTCCTAATTTGACCTAGTGAGAGTTTTTACTCTGAACTTCCCCAAATATCCCAAATATCCTTTTAATTTCTGCATTAGCAGCTCTAGGCACACAATCATTAACGAAATTTTTGTCTTTTTCGAATTCTAAAATAGCCTCTACAGAGCAATTTTAATTTCTTTAGAAAACAATTGCACTATCAACTTGAACGATGATTTCATATCATTCGTTCCTCTCAATCATTTTCATTTCGCATAGTCGTCAGAATAAACTCTATAAATGGGATAATATCTTCATCACCAGAAGCTGACTCAAGTGCATCTAAATATCGCCCTCTTGTTTCTTGTTTTATTACTAGCCACTTGAAGCCGCCAACAATAAACATAAAATTCATCAGAAACCGAGATGTTCGGCCGTTCCCATCTATATATGGATGAATGTAACCAGGGAAAAAATGACCCAGAATAGCTTTAACAGGGAATGAAGACTCTTTCGCCATACAGTCTTTCAAAGCTGAAATACAATCTGCCAGTTGCTCACTTGCTGGTGGAACATGCCTGGATTTTCTAATATATATAGGGCCTTTCCTGAAACCTGCCAAATCGCTTTCATTAATTACCCCCGCAGAAACACATGGCTTAAATAGTGATACATACCATTGTGTAATACCAACATCTATCAATAAATTTAAATCTTCCTTACTATGCGCTTCTGTTATAGATTCTAAAACTTTATTGAATACATCATAATAACCTCTGACAGCAAGTGTACCTTTTGCCTCATGATCACGCCAATCTGAGCCATAAAACAATAAACTATTGATTTATATGTATTTATATAGCTTTATTTTCAGATCTATATCGATTTCATTTCCAGATTATTGCGGATTACCTTATCAGGTTATTACGGATTATATCGATAATAAAATACCCAGATAATCACATCCAACTCAAAACAGATTAGTTAACAGATATTAGGAGAATTGAAAAATCGGACGGGAGTCGCCCCCACGACATTCACCGTGTAAGGGCGACGCCGAGCTAATCACCCAGTAGTACAGAGGCGCAGATTCTATATGAAGTCAGGTTATCTCACAGCCATATATTAACCCGTTTATGACCACTCATGCCTTTTTATAGAACGACTCATAAGCTGGAATACCTTTTCTTCTTCAAGACATTTCACTTCATCATGAAATGCTTTGAGCCTGATCAGCTCGTTGTTGTGCTTTTTGTTTATTGTCGATAATTTTGAATTTTTATTAGTAAGTTGGTGATTGTAGGTTTATTAAAGAAGCCAGAGAAATATTAGTTATTTTTTAATATCTCACCTTTAATTTTTTACTCCCTTTTATTCAACATTATAAATTAACCTGACAGTGTGTGGATTGCGTGCAATCCCATTGCAAACCGATATTACGAAATGTCGATAATAAAGTACCTACACCTCCCCATAAATCCATTGTCGCAATCTCTTCAGTTGTTGCAGGACGAATATCTGAAAACTCATGAAAAGCATGATCTGCATCTGTTGGACCATTACTATACTTCCATAGTTGAGAATATAAAGTTGGGATGTCTGATTGTTCTGCGACAAAGTATTCACCAGAATCAAGTAGTGACTTTAATTCATCGATGATATTGTCTGTAATTTTTCCGGTTAGAAGAATCTCACCGTATGCTTTGTAATTATTGGCATCTCGGTATAAGTACTCTATGATGTAATAATTATTCATTTGTTTCACTCTTTGCTATCGAAATCTCTTGTTACACATAGAGTATATAAATTACTCTTCATTTACATTGCTCTACTAGCCCAAGTCATTGCTTTTGCAGACAATGCATGTTCAAGCTCCCAGACAAACGAGATAGGTTTTGAACCTTCATGCCTCACATACTTAAGTGGCCCCGCATAATAATATGGTGCTGTTAATCCGTTCTTTAGCTTCTTTCTGTTACGTATAAACAACAATAACGTATGTCCATTCTCCGCATGATTTATATACCGTTGACCAACAGCTGTCGTTTCACTTGTATTTGACTGGCTTTGCCAATGAAACAACTTATCAGTAATGGCATAGTCTTCATACATTGTTGTTGGTGAGAAATCACTCTCACTTTTATTAACATCAGCAAAAAATATATCCAGATTTCTTTCCGCAACAGGCACACACCCTTCTTGTGAGTTCCATGGTCTCTCAAATGAACCTTTTCCTGCTGAAATAAGCACTTGATTACGAGTATATGACGCATGCAGGTTGAGTGACTCTGTAAAGTCACTGTACTGTTGTTCTGGCAATGGAATCTTAGTTGCTAATAGCCACTCAAACAGCTCAGTGAGGTCTTGTAACAAAGCTGGGCGTGCTACAAAGTATTTATGTACTTGTTCTATCTTACCTTCATCTGGTTTTTCTTGGCCCCATAAAACACTATGCATTAATTCTTTAGTGCGCGCACTCTCACATGCACCAGAATCAATTAATAATTTGGCATCAGCTATCAGGTTAGTATCATCCATCAACAACAAACGTCGGAAGCCTTTATTCAAATTATAAGCTTCAGTCGCCTCAGCAATTACATTGCCATCATCTGCCTCACTCGCCCTTGCCAACAGCTCATGAGGCAAACCTTTTTTATAAATTTCATCGGGTGAATCTAAGTGTAAATAATCAATTATTTGTTGAAGGCTAACATCTCCATCAACCGTACCTTGTAATTGTCTTAGCTCACTTAATAATCTTTCACCTCGTAAACTCGCCGCAGCAGCTTTAATGTTTTCAAGCACATGCTCTTTTGCCTGCTTTTCTAAATGCACCAAACATCCAGCAGGCATATAAGGCATATCAGATTCTATTTGTTTATCTATACGCAACTCGGGGCGGCTGGTTAATGACTGAAAGCGTCTGGCAAAGCTAAACTTTCTATTTTGTGGTGCTATAAAATCTAACACGGTCAGGTGCGATTTTTCTTCATATAGACGTAAGCCTCGGCCTAGTTGCTGCAAAAATAGGGTTAGGCTTTCGGTTGGGCGTAAAAACACCACAGTATCGACACTGGGTATGTCTACACCTTCATTATATAAATCGACGGTGAATATAAACTGAATCTCACGCCGTTCTAAACGTGCTTGTACTTGTTGACGTTCATCTTTTGGTGTTTCACCGGTTAAAGCTATAGCTAATATGTTATTTTCATTGCAATAATCAGCCATAAAATTTGCATGAGCCACACTCACACAAAAACCTAAAGCGCGTATCTGTTTAATATCGGCAACATAACGATCAACTTGGCTTAGTACCCAGTTAGCTCGTGCCGTATTACCTTCTAATTTTTGGCGAAGTTGGTTTATATCGTAACCGCCTCTTTTCCAAGCGATAGATGAAAAGTCCAGCCCATCTAAATCTGGCACACCGTAATAATGAAACGGACTTAATAAAGCTCGTTCAATAGCTTCGGGTAAACGGATTTCATGGGTAAAGGCTCCACCAAAATCATTACGTATATCTTTACCATCGGTTCGCTCTGGTGTGGCGGTTAAACCGAGTAATGATTGCGGGGAGATATGATCAATTAATTTCTGATAAGAACTGGCGGATGCATGATGCGCTTCGTCTAGCACTACATAGTCAAAGAGATCTACTGATAACTGATCAAAGTTTCGGCTATTCCAACTTTGCACTGTACAAAACAAATGATCCGCCTGTGCGTTCTGTGCACCACCGGCAACCAAATCACCAAAGCTGCCATCACGTAACACTTGCCGAAATGCTGCACGAGCTTGTTTTAATATTTCTTCTCTCTGTGCAACAAATAGTAAACGTGGCCTTCTGCCCTCAGGTCCACAGAAATGTTTATAGTCAAAAGCGGCAATCATGGTTTTACCGGTGCCTGTAGCTGCAATCACTAAATGCTTACACTTACCCGCACTTCTCTCTGCCGCAATGTCATCTAAAATAGCCTGTTGATAACCATAAGGCCGTAAGTCAAAAAAAGTAAGTGCTTCACCCGGTGCTGCATCGCCCCGCTCTTGTGAAAGCGCCTGACCCAACTCATCTAGGTTTTCAGTTCCACAAGGGGTAAATTCGGTTTGATCTTCCCAATGCGATTCAAAGGTCGCCAGTGCATGTTGCCACAAGTGATCTGTTTCATACTGGCTGATCTTAGCCGTCCATTCAAGGCCCTCATCAAGAGCCGCCTTAGACACATTCGCCGAGCCAATATAGGCAGAACCAAAGCCGGTATTGCGATGAAATAAATATGCCTTGGCATGTAAACGAGTACGCTTAGTATCATAAGACACACGTATCTCCGTATTAGGCAATTTCAATAATTCACTAATCGCCTTTAAATCAGTCGCCCCCATGTATGAGGTAGTGGCAATACGCAAACGTGGTCCGCCATCTTTTGCAGGTGTTTGTGTAAATTCACGCAATGCTGGCAATAAAGGCACAATGCCGGCGAATTTAATAAACGACACCAACCAGTCGGCTTTGTCACAGCTAGCCAGTTCTTTAATAATTTGCGTGCGTAATGCAGGACTTCTAGATGATCCCGTAAGCAATGATGAAACAGACAAAGGTGTATCAGGCCGAACAGATGATGCAACAAGTGGCGCTTCAGGTTTAATTTGGTGCAGCACTTCAGTAGAAAGTGGCTTAATAGATTCTATTAAATCGTGCCATAATTCCGGTGAATCAAATGCTTTATTTAATGCAGCCTCAAATTGAGTGCCTTTACTGCCTAAGATATTTTCACTAATAAACAGTGCAATTTCTCGCGCCAGTGGCACAGCTAAATGGGTTTTTAATTCTTCTGGCTCAAACTTTTCCCATACTGTTTTATCTAGTAGGCCTGCTTCTTCAAGCTGCTTGTGTAACTTTTGGGTGTGCAGAATATCGTATAGGCCTGATGGGAAATGCTTCATACTAATTTTTCTCTAAGTTGATTTTTATAGTTTTATTCTGCCCCACAAATATAGACATAATAGATCAACTTATTCCTCCCTCATGTATTTTAAAAACCGCATTTATTATATCGCACTTATCTACGTCCTTTTACTTCACCCTCCCCAACGCCTGACGATACTCCTCTAACCTTGCCTCATAGTCGTGCGCTTCTCCGTAGCTTAAAAAGCGTTTATAGCGTGGGTGGGTGCCGGTTAATTTGCGTGCGTGCTTTATCGGGCAAAAATATTGCTCGGTGCGCGCGAGTATTTCACTCATGTAGGCCACAAGGCCAGTGCCATAGGCGCAGTAGGTGCAGTGAAATTTTTCGATAAAGTTGAGGTATTCGAGATGCTGGCGATCGTACACGATGAAGTCTGAACGCTTTACTCTGGGTATGCCGTATATGGGAAAACAGCTTAGCTGATAGACGCTAACGAAAAAATCCATGACCAGTAGTGGTATAAACATGCCATAAATAATCGGCCCGGTAATGAGGTTTTGCGGGCGATTGGTGATTATCCAGCGGAATATACCCATTTTGAGTTCGCGGTGTTTTTGCCTAATGTTCTGTTCAAACTCGATGCGTTTACCCTTAATTTTGAACAGCACGCCGCTCTGCTGCTCATGCAGTGTTGCGCGTAGTTCATCTTCAAGTAGGGTTATCTGGTCGAGTAAACTTTTAATTTTTTCGTTCATAGCTGTCCGATGAAGCAGATAAGGGTGTGCCACCTTGCATTAAGGCCGGGTACACTGTTTTTAACGGTTCGCAAAACGCTGGGCTGGCGTTGCCACTCAATTTACCACTAATGCCTGTCTGTTAGCTATTCTGTACGCACTATTCCGCTCATTGGCCGAGTTAAAATTGATGACTAAAGCCATTTACTGGAGGATGATATACACAAGTCCATTGGCTTATTTCGGCGTGCTTCAGCTCGGAGTTTTTTATGAAAACGTACCTACTCGGTTTTACCCTGTGTACTGCCCTTGCTTTAAGCGCTTGCTCGGCGCCTGTTGTTAAAGACCAAAATTCCTACCTGTACTCTGTGCCGGTGGGCTCAACGCTTAGGCTTAACAAAGCCATTACTATTCCCGCCAACCTGGCGCGGCGTTATTTTCAGGCGGGTAAGACCGTGTTAGAAAAAGACATTAATATTTACTACCCGCATTGCAGCCTGTTAATGAATACTCTGGTGAGTAGTGAGCGCACCCTGCAGCCAACAAGTTTTGAAATTATTAAGGTACTTGATGATGAGGAGTTGGCGCAGCGATATATACAATATGCGGCTAACTTTATTGGCCAGTCGGATGGCCCGACTATTGTGGGTTATGCCAGCTACTACTACTTACGCTCCGCCGATGCAGCGGATGTGCGCTCACTAGAGTGCATACAGTGGAACGATCCAGTGGCTGTTGAGTACTTGAGCATTAATGAGGTCAGGCGCTCGCTGGGAGATTACTTTACGCTTGAGTTGAAGGATTAGTTTGCGCGCATGAGCCGAATAATGGCCTCTATTCGGCTCATACGTATGCCTTTACAGGAATAACTGATTATGACTCAGTAATTTCCACCTCCCTTTATTCATTCACACCGCCGTTTTCGTTCAGCTTTCATTCAGCCACTCCGGGGTATCTTTTAGTCATTAGGCATTGCCTATTTTGTTTACTCACTCTGGAGAATCAACATGACTATTTTAACACCGCTTAAAACACTGCCTTTACTTGCTGTACTAGCCACTGGTTTTGCAGCGGGCTTAACACCCGGCCTTGCACTTGCGGGTAACCACCAGGGTGCACAGCATAAGGAACAACGCGCTGAGCGCGGCAATACCAACAGGCATGAGCAAAAACAACGTGGCCAATACTCAGGTGAAAGGCGTGAACAGGCTAATCGCCACAATAATCCCCCGGCTAAACATCAACGAGATAATCAGTACCGTGAGAATCGTTACTATACCAATCGTTATCAGCCACGCCGCGTAGTTGTTAACAATCATGGGCGCAGGCATGCACATAACCGATATTACCAACACCCTGTAAATCCGCGTGCTTATGCATATCAGCCTCACCGCCCGTTTAACCTGCACGGCCTTAGATTAATGCTGGGTTTATATTCTGATAATGTGGATATTGTGCTGCATGATTAATCAAAGCTACTAGAAAAACACCTCGGCCTCGCCCTGTTTTTACAGGGAGCAGCTAATAAAGGCTGCATGTGGTAGCCAGTAGCTCCACGGTGTAAACTGCGTTTATTAATCATTGCGTTTAACCATTGCGACCCAGCTTATGAAGCCCACTCTTTATTCACTTTTTATTCTACTGATGTTTTTACTCGCCACCCCCGTGCATGCCGCTAACAATAACGGCTCCTCACAGGGCATGAGTAAACAGCAGGCGATGAGCATTGCGCAACAGAAAAACCCGGGGCGTGTACTCGCGGTTAAACGACACGGTAATACCTACCTGGTAAAAATTCTGAGTGCTAATGGTGAAGTGCGTACGGTTTCAGTAAGTGCCGATAGTAAAAAATCGGGTCGCCGATAATAACTATGCGCATTTTAGTGATTGAAGACGAAGAGGATTTACTCGCCGATATAAAGGCCAACCTGGAAACAGAAGGCTATATTGTTGATACCAGCAGCGATGGCAACGAGGGATATTTTTTTGCCACCGAGTACCCGATTGATGCGGCAATCATCGACATTGGCCTACCGGGCATCAGCGGTATTGAAATCATTAAAAAGCTGCGCGAGCAGGGGCATATTTTACCGGTGCTTATTCTTACCGCGCGCAGCCGTTGGCAGGAAAAAGTGGAAGGCCTTGAGGCCGGTGCCGACGACTATCTGGTAAAGCCGTTTCAAATGGAAGAACTACTGGCGCGCCTAAAGGCATTGTTACGCCGTGCCACTGGCTCGGCCACCAGCGAACTTGTTTGTGGCTGCATTACGCTTAAGTTAGAAACCCAGCAGGTACTGCGCAACAATGAAGCCATTGAAGTCACTGCGTTTGAGTACCGTTTATTGGAGTACCTTATGCGCCACGCCAGTGAAGCGGTTTCTAAAACCCGCCTGGCGGATTACCTATACCCACACGATGATGACCGCGACAGTAATGTAATAGAAGTTTTAATTGGCCGCTTGCGTAAAAAACTCGACCCCGATGGAAACCTGGCGCCGATTGAAACTCTGCGCAATCGTGGCTACCGATTTACGCTGTGCGATTAGCGCAGGTAATTTGCACGTTTATTTAAATTTAAACAATAACAAACAGTAAGAAAATATTATTAAAACTCTCTCACTTAACCTACGCATTATTTTAAGCGCCATTGCAGTGTTGCTTATTTTTATTACGCTCACCGCCGCCGCCCTTAACCGTGCCTTTGTGGAAAGCAGCGAGAGCGCGCTGCGTGATAAATTAACCAGCCAACTGTATGCTCTGCTGGCTGCGGCAGAAGTAAGCAATAACGAAATACTCATGCCCTCTAGTGAATTAGATGCCCTTCTCGGCCTGCCTAGCTCTGGCGTGTATGCCTATGTTGTTAATGCCGATGGGAAAACCTTATGGCAGTCGTCTTCTGTTTTGGGTGCGCAGTTACCACCTGCAGATATATTGCCGAGTGGCAGTAAACGCTTTAATAAAAGTAGCCTGAATAATAAAAACTTTTACACCTTTGCCTATGGCATCAATTGGGTAACCGAAACAAACCAGCTGGCACTTAGCTTTAATATTGCTACCGACCTGGCATCGTTTAATAAGCAAATAGATGAGTACCGCACTACCCTTTGGGGCTGGTTACTCGCCATGGCTTTTTTATTACTGATTAGCCAGGCGGCAATATTACGCTGGGGACTTGCACCCTTGCGCCGGGTGGGGGGTGAATTAAGCAAAATTGAAAGCGGGCATCAACAAAAAATTGAGCAACGCTACCCACAGGAAATTGAACAGCTCACCAACAATATTAACCAGTTACTGCAACAGGAACGCGAACAAAAATCCCGTTACCGAAATGCACTGGGTGATTTAGCGCATAGCCTGAAAACACCTCTGGCGGTTTTACAAAGTGGCTTAACACAGAACAAAACTGATTCTACTCAGCAAGAACAAATAAGCCGCATGAATGCGATTGTAGAGTACCAGTTACAACGTGCAGCTACTGCCGGCTCAGCCAGTAGCACTGGTTTACTCAATGTTAAAAACATATTAGATAGAATGCTCGACTCCCTGCAAAAGGTGTATCGTGATAAAGCCATTAAACTGGATGTTTCGGTAAATGAAAGCCTTACCTTTAAGGGCGATGAAGGCGATTTAATGGAGTTGCTCGGCAACCTGCTAGATAACGCCTACAAGTGGGCAAATTCACGCATTGATGTAGTAGCAGAACCGCAAGGCAATAAGCTGTGCCTGCGCGTGATGGACGATGGCCCGGGTATTGCGCCTGAACAGATCGCTAACTTATTAAAGCGTGGTGTGCGCGCCGACCAGAGCGTGGCCGGGCATGGTATTGGTTTTTCTATTGTGGGTAATATTGTGGATGCCTACCAGGGTGAGCTAGTGATTGAAAAAAGCCCACTGGGCGGCGCTGAAATCAGGCTCATCTTATAGCGGCGTTATAAACGCCTTTAGTCCTTTAACAAAATCCCCTCTATTTTGCTTTCTTATTTATTGTCCAGTAAGTATTTCGTTCAGTTATTGTTCAGCTACATAGTGTTGTAATGAAACCGTGATTTAAAAACACGGGAGAATAACAATGTCACTCAACACAATAATAAAAAGAAAGCGTTTTAGTGCTTCATTATTACTGATTGGATTATTTTCCTTGCCCACTGTGGCAACGGCGCTTGATACCACAGCCAGTATTAAATCAATTAGCTATGCCAGTGACGCGGTAATAGATGAAGCCGCAAAAAACACGCTGTTAGAACAAGCCGATAGCACGGTAATTACAGCCTTGCCTAAAGAGGGTTTTCGCTCTGAATCTGGCCCTGCTGAAAAACTTACACTTACTACCAGTTATATGCGCGATGCTAACTTCAATATTTATAATGTAAGCAGTAATTTAATAAGTGATATGGATTACGATGGTTTTTATCCGCGTTTTAGTATCACCATTGATGTCGATACACTTTACGATAGCGCCTATGTATATGCCAAAATTTACCTCAGTTATGAAGGTGGCCCGTGGAGCTATATGGCAAGCACTAATACGTACCAAATTTACAGCGATAGCGCGCTGGATGCCTTTACCATTGAAACTGAATTAAGCAATGGCTTTTACGCTGGCTACTATGATGTGCGCATTGAATTATACGATGCCGATTATAATGAATGGCTAGTAAGTTATGGCCCGTATGAAGATAGCTCACTAAATGCCTTGCCACTAGAAGACACTTATAACGACAATTTTTACGATAATTACATAACAGAATTTGTATACCCGGTTACAACCGAGGTATATGTTTCGGGCCATGGTTCTATGAGTAGCTGGTTGTTAGTTACGCTGGGCTTAATACTTATAGCTAGAAGATTGGGTAGCAGGCCCTTGCGTTTACCTTAAGGCCTGGTATTGCTTTACTTTATCTGGATATTTTTAACACGTTATTCTGCGAAATAATTAAGGGGAATTTTACGGCCAAATTCCCCGCTCTAATGTTACCTTTGCAACTCGTTCAATTGCTATCATATGCGCCATGGTACGCAGGTCAACAACCCTTGAATCGTCACAATCTTTTTCACAGACTTCGGTGCGCACTTTCATACGTTCGACCACGCTATCCACCGCGCTATACATTTTGCGTTTTAGTTTGTGTTGAATCATCTCAAGTTCCCATGACTCATTCTGGTTATTTTGTACCCACTCATAGTAACTCACCACGACACCACCGGCATTGGATAAAATATCCGGCAACACGGGTATACCGCGTGCGTATAAAATATCATCGGCCGCAGGGGTAACGGGTGCGTTAGCTGCTTCTACTACAAGTTTGGCTTTTATTTCATGCGCATTGTGCTGGCATATTTGATTGCTCATGGCGGCGGGGATTAATATATCGCATTCCATTTGCAGCATATCTTCATTGGTTAGGCTGAGTGTTTCCGGTAGGCCTACTATGGTGTCATGCTGTTTTTTAAAATTTAATGCCTCGTTTAAATCGATACCGTCTTTATTATATATTCCACCCTGGCTGTCACTTAGCGCAATTATGCGCGCGCCAGCTTCGGCAAATAATTTTGCAGCGACACTGCCCACATTACCCAGGCCCTGAATAATAACCCGAGCATTTTTTAAATTCACCAGACCGGGGATTAAACCGGTTTCTAAAAACCGCTGGGTAACATATAAACAGCCTCGCCCCGTGGCTTCTTTACGCCCTAGCGAGCCGCCTAAATCGATGGGCTTACCGGTGACCACCGCACTATTGTTATTGCCAGTGTGCAACATATCGTAGGTATCATAAACCCAGGCCATGGTTTGTTCGTTGGTGTACATATCGGGTGCGGGTATGTCGGTATGCGGGCCGATGTTATTACCTAGCTCGGAGATAAAGCGTCGGGTGATTCTGCGCAGGTCATTTTGTGTGAGTGATTTACTATCACAGATCACGCCGCCTTTGGCACCACCAAAGGGCACGTTTAATAAGGCGCACTTCCAGGTCATTAATGAAGCCAGCGCGGTTACCTCCTCCTGAGTTAATTCTGGATGATAACGAATGCCCCCCTTACCCGGGCCTAATGCATTACTGTGTAATACGCGGTAGCCATGAAAACTGCGCACTGAAGCGTCGCTCATTTCTATTGGAAAGCACACACTCACGGTGCGCTTGGGTGAATTTAATACTTCAACCAGTCCCGCCTGGAGGTGCGCTAAATGCGCAGTCGCCCGAGTAAATTGTTGTTGGCTAATGGCAATGGGACTGAGGTTTTCTGCTGCTTGCTCGGGCATATTTATTTACACTTTATATTTTTGATTATCTGCATAATTGTTTTTTTACTTTCGAATAAAGACATGATTTATCAGTAACAATCAGGGGACAGAGCACCAAACAGCGGTGGTCTTTCCCCGAGGGAGATGCATCACGTTACAAATTTTCTACTCACATCTCTTTTTCCATTAAAATCAAATACCTTAACATTCATATCGGTTTCTAAAATATTCACCCATCATATGCGCTCCACCATAAGCAGATTCTATCGTCCCGCCTTTGATTCAACACTCAGTGTGCTTCAGATGCATCCATAAGTGTAAAATTTTTCATGAAACAGCCGAAAAAACATCGTTATTTATCTAGTAAACTTTACACTCTAAATACTTAAAAATTTGATTGATAACAACTAATGCGTAAAAATATGATTTTTTATATATTACAAATATATAACCATATGATTTCATAAGAAATAATAACAAAAGGATTATATATTGCTTAATTATCTGATAGCGCGTTATTCAGATGAATATAGTAAATGAACGGATAATGAGGGAAAAGGACAAATGAAAATAGACAACATAAGCAGAATGGCCCGAAACGCCGCCTTAACCAGCACGCTGTTAACAGGTTTAGCTGCAGGTTCTACTCATGCCGCCAGCATAAGCTTTAACCTGGATCAATCAAACATTGGGCTTGCCTTAAACAACTACCTAACAGTCACCATATCAGATAGTACAACGACTACCGGCGACATTGATTTTAGCGTGGCTGTAAATAGCGCTAACTACCCGGGAAGCTTCAGTAATTTTGGAATGGATAACTTCTATTTCAATTATGACAACAGCCTAACCGTTAGCACTAGTAATATTGCTGATATTGACCCCTCCAGCTGGCAAATTAAAACTGATAAAAATGCAGGTGGTGGCTTCGGCTTCTTTGAATTTGACTTAAAGGGTAGTGGCAGCACACGTACTGAACTATTGTCATTTAGCATTTCAGGTGTAACTGGTGACTCAATCGATAGTTATGCTATTGGTTACGGTGGCGGTACAGGGCTTGCCTATTTTGCAGCCCATGTAGCTGGTTTTGATGCTGGCTCCGGCATAACCAGTGGTAAATTTGCTACGGTTGCAGATCCGGTATCTATTGTGCCCGTGCCTGCTGCTGCCTGGCTGTTTGGCTCTGGTTTAATCGGCCTGGCAGGTTTCGCTAGAAAGCGTGCTTAACCCCCTCCCCTTCTCGTTTGACTTTACGGCTCCTTATGGAGCCGTTATCTTTTTATAACTTAAATCATATGTCCCGTTAACTTAAAAATCGTCGTCATTCCTGCGAAGGCAGGAATCTAGTATCCCTGAAAAGCCGACAGGCACTGGATACCTGAAATTGCCGACCCAGGGTATGACGAAGTGATGTTTTTTGTTTTCATGTTTAATTTAACTCTAAAAGCAATTAAACGCTTATACAATAATCCCATGCTTAATGTTATTAAGCGTTAGCGGGACAGTGAACTTAAATAATTAAACATGCCCGTGAATACATGAGGCTGATATTGAACAATGCAAAGCAGTCCATAAGAATAACCATGTTGCTAATCCATTTGTAAAGATGGAATTTCTACATAAAGTTTTGGCTGTACAGCCCAGAAGGGTAAGACAGGCCTCTCTGACTGAGAGACCTGTAACTTAATAATATTCTTAGTTTGTGCTTGAATAATTATTCATTAAAAAGAGAGATTCTTCTCTAATAACACTCAGTGGTAATGGCGTTTCTAACCTTAGACCTGCATAATCTTCATGAATACGCACCACTTCACCACTTAAATCGAATTCTTTGCCATCTGGGAAAGCTATAGTGGCAATAATGCTATCAGCTATCATAAAGGCAGGATCACGATCTATCTTAACCTTCATACCATATTCAGAAACATCGGCAATCTCATAACTATCTACGTCGATCATTAATGAGGGGCGGTGCGAGTCAGGATATGACAGCCTGTAGTACTCTCGTTGATTTTCTTCTTTCATTTATACAACCTACAGCGTATTTTTCATTTATTATTTTAACGGTTAAACTAAATTTCTTCCGTAACATTCCACACACCAATTCGATGCCCATGAAATATTTGTTACTTAATATTGTTGCCATTATCATTAAATTAGGGGGAGCTTACTATTACCCAAACAGGTTAATTTCAACCTCTAAACAATACTAGCAGTTTATTTATAGCAATGATTACTGTAATTTACCAGTAATTGCTTATAAATAACTTTAAGTTATCCCTAATCTTTCAGGTGATTGAATACAGAATAAATAATTTGGCATCAAACCAATATAAATTCACTTATAGAGCCTTTAATCTGTACTAGTTACCCTGCCGCGCAGCTGTTTAGACTTTCCACGCCTGGTTTTGCTATCAACCCTGCGCGTTTTAGCTGAACGGGACGGCCTGGTGGCAATGCGCGCTCGTTGTACTTTGCTGACACTTTGTATTATTTCTTGCAGCCGCTCTAGTGCATCATCTCTGTTTTTTTCCTGCGTTCTATATTTCTGTGCCTTTATAATGATGATGCCATCTTTTGTTATGCGCTTATCACTCAAGCCAAGCAGACGCTCTTTGTAAAATTCAGGTAAAGATGAAGCATTAATATCAAAGCGTAAATGTATAGCGCTGGATACTTTGTTTACATTTTGCCCACCGGCACCTTGCGCACGAATAGCGCTTAGGTCTATTTCGGTATCTGGAATGCTGACATTATTAGATATGATTAACATCAAGATATGTTACATCAATGCACTTAAATTACTCAATATATGGCGTAATTAGAGTTAAATGAGAGTAGTTTAGGGCATAGCTCACGGGCTAAAACATCCGTGCAAAGCATACAGCGTTATATTATGATCTTGGAAAAGCAAATAAAAGTGTAAAGGTGAATAATGCATTATCAAAATGAGCAAATGGCCGAACTCAACATATTGGTTCAATACAGCCTGGATACATCCAATCAAGGTATTAAGGTACATTCAACAGCCAGCGAAGAAAAAATAGAGGCTGTGGAGCGCTTGTTCGATAAAGGACTTGTTACCCAGGTGGACGGCGGTTACTTAACCGATATAGGCAAAAAAGCAGCTGAACATGCGCAAGCACTTATTTTGATGTTATCGGCCCACGACCAGAATATTGCAAGCTAAAAACCTCAAATCTTAAAAAAAGCCAGCGGCAATATGCCGCTGGCTTAATAACTAACTGTCAACGTATTTCAGGACGGGACATACTGTTAATGACCGCTACCAGGCCCACTATAAATACAGCCGCGCTCAATATTAACAATCCAATCGACATCGCCATTAATGCCTCTGCCATTGTTATACCCAAAATAAGTTCTGGTGTGTAACCACAGGATGATTCCACTTTGTAGAGCCACGGTACCCATGCCTCTACAGCAAACCAGGCCGGTAGCCCCACATTAAATCCACAATCACCAAATACAAAGCCGCGCTCGGTGCCTAGTAACATGTAGCTGCGTTCGGTTAAACCGATAGCAACCAGCACGGTTGCAAGGTGTGTAAATAAACCCAGTATTTTATATTTACGTAGCAGCAACCCGGCAATAGAAACAATAATCAACAATGTAAGCCACAGGCGAATGTGTATACACAATACACAGGGCCATTCATCAAAAGCATACTGGTATAGCAAGGCAACTAACAGGGCGGAAACCCCCGCAATAATATAAGCCAACCAGTACTTTGGCGACTCTACTAGATAACTCAGTAGTTGCTTTATTTTAATGAACATATCAATCTCAGACTCGATATTTATTAGCGCCACTTGCTATAAAAAAGATACTCTATTTCTACCCGTTTCTTTAGACATATAAAGTGCATTATCAGCTCTTTCTATTAAGGCCTCCACTGCACTATCGTTTTCACGAATTGAAGTGCAACCAATACTAACCGTTATTTCTACAAATTCTCCAGACTCTAACTCGATAGCCGTCTCCTCAATTGATTTTCTGATTTTTTCACTAAGAAACTGTCCATTATTTTTATCTGACTCTGGAATAAGCAAAATAAATTCCTCTCCACCCCAACGACAAAAAATATCATTTGTTCTTAATTGCATGGTGATTTCAACTGCGATTTTTTGCAGCACTGTATCACCCACCATGTGCCCATAACGATCATTGACCGTTTTGAAAAAATCAATATCTATCATCATTAGCGAAAGCGGTCTGTTATAACGAATTGAACGTGCAAACTCTGCACTGCTTTTTTCAATGAAAGAGCGGCGGTTAAGCAAGCCCGTTAAAGCATCTGTATTAGATAGCTCCAACAATTTTTCCTGCGTTAGCCTGTTAAATTGCAGCCATTTAAACACACCCACAAATATGCCGACATAACCCATTACCTGTAATAGATTTTCACCAATATTTTTAATTAAAGGGGGATGAATAAACACTCCATCTAGCACATCAACAAACAGGGATATGTAGAGACAACTAAAACCAGCCAAAAAAATAACCATGATTGATCGTGGCTGACCTTGCTTCACAACGAGATATGCCATACCGAGCGCCATTAAGGCAATAATAGAATCGCTAAACAAATCAAAATAATCAATCGTATTTAACTGTGGCATATAGTTAACATAGTAAAACACCGTTGCAAATGAAATAATCACTAGCAATTTAACAAGTATACTCATTAAAATTTTTGTTATTACTATGTACATATCACTCAAATAAATTACCTGATATATTGTGAATCGCCAATATAGTTCGTTATTTTTAACGAGACTTTATTAAGGCTATTTATATGCAGCGGCAGAACATCTATTTTCTTTAAACAGTATTACATATACCCCTATCAATTTAGTTATTCAATCAATAACCGCGTCATTATCAGGCAGTCAAAATCTTCATGGCCGGTAATCGTTTTTTAGCTATGACTTCGACTCACATTTATAACATTTTGCAACTGATTAACCTTATCCATGACTCGCCCCAACTGGTTCAAGTCACCAATTTCGGCTGTAATTGTCATATCAGCTGTTTGTTCATCTTTATTCGATAATGTATTAACACCAATAACGTCAACTTTTTCATCGCTTAACACTTTACTTACATCACGCAACAAACCTTGCCTGTCAAATGCTTCGATATGAATGGATACGGTATAGGTTTTTTCCAGATCTTCACCCCAATCGGCCTCAATCAATCGTCCACGTTTTTCTTCTTCCATATTAATAATATTGACACAATCTCTACGATGGATCGTTACACCTTGCCCCTTAGTAATAAAACCAATAATTTGATCGCCCGGTACAGGCTTACAACAATTGCCAATAGTGGTTAATAAGTTAGCCACACCTCTTATACGAACATCATCACCTTTAGTGATTTTTTTATTAACCGGTGTTTTCTTAGCGCTGACAGGAATAGCATTTTCATGCTTTGCAAAAACATCATGAAGTGTATTTGATAATTGACCGGGCGTAATATCGCCACGCCCGATGGACGCATAAAAATCATCTATTGATTCCAGCCGATAATGTTCTAGTAATTTTTTCTGTGGCACATTATGCAATGCCTGACGATTTAATTCCCGCTCGTAACTGGCCTTTCCATCTATCTTATTGAGTTCGTAATCCTGCTGTTTAAACCAGGACTTCACTTTTGCACGCGCACGTTTGGTTTTCAAATAACCCAATGCGGGGTTCATCCAGTCTCTACTGGGCGCTGCTGTATTACTGGTTAAGATATCAACCTGTTCACCATTTTTCAGCTCATAGCTTAGCTGTACAATACGCCCATTAACTTTTGCACCGCGGCATTTATGACCAATTTCAGTATGTACGATGTAAGCAAAATCTAATGGTGTAGCGCCATGTGGCAAGTCCATTATTTTGCCTTTAGGTGTTAATACAAAAACACGATCTTGAAATAGCTCTGTATGAAAACTATCAATTAGTTCTTCATCTTTTGTTTCATTGGGATCAAGTAATTTACGCAGTGACGCTATACCCTTCTCAAGACTACGATCACTCGAACCACCTTCTTTATATCGCCAGTGTGCCGCCACACCATACTCTGAAAACTCATGCATTTCCTGTGTACGAATTTGAATTTCCAGCGGTTTACCAGCAGGGCCATAAACCGCCGTATGCAAAGATTTGTAACCATTTTCTTTTGGGTTAGCAATATAATCATCAAATTCTTGAGCGATGTGTCGCCACTTACCATGCACTAAACCCAGGGCGGTATAACAATCTGCAACACTTTTCACCGTTATACGAATAGCGCGCACATCAAACAGCTCTTCAAATTCTTTTTTCTTGGCGGTCATTTTTTTCCAAATACTATAAATGTGTTTGGGACGACCATAGGTTTCTGCAACAATACCTGATTGCTCAAGCATTGATTTAATATCGCTTACCACATCTGCAATATAGGTTTCGCGCTCTTCTCTGCGTTCTTCTAGTAACTTTGCGATTCGTTTATAGGTAAGTGGTTCGAGAAATCTAAAAGACAGATCTTCCATTTCCCATTTGAGCTGACCAATACCTAAACGATTGGCTAGTGGAGTAAATATTTCTAATGTTTCACGGGCGATCAGGCGACGCTGTTCTGTGTCATGCCCTGCCAGCATTCTTAAACGCTGCACTCTGTATGCAAGTTTAATTAGCATAACCCGAACATCATCTACCATTGATAACAACATACGCCTTAAGCGCTCTGTCTGTTCTGGTGAATTTTCTGTTATGTCTTCAAAATGAAAATCATGAAGCCAGCGTACTTTTTTAACCAGATGATAAACTTCATCACCAAAATCAGCTGACAGGTTTTCAATAAAGTCAGATTGATTGAGACGAAAGTCTCCCAGAAGCGTTACTAATAATGTGGTTTTATCGACACCTAACTCAGCTAAAATTAAGGCAACCTCTAAACCACTGGGCAGCTCTTTATCATCTTCAGGTAAATTCCATATTAACTGGCAAGCGCGCTTTAGACTGTTATCAGCACCACAGTATGCAGTTAATTTTTGCATGTATTCATCGAACGAATACTGCTTGGTGATAGCTGATCTATTTTTTGTTTTTTGCATTTACTCTATTAACATTAAGTAGCTTAAGTAAAAATTGCAGACCCGTATTAGCGGGGCATATTTTAAGATTCAGGCGATTTAAGCGATTTGCTAATACTTAGGCTTATTATTGGCAGCTCTTACACTGACCATAGATAATTAAGCTATGTTCGGTGATCTTAAATCCATTTTTTTGTGCGATTTGATTTTGATGTTGCTCAATCACCTCATCGACAAATTCAATGACTTTGCCACAGCTAATACAAACCAGATGATCGTGATGCTCACCTTCATTTAATTCGAATACAGCCTGACCACCTTCAAAGTGATGCCGCGTTACTAAACCAGCACCTTCAAATTGTGTTAGAACACGGTATACCGTAGCTAAACCAATTTCTTCACCCTGATCGAGTAAGGCCTTATAAATGTCTTCTGCGCTTTGATGGCGCAACTTACAGGATTCAAGTAACTCCAGTATTTTCATACGCGGTAGGGTTATTTTTAGGCCTGCTTTTTTTATATCAGAGGTCGTCAAGTTAAACTCCTGCTGTTTTTGGGGGGGATATGGGTTATTATTTGCGCCCCATTATACTCAATATAAGTCGTATCATTAAGCTATGTATAAGAAACTTATTTTTATTATCTGTTTGCTATTCAGTCTGACCTTAAGCCTAACTGCCTGTGAACCACACCGTATTGATATCCAGCAGGGCAACAAAATAGACCCTGAGACATTGGCAAAATTAAAAATTGGCATGACCCGTAAGCAGGTTATATTTTTACTGGGTACCCCACTCCTGACAGACGCCTTCCATCAGGATCGTTGGGATTATATATTTTACTTAAAACCCGGTAATCAGCCGGTAAAGCAATCCCGAGTGACCTTGTTCTTTAAAAATAGTCGGCTGGTAAAAATTGATGATGCTGCATATGCTCCGGAGATGCATAGCAGCAGCGACGATAGCAGTAACGATGAAATAAACGCAGCGCCCCCTGTCCAGGCACCCGCCCCCGCCCATCAGCACTAAATATTCGTCAGGATTAAGCAGGGCTATTATTTTTTAGCCTCTGCGGAATCGGCGTCACCACCGCCTTTTTTCATTCGCTTACCCTCAGCTTCACGTTTACGCCGTACTTCTTTAGGGTCGGCAATGAGGGGGCGATATATTTCAACCCGGTCACCGGCTTTTAGCGCTAAGGTCTTCTTGGATAATTTACCAAATATACCCACTTTATTAACGGACAGGTCTATTTCTGGAAAGCGCTCTAATACACCGGACTGCTCTATGGCCTGCTCTATTGTGGTATCAGGGCTTACCATAAGGTTCAAAATGACTTGCTGTTGAGGCGTAGCGTAAGCGACCTCAACCTTAAATTCATCATTTTTTTCTGCATCTAATGAATTAGAATCGCTCACCGTATACCTCAACTGCTCGCTTACAAAAGGCATCAACCATTGAATTGCCTATCTGATTAAACACAGGCCCTACCGCGAAGGCGATAATTTTACTTTCAAACTCGAACTCTAAATCGAATGATATCTTACTCGCCGATGGATCCTTTAGTGAATCAAATCGCCAAAAGCCCTCCAGCCGCTTAAATGGCCCTTTAACCAGGCGCATTTCTATCATTTTATTGCGCTGCATGCGGTTTAGCGTGGTAAACGACTTATTCAGCGCACCACGGGCTATTTCAATACTCGCCTTTACTTCGTTCTCATCTCTGCAAACTACATCCGTTGATTTACACCAGGGTAAAAATTCTGCATAAGACTCGATGTCATCGACTAACTGGTACATTTCCTCTACGGTGTAGGGTACCAGCGCATTACGGGATATTAGGGTCACTCTTTAACCTATTACTTGTTTAAACAACGCTTGGGCTAACTCAGTTTAATGACGCCAATCGCACTCAAAAACACCACCATCACCGCCACTGGTGCTACATAGCGGGACAATATAAGCCAGACATTATATCCGCTTTTAGTGGTATTAAGTTCATTTTTCGAGGCCTCGGTTTTCATTAACCAACCAGCAAAGATAACAATGAATAACCCGCCGAGCGGCAACATGATATTGGCGGTTAAATAATCCAGCAGGTCAAAAAAGTTAAGCCCAAACAGGCGATGTTCAGACCATACATTGAATGATAGCATTGAACCAAGACCCACAAACCAGGTGATCATGCCTACAAACACGGAAGCATAAATACGGTTCATACCGTGATTTTCAACCAACCAGGCCACTGCGGGTTCTATCAATGAAATAGATGATGTCCAGGCCGCAAACACCAACAATATGAAGAACAGGGTGCCAATGAGTACACCCGCCTCCATTTGACCGAATGCAATAGGCAGTGTCTGAAAAATCAGCCCTGGCCCCGCACCCGGCTCTAAACTGTTGGCAAATACAATGGGAAAAATAACCAGGCCAGCCAGCAGGGCAACCACGGTGTCTGCAAGGGCAATTAATATGCTCGCTTTAGCGATAGAGGTATCTTGAGGTAAATATGAACCATAAACCATAATAGCGCCCATGCCTAAGCTCAGCGTAAAAAAGGCATGCCCCATAGCCGTTAATACACTCTGTGCCGTTAGCTTGCTAAAGTCTGGACTAAACAGGAAGCTGGCTCCCTGCATAAAGTGACCTGTGGTCATCGAATAAAAGACCAACACAATTAACAGGGCAAACAACATGGGCATTAAATAACTAACCGCCTTTTCAAGCCCATGTTTCACGCCACGCGCTACCACAAACGTCGTCGCGATCATAAATAATGTATGCCAGGCCAGGAGTTTTTCCGGGTCGGAGACCAGGGCGGTAAATATACTGTTTGCCCCATCGGCCGTTACACCTTCAAACATACCGCTCGCCGTGCGGAACACATAGGACAGTGCCCAACCCGCTATGACACTGTAATAAGACAAAATAAGAAAACCGGCGATCACCCCGAACCAGCCCAGCATTGACCAAATTTTTGGCCTGCCTGCCTCAGCCGCTAATGTTGCCATTGTATTGATAGGGCTTTGTCGACCTCGACGGCCCAGCATAATTTCAGACATCATTATGGGTACGCCTATCGCCGCAATGCACAGCAAATAAACCAGCACAAACGCACCGCCACCATTTTCTCCGGTGATATAGGGAAACTTCCAGATATTACCCAGGCCCACCGCGGAGCCGGTAGCCGCCATAACAAACATCATTCGACTAGACCATTGGCCGTGAATGGATGTGCGTATTTCACTCGACATGTATAATCGCCTTTAAGACCATAAGCAACAGATTGCTTTAAAAAAACTCTATCTTATTGTTTTTATTATATTTAAAAGCTAAATATTAGTAATTCAATCAACTGCAAGCAGATAGGCTAACATCCTAACTCACCCACATTAATAATGCTGAAGTACATTCTGATAAAAATAGATGAATTAAACAAGTCACGATGTTTTTAACGCATTACACATGCTCATACAAAATAGACATTAAAAATAGCTGAAAACATGAATTTATATTCAAACCACATCAAGTATAATCAGCATGCTAACTACCCCACCTACCCCTGATGACATTGATAAGAAATGGCCAATAAAAGTAAGAAAGCACCTAAAAAGCCCAGCAGCCTGATTGCGCAAAATAAAAAGGCGCGCCACGATTATGCCATTGAGTCCACCTATGAAGCAGGCATTGTGTTAGATGGCTGGGAAGTGAAAAGCGTGCGAGATGGTCGCGTACAAATGACCGATACTTATGTAATGGTTAAGAATGGTGAAATCTTCTGGGTCGGCGGACAAATAACCCCGCTAATCTCCGCCTCCACCCATGTTAAGCCAGAGCCTCACCGCGCACGTAAGCTGCTCCTGCATCGCCGTGAAATCGACAAGCTAATAGGTGCGGTAGACCGTAAAGGCTACACTATTGTGCCGTTAAAAATGTTCTGGAGTAAGGGCTTCGCCAAAATGCAAATAGGCCTGGCAAAAGGTAAGCAAGAGCATGACAAGCGTGCCGATGATAAAGACCGAGACTGGGGCCGTGAGAAAGCACGCATAATGAAGACGGCTAGTCGTTAAGATAATTGAGCCAGAGTAATATTGCGTAGGCTGGATCAAACAAAGCGGATCCGGCAGGGTAATGCCACTCAGGTGGATCCACTGCGCTTGATCCACCTTACCAATTCAGCCTGTGTTTAGGCATTACACAAATGCCCTGCTAACTAACAGACTCTAACAGTTTCGTTAAACCTGCTTTCAAATCCGTCTCCGCGACCACACCAATCTGCTTATTCATTTTTGCCGGGTTAGCTAGCGAATGCACAATGTCACCTTCGCGCTCTGCACCATAAGTAACATCTGCTGTGTTAGCGGTAATTTCAGATAACACATTCACTAAATCATTGAGTGAGGTTTTTTCACCGGTTGCGACATTACATGCGCCTTGCACATCGACACCGAGTGCTGCGACATTGGTGCGTGCCACATCACGTACATAAATAAAATCACGTGTATGTTCACCATCGCCATTCATGGTGAGTGGTAAGTTATCTTTTATGCGATCCATAAACAGGGCAATCACACCGGCATAGGGTGATTTAGGATCTTGCCTTGGGCCATACACATTGAAGAAACGCATACCCAAAGCAGAGAAACCGTGTAGCCGATAATATAAATCGGCGTACTCTTCATTAACCTGTTTTTCTAGACCATAGGGTGATAACTGCTTAACGGCCATTTCTTCATCTAATGGCAAACTGGGGGGCTCTCCATAAATGGCCGCAGATGATGCATAAACCATGCGCTTAACACCGGCATTTTTTGCCGCATCTAAAACATTTAAATAACCAATAATATTTTGCTGCGCGGAAAATTCTGGGTCTTCAAGAGAGGCTACAACTGAAACTTGTGCCGCCAGATGCACAACATGAGAAACCCCCTGCATAGCGTCTTTAACCGTTTCGGCATTGCGCATATCTCCTTCAATAAATTCCATTAAAGGATGCGAGGCGGGTAAGTTAGTTCGATGACCAGAACTCAGGTTATCTAATACTCGAACCTTAACGCCCTGTTCCACCAAAATATCTGCGGTGTGTGAACCAATAAAACCGGCACCGCCTACGATCAGTACTCTTTCCATGTTGCCTCTTTTAAAATTTTTCTAAAGGAAATTTTATTTACAAATATTACTTAACCCAGGCGCGTGCATTTCTAAACATACGCATCCATGGGCTATCTTCTTCCCAGTCATCCGGGTGCCATGAATGTTGCACCGTTCTAAACACACGCTCTGGGTGCGGCATCATAATAGTGACACGGCCATCATCGGTGGTGAAGCCGGTTAAGCCGCCCGGTGAACCGTTTGGATTTAACGGATAGGTTTCTGTTGCATCACCATAGTGATTTACATAACGTAACGCCTGTTTGCTTGATGCGATTGATGAACATGAACCATCTTTAAACTCTGCGCGGCCTTCGCCATGCGCAACCGCAATCGGCATTTGCGAACCCGCCATGCCCTGTAAAAATATGGAAGGTGAATCCATTACTTCTACCGTACTAAAACGCGCTTCAAATTGATCCGACACATTGCGTACAAAGTGCGGCCAGTGCTCGGCACCGGGAATGAGTTCTTTAATGTTTGCCATCATCTGACAACCATTACACACACCCAATGCAAAACTATCTTCACGTGCAAAAAATGCACTAAATTCATTACGTGCTTTTTCATTAAACAGAATCGTTTTTGCCCAGCCTTCACCGGCACCTAAAACATCACCGTATGAAAAACCACCGCAGGCGACTAAACCTGTAAAATCGTTTAGTGAAACGCGGCCACTTAAAATATCACTCATGTGAACGTCAACTGCATTAAAACCCGCATGATCAAATGCCGCGGCCATTTCTATTTGACCATTCACACCCTGCTCTCGCAGTATCGCCATTTTGGGTTTAACGCCGGTTGCGATAAAGGGTGCTGCAACATTGTCATTTAAATCGAATGTTAACTTGGGTGAAATACCGGGATCTTTTTCATCAAGAATTGAATCGAATTCCTGTTGCGCACACTGTGGATTATCACGCAGTGTTTGCATTTGATGCGTTGTTTCAGACCATACCCGTTGTAAATTAACGCGCGTATCTTCGAACACAGGATCTACATCATTATAGATGGCTATTTTTCCCGACTGGTTAACCGTACCAATCACGTGACTGTAATCGCCTAAACCGACGGCACGTAAATCATTCATAATGAATTCAATATCGTTTGAGCTTATTTGAATAACCGCACCCAGCTCTTCATTAAATAAAGCCGCTGCGGTATCTCCACCTTCATCACCAGCCATGTTATTAACCAGGCCTGCAATATCAACACTCATACCGCAATGCCCCGCAAATGCCATTTCACATAAGGTCGTAAATAAGCCACCATCTGAACGATCATGATAAGACAATATTTTGCCCTGATGATTTAAGTCTTGAATTACGGTGAAGAAATTTTTCAGCAATTTAGGATCATCTAAATCGGCGGGTGTATCACCAATTTGCTTGTATACCTGCGCCAGTGCCGAACCACCCATGCGGTTTTTCCCGCAACCTAAATCGATGGCAATGAGTAAAGTCCCCTGCTGATAACTTAACTGCGGTGTCAGGGTGCTGCGCACATCACTCACCGGTGCGAACGCGGTAATCACTAATGATAAAGGCGCGGTGACTGCACGCTCCTCACCGTCTTGCGTCCACACGGTTTTCATCGACATGGAATCTTTACCCACCGGAATGGCAATATCCAGCTCGGGGCACAACTCCATGCCCACCGCTTTAACGGTGTCGAATAACACCGCGTCTTCACCGGGGTGGCCTGCAGGTGCCATCCAGTTAGCCGACAATTTAATGTCGCCCATTTTGTTAATGGCACTGGCGGCAATATTGGTAATCGCTTCACCCACTGCCATTCGGCCCGATGCCGCACCATCTAATAATGCAATGGGAGAGCGTTCTCCCATTGCCATGGCTTCACCGGTGTGAACATTAAATGATGTCGCAGTAACCGCAACATCCGCAACCGGTACCTGCCAGGGGCCGACCATCTGGTCTCGGGTAATCTGCCCGGTAACGGTTCTGTCACCTATGCTAATAAGGAATGTTTTATTCGCTACCGATGGCAAACGCAATACGCGCGCCGCGGCATCTTTAATATCAATCGATGAAGTATCAAATGGCTTGTGTTTAATGTCTTCGTGTTTTACATCACGGGTCATTTTGGGTGGCTTACCGAGCAATACATCAAGTGGCATATCCACCGGGTAATCATCAAAATGTTTATCGTGAACTTTTAAATCTTTGGCTTCGGTTGTGTAACCCAATACCGCATAAGGGCAACGCTCACGTTCACATAGGGCCTTAAAATCTTCTAGCTGATCAAGCGCTATCGCCATTACATAACGCTCCTGCGATTCGTTGCTCCAGATTTCCATCGGCGTCATGCCCGGCTCATCGATATGTACTTCGCGCAGCTCAAACTCTGCACCACAACCGCCGTCGTTAACTAATTCTGGTAATGCATTGGAAATACCACCGGCACCGACATCGTGTATCCAGATAATCGGGTTATTGTCTTTGTCTTCTTTACGCATCGCCCAGCAACGGTCTATCACTTCCTGACAACGACGTTCCATTTCTGGATTACCCCGTTGCACGGATGCGAAGTCTAAATTCTCTGCACTCTCGCCAGATGCCATGGAAGACGCCGCACCGCCACCCAAACCTATTAACATGGCTGGGCCACCGAGCAATACCACCGGTGTGCCTGCGGGCATATCAATCATATCGATATGCTCTTTGCGCATATTGCCGTAACCACCCGCCAGCATAATGGGCTTGTGGTAACCACGAACTTCATCGCCCTGCTTTCCATCGATAGAGACGCCCGGTACGGTTTCTTCAAAGGTACGGAAGTAGCCATTGATATTCGGGCGACCAAATTCATTATTAAACGCTGCCGCCCCCAATGGGCCTTCTACCATAATGTCTAGCGCTGAAACTATGCGCTCTGGTTTGCCATAATCAGTTTCCCAGGGCTGGGCAAAGCCGGGTATTTTTAAGTTAGAAACAGAAAAACCACTCAAACCCGCTTTAGGTTTAGAACCACGACCGGTTGCACCTTCATCACGAATTTCACCGCCCGAACCCGTCGCCGCGCCAGAAAAGGGTGAAATAGCCGTGGGGTGATTATGCGTTTCTACCTTCATCAAAATCGGCATCGCTTCCTGGTGCAATGTGTACTCTGATGTTTCAACATCCGCAAAGAAGCGCCCAGCCACATGGCCTTCCATCACCGCCGAGTTATCGTGATAGGCACTTAAGATACCGGCGGGTGATTGGTTATATGTATTGCGAATCATGCCAAACAGCGAGATATCCTGCGCTTTGCCATCAATCACCCAATCTGCATTGAAAATTTTGTGACGACAATGCTCAGAGTTTGCCTGGGCGAACATCATTAACTCCGCTTCACCGGGGTTACGCTTATCCGACTCAAAGTAGCTCATTAAGTAGTCGATTTCGTCGGGCGATAAAGCCAGACCTAGCTCAGTATTGGCCGCAACCAGGGCATCACGGCCAGCGCCTAATATATCAACATGGCTGCCAACTTGCGGTTCTGCCTGCTCAAACAATGCAGCGGCGTCATTAAAGTCTGTCAGCACTATTTCAATCATACGATCATGAATCAGCGCCTTAGCCAACGCCATATCCGCATCGCTCAATGCGCCTGAAGCCTGAATATAATAAGCCACACCGCGTTCCAGACGATGCACAGACTGCAGGCCACAATTATGTGCAATATCTGTGGCTTTAGAGGCCCATGGCGAAATAGTGCCGAATCGAGGAATCACCACCAATAGCTCACCGGCAGGCTCTTCTGCAGAGTACGCAGGGCCATAGCTTAATAGCTTTTGCAAGGTGGCCGTTTGCTCAGCGGATAACTCGCCCTCAACATCTGCAAAATGCACGTACTCGGCATAAACATGGCTGATAGACGGTACAGACGACTGAAGCTGGCTGAGTAATTTCTCTGAACGAAAGCTAGATAGCGCGGGTGAGCCACGAAAAGTTTGCATTGATTGCCTCAAATGATGAAGGGTTGGCTTTAAGGGCGAGATTTTAAAGCAATGCGCAGCCTACCGCTACCAATGTAAGACATAGATCTGTATAATTGTTGACAGGCTTAACCACCTAATTGGGACGATAGTGATAATTGGTAACAATTATTTGCTATCACCCCTTTAAAATCACTTATGAGGCTCCATATATTCTATAAGTGAATGCCACTTAAGTTCCGGGGATGATTCTGGTTTCGACGTGGGTAACAAAACTTCATGGTGCATGCCGAGGATTGCAGTACCCTCGTAAATACTTCTGCAAAATTATAGTTGCTAACGATAACAACTACGCAATCGCTGCTTAAACACCAGTAGACTGCCTTCCGACCGGTGCTTGCTTGTAGGCGTTGGATTTCGGGAGTCATCTCATACAAGATCGTGTTCTAGTCGGACTGAGGCTAAAACATTAAAACCTAAACAGACTCGTTGCTTAAAATCCTGATCTGCCGGAGCTTAAGCGATTAAATTAAAAGGCGAAACTAAGCATGTAGAGCCTGAAGCGGAGTACTTGCGGACGCGGGTTCGAGTCCCGCCATCTCCACCAAAAACGTAATTAAAGCTGCCTTAAGGCGGCTTTTTTTACGCCTGGAAATAGATAACTACTGAGTACATGCACAGAAAATACCACAAAATGCGCTCAAATGTCCGCAACTTGTCCACTTACGATATTACACGCTATCGCAGATTGATACTAAGAAGGGTATTAGCTATCCTTCATTACATGAAAGATATAGATATAAATGTAATTAAGCAGCGAGCTAAAGCTTTCGATTACTTATTTGATGCCGTAGTTGTCACTGATTTACAAGGCATAATTATCGACTGGAATACAGGCTCAGAAAAACTGTATGGCTATTCAAAAGAAGAGGCTATTGGCCAGCACGTTAATGTACTGCATGTCCCTGATGACTCAGAACATATCACCGCAGAGGTAATATCCGCAGTAGAAAAATTTGGAAAATGGTCGGGTGAAGTCAGAATGCTGCACAAGGATGGCCATATTGGATGGATTGAATCTATGTGCGTGCCATTTTTTGATGAACATGAGCAAATGGTAGGTGCTTTGGGTATCAATAGGGATATCACAGATCGTAAAAATGAATCTGAACGACTTAAGTATCTCGCACATTATGATCACCTTACCGACATACCTAACCGGTATTTATTACTCGATCGCCTTACACATTTAATCGCACAGTCTGAACGCAATCAAAGCACGTTTGCCTTGTTATATATAGACCTGGATAAATTCAAAACGATTAACGACACTAAAGGTCACGCATTCGGTGACCAGGTATTAAAAGAAGTCGCTTTACGCATTAAACAATCTATTCGAAATTCAGATACTGTTGCTAGAATTGGCGGCGATGAGTTTGTTGTATTACTGGAAAAAACCTCTAATAAAAATAATGTTTCAAAAATGATTGAAACGCTAACAACATCATTAAGTAGAGCATTTATTGTTAATGGTGAAGAATTAAAAATCAGCTGCAGCATTGGTGTTGCCCTCTACCCCGATGAAGGCAATACGACAGACTCCTTGCTCGCAGCAGCCGATAAAGCCATGTACAAGATCAAGTATAAAGGCCATGACGAGCAGGATATTTAAATAACAATTAAAACAAACGGGGTTATCTTTGGCAATATAGTCATCAAGTATCTCGGGCAGCAGAGTATTTTGATGTCGGTGCTCACCTTCGATGAAACGCTTCATATTCAACTTCCTGTTGAGACGATAACGTGATTATATACTTTTATGTGTTTTCACACATAGATGGTCGCGCCCTGTTTGCCAAGCTTTCATTTAATGATGCAAGAAGGTGAAGATTGCAGCCATAGATCCGGACTTTTTATTGAGACTAGAAGTCTCTGTCCCTGATGGAATAT